>Ga0335070_10000149_pt1 | contig 78838 bp, 62 predicted proteins | sample Lox_Sample_13_FD_206722 | JGI IMG/M metagenome (GOLD analysis project Ga0335070, IMG submission 206722) | Soil microbial communities from Loxahatchee National Wildlife Refuge, Florida, United States - Lox_Sample_1.3 | ecosystem: Environmental > Terrestrial > Soil > Wetlands | place: USA... | reverse complement strand
GGATCCCACCGCCGCTCGCAAGATCATGCCGCCGTCCCCCGTTTGCCGCGCTGCCCGCGGAGCTCCCGCGCCGGCCACATGGTATCGGCGAAACGCCGGCCGCGTCGTAGCCCGCCGGGAGCCACCCCACGGAGCCGGCCCGAGCCCGCCCGGGGCCGGGCCGACGCCGGGCGTCCGGGCCGGCCGGACTGGTCAGCGGCCCGCGAAAAGCGTTCAATCGCAGGCGGCGCAGCGACGATAATGGGCGAGTGGAGCCGCGGGCGGGCGACGCGCCTCTCCGCGCGCAGTCCGCGCTCGCTCCGAGCCGTGGGGGGATCATGCCGAAGACGCTTCTTCTGGCCGACGACAGCGTCACGATCCAGAAGGTCGTGGGGATCAGCTTCGCCAACGAGGACGTGGTGCTCCTCACGGTGGACAACGGCGAGGACGCCATCGCGCGCGCCCGCGAAGCGCGGCCCGACTTGGTGCTCGCCGACATCCTGATGCCCGGCAAGGACGGTTATGAAGTCTGCGAAGCCATCAAGTCCGACCCCGAGCTGCGACACGTTCCGGTGCTGCTGCTCTCGGGCACATTCGAGAACTTCGACGAGGAGCGCGCGCAGCGAGTCGGCGCCGACGGGCACATCACCAAGCCGTTCGAGGCCCAGGCGCTGGTCGATCAGGTGAACGAGCTGCTCGCGCGCAGCTCGGTGCCGGCGCCGCCCAGCGACGCGGCGAGCGACGCGACCCTGCTCGTCGGCGAGCCCGAGCCGACGGGATCGCGCGAGGCCTACGACTTCTTCGACGAGGAGATGGCGCAGACGGCGCCCTCCCCGCCCGCGGCCCCGACGGTGGTGCTGTCCGACGAGGACGAGTTCGGCCTCGGCGGCGAGGGACTCGAGCTCGAGGCGGCGGTCGAGGAGGAGCTCGGGCACACGGCCCAGTCGGCGCGGCCGCTCGCGGCCGCCGCGCCCGAAGCCCCGCGCCCGCGGCGCAGCGACAAGGTGACCGACGTCGACCTGCAGGAAACCGTGCTGTTCGACGACGAGAGCGCCGCCGCGCCGTCGCCCGCGGCGCGGAGCGAAGCCGAGCGAAGTCAGCCATTGGCGCAAGCGCCGACGCCCTCGCTGCGCTCCTCGCCGCTCGGCTACGAGGAGACCTTCGACTTCAGCTTCGACGCTCCCGAGGACGCGGCGGCGGGCAGGGGCCGACCCTCGCCCGCGGCAACGCGCCTCGAGGCGCCGCCCGCCGAGGAGCTGGCCGAAGTGGCGCCGCCGCCCCGCGAAGACCGCTTCGAGCCGAGGCTCGAGGCGCCGTTCGCGCCGCCCCCGCTGCCGGATCCGGGTGAGGCGCGACCTCGCTTCGCTGCCCCGACCCCGCCGCCGATCCCGGTCACTGAGATGCCCGCCGCGCCGTCGGCCGCGATGCCCGCCGGGTCGTCGGCGAAGCCCGGCGAGCAACGGATCGCGGTGACGTCGTCGGGCGAGCTGTCGGGCGCGATGCGGCAGCAGCTCCACGAGACGCTCGAGAAGGTCGCCTGGGAGGCCTTCGGGGATCTCTCGGAGCGCATCGTGCGCGAGGCGCTCGAGCGCGTCGAGGCGGTCGCCTGGGAGGTGATCCCGCAGATGGCCGAGGTGCTGATTCGCGAGGAGATCCGCAGGCTGAAGGACGGCGAGTAGCGAGCGTCCGCCCGCTCGCGTTCTCGCCCGGGCCGCTACCATCGACGGCCTTGCGTGCCGAGCTCCCCAAGCGTTTCGACCCGAAACCCGTCGAGTCGCGCCTGTACCGGGCGTGGCTCGAGCGCGGCCTGTTCCGGGCCGCGCTCGAGGACCCGCGTCCGCGCTTCTCGATGGTGATCCCGCCGCCCAACGTGACCGGCTCGCTGCACCTCGGCCACGCCCTCAACAACACCCTCCAGGACCTGCTCGCGCGCCACAAGCGGCTCGCGGGGTTCAACGTGCTCTGGATGCCGGGCACCGATCACGCGGGGATCTCGACGCAGGTCGTGGTCGAGAAGGAGCTCGCGAAGCGGGGCGTCACGCGCCACGACCTCGGCCGCGAGGCCTTCGTCGACCAGGTCTGGGAGTGGAAGGCGCGCTACGGCGCGCGCATCGTCGAGCAGCTCCAGGCGATCGGCTGCTCGTGCGACTGGTCGCGGGAACGCTTCACGATGGACCCGGGGCTCTCGCGCGCGGTGCGCGAGGTCTTCGTGCGCCTCTACCACCAGGGGCTGATCCACCGCGCCGAGTACCTGGTCAACTGGTGCCCGCGTTGTACCACCGTGCTCTCCGACCTCGAAGCGCCCTACGAATCGGTCGCGGGACGCCTGTGGGCCATCCGCTACCCGCTGGTCGACGGAAGCGGCGCGATCACGGTCGAGACCACGCGCCCCGAGACGCTGCTCGGCGACAGCGCCGTCGCCGTGCATCCCGACGACGAGCGCTACCGCCACTGGATCGGCCGGCTGGTGCGGTTGCCGCTGCTCGGGCGCGAGATCCCGATCGTCGCGGATGGCTTCGTCGACCGCGAGTTCGGCACCGGCGCCGTCAAGGTCACGCCGGCGCACGACCCGAACGACTTCGAGTGCGGGCGCCGGCTCGGGCTCCCCGCCATCAACATCCTGCGCCCCGACGCCACGCTGAACGAGAACGCGGGCCCCTACGCCGGGCTCTCGGTCGCCGAAGCGCGCAAGCGCGTGGTGGCCGACCTCGAGCGCGACGGTCTGCTCGCCGGCTCGAGGGAGCACCTGCACGAGGTGCCGCACTGCGACCGCTGCGGCACGCTGGTCCAGCCGCTGCTCTCCGAGCAGTGGTTCATGCGCATGGCGCCGCTCGCAGCGCCGGCGATCGCCGCGGTGCGCGACGGCCGCGTGCGCTTCCACCCCGCCTCCTGGGCGAACACCTACTTCCACTGGATGGAGAACATCCGCGACTGGGCGATCTCGCGGCAGCTCTGGTGGGGCCATCGCATCCCGGCCTGGCGCTGCGGCGCCTGCGGCGAATGGACCGTCGCGGTCGAGGACCCCACCCATTGCAGCCACTGCGGGCGCGCCGAGCTCACCCAGGAGAGCGACGTCCTCGACACCTGGTTCTCGAGCGCGCTCTGGCCGTTCTCGACGATGGGCTGGCCGGACGACACGCCCGAGCTCCGGCTGTTCTATCCGACCGACGTGCTCTCGACGGCCTTCGACATCATCTTCTTCTGGGTCGCCCGCATGATCATGATGGGCCTGCACTTCCGGGACGAGGTGCCGTTCCGCGACGTCTACATCCACCCGCTGGTGCGCGACGAGCAGGGCCGCAAGATGTCGAAGTCGAAGGGTATCGGCATCGACCCGCTCGACATGATGGAGGTGTACGGCACCGACGCGGTGCGCTGGTCGCTGGTCGCGCTCGCGGCGCAGGGGCGCGACATCCGCTTCGGCGAGACGATGGTCGAGGGCGGCCGCGCGTTCGTGACCAAGCTCTGGAACGCGGCGCGCTTCGCGCTGATGAACCTGGCGGACTACCAGCCGGGTGCGCCGCGCGGAGCTGCCTCGCTCTACGACCGCTGGATCCGGCAGCGCATGGACGTCGCGATCGCCGAGGCGCACGCTGCGCTCGGCGCCTTCCGCTTCAACGACGCCGCCTCGGCGCTCTACCACTTCGTCTGGGGAGAGCTCTGCGACTGGTACATCGAGCTCGCCAAGCAGACGCTGCAGGGCGACGACGCCGCGGCGCGCGCTGCGACCCAGCAGGCGCTGCTCGCGGTGCTGCGCGGAGCGCTCACCGCGCTGCACCCGATCATGCCCTTCGTCACCGAGGAGATCGCGGCCTCGCTCCCCGATGCGGACGGACGCTTCCTGATGGAGGGTCGCTACCCGGAGCGCGGAGCGCCGCTCGGCGCGGACGAGGCGCGCGAGATGGACGCGCTGGTCGAGGTGGTGAGCCGGATCCGCCAGGTGCGCGGCGAGCTCGACCTGCCGCCGCAGACCAGCGTGCGCGTGCGCTTCCCGACCGCGGCCGAGCCCTGGGTGGGCCGCCACCGGCACGCGATCCGCGCGCTCACGCGGGCCGCGGAGCCGGCCTTCTCGGACGCGCCGCCCTCCGCGGCTGCCTCCGTGGTGCTCGCGGCGGGCTGGTCGATCTGCGTCGAGCTCGACGATCCGAAGCTGCTGGGCGACGAGGTGCGGCGTCTCGAGAAGAGCCTCGGAAAGCTCGAGAAGGACCTGAGCTTCGTCGCGAAGAAACTCGAAAATCCTCAGTTCGCCGAGCGAGCCAAGCCCGAGATCGTGGCCGCCGAGCGCGACAAGCAGGCGCAGCTGGCCGGAGAGCTCGAGGGCGTCCGCACCCGGCTCGAGCGGCTGCGCCGCGCGGTCGGAGCGCAGGGCTGAGGATGCCGGCCTTCCCGCCGCGGTCGGCCTGGCAGCCGCTCGTGGAGCGGGCGCTGGCCGAGGACCTCGGCCCGGGCGACGTGACCTCGAGCGCGGTGATCCCCGAGACGGCGCAGGGCGAGGCGATCGTCGAGGCGCGCCAGCCGCTCGTGGTGTGCGGCCTGCCGGTCGCCGAGGCGGTGTTCGCGTGTGTGGACCCGGCGCTCGCGCTCGAGCGCGAGTGGCGCGAGGGCGAGGCCTGCGAGCGCGGGCTGGCGTTCCTGCGCGTGCGCGGGACGCTGCGCTCGATCCTGGCAGCGGAGCGCACGGCGCTGAACTTCCTCGGGCGGATGTGCGGCATCGCCACCCTGACGCGCCGCTTCGCGCTCGCCGTCGCGGGAACCGGCTGTCGCGTGGTCGATACGCGCAAGACGCTCCCGGGCTGGCGGGTGCTCGACAAGTACGCGACCGCGCTCGGCGGCGCCGAGAACCATCGCATGGGCCTCTACGACGCGGTCCTGCTCAAGGACAACCATCTGGCGGCGGTGGGCGGCGTCCGGGCGGCGGTGAAGGCCGCGCGCGCCGCGGCGCCCGCGCACCTGCGCATCCAGGTCGAGGTCGAGTCCGCGGAGCAGGCCGAGGAGGCGCTCGCGGCCGGCGCGGAGTGGCTGCTGCTCGACAACCGTTCGATCGAGGAGCTGCGCGCGCTGGCCACGCGCTTCCGCGACCGCGCCGTGCTCGAGGCCTCCGGCGGCGTCACGCTCGAGAACGTCCGCGCCGTGGCCGAGAGCGGCGTCCACCGCGTGTCGGTCGGCGCGCTCACGCACTCGGCGCCGGCCGCCGACGTGGCGCTCGAGATCGCCGGCCCCGCTGGAGCGCGGCGATGAAGGACGGCGCGGCGCGCGTCCTGGTCGCGCTGCGCCGGGCGGCCGAGCGAGCCGTCTCGGGCGAGCAGCTCTCCAGCCGCCTCGGCGTCACGCGCGCGCAGGTCTGGAAGCACGTCGAAGCGCTGCGCGCCCTCGGCTATCGCATCGAGGGCGAGCCCGGTGGCGGCTATCGCCTCGACGGCGCGCCCGATCGCTTGTTCCCCGAAGAGGTGCAGCCGCGCCTGCACACCAAGTGGCTGGCGCGCGAGTACCACTGGCTCGAGACCACTGACTCGACCAACCGCGTCGCCTCCGAGCTGGCGCGCGGCGGTGCGCCGCACGGAGCGGTGGTGGTCGCCGAGGGGCAGACGGCGGGCCGCGGCCGCCTCGGCCGCGCCTTTTTCTCGCCGCCCCATCTCAACCTCTACACCTCGATCGTGCTGCGGCCCGCGCTCGACACCGCGCGGGCGCCGACCACGATCCTCGCCGCCGCGGTCGCGGTCGCCGACGCGGTCGCCGCCGAGGTCGGCGACCAGGCAGCCGTCGAGATCAAGTGGCCGAACGACGTGCTGCTCGGCGCTCTCAAGACCGCCGGCATCCTGATGGAGATGGGCGCCGAGGCGACCCGGGTGCGCTTCCTGGTGCTCGGGATCGGCGTGAACCTGAACGTCGCGCGCGCGTCCTTCCCGCCCGAGTTCCGCGCGCTCGCGACCAGCGTCTCGGCGCACTGCGGTCGGCGGGTCGATCGCGTGGGCTTCGCGGCCCGCCTCTACGATACCCTCGAAGCGGTCCTCGACCGGCACGCGGAAGCCGGCTTCGAGGCCGTGCGTCCGGGCTTCGAGGCGCGCTTCCGCATGCGCGGCCGCCGCATCCGCGTGATCGACGTCGGGGGCGCGGCCCTCGACGGGAGCGCCGTCGGGGTCGACGCCGACGGCGCGCTCGTGGTCGAGCGAAGCGACGGCACACGGGAGCGCGTGGTCGCGGGCGACGTCACGATCGGGAAGGAGGAGGCCCCTTGAGCGCGCCGATCCTGCTCGCCATCGACATCGGCAACACCAACGTGACGCTGGGCACCTTCGAGTACGCGGGCGACGCGGCGCGGCTCGGCGAGCACTGGCGTCTCTCGACCCATCGCGGGGAGACCTCCGACGAGGTCGCCATCACGCTGCGCGCGCTCTTCGACCAGGCCGGAATCGAGACGGTCCGCGTCTCCGACGTGATCATCTCGAGCGTGGTGCCGCCGCAGCTCCCGATCTGGGAGCGGGTCTCGACCAAGCTCTTCGATCATCCGCCGCTGGTGGTGGGAACGGGCACGCGCACGGGAATGCCGGTCCGCTACGAGAACCCGCGCGAGGTGGGCGCCGACCGCATCGTGAACGCCGTCGCTGCGTACGAGCTGATGGGCGGCCCGGTGATCGCGGTCGACTTCGGCACCGCCACGACCTTCGACTGCGTCTCCGAGCGAGGCGAGTACCTGGGCGGCGCGATCTTCCCGGGCATCCACGTCGCGATGGAGGCGCTCTTCGAGCGCGCCGCGATGCTGCACCGGGTCGAGCTGGCGCAGCCGCGTTCGGTGATCGGCAAGACGACCGCGCAGTCGGTGCAATCCGGCATGCTCTACGGCTACGCGGGCATGGTCGACGCCATGGTGGCGAGGATCCGCGGCGAGCTCGGCGCCGAGGCGCGCGTGATCGCGACCGGAGGCCTCGCGGGCCGCGTCGCGAGCGAGACCCGGACGATCGAGCGCGTCGAGCCCTTCCTCACGCTCGAAGGCTTGCGCATGATCTTCGAGAGGAACCGCACCCCGCGCGGCGAGCCGCCGCGCAAGGAGAGGTCGCAGCCATGAAGGACGTCCCGGTCGCCGACACCCGCAACTTCGCGCTCGTCGGCCATTCCGCCGACGGCAAGACGTCGCTCGGCGAGGCGTTGCTGTTCAAGGCGGGCGCGACGCCGGCGCTCGGCAGCGTGACGGCGGGCAGCTCCGTGCTGACGACGCTGCCCGAGGAGAAGGAGCGCCAGGGCAGCAGCGTGGGCACCTGCGTCTACGCCTTCGACTGGTCGGGCAAGCACGTGACGCTGGTCGACACGCCCGGCGACCCGAACTTCCAGAGCGACGGCCAGCTCGCCCTGCACGCGCTCGACGCGGCGATCCTGCTCGTCTCGGGCGTCGACGGCGCCAAGGTGGGCACCGAACGCATGTGGCGCACCGCGCGCGAGCTCGGGCTCTCGGTGATCGCCTTCGTGAACGGTCTCGATCGCGACCGGGCGGACTTCGACGTCGCAGTCGAGTCGCTCGCCAAGATGGAGGCCAACCCCGTCGCCCTCTCGCTGCCGATCGGCGCGGGCTCGGGCCTGGCCGGCGTCATCGACCTGCTCGCGATGAAGGCCGTGAGCGAGAAGGGAGCCGGCGAGATCCCGGCGCAGCTGGCGGACGACGCCGCGGCGGCGCGCCAGCAGCTGGTCGAATCGGCCGCCGAGTGCGACGACGAGTTGCTCGAGAAGTATCTCGAGGGGAGCACGCTCTCGGACGACGAAGTGCTGCGCGGGCTCGTGACCGGCGTGCGCGGCGGCAAGCTCGTGCCCGTCTTCGCCGGCTCCGCGCTCCGCGCCATCGGCGTCGAGCCGCTGCTGCGCGCGATCGCCGAGCTGCTGCCGAGCCCGATCGACGCGCGCGGCTGGAGCGGGCGCGACGCCGGCAACGCCGAGAAGGCCTCGCCGCCGCGTGCCGACGTGCCGTTCGCTGCGCTGGTGTTCAAGACGGTGATCGACCGCTACGCCGGGCTGCTGTCGGTGTTCCGCGTGGTCTCGGGCACGGCGAAGCCGGACATGAACATCGTCGACGCCACCAACGGCAGCCGCCAGCGCTTCGGCAAGCTGCTGCTGCTGCGCGGCGCGGAGCACGCCGAGGTGCCCGAGGCGGGGCCCGGGGACGTGATCGCGGTGGCGAAGCTGAAGGACGTCCACACCGGCCACGCCCTCGCCGCCGAGAAGGGCGGCCTCCAGCTCGCCTCGATCCCGATCCCGCGCGGCGTGCTCTCCTACGCGATCGCCGCCCGCTCGAAGGGCGACGAGGACAAGCTCTTCACCTCGCTCGGGCGGCTCGTCGAGGAAGACCCGACGCTGCACGTCGAGCGCGATCCCAACACCGGCCAGTTCCTGCTGACGGGAATGGGCGAGCTGCACATCCGCATCGCGGCCGAGCGGCTCCGCCGCATGTACGGGCTCGAGATCGACCTGCAGCGGCCCAAGGTGCCCTACCGCGAGACCATCACGCGCAAGGTCGAGAACGTGGAGGGCAAGCTCAAGAAGCAGACCGGCGGCAAGGGGATGTTCGGGGTCTGCTACCTCTCGATCGAGCCGATGCCCCGCGGGGCTGGATTCGAGTTCGTCGACGAGATCGTGGGGGGCGCGATCCCGCGCAACCTGATCCCGGCGGTCGAGAAGGGCGTGGTCGATGCCCTGCACCACGGCCCGCTCGCCGGCTTTCCCGTGGTGGACGTGCGGGTGCGCTGCATCGACGGCAAGCACCACCCGGTCGACTCGAACGAGATGGCGTTCAAGCTGGCGGGCTCGTTCGGCTTCAAGGCCGCCGCCGAGCAGGCGCGCCCCACCATCCTGGAGCCGGTCATGCACGTCGAGGTGGCGAGCCCCGACGAACACATGGGCGACGTGATCGGCGACCTGAACAGTCGGCGCGGGCGGGTCCAGGCCACCGACCAACGCGGCTCCACCTCCGTGATCAAGGCCCAAGTCCCCATGGCCGAAATGCTGGAGTACGCGAGCGTCCTCACCAGCTTGACGGGAGGCAAGGGCGCGTTCCACATGGCGTTCTCGCACTACGAGGAGGTCCCCGCCGCGTTCCGGGACAAGATCGTCGAAGAGGCCAAGGCCGCTTCGGGCAGCGGGTCTTGAGGCCGCCGGCGCAGCGAGGCTTCCGGGGGATGGCCGCCAGCCGTGAGTGAGAAGCAGAAGATCCGGCTGACGTTGTCGCCGGAGGCGGAGCGCTACGTGCGTCGCGACGCCGCGGTCGAGGTGCGCGTGCTGGCCGCCTCGGGCGCGCTGCCGCTGCCGCCCGTCGAGCTCGTCACGGTGCTCTTCGTGCTGGCGCACGACCCGGAAGCGCAGGTCAAGGACCGCGCGCGCCGCAGCCTCGAGCGCCTGCCGCACACGGTGGCCGCGGCGGCGCTCGCCGGAGCCGCCCACCCGGCGGTGCTCTCGTACTGTGCCCAGACGTTCCGCGACTTGCCCGAGCGCCTCGAGGCGATCGCCTTGAACGCAGCCGCCGACGACGCGACGATCGCCTTCCTCGCGGGACTCCCGCACAAGCGCATCGTCGACATCGTCTCGAACAACCAGGAACGCATGCTGCGCAGCCCCGACATCGTCGAGGCGCTCGGCCAGAACCCGCTGACCGGCCGCGCCGTGATCGACCGCATCCTCGGCTTCCTCGGGCTGCAGCGTCGTCCCGACGAGATCAGCGACGAGCCCGAGCCCGAGGCGCTTCCGCCGCCGGCTCCCGTCAACGACGAGGAGGCCCGCGCGGTGCTGGCTGCGGTCCTCGGCGAAGACGTGTCGGGCTTCGCGCAGGAGCTCCTCGTCGAGGGCGCTGCGCCACTCGACGAGGAGTCGACGAAGAGCCTGCACGCCCTGGTGCAAAAGATGTCGGTCTTCGAGAAGATCAAGCTCGCACGCGTCGGCAACCAGGAGGCGCGCTCGCTGCTGGTGCGCGACCGCAACAGGCTGGTGGCCGTCGCGGCCGTGCGCAGCCCGAAGCTGCAGGAGCAGGAGGTCGCGGCCTTCGCCAAGGCCCGCAACGTGGGCGAGGAAGTGCTGCGCATCATCGCGGCGACGCGCGAATGGACGCGCAACTATCAGGTGAAGCTGGCGCTGGCGACCAACCCGAAGACACCGCAGCAGACGGCCCTCAAGTTCCTCAACTATCTCCAGGAACGCGACCTGCGGGCGCTGATGAAGAGCAAAGAGGTCCCGTCGTCGGTATCGACCCACGCGAGGCGGCTGCTCCAGAGGAAGGAAAAGTGATGGCCGAGACGAACCCCGAGCGCGGCGAGGTCAACGCGCGCATCGTCTACTGGGGCATCGAAGGTGCGGGCAAGTCCACCAACCTGCGCGCCATCCACGCCAAGCTGCGGCCGGACCACCGCGGCCGCCTCGAGCAGGTGCCGACGCGGCTCGACCCGACCGTGAGCTACGAGCGCTTGCCGATCGAGCTCGGCGAGATCGCGGGCGTGCGCACGCGCATCCAGATCGTCGCCGTGCCGGGTGCAGCCGAGCACGCGCCGACGCGCAAGCAGCTGCTCGATCGCGTCGACGGCATCGTCTTCGTCGTCGATGCGCGGCGGGAGCGCATCGACGAGAACGTGGCGGCGCTCGAGGCGTTGCGCAGCACGCTCGCGGCGTACGGCCGCGCCCTCGAACGCATCCCGCTCGTGGTGCAGTACAACAAGCAGGATCTCTCGGACCCGTACGTGCTCGAGGAGCTGCACCGCAAGCTCGACGTGCGCGGCGCCGCCGTGTTCGAGGCCGTCGCCAGCGAGGGCGCCGGCGTGCTCCAGACGCTCACCACGATCTCGAAGCGCGTCGTGCGCACGCTGCGCGACAAGGGCCTGGCCCCGACCCCGCCCGCCCGCACGGAAGCGACCCTGACGCGGATGCGCCCGCCGCCCGCGCAGCCACTCCGCACCCCTGCGTCACCTCCAGGGCAGGAGGAACGTCTGGAGCATCCCTTGCAAGCGAGCGCAGCGAGCGCGCAGCGAGGCGAAGCCGAGCGAAGTCAACAGCCGGCAGCCGAGCGAAGCTCATCAGGACGCGCTGCAGCTCAGCAGCCAACCGCCCCGTCGTCCGCGACCGGGGTCACCACGCAGCTCCTCGAGATCCCGACCCCGCTGCCTGCGGCCGTCTCCGTCGAGATGGCGGCCCTGGCGTCGCCCGAGGGCGATTTCGACGAGAGCGACAAGGCCGTGGCCCGCGCGCAGGGGCTGCTCGATGCCTCCTGGCACGAGGTGGCAGGCCTGGCCGAGGCGCCTGCTCTCGCTCCGCGGCCGGCCGCCGGCTGGCGCGTGGTCTCCGCCGGGAGCGCCGAGCTCACGGGCCCGCGCACGGTGATCGTCCCGCTCGCCCTCGCCGATCCCGAAGGTCGCGAGCTGCGGCTCCGCCTCGCCATTTCGCTCGAGTCGCTGCTAGAGTCGTGAGCGATGCGGCGGCGCATCGCCGTCTACGGAGCCACGGAAGAGGTACTCGCCCTCCTCCCCGCCCTCGCGCGCCATCCCGACCTCGAGCTCGCCGCGGTCTTCGATCCCGAGGCGCGCCAGCAGCGTCGCCGCCTGGCTCTACTCGATCCCGCCTGCGCCGCCGTCCTGCAGCGCACGCTCACCGACGATCCCGGGGTGCTGGCCGGGGACCCCGCGCTCGCGGCCGTGATCGACGCCGGGATCGCGCCCTCGTTCCGCGCACGCTTCCCGGCTGCGGATGGCCCCGAGGTGCTGACTCCGGCGCAGGCGCGCGATCGCTGGCTGCCCGGTGCCCCGCCGCCGCCCGGCACGGAGCCGACCGGCGCCGAAGGACCCGAGCGCTCGCCCCGCGACGAGCTGCTCGATGCGCTCGCCGAGATCGCCGAATCGGCGGACCTCGCGGACGACCCGGACGCGCTCTTCGCTCGGCTGCTCGACACCACGCTGGCCGTGACCGGTGCCACGCGCGGGTCGCTGCTGACCTTCGACGCCGCGAGCGACGAGCTGCGGGTACGCGCTGCGGTCGGACTCGAGCCAGCGCTCTGGCCAGCCGTGCGGCTGCGCCTCGGCGACGGCGTCGCGGGGCGCGCCGCGGCCGAGCGCCGTCCGCTCGTGGTGCGCGGCCGCGCCGATCCGTCCGCCTTCCAGCTCGCCCGCGAGCGCTTCGACGCGGCGTCGGCGCTGATCGTGCCGCTGTTCGCGGACGAGGCACTGATCGGGGTGCTGTGTCTGCACCATCCGGCGCTTGACGACCTGTTCGGCGACGGCGACCTGCGCTTCGCGGCGGATCTCGGGCGGCTCGCTGCGAGGCTCGGCGCGCGTGCACTCGCCGCGGAGGCACAGCGGCGACAGCTGCGCTCGGAGGCTGCGGCCCGCGAGGCGCGCGGCCTCCTGCAAGCCCCCGGGCCCCCGCCCGGTCGTCTGGTCGCGCTGTGTCGCCTGGCGGCGGCACAGGCGGGCGGCGGCAGCGCGGAGCTCTGGCTGAACGCGCCGGAGCGGGCTGACCTCGGTCTTGCGGCGAGCTCGCTCGCCGGCGGCGCCCGCGGCGGCGACGCGCGCCTGGCGCCCGGCGAAGGGCTCGACGGGCGCGCGGCGAGCAGCGGCGCCCCGATCGTGCTGCGCCGCGACGACGCCTTCGCCTACGCGGCGCTTCCGCTGCGCTCGCAGGGCGCCGCGGTCGGCGTGCTCGTCGTGCAAGCGGGCGAGGCGGCGACGCCAGCGCGTGACGTCGAGGCTGCGCTCGCGGCGATCGCAGCGGTGGCGGGCCGCGAGCTCGACCGGATCGCGCGCGAGGAGCGCGGGCGCACCCGGGTCGCGCGCGGCGAGGCGCTGCACGAGGCCGCGCTGCGCGTGCTCGCGCTGCGGGACGCGGAGGAGATCGCGCGATTCGCGGCGGACTTCGCCGCGTTCGCCTTCGAGGCCGACCTCGCGCTGGTGCGCCTGCGCGCCGGCACGCGCTTCTCGGTGCGCGCCCAGGGCGGCTCGGCCCCGGAGCCGCTGCGCGCGGAGCTGTTCGCGCTAGACCGCGCGGCGGCACGCGAGGCGCTGCGGCGCCGAGCGCCGGTCGGCGAGCGCGACGTCGCCGGGGCCGAAGGTCGCGCCCTGCTGACCGTGCCGCTGCGCGGTGACGGAGCTGCGCTCGGGACGCTCGGGATCTACGGGCGGCGCGAGCGGGGCTTCGGCGCCGAGGACCGCGCCTGGATCGAACGCCTCGCCGGCTACGTCGGGCGTGCGCTCGAGCGCGCGCTGGCAGGCGACGAGGCGGCTCGGGCGCCCGCTCCCGTGGACGCCGAGCTCGAGCGCCGGCTCGCGTCCGCGCTGGCGCGCGGCGAGCCGCTGGCCGTGGTGTCCTGCTGGCTCGAGAACGAGCGCGAGCTCCGCGCGCGCGGCGTCGTCGACCGCGTCCTCGGCCGCGTGCGCGAAGGCGTGCGCGCGCACCTCGGCGCGCGCGACTTCGCGGCGGACGGCGAGCACGGCGTGCTCGCGCTCGTCTCGACGGCGGGCGCCAGCGGCGCCGAGCGCATCGCCCGCCTGGCACGCGCCGTGGCCGAGCACGTCATGAAGGACAGCGCTGCGGACGAGGGTCCGCGCGCCGCGCTCGCCTTCGGCTACGCGCTCCATCCCGAGGACGGGGACCGCGCGCAGGCGCTGCTCGAGCGGGCCGGGGCGCCGCGGATCCGGATGCTCTGAGGCGCGGCGGCGCCGGCGTCAGCGCAGCTGGTCGGCGAGCGAGCGCAGCGCCAGGCCGTGCGCCTCCGCGACCCCCTCGCAGACCAGCGCCCCGCGCCACACGTTCGCGCCGAGCGCCAGCGCGGGATCGCTGCGCACCGCGTCGAGCACGCCGCACTCGGCGATGCGCTCCACGTAGGGCAAGGTGGTGTTGGTGAGGGCGAAGGTCGAGGTGCGCGGCACGGCGGCCGGCATGTTCGCGACACCGTAGTGGATCACGCCGTGCAGCACGTAGGTCGGGTCCGAGTGCGTGGTGGTCCGGATCGTCTCGATGCAGCCGCCCTGGTCGACCGCCACGTCCGCCACCACCGAGCCCGCCTCCATCGACTGCACCATCTTCTCGCTGACCACGCGCGGCGCGCGCCGGCCGCGCAGATAGACGGCGCCGACCAGCAGGTCCGCCGCCGCCACCGATCGCTCGAGGTTCACGCGGTTCGAGTAGAGCGTGTTGAGCTCGCCGTGGAACAGGTCGTAGATGTAGGTGAGCCGCTTGAGGTCGACGTCGAGCACGTCCACCTCGGCGCCGAGCGCGTGCGCCACCCGCACCGCGTTGATCCCGACGGTGCCGGCGCCGATCACGGCCACGCGCCCGCGCATCACGCCCGGCACGCCGCCCACCAGCACGCCCTTGCCGCCCCGATCCCGCTGCAGCAGCGTCACACCGATCTGGATCGCGAGGCGGCCCGCGACCTCGCTCATCGGCGCCAGCACCGGGAAGCTGCCGTCGGCGAACTGGATGGTCTCGTAGGCGATGCCGATGACGTCGGCGGCGAGCAGCGCCTCGGTGAGCGCGCGGTCGGGCGCGAGGTGCAGGTAGGCGAACAGCACCTGGCCGGAGCGCAGGCGCTTCACCTCCTGCGCATTCGGCTCCTTGACCTTGACGATCAGCTCGGGCCCGCTCCAGGCTTCCTCCACGCCGACCAGGCGCCCGCCCGCGCGCGCGTAGAGCTCGTCGGCGAAGCCGCTGCCCGCGCCGGCTCCCCGCTCGACGAGGACCTCGTGGCCGCCGCTGACGAGCTGGCGCACCCCGTCGGGCACGATGCCGACGCGACCCTCGTGATCCTTGGTCTCCTTCGGGACTCCGATCCTCATCGGCTGGCGCTCACGATCGATAGGCCTCGATCAGCACCTCCGCGATCTCCGGCCGCAGGATGCGCGGGTCGGGGCGCTCACCGCGCAGCAGCTGCTCGCGCACCTTGGTGCCGCTGATCGCAAAGGGCTTCTCGTCGGGGTGGTGGTCGGTCAGGTCGACGCGACCGATCGACTCGTAGTACGCGGCGAAGCCGATCTTGCAGGGGCGCAGCCGAAGCTCGCCGGGCAGCGCGTCGAAGACGTGTTGAGCGTCGAAGTCGCCCCAGATCGGCTTGCCGTCGTCGAACGGGGCGTCGGCGTGCTTGCGCCCGATCACGAGGTCGCTGAAGCCGTGGTTCTGGCGGTAGATGGCGTGCATGATCGCCTCCTGCGGCCCGCCGTAGAACATCTTCATGTCGAGGGCGATCACCTCGAAGACCTCGCTGAGCTCGTAGCCGACCGCGCGCCACAGCGCCTCCTCCTTGTCGCCCTCGCCGAGCAGCTTGTGGTCGTGGAGGACGCGGTAGCAGCGCATGCGGACGGCGGCGGGGACGTCGTCGCCCTTGAGTTCGCCGACCAGCGGCATCAGCACCACGCCCGTGAAGAAGCCCTCGCGCGTGAGCCGCTCGGCGCCCGCCACCAGCGCGTATTCGTGCGCGCGGTGCAGCGGGTTGCGGGTCTGGAAGGCCAGCGCGCGCTCCCATTTGCGCTCGCGGATGAAGGCGCGCGTGAGGCGCGGCGAGAACAGGTACTGGCTCCACTCCGGGTGTGCCTCCTGCGGCAGCGCGCGCAGCCGCCCGCCGACCAGCAGGTTGCGCTCGTCCCCCTCGGTCATGTGCCCGCCGGGATGGTCGAAGCGCTCGGTGCCGTAGACCTTGCGCACGTACTTGGGCTTGTCCCACGCGAAGATCTCGAGCTCGTCGAGGACGCCGATCACCGGCCCCGCCTCGCTGCGCAGCGCGGCCGAGCCGCCCGCGGCGAGCGTGCGGGCCTCGGCGTCGGTCACCGGCAGCGAGAGCGGAATGCCCCACGCGTAGCGGCGGCCGCCGGAGAGGATCACCCCGTCGTCGAGCACGCGGTGCCAGGCTTCGGCGCCCATCGGGCCTTCGAGCGGCGAGAGCGTGCCGTCGGCGATCCGGTGCACCGTCGAGAGGTCGGCCCGGCTCAGGCGGATCGACGGCAGCCGTTCGGCCTCGGTGAGCAGCCGCCCGCGCTCCTTGAGCGAGACCACGCGGTCCACCGGCTCCGCGATGCCGCCATGGACCGGCACCAGATCCCCTTTGCGCTCCCGATTCCCTGCCACGTCTCTCTCCTGTGTCGATTGCACGCTGCAGCAGCTACCAGACCGGGAACCCGGCGTCACCGCCGCCGAGCAGCGGGCGGCTGCCGGTCCCGTCGAAACGCCGCACCCACAGCCTCTCGCGCTCCTCCTCGGTCACCACGTACGCCACGTAGCGGCCGTCCGGGGACACGCTCGGGTGGCTCTCCTCCTGCGTGCTCACCGCCATCGCGGTGCGACCGCTGCCGTCCGGCCGGACCCGGAACAAGCGCTGGCCCTGCTGCGTCTTGGCGGTGTAGAGGATCCACGCGCCGTCCGGGGTGAAGGTGGGGTAGAAGCCGCGACCGACCGGGTGGGCCTGCTCGGGCGCGTCGAGATCGCGTACCTGGATCGTGGGGCTGCCGTCGGCGGCGAGCGTCACGTTCGCGACGAGCGGCGCGGTGGGCGAGCACGCGGGCTGGCCGTCCCAGGGACCTTGCGTCAGCCGGCGCAGGCCGCCGCCGCCCGGCGGCGTCATGGCGAGCCACGCACTGGGATTGCCGCCCGATTGCTCCAACTCGAGCGCGACCAGGCGCTCCCCGGCGGCGAAGCATCCCGCGGGGTGTTCGCGGGGTCCGGAAGTCAGGATCTCGATGGCGCCAGTCGCGCGGTCCCACGCGAACAGCTGCGTGGTATCGCGCCAGTGGCCCGTGAGCAGCAGCCGCGCTCGATCCGACGACCACGCGACGGGTCGGCCGCCGGGGGGCGCGCCTTCGATCTCCTTCGCGTCGCCGGTCTTCGGATCGATCAGCGCCGCGTGCCCCTGCACCTCGCCGAGCCGTCGCTGTGCCTCCGGCATGCCTCCGAAGATGGCGTCGAGATCCTGCAGTCGCACGACGCCCTCGCTGCTGGCGCCCCCGCCCTGCTCGCGCTCCTTCAGCGCCTTGATCGCGCTGGCGCGCTTGCTGGCGATCTCCTCGGGCCGGTAGACCGCCGCGAGCGGCGAGGCGGGCAGCTCGCCGCGCCCGAGCGAGGTGCTCGCGCAGCCCGCGGTCGCGGCGAGCGCACACGCCAGCGCCGCCGCCGGCACGACTCGTCGCAGTGCCAGCGGCGCGGGCGTCATGTGCGCGCGTGCACCACGCTGCGACCGATGAAGAGCACCCGCGCCACCTGCCGCTGGAACAGCGCCTGCTCGACCACCTTGCCTCCGACCACGGACACCACGAGGTGGTCGGCGTCCGGGAAGGGGAACAGCGATTGCTCGGCGAACTCCTGGTCGAGCTCCGAGAAGTACGCGCCGCAGCCGACGTGCGAATGGTAGACGCAGGTCACGCGCTCGCCCCGCGCCTCGGCCTCCGCCTCGGCCTTCATGTAGTCCTGCTCGTTCATGTAGAAGCCCTGCGTGCCGTCGCGCGGATGCTGGTCCGGATCACGGCGGTGGTGCAGCGTCATGTCGTTGCGGCAGCGCACGACCCGGCGGTGTCGCACGCGCTCGTCACCCGTGATCAATCCGCAACATTCCTCCGGGTCCGCCTCGAGCGCGTGGGCGAAGATCTCGTTCAACACCGTCGCCCCGAGGACGGCGGGCGCGAGCGTGGCGTCGCTCTCGATGCGGCTCTTCACGGCGCCAGGCGCCCGCCTGCGATGGCCGGGACGATCGCCACGCGGTCGCCCTCGCGCACGGGGGTATCGAGTCCGTCGCGGAAACGCATGTCCTCGCCGTTCACGAAGACGTTCACGTGGCGGCGCAGCTCCCCGGCTTCGCCGAGCACGCGCGCGCGCAGCTCGGGGGCCTCGCGGCCGAGCGCGTCGAGCACGTCGCGCAGCGATCCGGCGGCGACCGCGACCTCGGCGCGCCCTCCGACGAGGGCGCGCAGGGCTGCGGGGATCCGCACCGTGGCGGCCATCGCTCGTCCTCCGGGGTTGCGTGGCGCGCAGTCTAGGAAACGCCATCCCGACGTGCGACCTTCGCCAGCGGGGGCGATGCGCGATGGCGGCATGCGACGAGGACGACGCGCGCGCGATCCAGCCCGACGGGCTGGCGATCCGCGGCCGCCGTCACCAGCGCGGCTGGTCGCCGCGCGACTTGATCGAGGCGATCGGCGCCGCGCACGAGGCCGCGACGGGCGTGCGCGAGAGCATCGCCCCCGCGCTGCTCTCGGCGGTCGAGGAGCGCAACGCGCGGATTCCCTACGCCACGCTGCGCCTGATCGCCGCCGGCCTCGACTGCAACCCGGTGGAGCTGCTGGCACCCGCCGCAGCCGAAGCGGAGGGACTCGCGCCGGTCCGGCAGCCCCGATAGCATCCCGCCGCCTCCCCAGGCCGTCCGCCGCAGCTCGATCGATCCGCCGAGCGGACCCTCCCCGCGCGGCTGGGATGCAGCCGTGCCCTCGAGCGGAACCGCCGGCGACGGCCTCGCGCGCTTGCTCGAGGCGCTCCGCAGCCACGAGGGATGGCGCGACGCGTTCCGCCACCACGAGGTGCTGGCCGCTCGGCCGGGCGAGGGCGCGCGCCCGATCCCCCCCGCTTACGCGGCGCTCGGCCCGCTGCTGGCTCGCCGCGGCATCGACGCGCTGTACAGCCACCAGGCGCGCGCCCTCGAGCACCTGGACGCGGGGCGCGACGTCGTGCTCGCGACGCCGACGGCGAGCGGCAAGACGCTCGTCTACACGCTGCCGGTGCTGCGCGGACTGATCGAGGGGCGCAGCGAGCGCGCGCTGTATCTGTTCCCGCTGAAGGCGCTCGAACGCGACCAGCGCGAGCGGCTCGAGGCCGACGTCGCCGCGCTCGAGCCGCGAAGGCCCGGTCCGGTCGCGAGCGTTCCGCCCGCCGGCCCGCGAAGCCGACAGGCCGGGCCAAGCTTGATCGAGATCTACGACGGCGACACACCATCGGGTCGTCGCAAGGGGATCCGCGAGCAGCCGCCGCGCGTGCTGATCACCACGCCCGACATGCTCCACGCGGGCATCCTGCCCCACCACACGGCGTGGAAGGCGTTCTTCGCCGGGCTGCAGCTCGTCGCCATCGACGAGCTGCACGCCTACCGCGGCGTGTTCGGCTCGCACGTGGCGCAGGTGCTGCGCCGGCTGCTGCGCGTCGCCGCGTACCACGGCGCGCGACCTCGCATCGTGGCCGCCTCGGCGACGGTCGCGAACCCGGGCGAGCTCGCCGCCGGGCTCACCGGGCGGCGCTTCGAGGTGATCGAGGCGGACGGCGCCCCGCGCCCGCCGCGCCACGTCGTGCTGTTGAATCCCGGCGGCTCACCCTACACTGCAGCGGCTCGGCTGTTCCGGCTCGCCGTCGGGCTCGGACTGCGCACGATCGCCTTCACCAAGGCCCGCCGCGCCACCGAGCTGATGCACGCCTGGGTGATCGAGGCCGAGCCCGCGTTGCGCGAGCGCGTCTCGTCGTACCGGGCCGGCTTCCTGCCCGAGGAGCGCCGCGAAATCGAGCGGCGGCTGTTCTCGGGCGAGCTCGCGGGCGTGATCTCGACCTCGGCGCTCGAGCTCGGCATCGACGTCGGCGGGCTCGACGTGTGCATCCTGGTCGGCTACCCGGGCTCGCAGATCGCCACCTGGCAGCGCGCGGGGCGGGTCGGCCGCGCGCAGCCCGGCGCGATCGTGCTGATCGCCCAGCCCGACGCGCTCGACCAGTACCTGGTCGCGCACCCGCGCGCGCTCTTCGAGCGCGGCCTCGAGCACGCCGTCGTGGATCCGACGAACGCCGAGATCGCGGCCGCGCACCTGCCCTGCGCGGCCGACGAACTGCCGCTGCGCGCCGGCGAGCCCTGGCTCGCCGAGCCGGGCGCGCGCGCGAACCTGCTCGCGCTCGAAGAACGCGGCAAGCTGCTGCGCAGCGAGGCGGGCAGCGAGTGGTTCGCGGCGCGCCGCCTGCCGCACCGCGACGTCGATCTGCGCCAGGCCGGCGCCAGCTACGCGATCGAGGCGGAGCGCAGCGCGGAGCGGCCCGAAGTGATCGGCACGATCGGCGCCGGCCGCGTGTTCGCCGAGTGCCACGAGGGCGCCGTCTACCTCCACCGCGCGCGCCAGTTCCTGGTCACGGAGCTCGACGTCGAGGCGCAGCGCGTGCGGGTGCGCGCCGTCGACGTGCCCTGGTTCACGCGCGCGCTCTCCGAGAAGGAGACCGAGATCCTCTCTCGAGACGCTGCGCGCCCGGCCGGCCACTTCCGCGTGGTGCGCGGACGGCTGCGCGTCACCACGCGCATCACCGGCTTCGAGCGCCGTCGCGTGCACGGCCAGGAGCTGCTGTCGAGCGAGGCGCTCGACCTCCCCCCGACCTCGATCGAGACCACCGGCATCTGGCTCGAGATCCCCGACGAGATCCCGGCGGCGCTGCGCGCGGCGGGGCGCCACCCGATGGGCGGCCTGCACGCGGTGGAGCACACCGCCCTCTCGCTGTTTCCGCTCTTCGCGCTCTGCGACCGCCACGACGTCGGCGGCATCACCGTGCTGGCGCATGCGCAGGTCGGCCGCGCGGCGATCTTCCTCTACGACGGGCAGCCGGGCGGGCTCGGGCTCGCGACGAGCCTGTTCGAACGCATCGAGGCCCTGCTCGAGGCGGCGCTCGAGCGCATCCGCGACTGTGCCTGCGACGACGGCTGCCCTGCCTGCGTCCACTCGCCCAAGTGCGGGAACGGGAACCGACCGATCGACAAGGCGGCCGCCGCGCGCGCCCTCGCGCTGCTGCTCGCGCACGAGCCGCTGCCCTGCGCCGCGCGCGAGGCGCCGCGCGGGGTGCCCGCGGCGCCGGCGCCGGTCGCGGCGCTCGCGCCCAGCGCGCCGCCGCGCCTGCTGTTCTTCGACCTCGAGACGCAGCGGAGCGCCGAGGAAGTGGGCGGCTGGCACAACGCGCAGCTGATGCGGGTCTCGCTCGCCGTCGCCTTCGACGCCGCCGCGCAGCGCTTCGAGACCTTTCGCGAGCGCGAGGTGCACGACCTGCTGGAGCGCCTCAGCGCGGCCGATCTGGTGGTCGGCTTCAACGTGCAGCGCTTCGACTACCGGGTGCTGCGGGGCTACACCGATCGCGACTTCGCCTCGCTGCCGACCTTCGACCTGCTCGAGGCGATCCACGCGCGGATCGGCTTCCGCCTGCCGCTCGGACACCTCGCCGAGGAGAACCTCGGCGTCGCCAAGGGGGGCGACGGCCTGCAGGCGCTCCAGTGGTGGAAGGACGGCCAGCTGGAGCGGATCGAGGCATACTGCCGCCGCGACGTGGCGCTGCTGCGCGACCTCTTCCAGCGCGCGCTGGCGCAGGGGCACCTGCTGTTCCGGACCCGCGCTGGGGAGCGCGTGCGCATCCCGACGCCGTGGTCGCTCGCGGAGCTGCTCGAGCGGGCGCGGGCGCGGCGCGGCGATCCGCTCACTGCAGCGCGGAGCCGCGGCTCCGGAGCCGGCGCTCGAGCACCTCGAAGTACAGCAGCACGAGCACGTGCCGCAGCTCCCGCGGAAGCTCCGCGATGAGGGCCCGCGCCTGATCGGCGTCGGCGACCGCCAGGATCGCCTCCAGGACCGCCTGCACCTCGAGGCGCCGCGCCGTCACCACGGCGCGCAGCGCGCGCGGGTCCTCTTCGAAGGCGGCCCCGATCGTCGAGCTGTCGAACAGCAGGTGGATCCCGTGCTCGCCCGCCACGAGAATCCCTTCGGCATCCATGCGGCCGTCCCCCTGAGACGGCCCCGCTCGGTCCACGCTCTCCTCATCGGCGGCCGCGGAGGCCGGGTTGACCCCGGCTGCTAGATTGCGCGCGTGTTGCTGCGGGCCGAGGGCATCGCGAAGCATGTCGGAGAACGCTGTCTTTTCGCAGGCGTGGCGCTCGAGGTGCGCCCGCGCGACCGGATCGGGCTGGTCGGCCCGAACGGCGCCGGCAAGACCACGCTACTGCGCATCCTCGCGGGCGACGAGCCGCCGGACGCGGGCCGCGTCGTGGTGCCGCGCCGGGTGCGCGTCGGACGGCTGCGCCAGGAGGTCGATCCGTCGCTGCCGCACTCGGTGCGCGAGGAGGCCGCCACGGCGCTCGCACACCTCGACGCGCTCGAGCGCGAGGTGGGCGCGCTCGAGGCCGAGATCGCAGCGCGCGGCGGCGAGCCCGACGCCGCGCTGGCCGCGCGCTACGACGCGCTGCGCGCGCGCTTCGATGCGGCGGACGGCTTTTGGCGCGAGGCGCGCATCGAGCGCGTCCTCGCCGGCCTCGGCTTCGGCCCCGAGCAGAGCGCCCGCCCGGTGCGCAGCTTCAGCGGCGGCTGGCTGATGCGCATCGAGCTGGCCAAGCTGCTGCTCGCCGAGCCCGAGCTGCTGCTGCTCGACGAGCCCACCAACCACCTCGACCTGCCCGCCATCGAGTGGCTCGAGAGCTTCCTCGACGCCTACCGCGGCGCCGTGGTCGCCGTCTCGCACGACCGCACCTTCCTGCGGCGCCATACGTCCCGCATCGCCGAGCTCGACGGCGCCGCGCTCACCCTCTACGAGGGCAACTGGGACCGCTACCTCGAGCAGCGCGCGGCGCGGCGCGCGCAGGCCGAGGCGCGCCGCCGCAGCGAGGGCCGGCGGCGGGCCGAGCTGGAGCGTTTCGTCGAGCGGTTCCGCGCCAAGGCCACCAAGGCGCGCCAGGCGCAGAGTCGCGTCAAGATGCTCGCGCGCATGGATCGCGACGCGACCGCCGCGCCGCGCGCGGGCCCGCGGCGCCTGCGCCTGCGCATCCCGCCGCCCGCACGCGCCGGCGACGTCGTGCTGGCGCTGGCGGGCGTGGTGCAGGGCTACGGCGCGACGCGCGTCTACGACGACGTGAACCTGCAGCTGCGCCGCGGCGAGCGCGTCGCGCTGGTCGGACCGAACGGCGCCGGCAAGTCGACGCTGCTGCGCATCGCCGCCGGCAGCGTGCCGATCGAGCGCGGCGCGCGCCAGCTCGGCCACCACGTGACGCCGGCCTTCTACGCGCAACACCAACTCGAGTCGCTCGACCCGGACAGCAGCGCGCTCGGCGAGCTCGAGCGCATCGCGGCGCTCGACGACGTGCCGCGCCTGCGCGGACATCTCGGCGCCTTCCTGTTCTCCGGCGACGACGTCGACAAGAAGGTGGCGGTGCTCTCGGGCGGGGAGAAGGCGCGGCTCGCGCTCGCCAAGCTGCTGCTGCGGCCCGCGAACTTCCTGGTGATGGACGAGCCCACCAACCACCTCGACGTCGCCGCCTGCGAGGTGCTCGAGGAGGCGCTGCGCAGCTACGCGGGCACGCTGCTGTTCGTGTCGCACGACCGCGCCTTCGTGAACGCCGTCGCGACCCGCGTCATCGAGGTGCGCGCAGGCCAGCTGCGCGACTTCGCCGGCAACTACGACGACTACCTGAACCGCATCCAGGAGTCCAGCTCGTCGCCTCCGGGGCAACGCGACCGCCTGCAGCAACCCGCAAGCGCCCAAGCGGGCGCGCGCAGCGAGCCGAAGGCGAGCGAAGTCAACAGACGCGCAACGGCTCAGCAACCAACCGTCCCGTCGCCTCCGGCGGAATCCGAGCGCGGAACGGCTCGACAACTCCGCGAAGATCGCAAGGCGCGCCAGAAGAGCGAGCGCCGCCTCGCGCGGGCGGAGCAGAGCATCCTCGAGCGCGAGAGCGCGCTCGAGGCGCTCACCTGGCGGATGGCCGATCCGGCCGTGCATCGCGACGGCGAGCGCATGCGCGCGCTCGAGGTCGAGCGGGTCGCGCTGCGCGCCGAGGTCGACGCGCTCTACAAGGAGTGGGAGTCGATCGCGGCCGAGCTCGAAGAGGAGCCCGGCTAGGCGTGCGCGTCGCACTGGTTCACGACTGGCTGACGGGCCTGCGGGGCGGCGAGCGCGTGCTCGACGAGCTCGCCGGGCTGTGGCCGGACGCCGACCTCTACACCCTGTTCCACGTCCCGGGTGCAACCACGGCCCGGATCGACGCGCTGCGCGTGCACGTGAGCCCCCTCGACCGCATCCCGGGTTCGGGGCGCCACTACCGCAAGCTCCTCCCGCTCCATCCCTGGGCGGCGCGCCGGCTCCGCATCGAGGACTGCGACGTGGTCCTCTCGGTGTCGCACGCCGTGGCGAAGGCCGTCCGCATCGCGCCCGGCATCCCGCACCTCTGCTACTGCTTGACGCCGATGCGCTACGTGTGGGACCAGATCGACACGTATCTGGGGCGGGGGCCACGACGCGTGCTCGCCGCGCCGCTGGTGGCCGCGCTGCGCCGCTTCGACCGCGGCACCAGCGGGCCGCAGCAGGTGACGCGCTTCGTCGCGATCTCGCGCGCCGTCGCCGAGCGCGTGCGCCGCCACTATGGCCGGGACGCCTCCGTGCTGTATCCGCCGATCGACACCGATCGCTTTCGCCCGAACGGACGAGCGCCCGACGACTTCTACCTGCTGGTTGGGGCCTTCGTGCCCTACAAGCGCGAGGACCTCGCGGTCGAGACGCTCGGACGCCTGGGGCGGAGGCTCGTGGTGGTGGGCGAGGGACCACGGCGCAGCGTCCTGGAGCGCCGCGCCGCGCGCTGCGTCGAGTTCACAGGTCGCGTCTCGGACGCGGAGATCGCCGAGCTGTATGCGCGCTGCCGCGCCCTGCTCTACCCGCAGGAGGAGGACTTCGGCCTGTGCGCGCTCGAGGCGCAGGCTTCGGGTCGACCGGTGATCGCCTTCGGCCGCGGCGGCGCCACCGAGACCGTGCTGCCGCTCCAGGGTCCGCCCGACGCGGCGGCGCGCGCCACCGGCGTCTGGTTCGACGCGCAGACCCCCGACGCCCTGGTGCGCGCCGTCCATCGCTTCGAGGCGGCCGAACCGTTCTTCGATCCCAAGCTGATCCGCAGCCATGCCGAGCGCTTCGCGACCCCGCGCTTCCTCGAGGAGATCCGCCGCGAGGTGCACGCCCTGCTGGACGGAGACGCCCCGTGAGCCGGCCGCCGCGCGTGCCGAGCCTCGACCTGCGCGCGCAGTACGCGCAGCTGCGCGACGAGCTGCGCGCCGCCCTCGACCGCGTCTTCGAGCGCCAGGTCTTCATTCTCGGCGAGGAGGTCGAGGCGCTACAGCGCGAGCTCGCATCCTACACCGAATCACGACATGCCGTCGGGTGCGGCTCGGGCTCGGACGCGCTGCTGCTCGCGCTGCAGGCGCTCGACGTCGGCCCCGGCGACGAGGTGCTGTGCCCCGCCTTCACCTTCTTCGCGACGGCGGGCTCGATCGCGAGACTGGGCGCGACGCCCGTCTTCGCGGACATCGAGCCCGCCGGCTGCGCGCTCGACCCGGCCGCCGCACGCGCGGCGGCCGCGCGCTGCGCGCGGCTGCGCGCCGTCGTGCCCGTGCATCTGTACGGCCAGCCGGCCGATCTCGATGCGCTGCTCGCCGTCGCCACGGAGCGCGGCGTGCCGCTCGTCGAGGACGCCGCCCAGGCGATCGGCGCGCGCGATGCCACCGGCCGTCGCGTCGGCGCGCGCGGACGCGCGGCCTGCTTCAGCTTCTATCCGAGCAAGAACCTGGGCGGCGCGGGCGAGGGAGGGCTTGTCACGACCGACGACGCGGCGCTCGCCGAGCGCATCGCGCGGCTGCGCGTGCACGGCGCCAGCCGCCGCTACCACCACGTCGAGGTGGGCATGAACTCGCGCCTCGACGCCGTGCAGGCGGCCGTGCTGCGCGTCAAGCTCCGCCACCTGGAGGCTTGGACCGATGCGCGGCGCGCCGCCGCGCGGCGCTACGACGAGGGCTTCGCCAAGCTCGGCGCGCGACCGACCTCGCTGCCGCTCGCAGGCGGTGGCTTCCCGCTGCGCTTCCCGGCCGCGCCGCGCGAGCCGGCCGTGCACGTCTACCACCAGTACGTGGTGCGCGTACCCGGCGAGCGCCGCGAAGCGCTGCGCCGCCACCTCGCCGAGCGCGGCATCGACAGCGAGGTGTACTACCCGCTCGGTCTCCATCAGCAGCCCTGCTTTGCCGCGCTCGGCTACCGCGCGGGCGACCTCCCCGAGACCGAGCGCGCCGCCCGCGAGACGCTGGCGCTGCCGATCTACGCCGAGCTCCGCGAGGAGCAGCAGCAGCACGTGATCGCGAGCGTCGCGGAGTTTCTCGAGGGGTAGATCGGGCGCAGCGGGGAGCGAGCGCGCCGTTGGCCGGCGCGGCGCGACGTCAGAGCGTCGACGCGAGCGGCGCCGCGACGACGTCGAGCACGGTGTCGTAGCAGAACTCGCCGTTGACCGAGACGCGCACGTCGATCGCGGGGAAGTCGCCGCCTCCGGGAGCCAGGCCGCTGTCGAAGTGCTGCACGGGCCCGCCGGCGATCTGCAGATCGAGCTCGAGCTGCTGGGTGACGGCGACCTCGCCGCCGACGCGGTAGCGCCCGGAGCCCGTGATCGGGATCCGCTCCGTCCCGCGCTCCACCGACCAGCGGACGGCGCGGATGTCGAACTCGCGGAACAAGCCCGGCGGGCCGCTCGTGCGTTCGATCAGCGCGAACGATCCCTCGAGCGGCTGCGTCATCTGGATCGGACACATACACGGAGCAAAGCAGCCCTGCGTGAAGCCGCTCTCCTTCCGCAATGCGTAGAGCGCGCCGCGAACGCAGGGACCCGGCGCGCCGGCTCCGAGGAGCACAGCGAAGGCGGCGGAGAGCAGAGCGAGGCGGAGCTTGGATCGACGCGCCATGGGCTCGCGCTCCTACTCACGCCATGCTGCCACGACGCCGGCGCGGCCGCCCGAGCCAGCGCAGCCGCGCGAGCAGCGGCGCGAGCAGCACCAGCTCGGCCCCGAGGCCGCAGGCGTTCGGCTTCTCGTCGGTGCGGTAGGGCTTGTTGCAGTTCGGGTCGACGGGCCCCAGGGCGACGCCGTGGTTGGCCGCGGCGCCGCCGTCGAAGTCGATCCCGCCGTCGCCTTCGTTGTCGATGCCGTCCTGGCAGGCGGGGTTCTCGGTGTCGCTCGCCGCGCTGAAGCAGCCGGGGTCGGCCGGATAGTCGACCAGACCGTCGCCGTCGTCGTCGGTGCCGTTCGAGCACGCCGGCAGCAGCGGCCGGGCGACGCGCAAGCCGATGTTGATCCCGTAGATGCTCGGGTCGTACGAGCGCCGGCTGGCGGCCGCGAGGTAGCTCGCGTCGAAGAAGAAGTCGCCGCCGCGCACGCTGCGCTCCGTGCCGACCTGCGTCTCGGTCCACTCCGCGACGTTGCCGCCCTGGTCGTAGGTCCCGCTCGGGCTCGGCGAGAGCGCGTAGGCGCCGACCGGCGTGAGATACGGAGGGCCGAGTGCAAGGTTGCAGTTGGCCGAGTTCCCGGTATCGCCGCTCGGCGCGACGCAGCCGGTCTGCGCGTTCGAGCGCGCGGGATAGGCGAAGAAGCTCGACGTGACCGGGTTCCAGTAGGCCGCGCGGTACCACTCGTCGTCGTTGGGGAGGAAGAACCGGGCCCCGGCCTTGCGCGGGCCGAAGGTCCCGTCTCCCAGGTTCGCGTAGGCCCCGTCTTCGGTCGTCGTCGCGTCCTGGGCGCCCACCGGCTCGCCGTTGTGCAGCCAGTTGACGAAGCGAACGGCGTCGTAGAAGTCGACGAATCCCACCGGCGCGCTCTCGGCCCCAGCCCTCACCGCGTAGATGAAGTCGCCCGCGGCCCCCGTCCGCTGGATCACGTCGTAGGGCGGGCCCACCGAGGGCTTGAAGAGCCCGTTCGGGTCGCTCGTCGAGGCGACCGCGTTCAGGAACGCGGCGTAGTGCGCGTTGGTGACCTCGTACTTCGAGATCTGGTAGCCCTGCGCGACGGCGCCGAAGCAGCCCTGCGGCTGCACGTCGCACGCGCCGCCCGGGGCCACCGATGCCCAATCCGGCGACACCCATGGCTCGAGCTGCATCAGGAACGTGTCGGGAATGCTGGAGGGAGCCTCGCCGTTGGTCCCGAACGCGGGAAAGAAGGGCCAGCCCGGGTCGGGGCCGACGGGACCGTACGCGACGAGGGTTCCAGGCGGCGAGTTCGCCACGGCGAAGCTCAGCGAGAGCGCCGAGAATGCGAAATCGCCGGTCACGGTGCCGATCCACTCGACGTGCACTGCCGCTCCCGCGTCCGAGACGAAGCAAGCCGCCGCGCTGGGCACGGGCGCCGGCCCCGAGAGCCCTTCGAAGCTCGCCGTGCACGGAACCGGCGTGCCCGTGAAGTCGAGCGCGTCGCCCCACGACGCGAACGCATCGAACTCCTGGAGGCCGAGCGCGGGATCGCGGAAGACGAAGAAGCGCTTGCCCGCCGGTGCCGCGAAGCGGACCTGGATGGTGTCGCCGTGCTGGATCGCGGCCGAGAAGCCCGAACCGGAGCAAGCGCCGCACGGGAAGTCGCGTCCGTCGCCCAGCTGCGTGCCGGTGTAGCTGTGCAACAGAAACGGGATCTGGACGGTCGGAATCACGAGCGTCGCGGCGGCCGCGCGGAAGGCGCCGAGCGCGAGCGCTGCGAGAACGAAGGCTCCGACGCGACCGAGCTGCGCGGCGCATCTCCCGAAAAGCCTTGCCTTGCCCATGCGATTCGCCTCTCCGGGGCCGATTCTCGCAGAGGCACTCCGGGTAAATCAAGCCGGATCGAGCGCCGCCCGCCGCAGCGGGGCCCGCCACCGGCGCGCGTCAGTGAGATCGCCCGAGCCGGCGCCCGAGCTCGAAGTCGATCCAGCCGCGCACGACGTCGACGCTGGCGACCCGGATCTGCACGCGATCGCCGAGGCGCAGGCGCTCGCGACCGCCGCGCGCCGCCAGCGAGAAGCTGCGCTCGTCGAGCTCCCAGAGCCCGGGGAGCCGGCGCACGTGGACCAGGCCCTCGACGAAGAAGGGGTCGAGCGTCACGTACACGCCGTGCTTCGCCACGCGCGTCACGGTGCCATCGAAGCGCTCGCCGACGCGCTCGCGCAGGAACACGCACTTCTTCAGGTCCACCGCCTCGCGCTCGGCCTCCATCGCGACGCGCTCGCACCAGGAGACACGCGCGGCCCAGCCCGGCAGGCGCGCAGCGCGCCCCTGCGCGCGCGCGCGTGCCGCCCCGCTGTTCGCCAGCGCGTCGCGCAGCGCCCGGTGCACCACGAGGTCGGCGTAGCGCCGGATCGGCGAGGTGAAATGCAGGTAGGCATCGAAGGCCAGCGCGAAGTGGCCGCGGTTCTGCGCGCCGTAGCGCGCCTGCCGCAGCGAGCGCAGCGCCACCAGGTTGACCAGCCGTTCCTCGGGCCGGCCGGCGGCGCGCTGGATGGCGCGCGCGATCTCGAGCGGGCCGAGCGAGTCGCGCCCGCTCGCATCGAGAAGGTCGAACGAATCGAGCAGCTCGCGGAGGGCCTCGAGCTGGGTCGGAAGCGGCGGCTCGTGCACGCGGAACAGCGCCGGCACGCCGCCGGCGACGAGGTGCTCGGCCACGGCGCGGTTCGCGGCGAGCATCGCCTCCTCGATCGCGCGGTGCGCGATGGTGCGCGGCGCTTCGATGATGTCGGTCGGATGGCCGGCGTCACCGAGCACGATCTCGGCCGTCGGCAGGTCGAAGTCGATCGCGCCCGCGGCGAAGCGGCGCGCCATCAGCACGCGCGCGAGCGCCGCGAGCCGCGCGAGGCTCGCGAGCACGTCGGCGCCGAGCCGGCGCGCGGCGGCGCCGCCTTCCATCGCCTCGGCCGCGGCCTCGTAGACCAGGCGCGCGCGGCTGCGGATCACGGCCTCGTGGAAGCGCGCCCGGCGCACCGCGCCGTCGCGCGCGATCTCGAGCTCGACGGCGAGCGCCAGGCGGTCGACCTCCGGGCGCAGCGAGCAGAGCTCGCCCGAGAGGCGCTCGGGCAGCATCGGGATGGCGCGGTCCGGGAAGTAGACGCTGTTGCCGCGCCGGCGCGCCTCCCCGTCGAGGGCGGAGCCTTCCGGCACGTAGCGCGAGACGTCCGCGATCGCGACCCAGAGCCGGTGACCCGTGGAGCCGGGCTCGACGTAAACCGCGTCGTCGTGATCGCGGGCGTTGACGGGGTCGATCGTGACGAAGGGCAGCGCGCGCAGATCGAGCCGGCGGGCGACCTCGGCGGGATCGAGCTGCGCGTCGAACGCGGCCGCCTCCGCGAGCGCCGCCGGCGGGAACTCGAGGGGCAGGCGATGGCGCCAGCTGATGGCCCGGAAGTCGGCCTCCGGAGTGCCGGGCGGGCCGAGCACCTCGACGACGCGCGCGACCGCCGGCGCGACCCGCGCCGGCCGGCGCCCCCGGGCGCGGGGCCGCCGGGCGCTCGCCCCGCTGCGCTCGGCGGCCGCTCGCCGCGAGGCGCCCGAGACCTGGGCGACGACGACGTCGCCCGGCCGCGCGCCGCGCCAGCCGGCACGCGGCAGCGCGAACTCCCAGAAGCCCTCGTCCCGATACGGCCGCAGCACGCCGCCGCGCCCCTCGCTCGCGAGGATGCCGATCCATTCGCGCCGCGGTCCGCCGATCGCGCGCACGACCTCGGCTCGCTCGGGAGCTCCCGGCAGCGGCTCGACGAGCACGCGCTCGCCCGAGGCGACGGCCGACGCTGCAGCCACCGACCAGGCTCCGCCGCTGTCGTCGAAGACGAGACCGTCGCCGCCGCGGCCGCCTTCGAACACGCCCTCGATCAGCCCGTCGTCGCGCGCGATGCGATAGCGACCGCGGATGCGCTCGACGCGGCCTTCGTCGACGAGTCGGCGCAACACCGCCGCGAGCGTGCGGCGCTCGCGGCCACTGCCGCCCAGGTCGCGGAGCAGCGTCTGCGGGGTGAGCAGCGGCCGGTTGCGCCGGTCGAGGGCGCGCAGGACGCTCTCGGGCTCGATGGGCATGGACGCCGCAGGGTAGCCCGAGCTGCCAGCCGGGTGCGTTGACGCTCCCGGGCCCCGGACCTAGCTTCCCCGGCCCGATCGCCCGGGTGGCGGAATTGGTAGACGCGCTAGCCTCAGGAGCTAGTGAGGGCAACCTCGTGCTGGTTCGAATCCAGTCCCGGGCACCACGGGTCCCTCGCCCCCATCTCCACTGAGAGCAGCCCTCGCGGCCCGGGTTGACCCGCTGCGGCGCGGGCTTAGGGTTCGCTCCATTCGTCCGGGGGTCGCTTGTCCCAGATCCAACGAGTGCCCGTGACCGGCGTCGGCGGCGAGCGCCTGGAGCTCCCCGAGGTGATGCCGCTGCTGCCGGTCCGCGACGCCGTGGTGTTCCCCGGCGTGACGCGCCCGCTCGCGATCGGGCGGCCGAAGTCGCTCGCCGCCCTCGCCGAGGCCGGCCAGGGCGGGTTCCTCGTCATCGCGAGCCAGCGCGACGCCGAGACCGAGGACCCGGGCGTCGCCGACCTCCATCCGGTCGCCTGCATCGTGCGGGTGGCGCGCGTCATCGACGCGCGCGGCGACGGCAAGCAGGCGATCGTCGTGGGCGTCGCGCGCACGCGCCTCGGCGACGCGGTCGCCAGCGAGCCCTGCCTGCGCGTGCGCATCGCGCCGCTCGCCGAGATCGACGCTCCGGCGCCCGCGCGCGACGCGCTCTGGAAGCAGGTGATCGCGAAGGCGCAGCGCATCATCGACCTGCGCGACGACCTGCCCGACGAATGGAAGACCTTCGTGGCCGGCCTGCCGAGCCCTGCCCTGCTGACCGACCTGGTCGCCTCCACGCTGCCGCTCGCGCCGGAGGAGCAGATCGCACTGCTCGGCCAGCCGGACGTGGCGGTGCGCCTCGATCGCGTACTGGCGCACCTCGAACGCGAGGTCACGATCGCCGAACGGCAGCGCCAGATCTCCGCGCAAGCGGAGGCGGCGGAGATGGATCCGAAGCGGCGCGAGCGGCTGCTGCGGCGGCGCATGCGCGACATCCAGGCGGAGATCGGCGAGGGCGACGCGGGCCTCCAGGAGGTGGACGAGCTGCGCGAGCGGATCGAGGCGGCGAAGCTGCCGCCCGAGGCCGCGGCGCAGGCCGAGCGCGAGCTCAAGCGCCTCGCCGCGCTTCCGCAGCACGCTCCGGATCGGCACATGGTGCGGACCTACCTCGAGTGGTTCGCCGACCTGCCGTGGTCGGTCGAGACCGAGGACAAGCTCGATCTGCGCGAGGCGCGCCGCATCCTCGACGAGGACCACTACGACCTCGAGAAGGTGAAGGACCGCATCCTCGAGTACTTGGCGGTGCGGAAGCTCGCACCCGAGGCCAAGGGTCCGATCCTCTGCTTCGTGGGCCCGCCGGGCGTCGGCAAGACCTCGCTCGGGCGTTCGATCGCGCGCGCGATGGGGCGGCACTTCGTGCGCGCCTCGCTCGGCGGCGTGCGCGACGAGGCCGAGATCCGCGGGCACCGCCGCACCTACGTCGGCGCCATGCCCGGTCGCATCGTCCAGAGCCTGCGGCGCGCCGGCTCGCGCAACCCGGTGTTCCTGCTCGACGAGGTCGACAAGCTCGGCGCGGACTTCCGCGGCGACCCCTCCTCGGCGCTGCTCGAGGTGCTCGACCCCGAGCAGAACCACGCCTTCAGCGACCACTACCTCGAGGTCGCCTACGACCTGTCTCGCGTGTTCTTCATCGCGACCGCGAACACGCTCGCGACCATCCCGCCCGCGCTGCTGGACCGCATGGAGGTGATCGAGCTACCCGGCTACACCGATCGCGAGAAGCTGCTGATCGCGCGCAGCCACCTGCTGCCCAAGCAGCTCGAAGCGCACGGGCTGGACGCGCAGCGGCTGCGCGTGGGCGACGAGGCGATCCAGAAGATCGTGCACGAATACACGCGCGAGGCGGGCGTCCGCAGCCTGGATCGCCACATGGCGATGCTGATGCGCAAGGCAGCGCGGCGCATCGCCGAGGCGCGCACCGGGGAGGCGCTCGTGGCGGACGCGGCGTTCGTCGCCGACGCGCTCGGGCCGCCGCCGCATCTGCCCGAGACCGCCGAGCGGACCAACCTCGCCGGCGTCGTGGTGGGGCTCGCGCGCACCGCGCACGGCGGCGACATCCTGTTCATCGAGGCCACCGCGATGCCCGGTGGCAAGGGCGTTCGGCTGCGCCTCACCGGTCAGCTCGGCGAGGTGATGAAGGAATCGGCCGAGGCAGCGCTCTCGTGGGTGCGCGCCAACGCCGAGGCGCTCGGCCTGCACGCCAAGGCGCTCGAGGCCGGCGAGGTCCATCTGCACGTGCCGGCGGGCGCCGTGCCGAAGGACGGGCCGTCCGCGGGCGTCGCGCTAGTGGCGGCCCTGGTCTCCGTGCTCTCCGGCCGGCGCGCGCGCGCCGACGTCGCGATGACCGGCGAGATCTCGCTGCGCGGGCGCGTGCTCCCGGTCGGCGGCATCAAGGACAAGGTGCTCGCCGCGGCGCGCGCGGGCATCAAGACCGTGGTCCTGCCGCGGCGCAACGAGAAGGACTTGATCGAGGTGCCCGAAGAGGTGCGCGGCGAGCTCGAGCTGCGTCCGGTCGACGCGATCGAGGAGGTGCTCGCGATCGCGCTGGAGCCGGCGGCTTGAGCCCCCAGCGCGGGCGTGCGCCGCGAGCCGACTCGCGCCGATGACCGGCGCCTACGTGGCGGGCGTCGTCCACCACGACGCGTTCGAGGACCTCGAGCGGTGCATCGCCAGCGTGCGGCGCCAGAGCGCTCCCCCGGCGGCGATCGCCGTGGTGGACACCGGCGCCGACCCGGCGCGCCTCGAAGCGCTCGTGGCCGCCCATCGCGAGGTGCGCTTCCTCCCGCGTCCGAACCGCGGCTATGGCGCGGGCGCCAACTACCTGCTCGCCTGGGCGGCGCAACGAGCGCCGCAGGCCGGTTACGTGCTGATCCTGAACCCGGACGTCGAGCTCGAGCCGGAGTTCGCGGCGATCCTGCTGCGCGAGATGGAGGAGCAGCCGCAGGTGGCGCTCGCCTCCGGCAAGCTGCTGCGTCCGGGCGGAGCGATCATCGACAGCGCCGGCATCCGGCTGCCGCGCCACCGCCGCGCGCGCGACCGCGGCAGCGAGGAGCCGGACCGCGGGCAATTCGACCGTCCGGAGCTGGTGTTCGGGGTGAGCGGCGCGGCGATGATGATCCGCCGCGAGGCCCTTTCCGACCTCGCCCTGGAGGACGAGGTCTTCGACGAGGACTTCTTCGCGTACCAGGACGACACGGATCTCTCGTGGCGCGCCAACCTGCTCGGCTGGCAGGTGCTGTACGAGCCGGCGGCGCGCGCCATCCACGGCCGTCGCTGGCGGCAGGATCGGCGGCCCGCGATCCAGCCGTCGGTACGCCGACACTCCTTCAAGAACCACTACCTGCAGATCATCAAGAACGAGCGGGCAGTGGATCTGATCCGCAACCTGCCGGTGCTGATGGCCTGGGAGATGCTCCGCCTGGGCTACGCCCTGGTGCGCGACCAGGCCATCCTGCCCGGCTATCTGGACGCGGCACGCGGCGTCCCGCGGGCGTGGCACAAGCGCCGGCTCCTGCAGCGCCGAGCGCGGGCACGCGCCGATGTGGCCGGGCGGGTCTGGCGCGGGGGACCGCACGCGAACCCGAGCGGCTGAGGCGATGCCGGGCGCCGTCTTCGAGATCGACGGCGAGCTGATCCGGCGCTCGATCGCGGATCAGGTCGTCCGTCCGGCTCGCTTCGAGGCCGCGATCAGCCGCGAGGACGAGATGTTCCTCCACGCGCTGAGCGGGTACCGGAGCGACCGCGATCGCGCGTTCGTCACCTACCTGCTGCAGGGCCGGCAGATGCTCGACCATCTGCAGTCGGTCGTGGCTTGGGGGTTCGGGGGATGGGCGGGGGTCGGGTCCTTCCTCGACTTCGCCTGCGGCTACGGGCGCTTCACGCGCCACCTCGTCCAGGAGCTCGATCCGGAGCGCATCTGGGTGAGCGACATCGATGCGGACGCGGTGCGCTTCCAGCGCGAGCGCTTCGGCGTGCACGGGGTGCCGTCGACGAGTGCCCCCGAGGCGCTCGAGATCGACCGGCGCTTCGACGTGATCTTCGTCGCCTCGCTGTTCAGCCACCTTCCGCGCTCGTCCTTCGAGCGCTGGCTGACCAGGCTCGCCTCGCTGCTCAGCGAGCGCGGCGTGCTGGTGTTCTCGACGCACGGCATCGGTCTCGCGCGCGAGGCGGAAGGGCGCGGCGACCACCTGTTCCGCGAGCGCAGCGAGAGCAGGACGCTCGACGTCGCCGAGTACGGGACGGCCTTCGTCTCGGAAGCCTTCGTCGCCGCTGCGATCCGGAACGCCGCGGGAAGCCAGGCTCGCTGGCGCCGCATCGCGAACGGCTTGCTGGGGTTCCAGGACCTGTACCTGGTCTGCCTCGATCCGGGGCGGGACCTGCAGAGCCTCGACTATCGCCATGGCTGCATCGGGCACGTCGCGGGCTGCAGCGCAGCGGGCGACCGGGCGTTCCAGGTGCGTGGCTGGGCCGCCGATCTCGACGCCGCGGAACCGTCTTCGGTCCGCGTTCGCGTCGTCGCGAACGAGCGCATCGTCCACGAGGGCTCGCCCGACCACGATCGCCCCGACGTCGCCGGGGTTCTGGGGTCGAGTCGGGTGCTGCGTTCCGGCTGGTCGTGCCGGCTCGCGAGCGACGCGGTCGGGCCGGCCGACTGGATCGCGGTCGAGCTCCTGAGCCGGGCAGGCCGAGCGCGCACCATCTCGCTCGCGAGACTCGAGTCGATGCTGCGCTGGTGAGCTCGCCGGCCCGGGCAGCGCCGCTAGGCGTGGCTCGGGACCGCCGTGCAGACGTTCTCGCAGACCGAGTCGCCGTTCTGCACCGGGCCGAAGTTGGTCAGGAAGCTCCGACACGAGCGAAGCGGCGCGCCGTTCCACACCTCTTCCAGCTCCTGCTCGACGATGTTGCCGAGCTTGAACTCGTCGCCGCCCACGGCGCAGCAGGGGTACACGTCGCCGTTCCAGTTGATGACCCCGACCGTGAAGGGCTGGCGGCACACGACGTGGAGCACGGGGTGCAGGCCGAACTCGGGCAGCGTCTCGTTCGCGATGTGGCTCGGGTGCCAGTGGGCCAGCGAGCTCGGCGGCATCAGCACCGGACCGCCGGTCGTCGCGTACTTCGTCTGGAAGTCCGGCGGCGCGGAGAGCAGCTTGAACCAGATCTCGACGCCGATCTCCTTGGCGAGATCTCGCGCCAGGTCGATCTCGTCCTCGTTGTAGCGGTTCAGATAGAAGGCCCACAGCAGGCCCGGCGTCTCCATGCGCAGGCGTTCCCGCGCCCGCACCAGCTGGCGCAGGTTGTGGAGCGCCCGGTCGAGTCGGCCGGCGACCCGATACTTCTCGTAGCTCTCCTGCGTGGCCCCATCGATCGATGCGAAGAGCGAGAACAAGCCGGAGCGCACGATCTCCTCGGCCTCGAGGTCGGAGAAGTCGCGGAGCGTCAGGTTGCTGTCGAGGTGCGACTTGATCCCGCGCTCTGCGAGCGCTCGGATCATATAGAGCAGGTGCTTGTTCAGGAACGGCTCGCCCCAGTTGAACAGGCACACGTAGCGCGCGTGGCGCTCGATCTTCGAGAGGATCAGATCGAAGGTCTCGCGCGACATCAGGCCCTTCTCGCGCGCCGGCGTGAGGCCGTTCCCGGTCCGGCAGAACGGGCACTTCAGGTTGCAGATGTTCCCGATGTCGATGTAGTACCAATGGGGCACCGGGCATTCGAGCGGAGGCCTGCTCGCGCTCCGGTCCTTCCACGGATCGGCGGGGTTCATCCGGCCCTCCTCTTGCCTGCGCTGGGGCTCAGCCTAGCGTGGGCGGCGGGCTCGGGTCGATCCAGTGCCGCTCGAGCGACGGGCGCGGGAGCCGCGCGTGGCGCGCCACCTCGCCACGTTGTCGGAGGCCGTCCCAGGCGGCCAGGAGCCAGGAGCCGAGTTCGCGCGGACCGTCCCCGACCTCGCCGGCGGCATCCCGCAGGAGCCTCGGCATGGCGCGGAACAGAAAGCCCGGCGAGGCGTTCTTGACCAGCGTCCGCACGCGGTTGCGGCGGCACTGGCGGACCACGAACCCCGGCGCACGCCGCCGCGCGCTGGCGTGTTCGGCGTGGAACACGGTCGCCTCGGGCCAGTAGACCGCCTCCCAGCCAGCCAGCCGCGCGCGCCAGCCGAGATCGACGTCTTCGAAGTACGCGAAGTAGGATCGGTCGAAGATCCCGCTCGACAGCCGCACGGCCTCCAGCATCTCGCGCCGATACAGCGCCGCCGCGGCGCAGGCACAGAAGACGCCAGCCTCGCTCGGCTCCACCCGCGCGGGCCGGCCCGCATCGCGGTCCTCGAAGCAGCCATCCGGCCGCAGCACGACGCCCGTCGAGGCGAGGACGTCGCGGCGCTCGAGCCTCAGGATGCGGCACTGAACCATGCCGAGCCCGGGCGCTGCGCTCTCGATCGCGCGGCGCAGCGCTTCGATCCAGTGCGGGTCCGCGAGGGCGTCGTTGTTGAGCGTCGCGATCCAGCGGCCGCGACTGGCGGCGATTCCCCGGTTGCAGCCCTCGGCGAAGCCCAGATTGCGGCCGGTCTCGACCACGCGGACGTCCGGGTAGAGCTGCCTCACCCGCGAGATCGAGCCGTCCTGCGAGCCGTTGTCGACCACGACGGTCTCGAAGTCGCGGTCGGTCTGGGCGGCCAGCGAGGCGAGGCACGCCTCGAGGTCTGCCCGCGCGTTCCAGGTCACGACCACCACGGAGACGAGCGGAGCCTCTCCCGCCGGCGATCGTTCCATGACCTCGCGATCCTAGGGACTCGGCGCCCGCCCGCCAGTCGAGCGGCGAGCACAAACGAACGGCCCCGCCTTCCAACGCAAGGCGGGGCCGTTCTCGGGTCCTGGGGCGCGCCTAGTACACCGGGACGACGAGCCCCCCGGCAGGCGCCAGCACGTTGGTCCCCGTGACGACCGTGCCGTCCTGGGACTGAACGCGGACGTTGCTGCTCCCGTCGATCGAAACCAACGACGACTTCTGGTTGGCGTTGGTGTCCGGGGAGTAGCGGAGCTGGAAGCTCCCGCCCGCGTTGCCCGTGATGTACTGGCTCTTGACGGCGGTACCGTTCAGCATCGTGACGCGGTTGTTGGCCCCCGACGAGTACTCGCCGAGGTCCTGGATGCCGTCGCCGTCCATGTCGGCGATCGTGCGGATCGCATACGTCCCGCTGCCGTTGGCGAAGAAGCCCGGCGCGCCGGCGATGTTCCCCGTGGCGTCCGTCAAGCGGATGCGATAGAGGCCGAGCGCCGGACCCGCACCCGTGTCGATCTCGCCGGTGCGCCCGCTCAGGTCGAAGTAGCCGGCGCCGGTCGGAAGCCAGGCGGGCGGAGAACCGCCCTGCGGAAAGAAGACGGTGGACGTCGTGCCGCTCAGGTTCACGCGGGCGACACCGGCGGCGGCACCGGTCCCGTTGAACAGCAGATCCTTGTGATGGTCGCCGTTGAAGTCCCCGGCGAACATGTACTGCCAGATTCCGCCGCCCGTCGACAGGTACGAGTGGACGGGCGCTCCGGTCGAGACGTCCGTGATCCGGACTGCGGCCGCAGGCGTGTTCACCGCGATGATCTCGTCGATCCCGTCGCCGTTCACGTCCTGCGCGTCGACGACCACCCAGGTGCCACCGCCGTCACCGAAGAAGAGCGGCGGCGTGGCGCTCGGGGCCGTCCCGGTGCTCCCGACGTAGGTCACGCGGATCGACCCGCCGCCCTGGGCGACGATGTCGAAGAAGGCGTCGCCGTTGAACTTCCCGCAGGCCTTCATCACGAACACGCCACCGCCGTTCGCGAAGTTGCCGTTGGCGGTGCTGGTGATGTTGTCCAGGATGTCGGTGCGAATGCCGGTGGCGCCGTTGTTCCTGGCGACGTCGCCCTTGCCGTCCCCGTTGTGGTCGCAGCCTATGAACACCCCACCAGGCGCGGGCCCGGCGTTCGCCGCGGGCGCCAGCGCGACCGCCGCCAGAAGCCACAGCAAACGACCGGTCAATCTCGTGGCACGCATCACTGCTCCTCTTCGCTGTTCGCCGGGCACACGGGACTCGGCGGGTGACCCTGTCGGAACCCCCAGAAGGCGGGGCTGATAGTAGCAAAGGACTCGCTGCGCAAGAAAGGGATTTTCTGTAGCGGCTCCTGGTGACCCGGCGTCCACCCCTCGGGGCGGATTCCCACCATCCCCTTCCGCTCGCCACCGGGCAACATCCGTGGTACGCGGGAGCTGGCGCATCGGTTTCGAAGCCTGCTGCCGGCTCCGCGCCGCCCAACTCGAGCAAGTGTCGGCGCCTCCGATCACGCCTCGCCTCCCGGTCGATCTTCGACCGGACGCTCGGTCTCCTGGACCTCGAAGCCTGCGCGCGCGTCCAGCACCTGGCGCATCAGCTCGTCGAGCAGCAGGTCGAGCTCGTTCAGACGGCGCAGGTAGTCGCGATTGCGCGGGCTCAGGTCGGCGACCGCGAAGGGATCCTCGGAGCGATTCTCGCGGCCGAGCGGGATCTCGGCCCCTGCTCCGCCGAACAGCTCCCGGGCCAGCCGGCGCTGGAAGGCCGGCAGCTCGTCCGCGAAGCCGAAGCGCATGCGGAAGCAATGCGCCACCGCGGTGTCCAACGAGAGCCCGCGCTCCTCGACCAGCGCGTCGGGATGTCCGCTGCCGGACAGGTACTTCACGGCGAGGTTGCCGATCGTCTGCAGGAACATCTCGTTGCGACGCGCCGCCAGGAACGCGTTCACGTCGGGCTCGGTCCAGCCGACGGTCTGGCGTTCGTAGCCCATCTGGTGCTTGATGTGCGAGAGGCAGCGCGCCAGCGGGTCGCGCAGCACGGTGATGACCACCGCGTCGGGGGACAGCAGCCTGGCGACGTGGAACGGGTAGTGTCCGCAGACCAGATCGAAGCGGCGCAGCCCGGCGCCGCGGTCCGAGACGAACTCGTCGTAGCTCGCGTAGCTCTCCGAGGTCTCCGACCAGATGCCGTCCTTCTCGCGCCGCGAGACCAGCGCGCCCCGCTCGCGCATCGAGCGCTCGAGGAAGCGGCGGAACGAGGTGCCCGCGGTCTTCGGGATGTGCATGAAGAAGACCTGCATCCCGCTTGCAAGCGAGCCTTCCATCAGCGTGGATGCCGGTAGACGGCGCGGTCGAGCGACAGCGGCTCGAGCTTGTCGCGCGCCGCCCAGCCGCGGCGGATGGCCGCGAAGCCGCTGCACAGATGCATGCTCAGGATCAGCTGCTGGCCGTTCGATCCGAGCGCCTCGACGAGGTCGAAGACGAGCTGGGTCAGCGGCTTGCAGCGGGCGAAGTTCGCCTCGATGCCCTTCCAGTGGAACCAGGCCCAGTCCTCGATGATGTAGAACCCGCCCGGGCGCACGCGCGGGAACAGCAGCTCGAAGCTGGCACGCGTCTCTGCGTACAGGTGCGAGGCGTCGTCGATCACCACGTCGATCGGCTCGCCGCCGAACGCGTTCTCGACCAGTCCGCCGAGGCGCCGCGCGTCGGCCTGGCTGGTCTCCCACTGCGTCTCGATGCGGGCGCGGCGATCCTCCTGGCTCACGTACTTCTCGAAATACGCGGTGTGGTTGGGCGGCCGAATGTCGATCCCGACGTGCTTCCTCGGATGGAACAGCTCGAACCAGAACGGAACGCTCCCGCCGTCGTAGAGGCCGAGCTCCACCAGGTGGTCGCAGCGCACGGGCGCCGCGAGGCCGGCGAAGTAGTCGAGGTACTGCTCGACCAGGGCGCGATCCTTGTAGAACAGGAAGCAGCTCTCTCCGGGCACCAGATCGCCATGGCCCCCGCCCCCGTGAACGGTGACGAAGCGCCAGCCGTTCAGGGTGAAGGAGCGGTCGGCCGCGTCCCAGGCGAGGTCGCCCTTGCGGATCAACGATCCCCCTTCTTGCGCCAGCGCTGCGCCACGTCGCGCAACGCGTCGCGTGTCGCCTCGAGGAATCCCATTCCGAAGTGCATGTCCGGCTCGAGGGTCGCGCCCTCTCCCCACTCGTTCCAGGCATTGATGAAGACCAGCGACTCGGGCTCCGGGTTGTACTCCATCTCCTGCTCGAGCACACCGTGCAGCCACTCCCGGTAGGCCTCGGGCGTCGCGCCGTGCGCGATGTGGGCCGCCTTGCCGCGGCGCGGGCTGTTGTCCCAGGCCAGCATCACCGCGCGATGGGTGAGCTGGTCGTAGCCATGGCCACGGCTCTCGAGGTTCTTGCGCGCGGCATCGCGGTAGTCGTAGATGAGCCCCTCGAAATCGGGCGCCAGGCCCGGCAGCGTGTGCGCGATGTCCTGCACCTTGAGGTGATGGGGCGGGAAGTCCACTGCGGCGTCGAAGCCGAGGCTCTGGACGTCGACGACGTCCCAGAAGCGCACCGCGGCCAGATGGATCTCGCCCACGCCCGCGGCGGCGCACTCATCGCGCCACATCGCAAGGGTCTCGGCCAGCCGCGGGATCTCGAGCGCGCGGTACACGAGCAGCACCGGCCGGCCGCGGTAGCTGACGTAGCGAGGGTCCCGCAACATCGGGATCACCTCGCGGATGAAGCGCCGGCTCGAATCCAGCGAGTAGGACTGCCTCACCAGGACCTGCTCGTCGAGCCCGTCCCAGCGCCGCGTCCAGTTCTCGTTGGCCCAGCAGATGCAGAAGGGGAAATCCGGGTCGAAGCTGCGGACGACCTCGTCGATGGGTCGCTCGAGCAGCCGGCGGCCGTCGAACCAGTAGTAGTAGTAGCAGAAGCCGTGGATACCGAAGCGCCGCGCGAGCTCGGCCTGCGCGCGTCGCGTCTCGGGCACCCGCAGGTCGTAGAAGCCGAGGTCCTTGGGAAGTCGCGGCTGCGGGTGTCCCTCGTACAGGGGCCGCGCCCGCGTCACGTTGGTCCACTCCGTGAAGCCCGGTCCCCACCACTCCTCGTTCTCGGGAATCAGGTGGAACTGCGGCAGGTAGAAGGCGATCAGCTTGACGCGTCGGGATCCCACCGCCGCGCCGATGCGCGCCGCGTGGCTCGGCCGCACGAAGGGATGCACCTGGTAGCCCGCGGCGCGGACCGCGATCGGGAAGCTGCGCTCGAGCGCGTGGTGCAGCCCGCCGTCGAGCTCCCCGCGCTCCTCCTCGAAATCCGCCTGGCGGATGCCCAGGTCGAGCAGGCGCGCGAAGGCGCGCGGTCGGAACCAGAACATCGACCCGGCGAAGAACTCGAGCGTGACGTCCGGGCTCGACACGCCCATGTGCCGGGCCAGCTCCTCCATGCGCCGGCGGTTCGAGCCCCAGGACTCCTCGTCGCGGTCGAGATGATTGGCCGGGCCGAGCAGCCCGACCGAGGGATCGCGCTCGAACACCTCGAGGATCTCGCGGATGATCTCCGGGGCGCCGAGCAGCTGATGGAAGAGATTGCCCCGCCAGCGGTCGCCGTCCATGCGGTGCGGGCTCTTCTTCGAGTGGATCTTGCAGACGGTCTCGTAGCCGGAGACGTCGCGCAGGAATTCCATGAACGGCCCGACGTCGCGCCCGCGGTTGTCGAAGTAGCGGACGTCGGCGTGCGGAAACGCCTCGCGGATGCGCGTGTCGAAGCCGTGACCGGTCTCGGGGCACAGCGAGACGAACAGGTCGAAATCGACGTCGAGCTGCTCGAGGTAGCCCCGGATCTCGTCCCAGAGGTCGACGTAGAAGAGGTGCAGGATCACCGCGGTCTCGGCGACCGTGCCCGGCACGCGCGGGGCGCGGCGTGGCGCGGCGGGAAGGGCGGGCGCGGCGGCGGCCTGCGCCGCGCGGGGATTGGGGTGGTAGCCCTGCCCGGCACCCCAACGCACGTAGTGGACGAGCGGGTTCAGTCCCGCCCGCGCCACCTCCGGATGGTTCGCGAGATACCAGCGGCTGTCGAAGTCCGGGTGGGGGTCGCGACCGGTGCGCGCCCCGACCTGCAGGTAGTGGGCGAGCGGGTTCATGCCCATCTCGGCGACGAATGGGTTGCACCGCACGTAGTAGGCGATGTCGAACCAAGGGTGGGGCTGGCGCTGCTCGGCGGCGCCGGTGCGAACGAAGTGGAGCAGCGGCTCCACGCCGCGCGCCGCGACGTCCGGGTTGCGCTCGAGGTAGAAGTTGGGGGAGAACAGCGGGTTCGCCAGCCGGCCCTCCCGCGCGCCGTGCCGCACGTAGTGCGCGATGGGATCGTGCTGCCCACCCGCGAGCTCGCGGTAGGTGGAGCGATAGAACACCTCGTCGAAGAGCCCGCTCTCGCGGAGGTCGCGGCGCGCGCGAAGCTCGCGCAGCCGGGATCCCAGCTGGAACGTCGCGGTCCAGTAGATGCCCTTCGTGAGGCGTCGCAAGCGGGTCAGCGCCATGGTCCACTCATTTTCGGAAGACGGCTCCCGTGCCGCGCGCGATGGCGCGCGCCGGCCGCAGGGCACGCCAGCTCAGCGAGCCCTCGATCGCTGCCAGGCGTGTCTTCAGGCGATCGATGTAGAAGGAGCGGTCGGCGATGTCGGCTTGCGCGCGCTCGAGGTCGGCGCACGTCCGCTCGAGCCGCTCGCGCAGTGCCGCCGTCTCGCCGCGCGCGAGCTGGAGCTGCTCCTCTGCCTCGCGCGCGACGGCCGCCAGCCGGCTCTCGGCGTCGAGCCGCGTGGCTTCGAGCTGCTCGGCGGCTTCGCGTCGGAGCGCATCGAGCTGCGCTTGGGCGGCTTCGCGCAGCGCGTCCAGCTGACCGCGCGCGGAGCGCGCCTCCTCCTGCAATCGCTCGAGCTCCGCCCCGCGCGCCGACGTGTCCGCCGCGATGGCCGACAGCTCGGCGCGCGCGCTGGCGAGCTCCGCGGCGAGCCGCGCGCTCTCCTGCTCGCGCTGCTCCGCCCGCTCGGCGGCGATCGCGAGCTGGGCGCGCAGGCGGGCTGCCTCTCGGTCGAGCCTGGAGACCTCCCGTGCGCGTCCCTCTGCGATCTCGTGGACGCTCGCGAGCTCCGTGGTCAGCTTGAGGCTGGCGGCCGCGAGCGCGGGAAGCTCGGTCGGCTCGGCGGCGTCGAGCGCCTCGAACACGACGTCGAGGCTCTCGGCGGGCGCGGTGCCTCGCGTCGACGCGCGCGCCGCCCACTGCAGCAGCGCCTTCACCCACTCGACGAGGCGCATCTGCGCCTGCTGCTGTTCCCCGCGCTCCTCGCGCATCCGCGCGATCTCCGCGTCGCGCTCGCCGAGCACCTTGCGGAACGCGGTGATTCCCTCGTGGTGGCGCGCCACCTCGTGCCGCCACTCCTCGATCTGGCCGCGCAGCTCCGCGGCCTGCTCCGCCTCGTGGGAACGGCTCCGCTCGGCGGACGCCAGCAGCGGCCCGAAGGCCAGCTCCGCGGCCTCGAGTCCGGCCGCGATGCGATCGAGCCCGTCCGTCTCGGCCGGCTCGCCGCGGCCCGCGCGCAGCGCCCAGCCGTAGGCGTCCCGGACCCACTGCACGACGTCCTCGCGCAGCCCGAGCTGCTCCGGCTCGGAGCGCTGGTGGCGCAATCCCTCCGACAGGAATTCGTCGACCTCGGCCTCCACGCGGCGCGACAGGCGCGGAAACGGCAGGTCCAGCTCCCGGCTGATCCGGCGCACGACGACCCTCCAGTCGTCGAGCAGGTCCTCGTAGCTGACGATCGAGCGCGGCGCGCCGCGGGTGTCGCGCTCGGCGCGCACCAGATGGTCCAGCCAGAGCAGGACCGAGCGCCGCTCGTCGAGCTGGTGCTCGCGGCGCAGCGAAGCCGCCACCTCGAGCGGATGCCGGATCATCAGCACGTAGCCGGGCGCCATGCCGAGCGCCTCGAAGACACGCGCCCAGAGCGGCACCAGCCGACACGCCCGAGGGTCCTTGATCACGGTCAGCGGCTGATCGCCGAACTCCTCGTCCACCGCCTTGGCCAGCCGCTCGATCCAACGCGCCGCGCTGGCAGAGCGCAGCCAGTCGCGAGCCGGCGCCGTCACGTCGCTCCACGAGGTGCCCAGCTCCGCGAGCAGCTCCTCGTGCAGCTCGTACAGCACGCGCGACTCGAAGTAGCCGCGGGGATTCGCAGAGGTCGCCGGCATCAGATGAGCGGGGAGCCCCGCCCCCGCCAGCCCCATGACGCCGGTCAAGGCGGAGGTTCCGCTCCGGTGCATGCCGAGGATCACGACCGCGCGCCGCTCGATGGCCCGCGGCGGAGCGTGCGGCGTCCTCGGCCGGGCGACCCGACTTCTGGCTCGAGGAGAGTTCGACGTGGGGGAACCCATCGTGGGGGAACCCATCTGGGGGAACCGATCCCGGCTCTGTCTTCGGCGCGGGTCGAGGGATGGAGGAGCAAGTTACCCAGCGGACCCGGTCCCGGCAACCTCGCTCAGCTGCGCGCCCGGGCCCTCGATCTCGACCGCCACCGCCTGCGAGCCCGACAGGTCGACCTGACCCGTGATGTGGCTGCGACCATCCGGCTCGACGCGGAACATCACGGCGTCGAGGATCCTGTGCAGGTACTCCTCGCCGTCTCCGCGCAGCCCGAGCACGCCGGCGTTGAGGAAGTAGGTGCCCGGCACCAGCAGCAGCTGGAACGAGAAGCGCACGCGCGCACGCGAGCCCGCGGACACGAACTCGAGGCCGTGACCCCAGGGATGCGACGACTGGCCGGCCAGCTCGAGCCCCGTGACGAGCTTGACCATCATGCCGAAGCGCACGCCGAAGGCCGGCTCCAGGAACTCCACGTCGTAGGTATACCAGTAGCTGTCACCGGCGCGCAGCACGTTCACCGAGCGCCCCCGCGCATCGACGATGCGCGGCGCGCGGATCCGCGCGCCGCGAGGCTCGTACTCGACCGTGCTGAGTGGGCGCAGCCGCGCGTCGAACGCGGCCTGGACGCCGCTGCGCTCGACGCGCGCCGGCGCCGGGTCGCCGCACTCGGGCTCGGGCGGCTTGCCGGCGTCGAGCGCGCGGATCTCGCGCAGCACCCCGGGCCTCCGTTCCGGGACCGCATAGAGCAGGCGGTGGTAGTAGGAGACCACCGTCTTGGGATCGGCGGTCAGCACGCGCTCGCCGCCCTCGAGCAGGATGGCGCGGTCGCAGAGCTGCACCACGAGGTTGCTGGCGTGCGAGACGAACAGGATGGTCGATCCCTGCGACTTGAGCTTCTCGATCCTCGCGAAGCACTTGCGGCTGAAGGCCTCGTCGCCGACCGCGAGGATCTCGTCGATCACGAGGATCTCGGGCTCCGCGTGGATCGCCACCGCGAAGGCCAGGCGCGAGCACATGCCGCTGGAGTAGGAACGCACTGGCTGATCGAAGAACTCCCCGATGTCGGCGAACTCCACGATGGCGTCGAGGCGCTCGGCCAGCGCCTCGGCGGAGAGGCCCAGCACGGCCGCGTTCATGTGCACGTTCTCTCGGCCGGTGAAGTCGGGATTGAATCCGACGCCGAGCGCGAGGATCGGCGCGACGTGGCCGTGCACGGCGAGCTCGCCGGCGCTCGGCTGCAGGATCCCGCAGATCAGCTTCAGCAGGGTCGACTTGCCGGAGCCGTTGCGGCCCACCACGCCGACCGTCTCGCCGCGAAAGACCTCCAGATCGACGCCGCGGACGGCGTGGAACTCGCGGAAGAAGCGCCGGCGCCGGCGCCAGATCAGCTGCTTGAGCCGATCCTGCGGCCGTGCGTAGATCGGGTAGACCTTGCTGAGGCCGCGCGCCTCGATCGCGACCACCCGCCCTCCGCGCGAGACCGACTCAGAGGACATCCGCGAAGCTTCCCTTCGTCCTCATGAACCAGGCGTAGCCTCCCCACGCCACGAGCCACGCGACCGCCGTCACCGTCGCGAGCGCTCCCCAATCGGGCGCGTGGCCCTCGAACAGAGACTGCCTCGAGCTCTCGAGGATCGTAGAGAACGGATTCAGGCGCAGGTAGGGCTGCAGCGCCTCGGGCACGCGGGAGGCCGGGTAGAACACCGGGCTCAGGAACAGCAGAGCCGCGGTGAACACCGAGATGAACTGCGCGAGGTCGCGCACGAAGACGCCCAGCGACGAGACCAGCCACACCGCTCCCAGCGTCAGCAGGACCACCGGAAGCAGCGCCAGCGGGAGGCACAGGCTCGCGATCGGCGGCCAGCCGAAGGCGAAGCCGTACCCCGCGAGGAGGATCAGCAGACTGACGCCGAAGCGCCACAGCGAAGCGAGCAGCACGACCCAGGCGAGCACCTCGCTCGGGAACATCACCTGCTTGATGTAGGTCTGGTGGGCCTGCATGAGACTCGGCGCTTCGTTCACGCACTCGGTGAATACACCGAGCAGGATCATGCCGGAGAACAGGATCAGGGCGAAATCCGCGTTGCCACCGGTCCCGGCGGCGCCCCAGCGCGCGCGGAAGACGGCCGAGAACACGAAGGTGTAGACCCCGAGCATCAGCAGCGGCAGCGCGGCGACCCACAGCCCGCCGAGCAGCGAGCCGCGGTAGCGCCCCTCGATGCGCCCGCGCGTGAGCTGCCCGATCAGACGCCGGTGGCGCCATCCGCAAGCCACGAACGAGAGCGGCCTCGCGAGGGCACTCACGTCGCTCCCCAGGAGGTCGTCCCGGGCGCGATCAGGCGGAGCCACTGCCGGTGATCCGGACCATCTCGCGCTCGACCGAGCTGGCGAACTCGCGCAGCCGCGCCCGGGCCTCGTCGGGCGACCCCTCCGCGGCCGTGGCGAGCCGCACCACGATGGTGCGGCCGCTGCGCCGCCAGGGACCCCGGTCGAGCGCCAGCACCGAGCGCACGGCCTCCTCGGCCGGCGACGCCAGGCCGTAGCTCCAGAGGTAGACCAGATAGTCGCCCGCGAGGCCGCGCACCTTGAACGTCTGCACTTCGCGCCCGCTCGGCAGCTGCTCCCGCCCGCGCTCCACGATCTCCGAGCCGGGCGCCGGGATCGCGACCTTGGGCGACTCGAAGTCGATACGCATGTCGAGCCTGCGATTCGCGCCGAGCAGCACGTCGACCGAATCCGCCCCCCGCTCGTAGCGCCGGCGCACCCATTCCGAGAAGGTCGCCGAGCCCAGGAACTCCCGGTCGACCGCAATGCCGTTCCCCGTCCAGCCGTCGAGCTCCGGCGGGAGCGTCGCCATCGCCACCTCGTTCTCCCGCGCCAACCGCCAGGGGACCAGCAGCAGCGTGGTGCCCGCGAGCGCGGCCAGCGACACGCCCGCGACCGCGAGCCGCCGGGTGGGCAGCGGGTAACGGAGGTGCGGGCGCTTCCACCACGGCCGCGCGGGCAGCACCAGGCTCAGCAAGCGGTCGACCCCGGCCATCAGGAGCACGCCGACCGCGACCATCACGAGCCCCTGCGTAGTGTGCACGGCGGCGAACTTCGAGTAGGGATTGAGCACGATGCTGATCACGCGCACCTGGTTCACCAGCAGGCCGATCAGCACCGAGGACACCACGATCAGCGCCGATTGGAGCCGGCTGCGAAAGAACAGGTCGTGGAACAGGAACGAGGCCATCAGCAGCGTCTCGACGGTCCGGATGCCGCTGCAGCTCTCGATCACTTCGAAGATGTGATCGCCGCGGTAGATGCGCTCGCCCCGCGCGACGCTCGCCAGGCCGAGGCCGTCGAGGATGTTCGCCGTCGAGTGCGCCGTCGCCACCTGGAGCGAATACATGAAGTGGTTGAGGAACACCGGCGGGATCGGCATCGCGAGCAGGAGGAAGAGCGCCGGCAGCATGGTGGCGCGGAACGCGGCTCCGCCGCCGAGCAGGAGGGCGACGGCGAGGATCGAGAGCGACAGCGACGGGACCAGCAGCGTCGGCTCGCCGACGTAGTAGCCCCAGGCGCACAGCGCGAAGGCGGGGACGAAGAGCGCCGCCGCGAGCGCGGGCCGCGCGGGCGCACCGAGCGTGCTGCGGATCCGCGCCGCGCGCCGCGCGAAGAGCCACGCCGAGCAGCTGAAGATCAGCAGCGGCGAGCTGCCGGAGGGGGCGAACAGCATGCCTTCGACGCCGCGCAGGTCGTGCGACGTGCTGGCGCCGGGATCGAAGCCGATCAGCCGCCGATAGGCGACCAGCGCGACGAGGCCCAGCAACAGGAAGTAGCCGGCCTCCGACACCGCGCGCGCGCCGGAGCGACGCCGCGCGACGCGCGCGCTTTCGGGGGCGACCAGATTCTCGGCGTCGAAGGCCATCCGCGCACTCGCTCGTCGATGGAACAGGCTGGCCGCTCCGCACGGCGGCCCAGCCGACGCAGCACTATAGCGGCCGGCGCGGTACGCTGCGCCACGCCGGGATGAACGGAGTTCGCCGCGTCTCGCTCGCCTCGAGGGCATCGCGTTCGATGACCTACCCGCTGCCGGATTCCGAGCTGTTCTCCCGCGTGAGCCGCGAGATCCACCCGCGCTGCGAGATGTTCGCGTTCGCAGCGCGGACCGCGGGCGAGGAGGCCGCCCGCAACTACTACTTCCATTCGGCCCACTTCCTCGTCGAACGGCTGCTGGGCCGGCTCGCGCGCGACAAGCGACGCCCGCAGGATCTCGCGATCCTCGACTTCGCCTCGGGCTACGGGCGCTTCGCGCGCTTCTTCGCAGCGCTGTTCCGCCGCGTCACCGTCGCCGACATCGACCCCGAGATGGTCGAGTTCAACCGGCGCGCGTTCGGGGTCGACGGATTCCTCTCGCCGAGCGATCCGTCCTCGCTGCGGCCGACGCCGGACTACGACGTGGTGTTCGCCTTCTCGCTGTTCACGCATCTCGCCGAGGAGCCGTGGCGGGCGTGGCTGGACGCGCTCTGGGAGTTCGTGCGGCCGCAGGGTCTGCTGGTGTTCTCCGCCCGCACGCCCCGCCTCGGGGAACGGCTCGCGGAGAGCGTCGGGGGCAGCGTCGGCGGAGATCGGCTCGCGGTCCTGGACCGCCCCAATGCGCCGCTGGCGAAGCGCGAGCTGCACGTGTACGGAGTTCGCATCTCGCTGCGCGGCGCCGACCGCGTCGGGCCGCTCGAGGGCACGATCCGCGTCCGGCTCCACTTGCGCAGCGCGGAGCCGCTCGCGCTCGGAGCAGCGCGGCTCGACGAGTCGTACCCGCGCTACGGGCTCGCGATCGACGAGCCGCGCGTCTCGCTGGCTCGCTCGGGACAGGACTACGATCTCGACATCGAGCTGTCCTTCACGGCCGACCGTTCCATCGTCGATCTTCCGATCGGCGGGATCGCGGTCGCCCTGGAGCTGCCGCGTCCGGCCTTCGTCGAGCTGCTCGAGTGCGCCGTCCGCCCGACGCTCGAGGTCCGCGCGCTGCGGGTCGATCACGGCGGAGGGTTCGTGTTCCGAGCGACGAACGAGACGGCGGGCCGCCTGGACCCGCAGCGCTATGGGTCGACCACCGTCTCGCCGGAGTTCGTGCGCGCTGCGGCGTCGCGCCTGCCGGGCGCCGGCGAGCTCGAGCACTTCGCCGGGGGCGAGTTCGATCTCCACCAGGACGTCTTCGTCGTGCCCAAGCTCTGACCGCGAGCGTGCGACCGAGAGCGACGCCCGTCAGCTCGGGATCCGCACCCGCCACAGCGTCATCAGCAGGATGCGGATGTCGAGGCCGAGCGACCAGTTGCGGATGTAGTAGAGGTCGTGCTCGACGCGCTCGTGCAACGAGGTGTCGCCCCGCCAGCGGTGCACCTGCGCCCAGCCGGTGAGGCCGGCCTTCACCTTGTGGCGCAGCATGTAGCCCGGAACCTCGCGGCGGAATTGCTCGATGAACACCGGGCGCTCGGGCCGTGGCCCGACCAGGCTCATGTCGCCGCGCAGCACGTTCCAGAGCTGCGGCAGCTCGTCCAGGCTGGTGCGGCGCAGGAAGCCTCCGATGCGGGTCTCGCGCGGGTCGCCGGAGCGCGCCCAGACGGGGCCGGTCTCGCGCTCCGCGTCGCGCACCATGGTGCGGAACTTGAGCATGCGGAACACGCGGCCGTCGAGGCCCATGCGCTCTTGCGCATACAGCACGGGCGCGCCCGAGGACATCCGGATCGCCACTGCGATCAAGCCCAGCACCGGGGCGGCGACGGCCAGCGCGGCGGCGGAGACCGCGACGTCGAAGGCGCGCTTCTGGATCGCCGCCCAGCCGACCAGCGGGCCCTCGCGGAGGCTGATCAGCGGCAGGCCGTCGAAGTCCTCGACGCTGCTGCGCAGCGTCGCCACGTGCAGCAGGTCGGGCACCAGCCCCACGTCGACGAGCTCGTCCTCGAGCTGCGCGAGCAGAGGCTCGAGCTGTCCGGCGTCCTCGCGCGAGAGCGCGAGGATCACCCGCGACGCGCCGCACAGCTGCAGCAGCGGCTTCACCTGCTCGTAGCGGCCGAGCACGGGGACGCCGCGGACGCGCGGGGGCTGCGGCGCGTCGGAGAGCACACCGACCACGCGCAGGCCCGCCTCGGGATGCTCGTGGATGCGGTCGATCACCTGCGCGGCGAGCGGCCCTCCGCCGATCACGAGCACGTTGCTGAGGCTGCGGCCGCTCCGGTGCAGCGCGCGCAGCGCCTGGCGCGCGCCGACGCGGAAGCCGGCGACGCTCGCGATCGAGAGGCCCCAGAACAATCCGATCACGCCGCGCGAGAAGTAGTAGCTGCGCACGAAGAAGGTGGCGGCGACCAGCAGCAGGACCACGGTCGAAGCGCCCGCCGTCACGCCGGCGATCTCGGCGAGCAGCGAGTCGGTGCGGCGCGGCGCGTACAGGCCTCGGCCGCGGAACACCCAGGCCCAGAGCGGCAGGATCAGGACGAGCGCGAACAGATAGGGGTCTGCGGGCGGGACCCCGAGCGGAGCCGGGAAGCGGAAGCGGATCAGATATGCGGCCAGCCAGCTCGCGCCCGCCAGCGCGAGGTCGGCGGTCAACAGCACCGTGCGGAAGATCTCGCTGTGTTTGCGCAGCATCCCTCAGTGCTCGACTCGCGCCTCTCGACCCGCGCGCGGCGGCCCCAGCTCGAACACCCACGCCTGGGAGCCGCTCGCCTCGACCCGCCACAGGGGTCTCGCGTCGAGGTCCGGCATCCGCTGCAACGCCGCCGCGCGCCCCGCATCGTCGACGACCGCGTAGCGCGCTCCGGCTCGCGTCAGGTACTCCCCGAGCGCCGCTTCGCCGACACCGCCGAGCGGAACGTAGGGCATGCCGGCGTAGTAGCCGAGCCGCAGGCGCGTGGTCGCCACCGGGCCGGGCGCCGGCGCGTTGTCGCGGAGCCACTCGGCGGCTCGCCGGCCCGCGCGCTCCTCCGCCCGCCGCGGCTCGATCTGCGTGGTCAGCTCGCCGCCGGCGACCAGGGCCACGACGAGGGTCGCCGCCAGCCCGGCCGGGACGCGCGCCGGCGCCGCCTCCGCGCCGAGCGAACGCATGCGCCGCTCGATCCAGCCGCCCGCCGCCAACGCGCCGAGGCCGGCGTAGCCGAGCAGCGGGAGCAGCGCCGGGAGGGTGTGGCGCCGGCTCACGTAGCCGATGCCGAGCGTGAACGCGTAGAGCAGCCCGAGGTGGACGCAGAGCAGGACGGCGAGGAAGCGGGCCCGTGGCCCCGGGCGGCCACGCGAGACCAGGGCTCCCAACAAGACGAGCGCGAGCACGCCGTAGCGCATCGAGGACTTCGCGGTTCGCGCGAGCATCTTGGCGGCGGCGTAGGCACGCGTCGCGGGCGTGCGAGCGACGATCACCGCCTCCCCGTCCTCGCTCTCGTCGATCACCAGCGCGCTCGGATCGATCGCCGCCACCGACGGCGTCGTGAGGTACGTGGCCCAGACGGGAGCGGGCGCTTGCTGCTCCGCGGGCGGAGCCGGCGCCGCTCGCGGCGCCCCAGCGCTCATCACCGCGCTCACGGATCGCTTCGGCGTGAGGGTCCAGGCACCGGTTTGCTGTCGCAGCGCGACGACGTAGGGAACGACGAGCAGCGCGGCCCCGGCGGCGAGCGCGGCGAGCCAGCGAGCCGCCGCCGGCGCGGCCCAGCGCCGCGAGGAGTCCGAGATCCACGGTCCGCGCAGCAGCTCGCGTGCGGCGCACGCCCCGAGCGCGACCAGCAGCTCGAGCCCCTCGGGCCGGACCAGATAGGCGAGCGCGGCGACCGCACCGGACGCGGCGGCGAGCAGCGCCGAGCGACCCCGGAGCGCGCGCCAGCCCAGCCACAGGGCCGCCAGGAACAATGCGGTGTAGAGGCCGTCGCTCTGCACGTCGGAGCTGTACTCGATGGCGCGGCTGTGTGCGGCGAGCAGCACGCTCCCGGCCCAGGCCGGCGCTGCGCCGAAGGCATCGCGCAGCCACAGGAACAGGAACAGCACCGCCGCGATCCCGCTCGCGATCGACACCGCGGCGGCCGCCGTCTCCCAGTCCGGAAGCGCCGCGTGCGCTGCCAGCGTCGCCAGGGGAAAGAGCGGGTGGTACTCGGCGCGCAGCGCCGCCGCCCAGGCGCCGGCGTGCATGGCGCGCGCGATGGCGAGGAAGTGCGGCCCGTCGTTGAACAGCGTGGCACTGCGCTCCCAGGCGAGCCAGCGCACGCCTCCCGCGGCCGCGAGCAGCAGCCCGAGGCCGAGGCGCTCCGCGCTCGACGGCGCCGCGGCGCCCGAGCCTCGCGAAGTCGCCATCGGGCGGCGGGGGGAGCCAGCTAGGCCGAGCGGCGCCGCAACACCCGGTCGATCGCGGCGACCTCGCGGAGCAGCCGGTCGAGCGCCTCGAAGTCGATCTGGCTCGGACCGTCGCAGGGTGCGTTCTCGGGGTCGGGGTGGACCTCGATGAAGAGCGCGTCGACCCCGATCGCGACCGCGGCGCGGGCCAGCGGCGCCACGTTGCTGCGGTCGCCGTCGGACGCGTGCTCGCCGGCGCCCGGATGCTGCGCCGCGTGCGTCGCGTCGAAGACGACCGGAGCGAACGTCCGCATGTCGGCGAAGCCGCGGAAGTCCACCACGAGATCGTTGTAGCCGAACATCACGCCGCGTTCCGTGACGAGCACCTCGGTCGCGCCGAAGTGGCGGCTCTTCTCGACCGCGCGCCGCATGTCGAGCGGCGCCATGAACTGCCCCTTCTTGAAGTTCAGCGGCAGTCCGGTGGCGGCGCAGGCAGCGACCAGATCGGTCTGCCGGCACAGGAACGCCGGGATCTGCAGGCAGTCGACGACCTCCGACACCGGCTTGGCTTGACCGGGCTCGTGCACATCGGTCGTGATCGGCAGCCCCGTCTCCGCCTTCACGCGCGACAGCACGCGCAGTCCCTCGTCGAGCCCCGGGCCCCGGTACGAGCGGAAGCTCGAGCGGTTGGCCTTGTCGAAGGAGGCCTTGAAGACGAGCGGCAGCTCGTGTCGCTCGGCGAGGTCGCGCAGCGCCCGCGCCACCTCGACCGCGGCCTCCTCGCCCTCGATCACGTTGAGCCCCGAGATCAGCGCGAGGGGCGCCCCCCCGCCGATCTGTACGTCCCCGATTCTCACCTGGTTCACGCTGCCCCCCCTGACACCACCGCCAGCGCGCGGCCGCGGCGATCCGCCTCCACCGCCGCGCGCAGCTCGTCCAGCAGATCCGGCAGGGCCGAGGTCACCCGGCTCCAGTTCGGGATCTGCGGTGCGCCCATCGGGTCGCGGACGAACGTCAGTCCGGCGGTGCGAAGCGCTCTCGAGAAGGTCTCCACGGCGACCTCCTCTTCGTGGCGATCGAAAACGAGACCGTTCAGCGCCGCATCGTCGCTATAGCGCGCGATGGCGTCCTGCGCGGTTCGGACGTAGGCGGCGATCAAGGTGTTCAGGAAGCCGGCGTCGAACTGGACGCCGTAGCTCGCGAGGTTGCGGATCAGCGAAGCGGCGATGTCGACGACCATGCGATGCAAGCCGTTGCCCGGGTCGTTCTCGGAGAGCTGCCGGTGCTTGTGCTCGTAGTTCTCGACCAGCTCGACCTGGCAGATCCGTTTGAGCGAGCAGTTGCGGAACACCTCGGCCAGCACCCCCACCTCGAGACCCCAGTCGGACGGGATGCGGTTGATCCGCACCAGGTCCGTCGTCATCGAGCACTCACCGGCGAGCGGGTACCGGAACGAGTCGAGGTACTCGAGCAGCTGCAGCGGACCGAGCACCGACTTCATGGCGCGCAGCAGGGGCGTCATGAAGAGGCGCGTCACGCGGCCGTACAGGCGGTCGGTGACGCGCCCGTAGTAGCCCTTTGCGAACTCGTAGTTGAGGTTCGGATTGACGGTCGGGAAGCAGAGCCGCGCGAGCAGCTCGCGCGGATAGTCGCGGATGTCGCAGTCGTGCACGGCCACTACGTGGGCCTCCGCCGTCGCGAGCACGTAGCCGTACGCGAACCAGGTCGCGCGGCCCTTGCCGCGCTCGCCGGGATCGAGCCCCTCGGCGCGCAGGCGGCCCTGGATCGCGCGCAGGCGGGGGCCGTCGTTCCAGACCAAGGTCGCCCCCCGCCCGTCGAGGGTGCGGATGCCGTCGAAGGCGGCCCGCATCTCGTCGAAGTCGTCGCGGTCCTCGGCGCCGTCCACGCTGACCACCACCTGGTGCAGGTAGGCCAGGCCTCGCAGCGTCTCGACGATGCCCTTGAGCGCCGAATCCCGCAGCTCGTCGTAGAGGCATGGCAGCACGAGTGCAATCGGACGCGCGTGGGCATGCTGGCGCAGCTCGTCCTCGAGTCGCGCGAGGTCCGTGGGTCCGAGCCGGTGCAGGGTGGTGATGGCGCCGGTCTGGTGAAAGTCGGCCACGGATTGGGAGGCTGGCCCGCTCGTCCCCGCATGTCAACCCGATGATCCCCGTGGGGCGCGAAAAACTGAATCCTTCAGTCGTCTGCCGAGCTGCGCTCCAAGGTGCGCAGCGCAAACGGGTCGATCTCGATGAACTCGAGGCCGACTTCCTGCGTGAAGGCGTCGACGTCGGTCGCCCACGTCACGCGTCCGACGGCGACGATCGTCTCGTCCAGGACGTTGAAGGTGAGGCGCAGCACGTCGCCCATCGCGACTTCGCAGCCCATGACCTCGAAGCAGATGCCGCCCGGCGAGACGTTCTTGCTCACGCCGAGGCGCGACTCGGCTTCGACGAGAGAGAACGAGATCAGCTGGTCCGTCTGGATGCGCGGATACTTGCGTCTCTCGGCTGCCGTCGACCCCATGCGCTCCCCCCCGTGATCACCGCTCCCGCTGCAGGCGGGATTTGCCGGCTGCTGATGGGATTCGGCGGGCCGCGCGAGGGGCTTGAGCTGGGGGCTCAGGCTTCGAAGAGGGGGAGCTGGCGCTCGTCGCGGGCCGGGCGGGCGAGGCCCGAGGCGGCGAGCCCGAGCAGGCGGAGCGGCCGGGTTCCCGCCTGCGTGCGGCCGAGCAGGTCGAGCGCCCGCTCGAGGAGGGCGTCCGCGGTCGCGACGCCCCGCTCGAGCGACTGCGTGCGCGTGATCCGCTCGCCGTCGGCGTAGCGGACCTTCAGCGCCAGGCGGCGCGCGACGAGCCCCTCGAGCGCGAGCGCCCGCTCGAGGCGCTCCGCCAACGCGTGAAGCCGCTCGCCGAGCGCAGCGCGGTCGAGCTCGTCCCCGCGCAGCGTGACTTCCTGCGAGAGCGTCTGCGGGTGGGACGCTGCGCGCACCCGCTCGTCCCCGCGGCCGAGGGCGCTGGCGAGGATCGCCAGCCCATGGTTGCCGAGCGCGCGCTCGATCGGCCCACGCCCGAGTGCCACCAGCTGCTCGACGCTCGCAGCGCCGAGTTCGGCGAGCCGCGCGGCCGTGTTGGGTCCGACCCCGGGCAGGCGCGAGACGGGCAGCGGCGCGAGGAACGCCGCGACGCGCGAAGCGGGAACGGCGAGGAACTGCAACGCGCGCGCTTCCTCGGCAGCGAGCCGCGCGATGAACTTCACCGGCCCCGCGCCGACGCGCAGCGGCAGCTGCAGCTCGTGCGCGATCGCGTCGCGCAGCGCTTCCGCGAGCGCCTCGAGCGAGTCGGAGCGCCCGGGCGGTCCGAGCCATTCCCCGGGGTCGAGGTACGCGGCGCCGAGGCCCGCGGGCTCGAGGCGCTCGACGCTGCGCGCGAGGCTCGCGCGCAACCGCTTGTCCATCTCGCGGTAGCGCGGCATGTCGGTGCGCAGTGCCCGCGCGCGTGGGCAGCGCGCCAACGCGTCGAGCACGGTCATGCCCGGGGCGACGCCCGCCGCGACGGCGTCGGGGGTGGCCGCCTGCACCAGGCCTCGCTTGCGCGGATCGCCGCCGACGATCACCGGCCGCTCGCGAAGTCCCGGGTTCGCGGCGCGCTCCACCTCCGCATAGAAGGCGGGGACGTCGGCGTAGAGCAGCATGTGGCTCATCGACCCGGCTTCCGCTCGAGCACCAGCCGCGCCTGCGCACCTTCCTCGACGAGGAACGGATGCGTGGCGAGCAGCGCGGGCTTGCCCGCCAGCCAGCGCTCGATGCCCGCCGTGCGGCGAGGATCTTCGGGATGCTCGGACTCGCCCGGCGCGAGGGCGGAGAGGGCGAGCGCCGGGCTCGCGAGGTCGACCACGAGCCGGTACGCGGAGATCACGCGCACGTCGTAGGGATCCGCCGCATCGTACTCGCCGACCGCGATCGTGACGCCGTCGCCACCGAAGGGGCGCTCGAGCTCGTCGCCGGCGCCACCCCACGCGGCTTCCGGCCAGCCGAAGGCGCGGAAGCGCAGCGGGTGGAGGCGTCCCCAGAGCCACTTCTCGGGATTGGGCCCGAGTCGCACCCGCAGCGAGAGACCGGTCTGGCGGAGCGCGTCGCGGGCGGCCGCGCGCAACGCGGCTCGATCGACGATCGCGTCGGGCTCGGGCTGCTCGGCGAGCGCGATCGCGAGGAGGGCGTCGAGCAGCGTCTCCGAACGGACGCCGCGCAGCGAGAGATAGCGCGCGAGCAGCTCGGTGCCGAGCGGGCGCTCGAGCAAGCCCTGCAGCACGGCGCCGAGCAGCGCGTGCCAGGCGGCGGCGCCGACGCTGTCGGCACGCGTCGCGCCGTCCCATCCGGTCAGGAGCTGGGCCGCATGGCGCGCCTCGGGCGGGAGCGCCGTCGGCTCGCCTGCCATCTCGAGGACGAGACGCACGCGCTCGCGCGCCGCTCCGCTTACCAGGTCCGTCTGCAGCGCCGCGAGATCGCCGGCGTCGACCTTGCCGCGGCCGGTCGCCTGGCGCAGCAGCGCATCGATGCGAGCGGCCCGCTCGCCCGGGCGCCACCACCACTCGACGCCGGGCACCTCTCCCCGCTCGGCGAGCCGATTGTCGGCTGCGACGAGCCATCCGCCCGCGCCGAGCGCGGTGTGGGGCAGCGACTCGAAGGGGACCGGGCCGCGCCAGTCGTACCAGGCCGAGCGGCCCGGAATCGGCACGAGTCCCGTCGACATGGCTCGCTTCGGGACCCAGCCGGCGAGCTGGCGACCGCCTTCGCCGCGCACGTCCGCATACACGAACTCGAGCGCGGGCTCCTGGTGCTCGGCGAGCGCGGCGCGGAACTCGCCTGCGTCGCGCGCGCGGGCGGCGCGCAGCAGCGAGCCGATGCCGTCGCCCGGCTCGGCGCCGGACCAGGCGGCCGCGAGCGGGGGCCGCCCGCCGCCGAGCAGCGACTCGACGAGCGGCCCGTGGCTGGTCTCGCGGACCTCGAGCTCCTCCTCGGGGCCGCCCTGCACGGCGATGCGCTCGAGGCGGCGCACGAGCGCGCGCCAGCCCGCACCCGAGCGGTAGCGGTCGGGGTCGTCGGGGTCGAGCGTCTCGAGATACAGATCGACGACGACGGCGCGCGCGTGCGTCGCGGACCACGCGACGCGGCCGTTGTGCGCGCTCCAGAAGATCGGCACGCCGGGTGGACCGGCGCCTGCGAGCTCGAAGCCGGGCGCAGAGAGGTGGGCCTCGTGGAGCCCGGCAGGTAGCGTCGGCTCGAGGTGCAGGTCGCCGGCGAGCAGCGGCAGGCCGTTGGCGGTGAGGCCGCCGCCCACGACCCAAGCGCTGCTGCCGATCGAGCTCCCGGCGAGTCCGACCGCGCGTCGCAACGCTACGAGTGCAGCTGGCGCGGCCGGTTCCTCCGGCCGGCGCGGGGTCATCGGGCCGGGCGGCGCCGGCGCCGCGCGGGTCTCGAGCCGCGGCGGAGGCACGAGGTCGCCCGTCGCGCCGGGCGGGAAGAAGGGACGCGCGCCGAACCCGCCCAGCCGCTCGATCAGGTCGGAGAGGGTCAGCGTGGCGTCGATCGAGCCGTCGAGCGCCCAGGCGAGCAGCTTCTCGATCGCGATCGAGTCCGCGGGTCGCCAGGGCTCGAGGCTGACGTGAAGCCGCGCGAGCGGAACGGGCGCCGCTGCCCTCCCCTGCCGGATCTCCTCGATCCACGCGTTGACGCCGGCCGCGTAGGCGTCGAGCAGGCGGCGCGCGGCGGCGTCGAGGTGAGACGCGCGCGCATCGGCCAGCCGTCCGAAGCCGAGCGTGCGGCTCCAGCGGTCTGTCGCGAGGCCTTCGGCGCCGACCACCTCCGCCACGCGACCGCGCGCTGCGCGCGCGAGCCAGACCATCTGCGCGAGGCGGTCCTGCGCCTGCGCGAAGCCGAGGCCGAAGTAGGCGTCGCGCTCGCTGGCGGCCCGCACGTGCGGGATCCCGCGCGCGTCGCGCACGATCACGAGCTGGGCGTCGAGGCCCGATACCGCGAGCCGCCCGTCGAGCGCGGGCAGAGCACGCCGCACGCTGCGCAGCTCGGCAGCATGCCGCGCCGCCGCGAGCGCGCCGAGCGCGAGCGCCGTCGCGGCGGCCCCGAGCACCAGCCAGGAGCGCGCTCGCGCCGAGACCCTCACGACCCGCTCGCGTCGAGGATGACCGCGGCGAGCGCCAGCGAGCGGCTGCGCCCGAGCCCGAGGTGGATGCGCGCGACGCCGCGCCGGCGCGCGACTGCCGCCACCTCGCCGTAGAGCTCGATCCCGAAGCCCTCGGCCCCGGCCACGACCTCGATGTCGACCCAGCGCACCCCCTGCGCCCAGCCGGTTCCCACCGCCTTCATCAGCGCTTCCTTGGCGGCGAAGCGCTGCGCCAGGAACGGGGCGCGGCGGCTCCGGTCGCGGCAGCCGGCGAGCTCGCTCGGGTGGAAGACGCGCTGCTCGAAGCGATGGCCGTGGCGGGCCAACGCCCGCTCGACGCGCGCGATCTCGACGACGTCGATGCCACTGCCGACGATCAAAGGACGGTCACCCCCGCAGGGCCGGGGCGCAGCCGCCCCGAGCCCGAGCCCGCTGCCAAGGGTAGCTCGACCGCCCGCCGCCGCGGCGAAAGCGGCGGCGCGACGGTACATTCCGCGCCCTTGCAGGGCCGGGCGGCGTCGAGAAGGAGACGAGCATGGCGCGAGAGACGGCGGTACGGGTGGGAATCAACGGGTTCGGACGCATCGGACGCCTCGCTCTCCGCGCCGCACGCGGCCGCGGCCTCGAGGTGGTCGGGATCAACGACCTCGTCGACGCCAGGACCTCTGCGCACCTGCTCAAGTGGGACTCCATCCACGGCCCCTTCCCCGGCAGCGTCGAGGTCGCGGGCGACGCGATCATCGTCGACGGCAAGAAGATCCCGATCACCGCGGAGAAGGACCCGTCCAAGCTCCCCTGGAAGGAGCGCGGCGCCAAGGTGGTGATCGAGTCGACCGGCCACTTCACGGACCGCGACGGGGCTGCCAAGCACCTCGCCGCCGGCGCCGAGCGCGTGATCATCACCGCGCCCGCCAAGAACCCTGACGTCACGGTGGTGCTCGGCGTCAACACCAACGCCTACGATCCCGCCAAGCACCGCATCGTGTCCAACGCCTCCTGCACCACGAACTGCCTGGCGCCCGTCGCCAAGGTGCTGCACGACTCGTTCGGCATCGAGCAGGGCTGGATGACGACGATCCACGCCTACACCAACGATCAGGTCACGCTCGACTTCCCGCACAAGGACCTGCGGCGCGCGCGCGCCGCGGGCGTCTCGATGATCCCGACCAGCACCGGCGCGGCACGCGCCATCGGCGAGGTGCTGCCCGAGCTGAAGGGCAAGCTCGACGGCTTCGCGATGCGCGTCCCCACCTCGGACGTGTCGGTCGTCGACCTCTCGGTGCTGCTGGCGCGCGACACCAGCGCCGAGGCGATCAACGAGGCGATGCGCAAGGCGGCGGACGGGCCGCTGGCGGGCATCCTCCAGGTCTGCGACGAGCCGCTCGTCTCGATCGACTTCCGCGGCAACCCGCACTCCTCGATCCTCGACGCCGAGAGCACCAAGGTGATGGGCAAGCGCTTCGCGAAGGTGCTCTCGTGGTACGACAACGAGTGGGGCTACTCGTGCCGCGTGGTCGACCTGGCCCTGCTGATCGGGCGCTAGTCGATGAACTTCGCTCGCCTGCGGCTCGCTGCGCGTCGGCCGACTCTCGAGTCGGCCTCCTAGCCGGCCATGGCCGCCCCCACGCTCGACGCGCTGCTCGCCGCCGGGGTGCGCGGCCGGCGCGTGTTCGTGCGCGCCGACCTGAACGTGCCGCTCGCGGACGGCCGGGTCGGCGACGACACGCGCATCCGCGCCACGCTGTCGACGCTCCGCCGCCTGGCCGAGGCGGGCGCCCGGGTGATCGTCGCCTCGCATCTCGGGCGGCCCAAGGGCAAGCCGGATCCGAAGTACTCGCTGGCTCCGGTGGCGCAGCGGCTCGGGGAGCTGCTCGGCAGGCCGGTGGCGTTCGCCGCCGACTGCGTCGGCGCGCCCGCCGAGGCGGCCGCGGCGCGGCTCGCGGACGGCGAGGTGCTGCTGCTCGAGAACCTGCGCTTCCACGCCGAGGAGGAGAAGAACGAGCCCGACTTCGCCGCGGCGCTCGCGAAACTCGCCGACGTCTACGTGAACGACGCCTTCGGAACCGCGCACCGCGCCCACGCCTCGACGGCGGGCATGGTGCCGCTCGTGGCGCGCGCCGCGGCGGGCGACCTGCTGCGCAGCGAGCTCGACCACCTGCGCCGCGTGCTCGCGCCGGAGCACCCCTTCCTGTGCCTGCTCGGCGGCGCGAAGGTCTCCGACAAGCTCTCGGTGATCGAGGCGATGGCGCGGCGCGCCGACGTCGTCGCCGTCGGCGGCGCCATGGCGTACACGTTCCTGCGCGCGCAGGGCGTGCCGGTCGGGAGCTCGCTGGTCGAGCCCGATCGCGAGGCGGATGCACGGCGCGTGCTCGCCGCCGCGCAGGCGAGCGGACACGCGCTGCTACTCCCCGTCGACCACGTCGTCGCCCAGAAGATCGAAGCGGGCGCGCCGCAGCGCGTCGTCGAGGAGATCCCCGACGGCTGGATGGGCGTCGACATCGGCCCGGAGACCGCCGCCGCCTACGCCGCCGAAGCGGCGCGCGCGCGGACGATCTTCTGGAACGGCCCGATGGGCGTCTTCGAGATCGAGGCCTTCGCCAAGGGCACCGAGGCGGTGGCTCGCGCGGTGGCGGCGTCGGGCGCGCACTCGGTGGTGGGGGGCGGCGACTCGCTCGCGGCCGTCAACAAGCTCGGGCTCGGCGCGCGCATCACGCACCTCTCGACGGGCGGCGGCGCCTCGCTCGAGTTCGTCGAGGGCCGCGAGCTGCCCGGCGTCGCGGCGCTGGAGCGCGCGCGGTGAGGCAGCGCTTCCTCGCGGCCAACTGGAAGATGCACAAGTCGATCGGCGAGGCCGTCGACTTCGCCAAGGCCTTCCTGCCGCGGGTCGCGGGAGAGGAGCGCCACGAGATCGCGATCGCGCCGCCCTTCACGGCGCTCGCGGCGCTCGCGCGCGCGCTCGAGGGCTCGCGCGTGCGGCTCGCGGCGCAGAACGTGCACGACCAGGCGCACGGCGCCTTCACCGGCGAGGTCGCGCCGGGCATGCTGGCGGAGCTCGGCTGCGCCTACGCGATCGTGGGCCACAGCGAGCGGCGCCAGCTCTTCGGCGAGAGCAGCGAGTTCGTGGCGCGCAAGGCCGCCGCGCTGCTCGCGCAGCAGATCCGCCCGATCGTGTGCGTGGGCGAGACGCTCGAGGAGCGCGAGGCGAGCCGAACCTTCGCGGTGCTGGAGGCGCAGCTCGCCGGCAGCCTCGACCGCGTCGAAGGCGACCAGATCGGCGATGTCGTGATCGCCTACGAGCCGGTCTGGGCGATCGGGACCGGCCGCACCGCCACGCCGGCCACGGCGCAGGAGGCGCACGCCATGATCCGCGGCTGGCTGCGCGGGCGCTTCGGCGCCGCGGCCGAGCGCGTGCGCATTCAGTACGGTGGATCCGTCAAGCCCGAGAACGCAGCCGAGCTGATGGCGCAGCCGGACATCGACGGCGCCCTGGTGGGAGGCGCGAGCCTCGAGCCGGATTCGTTCGCGCGCATCGTCTGCTGCTCCTAGGAGGCACTCGTGACGATCTTCCTCACCGTCCTGCACGTCATGGTCTGCGTCGTGCTGATTGTGGTCGTGCTGCTGCAGCACGGCAAGGGCGCCGACATCGGCGCCGTGTTCGGCGGCGGCGCGAGCAGCACCGTGTTCGGGAGCCGCGGCGCCGGGAACTTCCTGACGCGGCTCACGACCGGAGCCGCGCTGGTGTTCATGGTGACGAGCCTGTGGCTCTCGTACCTGGCGAACACCAAGCGCAGCATCTTCGAGGAGGAGAAGCCCGCCGCCGCGGCCCAGCCCGCGCCCGCTCCGGCGGGAGAGGCCAAGGCACCCGAGGGCCAGGCGCCCGCGCAGGGCGGCTTCGAGGAGGTCAAGCCGCCGGCGAAGGCGGAGACACCGCCGGCCGCAGCGCCCGAAGCGAAGAAGACGCCGGCTGCGGGCGGCGAGGCCAAGCCCTAGGCGTTATCGTTTTTCGGTTCCGAGCGTGCGGCAGTGGCGGAATTGGTAGACGCACCAGCTTGAGGGGCTGGCGGGAGCAATCCCGTGGAGGTTCGAGTCCTCTCTGCCGCACCAGATTTCCCCCTTCCCTCACCGACCTCGGCAACGCTTGACGAGCCACAAGGCCGCCGCCGCGCCGAGCGCCAGACCCGCGGAACCCGGTTCCGGCAACGTGGTGAAGGCGCCCCGGTAGCGCTCCGCGTTGGATCCCCCTTGCATCACGAGCAGGCTCAATCCGGCGAACTCCCAGGAGCCGGTGTTGATCAAGTCGTTCACGTTGAACGTGTTCGCCGTCGTGAGAGGCCCGTTGGGCGTCGAGATCCAGAGCAGGATGCCACTCTCGAAGTCGAAGAAGAGCGGGTTGCTGGCCTGCCCCGAGCCGCTGACGATCTGCCCCCCATTCGACCAGAACCAGATCGCATCGTGCGCACCCACTGCGAAGTTGGCGGTGTAGCCGGCGTCCACCTCGTTGCCGACCGACGTCACGTGCACGTCGTAGAGGCCGCTGCCGACGTGGAAGTCGAACTCAGCGGGCGGAGTGCCGGCGCCGAAGGCGAAGTTGCGGTGCTGGCTGTCTCCGCCGCCCGAGGGCGTCGTGATGCTCGTGTCGATCGTGAGCGAGCCCCTGAAGGGCGTCCCGTCTGCGATCGCGATCTGCCCTGGGATCGTGCTCTGGGTCGCGGCATTGCCGGACACGAGCGTCCCCGAGAAGTAGTAGGTCGTCGCCGAGGCTTGGGCGGCCAGCAGCGTGGAGAAAATCGAAACCGCGATGAGTCTGCGCACGGATCCCCCTTTGAGCTTCGATGGTCATGGAACTTCGACTGAACGCAGCCTCCACCGTAGAGCATGTGCGGGCCGAGGACTCAGACGATCGTCCAGCCGCCGTCGACCAGCAGCGTGTGGCCGGTGACATAGCTGGCGGCGTCGGAGGCGAGGAACAGGAGCGGCCCGACCAGCTCGTCGACGCGGCCGGGGCGGCCGAGCGGCGTGCGCGTGCGCATCCAGTTCTGCGAGCGCTCGTTCGCGAACATCTCGTCCGTCATCTCGGTCGGGAACCAGGCCGGCGCCAGCGCGTTGACGCGCACGCCGCGCCGCGCCCACTGCGCCGCCAGCTCGCGGGTCAGGTTGACGACGCCGCCCTTCGAAGCCGCGTAGCCGGCCTGCGGGATCTGCCCGACGCCGACCACGCCGAGCACCGAGGCCACGTTGACGATGGCGCCCTTCCCGGCCGCCAGCATCTCGCGCCCGAAGCGCTGTGCGCAGCGGAAGGTGCCGACCAGGTTCACGTCGAGCACCGACTCGAAGACCTCGACCGGCTCGGACTCGGCCGGAACCACCTCGACGAAGCCCGCGCTGTTCACGAGCACGTCGACGCGGCCGAAGCGCTCGAGCGTCTCGCGCGCGAGCGAGTCGACGTCGTCGGCGCGCGCGACGTCGCAGGGCGCGGCGTGCACCTCGGCCCCCTGCTGCGCGAGCTTCGCGGCCAGCTCGCGCAGGCGCCCCCCACGGCGCGCGGCGAGCACCACCCGAGCGCCCGCGGCCGCGAGCCCCTCGGCCAGCGCGGCGCCGATCCCCGAGGAGGCGCCGGTCACCACGGCGACCTGGCCGTCGAGCCGGAAGCGACGGGTCGGATCCTCGAGGCCCATCGCGTCAGCTCGCTGCCAGCTTGTGGTACTGCGCGTCGTAGTAGAGCAGCGGCTCGCGCCCCTCCGCGAACTCCGTGGCCAGCACCTCGCCGACGTAGATCACGTGATCGCCGGCGTCGTGCGCCGCCACCACCTTGCAGTCGAGGACGGCCAGCACGCCGGGCAGCCACGGCGCGCCCGTCGGCCCCTCGCGGCATGCCAGGCCCTCGAAGCGCACCGCCTCGTTGCCGTCGGTCGCAAAGCGCTTCGACAGCTCGCGCTGATCCGACGCCAGCACGTTCACCGCGAACACGCCGCCCGCCGCGATCAGCGGATGCGTGTGCGCCTTCTTGTCGGCGCAGATCAGCACGAGCGGGGGGTCGAGCGAGACGCTGCTGAAGGCCGACACCGTCATCCCGAGCACGCGCTCGCCGGCGCGCGTCGTGATGACGCTGACCCCGCTCGCCCAGCGCCGCAGCGTCGCCTTGAAATGCTGATGATCAACAGCCATCCGGCCTTATGATCTCGCGCCGGCCGGAGGAACCGGCCGCGCCAACACGAGTAACGAGAGCTCGAGCCAAACGACCTAGGCGGCCTTCTCCATGGCTGCGGTGTAGCGGCCGCTGCGCGCGGCGCCGTTCAGCTTGGCGCGGTGGTAGAAGGCGCGCTGGCCGGCGGCGAGGTTCTCCACCTTGCCGCCCCACGCCTTCAGCGCGGGCGCCTGGAGCGCGCGCCCGTACGAGAAGCTGAGCTGCCACGGGAAGCCGCCGATCTTGTTCATCTCGTTCAGATGCGCGGTGGCCGCCTCGTCGCTCTGGCCGCCCGAGAGGAACACGATGCCGGGCACGGCGGCCGGCACGACGCGCAGGAAGCAGCGGATCGTCTGCTCGGCCACCTCGCGCACGCTCGCCTGCCTGGCGCACTCGTAGCCGGAGAGCACCATGTTGGGCTTGAGCAGGGTCTGCTCGAGCGGCACGCGCTGGTCGTAGAGGGCGTCGAACACGGTGTGGAGCGTGCGCTCCGTCACCTGGTAGGCGCGCTCGATCGGATGCGTGCCGTCCATCAGGATCTCGGGCTCGACGATGGGGACCAAGCCCTCCTCGACGCAAAGCGCGGCGTAGCGGGCGAGCGCGTCGGCGTTGGTGCGCAGGCAGTTGTACGAGGGCTTGCCGTCGCCGATCTCGATCACCGCGCGCCACTTCGCGAAGCGCGCGCCGAGGCCGCGGTACTCGACCAGGCGCTCGCGCAGGCCGTCGAGCCCCTCCGTGATCTTCTCGTCCGAGAACGGCAGCTTCTTGGTGCCCTTGTCGACCTTGATGCCCGGCACGATGCCCTTCTTCTCGAGCACCTTGGCGAGCGGCGTCCCGTCGGAGCCCTTCTGGCGCAGCGTCTCGTCGTAGAGGATGACGCCGCTGATGAACTCCTCGCAGCCCATGGTGGTGAAGAGCATCTCGCGGTACGCGCGGCGGCTGTCCTCCGTCGACTCCACCTTGATCGAGTCGAAGCGCTTCTTGATCGTGCCGGAGCTCTCGTCGGCGGCGAGGATGCCCTTGCCAGGGGCGACGAGAGATCGGGCGACGGCTTCGAGCTCCTGTCCGGGGTGTTGGCTCATCGGACGCGCTCCTCGTGGGTTCGCCTGGGGTTTCGCCCATTCTATCGACCTTCGACCGGCGCCGACAGACCCGGCGTGCTGCACTGTCGGCGAAACGACGACGGGGGCGAGGCCGTCCGCCCCGCCCCCGTCCCAGATGCGTCCGAGAATCGGTGAGCGCGCGCGGGGGGCGCGCCGACTCCGCGGCTAGCTTCCCGTCTTGCAGCCGAAGTTCTCCATCTCGTCCTGGTCGAGCTGCTTGGTCTCGCGGTTGATCGGGTCCGGAGCGTCGGCCTTGTTGGCGAACTTGCCGTTCGCGTCCTGCGGGTCGACGATCCAGTAGAGGTAGATCGGCCGGTTGAGCTCGAGGTCGGTGAGCTGCGCCTTGCTGCCGTTCTTGGTGACGACGGTGCCGTTCCGGTCGAGCACGGAGGTGGCCTGCTTCACGCGGTAGGTTTCCTCCTTCTTCGAGATCCGGTCCTTCACGACCATCTTTCCGGTGTTCGCGTCGAAGCTGATGAGGCATCCCTCGGTCTTCTTGGTCTTGGTCGCCTTCTCCTGCGCGTGCGCGGCGAGCGGCGTCCCCCACGCGAGCGCGCCGGCCAAGGCGATGGCGGCGGCTCCCGCGATCGAGCGCATGGGGTGGATCGACATCGAAGATTCCTCCGTGTGAAGACGTCTGCACCAGTGCCCCTTCCGGGCGATCCGGGGCGGCGGGCGGCAATCCTACACGCTCTCGGACGGGTTCGGGAAGAGGGCATTCGACCCGGCCCCGGCCGCTCCCAGGCGGAGCAGGACCAGGTCCATCACGTTGGTTCGCGTCGGGCCGGTCCGCAGCAATCCCCCTTCGGCTGCGAAGAAGTCGTACGAGGCGTTGCCCGCGAGGGCGGCCTGCGCATCGGCGCCGACCGCGGCGCCCCGCGCCGCCGTGCCACCATCGGCGAAAGCCCCCGCGGCGTCGGTCGGCCCGTCGCTTCCGTCGGTCCCGGCGGCGAGCAGCGCGACGTCCTGCACACCCGCCAGCTCGAGTGCCGCCGCCAGCGCGAGCTCCTGACTGCGCCCGCCCCGGCCCGCGCCACGCAGCGTCACCGTCGTCTCGCCGCCCGCCAGCAGGCAGGTCGGCTGCTCGCGACGCACCGCGCGGGCGAGCGCGGCGAACCGGCGTCCGACCTCGCGCGCCTCGCCCTGCAGCGCATCGCCGACGAGGACCGGGCGCAAGCCGCGCGCGGCCGCCGCGGCGCGCGCCGCGGCGAGCGCGTCGCGCAGCGAAGCGATCAGCGTGCTCCGCACGCGCGCGAACGCCGCATCGCCGGGCTTGGGCGACTCGCGACGTTCGCCGCGCGCGCCGGCCTCGAGGTGCGCGCGCACGCCCGCCGGAAGCGCAGCGCGCGCGCCGTGGCGGTCGATCGCAGCGAGCGCATCCGCGAAGGTCGTCGGGTCGGGTGCGCACGGACCGGACCCGATCACGTCGAGCCGGTCCCCGAGGACGTCGGAGACCACCAACACCTCGATGCGCCCAGCCCGCGCCGCACAGGCGAGCCGCCCGCCGGCGAGCTCGACCAGGTGCTTGCGCACCGCGTTCAGCTCGGCGATCTCCGCGCCGCAGGCGAGCAGCACGCGGGTGGCATCCGCCAGCTCGGCGAGCGAGAGGCCGGGCAGCGGACACGCGAGCAACGCCGACGCCCCACCCGAAAGCAGCACGACCAGGACGTCGTCGGGCCGCGTCGCCGCGGCCAGGGCGAGCAGCTCGCGCGCGGCCGCTTCGCCGCGCGCATCGGGCACCGGGTGGCCCGCCTCGAGCACGCGGCAGCGCGCCGGCCCGGCGCCGTGGCCGTCCTTGGTCACGGCGATCCCCGCGGCGATGCGGGGCCCCGCTGCCGCCTCGAGGCCGGCGGCCATCGCGGCCGCCGCCTTGCCGGCCGCGGCGACCACGAGGCGCGCGGCGTCGGGCAGCGCGCGGCCCGCGATCGCGAGCGACGACCCGCGCCGCGTGACGGCTGCGCGCACCGCGGCCTCGGCGTCGACGGCGGCGAGCGCGGCGCGGAAGATCGCGAGCAGGTCCGCGCGCGCGCCGTCGTTCACCGGGGGCCTGGTGTCGGCTCGGCGGGCTTCGCTGTGGACTCAGCGGGCTTCGCGGAAGACTCGATGAGCTTTCCGGCGGGCGGGATCAGCCGGATCTCGATGCGCCGGTTCTGCGCCCTGCCCTCGGCGCTGTCGTTCGCCGCGACCGGGTGCTGCCCGCCCATCGAGACCGCGGCGAGGCGGGCGGGATCGACGCCGTCCGCGGCGAGCTCTCGCACCACGCGGGCGGCGCGCGCGCCCGCCAGCTCCCAGTTGGTCGGATAGCGCGCGGCGAGCGCGCCCCTGGGCGCAATGGCGTCGGTGTAGCCCGATACCTCGATGCGATCCGGCTTGTCGCGCAGGTCTCCGGCGACGCGTTTGATGGCGGCCTGGCCTTCCTTGGTGAGGTCGGCCGAGCCGGGGGCGAAGAGCGTCTCTGCCGCGAGCGTGAGCGCCACGCCCTCGCGCAGCCGGTCGAGCTGCGTCTCGCTCGCCGCGAGCCCGGCCTCGAGCTCCTTGACCAGCGCCTCCTGGTTCGCGGCCAGCGCGGTCTTCTCGTCGAGCTCGCGTTGCCGCGCGGCCAGCTCGGAGCGCGTCCGCTCGAGCGCCTCGGCCTGCTTGGCGAGCGCGTCGCGCTCCTGTCGCAGGTCCTCGACTTGCTCGGCGAGCCGATCGCGCTCCGCCGCCAGGCTCTGGCTCTGGGCATCGAGCTGCTGGACGCGCTCGGCGAGGCGGTCGCGCTCGGCCGCGACGTTCGCGCAGGCGGCGAGCCCGAGCGCCGCCAAGCCGACCGCGGCGAGCCCGCTCCTCACGGAGCCGCGGGAACCAACGCCTTCGCGAGCGCCTCGTCGATGGTGTCGACGTAGGCCAGCTCGAGGCCGTCGAGCAGGTGCTTCGGGATCTCTTCGACGTCGCGCCGGTTGCGCGCGGGCAGCACCACCAGCTGGATGCCGGCGCGCTTGGCCGCCAGCACCTTCTCCTTGATGCCGCCGACCGGCAGCACCTTGCCGCGCAGCGTGATCTCGCCGGTCATCGCGACGTCGGGCCGCGCCGGCCGGCCGGTGAGCAGCGAGACCAGCGAGGTGACCATCGCGACGCCCGCCGACGGGCCGTCCTTGGGCGTGGCTCCGGCGGGCACGTGCAGGTGCACGTCCGACGACTCGAAGAGCGCCGGCTCGACGCCGAGCGACGCCGCCTGCGTGCGCAGCCACGAGCGCGCCGCCTCCGCGGACTCGCGCATCACGTCGCCGAGCGAGCCGGTCAGCTGCAGCGCGCCCTTGCCCGGCATGCGCGTCGACTCGACGAACAGGATGTCGCCGCCGGCCGGCGTCCACGCCAGTCCGACCGCGACCCCGGGCCTTCCCGCGCGCTCCGCGAGCTCGGGCTCGAAGCGCACCGGACCGAGCAGCGTCGAGAGGTCCTCGGCGCGCACCGCGATCGGGCCGCGCAGCTCCTCCTCCGCCACGCGCCGCGCGACCTTGCGGCACACCGAGGCGATCTCGCGCTCGAGGTTGCGCACGCCCGCCTCGCGCGTGTACGAGCGGATCAGGGCGCGCAGCGTCTCGTCGGGCACCTCGACGTCGATCCCGCCGATCCCGTTCTGCACGCGCTGGCGCGGCAGCAGGTAGCGCCGGGCGATCTCGACCTTGTCCTCCTCCGTGTAGCCCGGCAGCTCGATCACCTCCATGCGGTCCTTCAGGGCCGGGGGCACCGGGTCCATCCAGTTCGCCGTGGCGATGAAGAGCACGTGCGACAGGTCGAACGGCACCTCGAGGTAGTGATCGCTGAAGCTGTTGTTCTGCTCCGGGTCGAGCACCTCGAGCAGCGCCGACGACGGGTCGCCGCGGAAGTCCTGGCCGACCTTGTCGACCTCGTCGAGCAGGAACACCGGATTGCGGGTCTTGGCCTTGCGCAGCCCCTGGATGATGCGGCCCGGCAGCGCCCCCACGTAGGTGCGGCGGTGGCCGCGGATCTCGGCCTCGTCGCGCACGCCGCCGAGCGAGATGCGCACGAACTCGCGGCCGAGCGCGCGCGCGATCGAGCGCCCGAGCGAGGTCTTGCCGGTGCCGGGCGGACCGGCGAAGCACAGGATCGGACCGCGCAGATCGCGCTTCAGCGAGAGCACCGCGATGTACTCGAGGATGCGGTCCTTGACCTTCTCGAGGTCGTAGTGGTCCTCATCGAGGATGCGCTGCGCCTCGCCGACGTCGACGCGGTCCTCGCTCAGCTTCGACCAGGGCAGGTCGACCATCCACTCGAGGTAGGTGCGGATGACGCCGTGCTCGGCGGACGCCGCCGGGGTCTGCGCCAGCCGCTCCAGCTCGCGGCGCGCCTGCTTCAGGGCCTCCTCGGGCATGCCCGCGGCGTCGATGCGTTCGCGCAGGCGCTCGGTCTCGGCGCCCTCGTCGGGCGCTTCGCCGAGCTCCTTGCGGATCGCGTCGAGTTGCTGGCGCAGCAGGTAGTCCCGCTGCGTCTTGCCCATCTCGCTCTGCACCTTCTCGCGGATCTCGGCCTCGATGGTCTGGGCCTGTTGCGAGCGCGTCAGCTCCGAGAGCACGAGGCGCAGCCGCTCGGTCAGGTCGGTCTTCTCGAGCACGGCCTGCTTCTGCGCCACGTCGAGCTCGAGGTTGGAGGCGACCAGGTCTGCGAGTCGGCCCGGGTGGTCGATGCTGGCCGCGAGCACCTGCAGCTCGTCCGAGAGCTTGGGACTCTCCGACACCAGCGCGGCGAACTGCTGGGCGAGGTTGCGTTGCAGGGCCGTGACGTCGACCGACTTCGCGTCGCCGCTCTCCTCGAGCGCCGACACGCGCGCGCGCAGGAACGGCTCGACGGCCACGAAGTCGTCGATGCGCGCGCGCGCCACGCCCTGCACCAGCAGCCGATACGAGTCGTCCGGGAACTTCAGCATCTTCACGATGCGCAGCACGGTGGCGACGCGGTGCAGATCGTCGGGGCCCGGGCTCCCCTCGATCGGCCGGCGCACGGCCGGCGCGATCAGCAGGCGCTCCGGCGTCACCAGCACATGGTCGATCACCCGCTTCGAGCGCGCCGTGTTGACGAGCAGCGGCGACAGCAGGAACGGGAACAGCACGGTGTTCTTGAGCGGCAATACGGGCAGCGTCTCGGGAAGCGCGACGGCCGCGCCCTCCTCGCCGCTCCCCACCCCCACGGCGACCGCGGTGGCGGCCCCGGGCTTCCGCTCGGCGTCCGGCTGATTCGCGCGATGCTCGCTCAGCGCTCGATCTCCACGTCGATGCGGCGCGGGCCCGTCGACCGCTTGGGAAGCGTGACGCGCAGAAAGCCGTCCTCGAGCTGCGCCGAGACGCGCTCGCGCTCGAACGGGATGCCGATGCGCAGCGTGCGCTCGAACGGCCCCGACGCGATCTCCATCTGGTGCAAGCGCTGCGCGTCCGCGTCGACGCGCGCCTCGCGCACCCCGCGTACGCGCAGCAGGTCGCCGTCGATCGACACCTGCACGCCGGAGCTCACCACGCCGGCCAGCTCGAGCCGCACGACGATCGCCTTCTCCGTCTCGTAGACGTCCGCCGCCGGCCGCCAGCGATCCCCGCCGACCATCTCGGCCACGCGGCCGTACCACTCGGCGAACGGGTCGGCCTCGCGTCGGGAGCTCACGCTAGTTGCCCTTGTCCTCGGTGTACTCGGCGTCGATCACGTCCTCGCCGGGCTTGCCGCCCGCCGCGGCGCCCTCGCCCGGCGCGGCGCCGGGGGCGGCGCCTCCCGATGCGGTCTGCGCCCGATACAGCGCCTCGGCGATGCCGTGCATCTCCTTCTCGACGCGCTGGCGCGCGGCGTCCAGGCGCGCCGCGTCGTCGCTGTCGAGGTCCTTCTTGGCCTCGGCGAGCACGCCCTCGGCGCGCGTGCGATCCGCCTCCGAGAGCTTGTCGCGGTTCTCGCTGAGCGTCTTCTCGGCGCCGTAGATCATCGAGTCGAGCTGGTTGTGCTTCTCGACCTGCTCGCGCCGCGCGTGGTCCTCGGAGGCGTGCGCCTCGGCGTCCTTGATCAGGCGCGAGATCTCGTCCTTCGACAGCCCGCCCGAGCCCTCGATGCGGATCGACTGCTCCTTGGCGGTCGCCTTGTCCTTGGCCGACACCGCGAGGATGCCGTTCGCGTCGATGTCGAAGGTCACCTCGATCTGCGGCACGCCGCGTGGCGCGGCCGGGATGCCGTCGAGGATGAAGCGGCCGAGCTCGCGGTTGCCGGCGGCGATCTCGCGTTCGCCCTGCAGCACGCGGATCTCCACCTGCGGCTGGCTGTCGCTCGCCGTCGAGAACACCTGGCTACGCCGGGTCGGGATCGTCGTGTTCTTCTCGATCAGCTTGGTCATGACACCGCCGAGCGTCTCGATGCCGAGCGAGAGCGGCGTCACGTCGAGCAGCAGGACATCGCGCACCTCGCCGGCCAGCACGCCGCCCTGGATCGCGGCGCCCACGGCCACGACCTCGTCGGGGTTCACGCCCTTGTGGGGCTCCTTGCCGAAGAACTCCTTCACGCGCTGCTGCACCAGCGGCATGCGCGTCGAGCCGCCCACCAGCACGACCTCGTCGATCTGCGCGGCGGAGAGCCCCGCGTCCTGCAGCGCGATGCGGCAGGGCTCCAGGGTGCGCTCCACCAGGTCGCCGACGAGCTGCTCGAACTTGGCGCGCGTCAGCTTCAGGTTCATGTGCTTCGGGCCGCTCTGGTCGGCGCTGATGAAGGGCAGGTTGATGTCGGTCTGCTGCGCACCCGACAGCTCGACCTTGGCCTTCTCGGCCGCCTCGCGCAGGCGCTGCATCGCCATCGGGTCCTTCGAGAGGTCGATGGCCTGATCCTTCTTGAACTCCGCGATCAGGTACTCGATCACGCGCTGGTCGAGGTTGTCCCCGCCGAGGTGGGTGTCGCCGTTGGTCGACTTGACCTCGACCACGTTCTCCCCGACCTCGAGGATCGAGATGTCGAAGGTGCCGCCGCCGAAGTCGTAGACGGCGATCTTCTCGTCCTTCTGCTTGTCGAGGCCGTAGGCGAGCGCGGCCGCGGTCGGCTCGTTGATGATGCGCTTGACCTCCAGGCCGGCGATCTGGCCGGCGTCCTTGGTGGCCTGGCGCTGCGCGTCGTTGAAGTAGGCGGGCACGGTGATCACGGCCGCCTTGACCGGCTGCCCGAGGTAGGCCTCGGCCGCGGCCTTGAGCTTCTGGAGGATCATCGCGGAGATCTCGGGCGGGGTGTAGTCCTTGCCGTCGATGCGGACGTTGGCGCGGCCCTCCTTGCCCTCGACCACCTCGTAGGGGACCAGCCGGATCTCTTCGGGCACCTCCGCCTTGCGGCGGCCCATGAAGCGCTTGATCGAGTAGACGGTGCGGCGCGGGTTGGTCACCGCCTGGCGCTTGGCCGCCGCGCCCACCACGCGCTCGCCCTCGTCGGTGAAGCCGACGACCGACGGCGTCGTGCGCCCGCCCTCCTCGTTCGGGATGACGACCGCCTGGCCGCCTTCCATCACGGCGACCACGGAGTTCGTCGTACCGAGATCGATCCCGATCACCTTGCCCGTCGACTCACCCGCCATCCTGTCCTCCGACCGGGCGCAAGAGCGCCGATGAAGGCGCCAACCTTGGGTCGGGGTGCGGCCGTGTCAATCGCGGCGGCGATCAGCCCCGATCGAGGTTGGGCGGGGGGCGCATGCGGATGCGCACCTCGCGCGCCTGCTCGAACAGGGAGCCCGGCCGCCACGGCGTCCGCCCGAAGATCTCCAGCCGCAGCACGTTCTCCCCTTCGAGCAGCCCGGAGACCTGCCCGTAGGCCCCGTTCTGCCCGGTGGTGAGCGAGTCGGTCACGTCGGCGCCGTTGAGGAGGGCACGGAACGTCTCGGCCAGCGGACTCTCCCCGAGGGGGTCATCGCTTGGGAAGCGGACCAGCAGCTCGACGCCATCGACGCCGATCTGCGCGCCCGGCGCGGGCGCCACGACCTCCATCAGGACCGGGCCTGCCGGCGGCAGCGACGGGCCTAGCGCGATCGCTGCCAGCCCGAGACCGGCCAGCACCCGCTTGCGTCTGCTTCGCCCGCTCACCCCGACCAGGGTGCCACCGATCCACGCGGAGCGCCGCGGAACCACGCGCCGGTCTTCGGGTTATACTGCGCGCGGTCGGGGGGCTGGCCTGCGCCGGTCGTGGGCTTCGGCGTCGGTGTCGGCGTCGAATCTTGTCGGAATGGTCTTGGCGTCACGGGCGCCGCATCGGTTGGCGTGCGTTCGCACGGTCGGGGACCCGCGGACGGCAGCCCCCGCGAGGGTCGGGAGCGATGGGCCGCATCGGCATCTGGGTCCTGAACGGGGCGCTCTTCGTCCTGTGCTGCTTCCTCACCGCCAACCTGGTGAACGGGTGGATCGGGGAGTGGGTCGCGGGGCCGCCGGCCGTCGCGCCCCCGCCGCGGCGCGCCGAGGCGCGCGCCGCACGGAGCTGGAACGAGCGCGAGGTGATCCTGAAGCGCAACCTCTTCCAGGTCTCGACGCTGCTTCCGGCCGAGCCCACGCCGGAGGAGGCGGCGTCCGAGGAGCAGCTCGAGGCGACGCGCCTGCCGCTTCGCCTGCTCGGGACGGTCGCGTCCTCGCATCCGGGATCCACATGGGCGGCCGTCGAGAACACCCAGGACCACAGCAAGAGCGTGGTGCGCGTGAACGACATGCTGCTCGACAAGGCGACGGTGCTGCGCATCGAGCGGCGGCGCATCGTGCTGCAGAACGGCGCCAAGCGCGAGGAGCTCGCCCTCGACGAGAGCCAGCAGGCCGCGGGGATCCCGGGCCTGCGCGCCGCCGTCGACCCCAGCAGCGGCGATCTGCGCGAGCGCATCCAGCGCCTCTCCGAGGATCAGTTCCGGGTGCAGCGCGAGGAGGTCGACAAGGCGGTTCGCAACCCGGCCGAGCTGTTCTCGCAGGCGCGCATCCTGCCCAAGTACGAGAACGGGCAGATGATGGGAGTCCAGCTCAACTCGATCCAGCCGGGGAGCCTGTTCGAGCAGATCGGGATCAAGAACGGCGACACCGTCACGCAGGTCAACGGCATCGTCGTGACGAGCCCGCAGGACAGCGCCGCGCTGCTCAAGGAGCTCACCGCGGCGAACCAGTTCCAGGTGAACGTCGTCGGAGCGGACGGCCAGACGCGGACGCTCAGCTACTCGATCCAGCAATAGACCGGCGAGCGGGGCCCGCCGCGCCCGGACGCAGAGGGAGAGCGCACACGGTGAGAGAGGCACTCCGATGCGGGCTCGCGTGCGCCGCGCTGCTGGCAGCCAGCGCCGCGGGCGCCCAGGTGCAGCCCGTCATGCCCCAGGCGCCGCGAGCGGGGCAGGCTCCGGCGGCCCCGGGCAAGGTGACCGGCCCCACGCTCACGCCCGAGGGGCTCGTCAATCTCGATTTCGACGACGTCGATCTGCCCGTGGTGATCGACACGATCGCCAAGCTGACCAACAAGAACTTCATCTACGACGACCGCGTGCGCGGCAAGGTGACGATCGTGTCGCCGACGCCGATCCCGATCGAGCAGGCCTACAAGGTCTTCGAGTCGATGCTGCAGGTGAAGGGCTTCACGACGGTCGAAGCGCCCGGCGGGGTGCTCAAGGTGATCCCGATCCGCGACGCCAAGGAGACCAGCGTCGACACCCGCCAGAGCAACCGGCCCACTCCCGACACCGACCAGTTCGTGACGCGGCTGATCCCGCTCACCTACATCGACGCCGACGCCATCGCCAACACGCTGAAGCCGCTGGTCTCGAAGGAGGCGGCGCTGGTCGCCTACGGGCCCACCAACACCGTGATCCTCACCGACTCCGCATCGAACATCCGGCGCATCCTCTCGATCCTCGAGGCCATCGACGTCGAGAGCTACAAGGAAGACCTGGCGGTGATCCGCCTCCAGTACGCCGATGCGAGCTCGCTCGCCAACCAGCTGTCGGCCGTGTTCGGCGGCGAGGTGACGAGCGCCGGCGGCGGCGCGCAGGGGCGCGTGCAGCGGCCCCAGCCCGTCCCGAACCGCCCGGCGACGGCGACCCCGGTCACGCCCGAGGGCACGCCGCAGCGCGGCCAGATCCGCATCATCACCGACGACCGCACCAACGCCCTGATCCTGCTGGCGTCGCGCAGCATCCTCGAGGAGATGCGCACGCTGATCCGCAAGCTCGACGTCCCGCTCGAGGGCTACGGGCGCATCCAGGTCTACTACCTGAAGCACGCCGACGCCGAGGACCTGGCCGACACGCTGAACAGCCTGCTCACCGGCGAGTCCGGCACGAGCGGCGGCGGGCGCGCGCCGGGAGTCGGCGGACAGAATCCCGGTGCCCAGCTGCAGCTGCGCAGCACCATGACGGAGCTGTCGAGCTCGGTGAGCAGCATCACCGCCGACCCCGAGACGAACTCGCTGGTGATCCAGGCCAGCCCGGAGGGCTTCGCGGCGCTGATGCAGGTGATCGAGAAGCTCGACATCGAGCGGCCGCAGGTGCTGGTCGAGGCGCTGATCATGGAGGTGGACGTCACCGACAGCCTGGACCTCGGCTTCAACGGCGTGCTGCGGCTGACCAGCGGCGGCAACAAGATCCAGGTCGGCAGCATCACCGACAGCCGCTCCAAGGGCGTGACCGGCAGCGAGGCGACCGTTGGCGCGCTGGCGAGCGCGATCGGAGGCAGCACGGTGCCGGGCTTCATCGCGCACGCCCTGCTCGGGCAGGGCAGCACGATCGACGCCATCATCCGCGCCGCCGCCACCGACAACCACGCCAACGTGCTGTCGGCCCCGCACATCCTCACCGCCGACAACGAGGAAGCCCAGATCCTGGTCGGCAACAACATCCCGATCATCACCAACCGCGTGCAATCGGCGGCCGGCATCACGCAAGCGGCGCCGACGCCGAACAGCAGCCTCGCGACCTCGGTCAACGTCGAGCGCCAGGACATCGGCGTGACGCTGCGCGTGACCCCGCAGATCACCGAGGGCGACACGCTGCGCCTCGAGATCTTCCAGGAGATCACCGACATCAATCCCGCGCTGCAGACGGACGTGGGCGACGTGAACCAGGTCGGCCCCGCGCTCTCGAACCGCCGCATCGAGAACACCGTGACCGTCGGCGACGAGGACACCGTCGTGATCGGCGGGCTGGTGAGCGACAAGTACACCAACACCCAGAACCAGGTCCCGTGGCTCGCCAAGATCCCGCTGCTCGGCTGGCTGTTCAAGAGCAAGACCAACAGCCTGGTCAAGACCAACCTGCTGGTGTTCCTGACGCCGCACATCATCCGCGGACCCGAGGACCTCGAGAAGGCGTCGATCGGCAAGCGCCAGGAGTTCCAGCGCCGCTCGCAGCAGGCGCTCGGCAAGGCGCCCGCCGAGCAGCCGGTGCCGGTGGATCACCCGGTGGGCCTGCTCAGCGAAGCGTCGTCCGACACCAAGAACCCGACCGCCAGCGCGCTCGCGGCGATCGAGAAGCACTACCCGCTCGAGCGCATGCGCGAGATCGAGCGCCAGCAGGCCGAGGAGAAGGAGCGCGCGCAGCAGGCGGTGAGCCATCCGGGGCCCGCGACGCGCTACGTGGTGCTGGCCGGCACCTTCGCCGACGCGCAGGCGGCGCGGGCGCGCCTCACCGAGCTGGTCGACGCGGGCTTCGAGGGCACGCTGCTCTCGAGCCCCAAGGACGGACACGTGCTGACCGAGCTGCGCCTCGGGCCCTACGCGAGCCAGGCGCAGGCGGACAAGGTGTCCGAGACGCTGCGCCGTTCCTACGACCTCTCGCCGCGCGTCGTCGTCGAGCAGCCGGAGAAGCAGCCGTGAGCACCGCGAGCGGCGCGGCGCAGCCGACCCAGCCCTTCTCGCTCGGCACCCTGCTGCTGCGCGCGACGCGGCTGACGCCCGAGCAGCTCGAGGCGGCCCGCGCGCGCCAGGACGAGACGGGCGTCGCGCTGCTCGACGTGCTGATCGAGCAGAAGATGCTGCCGGAGGAGGAGCTGCTGCGCGCGCTCGGCG
>Ga0335070_10000147_pt1 | contig 78947 bp, 77 predicted proteins | sample Lox_Sample_13_FD_206722 | JGI IMG/M metagenome (GOLD analysis project Ga0335070, IMG submission 206722) | Soil microbial communities from Loxahatchee National Wildlife Refuge, Florida, United States - Lox_Sample_1.3 | ecosystem: Environmental > Terrestrial > Soil > Wetlands | place: USA... | reverse complement strand
TGAACTGGAGCCTGGATATGCAGGGGCTTATTATAACCGGGGTTGCATTTATAAAAAGGGCGATGAACAGCGGGCGATCAGGGATTTCACCAAGGCAATCGAATTGAAATCAGACTATGCGGAAGCATATAACAACCGCGGAAGCCTTCATGCGGAGATTGGAAATTATAGGCAATCTATCAGGGATTTCTCCAAGGCAATAAAGCTTAGACCGGACTATGCCATGGCGTATGTTAATCGCGGGATAACCTATGCCAGGCATGATAAAAAATCTCTGCTTTCAATTGCTGATATTAAAAAGGCCACAAAATTGGGGCATGAGTTAGCAAGGGATTTATGAGGATGATGACATTGTGAAAATGGCAAAAATAAATTGGGGAATTGCGGTGTGATATTGGCAAAGTGAGTGAATATAAAGATCTACAGTGGAGGTTTATAAGATGGAAGAGACAAATAACATCTACATACCTGATAATCGGCAGCTGTTCTCAGCTTCCAAAACTGGTCTATTCTGGAATTCCCTAAGGCCATTAAGCAGCGATTATCAGGAAAAGGGAAAAGATGAAACGATAATAGAGAAAAATCTTCCTGCCGATCACTTGACCGCAACTTACTGGGGATGATGGTGTGGATCTCATGGCAGGAAGAAATATTCAACATCCATCATCACACAAGGTTAAATTATCATACAAAATGCAATCCAGAGTCCGGTTCCAGTTTAGATGGAGAGATGAAGAGATAAAGACATGGGAATCGGTATCAAAGAAAAAAAGATTAAATCAGCAACCGGGGCACCTGGATATTCTATAATTTCACATAATAAATTGGTAAAAGGAGAGATGAGAGCATGGCAACAACAAATACAGAAATAAATGATGCAATTAAATTGTCCGTAGAAATTGCAAAATCATATGCGAGCTCAGGACAAGCAAATCCGGAAATCATTCCTGATCTTGTTGAAAAGGTGTATCGTAAATTAATTACACTCTATGAAGGAAAATGCTAATAATTATTTCGCTGGTATGGGGAGTAAGGTGAAAAAATCAATGTCGGATCACATCTCTTTCATCCCGTAATCTTCACTTCCCATCATGTATCCAGGGTCACACTTTGTAGGTGTAGTCAATACTCGACGCTATTAAAATTTTTAATCCACCCTGCCTGCATAGTACTGACTGAAAGATGCTACGCAAACACGCTTTCGTAAAAGCAGGATTAAAGAAAAGTCACGATTAAAAGGGCGTGATTAAAATGAGGCATTCCTGATAAAATCCACGGCATTTCTGAAGATGGCAATGCCCATCCCCTCTTCCGGTAGTTTTTCCCTGGTCCAGCGCGGATGATTGGTGTAGTGGACATAGGCCTCGGGATGGGGCATGAGGCCGAAGATCCTTCCTGAACTGTCACAGATACCGGCAATGCCGTCTGTAGCGCCATTAGGATTGGCGGGATAGTCCATCGTGGCATCTTTATAGTCCTCATTGCTGTACTGAACAACAACCTGATGATCTTCATGAAGTCTTTTTAAAATATCATTATCCTTTGTAATGAACTTACCTTCACCGTGTCTTACGGGCAGGTAAATGCCGGCTATCTTTCTTGTGAAGATGCAGGGAGAATTGCGGTTCACACGGAGATAGACCCATCGATCTTCAAAACGGCCTGAATCGTTGAAAGTCAGGGTTACCGTCTGTGTCCGGTAATCTCCGTCGAAGCCGGGAAGCATGCCCAGTTTCACAAGCAGCTGGAATCCATTGCAGACGCCCAGGATCAGCTTTCCCTGTTCGATAAACCTCGCGAACTGATCATACAATATCTCCTGTTTCCCTTTGACCTTCGCATGCAGAATGCGGTTTGCCCCGGCCTTGGCCGAGCCCAGGTCGTCGCCGTCCAGGAATCCCCCGGGCAGGTTGAGGGAATGGTAATCGTCGAGGCTTTTTTCACCGCACAGTAATTCACTGATGTGGATGATATCGACCTCATCGAAGCCCGCGAGCCTGCAGGCGTGGGCCATCTCCATCTCACAGTTGGTTCCGTTTCCCGTAATGACGATTGATTTAACCTTTTTCGGCATACTTTCTAAAAAATCTCTTATCGAACATTAAAAGTCCAGCGGCCTCTGCCATGCTGCCTTTAGATCGCGTATATCTTCCTCAATAATCCTGTTTCCTCTAATTCCATCCATCTTTAAAAATCTTTCGGTACTGACTGTTCCCACCTGATCGAAGACAGTTTCCCTCATCATCTCTTCGAAGGACTCTTTCGCAGCGGGGGAAATCGTAACGACAAATCTGCTTTGAGACTCGGAGAAAAGAAGTGTATCATCCCTGTTGATGCCGGAAGAAGGAACAAGGGCAAGGTCAATTGACATGCCCAACCCTCCGGCAAAAGCCGACTCGGCAAGGGTGACACCCAAGCCCCCGTCAGAACAATCGTGACAGGAAGCGACGAGCCCTTTCCTAATGGCCCCGCTCAAGGCATTGTACAAGGCCTTTGCCTTTTCTGCATTGACCTTTGGTACTCCATTCCCTATAAAGCCGTGCATGGCATACCACTCGGAAGCGCCCAATTCGGGATAAGTCTCACCGACAATATAAACCAGATCACCCGGGCGCTTCGCATCCATGGTGACCGCTTTTCGTACATCCTCGATTTTCCCTATGGTAGAAAACAAGAGTGTCGGAGGGATCGATATTTTTACATTTCCGATATGGTAGTCATTTTTCATGCTGTCTTTTCCCGAGATGCAGGGAACACCATAGGCCGTTGTGTAATCATACAGAGCCTCATTCGCGCGGACGAGTTGGGCCAGCTTATATTCACCGTCGGGAGTTTTTTCTGATTGGACCGGATCACACCAACAGAAGTTATCCAGCCCGGCCATTTGCGTAAGATCTCCCCCCACGGCAATCGCATTTCTGACCGCCTCGTCTATCGCGCATGCGGCCATATGGTAGGTATCAATATCGCTGTAGCGGGGACAAATGCCGCTGGCTACCACTACGCCCTCGAAGGAGGTAAGAACAGGCCGGATCACGGCGGCGTCGCCCGGCCCGTCGTTATAAACACCAACCAGCGGTTTGATGACGCTGCCTCCCTGAACCTCATGGTCATACCGCCTGACGACAGACTCTTTGCTGCAGATATTCAGGCGGGAGAGCATTTTTTTCAAAGCCTGTCCTATGGAGGCGGGCTCGCGAAAATCAGGCTCCGGATGTCTGGGCGGTGCCCATTTTGCGGTAAGCTGCATCTGCGGAACCCCGCCGTGGAGGAAATCCATCTCGAGACAGGCAACAGTTTTGTCTCCATAAAGGACATGGAATTTTCCAGAATCCGTATATCTGCCGACAACAGTCGCTTCCACATCCATCTTGCGTGCGAGGCCGAGGAATTCTCCGACTTTCTCCGGGGCGACCGCCAGCGTCATCCTTTCCTGCGATTCAGAGATGAGAATTTCCCAAGGGTTCAAACCGGGATACTTCAGGGGGGCTTTTTTCAGGTCGATTTCACAGCCGCCGGACAAACGCGCCGTCTCTCCGACAGAGGAAGAAAGACCGCCCGCGCCATTATCGGTAATACACCGGTAGAGGCCGCGGTCCCTCGCCATCAGAAGAAAATCAGTCATTTTTTTCTGGGTGATGGGATCACCGATCTGTACAGCAGTCACGGGGGAACCTTCATGAAGCTCCTCAGAAGAAAAGGTCGCACCGTGAATCCCGTCTTTTCCGATTCTGCCTCCGGTCATGACGGCTGCATCTCCGGGCAGTATTTCTTTCGTATGCGTGGGCTTCCCCAGGATGCGAGAGGGCATGATGCCGCCTGTTCCGCAGTAAACAAGCGGTTTACCAAGGAATCGCTCGTCAAACACGATGCACCCATTAACCGTCGGGATGCCGCTCTTATTCCCGCCGTGTTCGACGCCCTCCCGGACACCTTCATAGATTCTTCTCGGGTGGAGGATCCGCTTCGGGAGCGGCTTGTCATACGCGGGCGGTGCGAAGCAGAAGACATCCGTGTTGAAAATAAGCTTAGCCCCTTTTCCGGTACCGAAGGGGTCTCTGTTGACCCCGACTATCCCCGTCAGGGCGCCGCCATAAGGATCGAGGGCTGAAGGAGAATTGTGCGTCTCCACTTTGAACACAAGATTGTAATCGTCATTGAATTTAATAATACCGGCATTGTCAACAAATACGGACAGGCACCAGTCATCCCTACCCAGGCGCTTTCTGATCTCCTTCGTGGATCTCCTGATATAGCTGTCGAATATTGAATTTATCTCCTTCCGCGTACCTCGTTCGTCTTCATAAATAATTAGGGCGTTGAATATCTTGTGTTTGCAGTGTTCGGACCACGTCTGCGCCAGACATTCCAGCTCGGCATCGGTCATCTTGTTGCCGAGACCTACCTTTTCCCTGTCCTTCAATACCGCCTCATCCCTCAGATAATTCCGCAGGGCCTTCATCTCATCCAGATTCAGGGCGAGGACCCGTTCATTGCTGATTTTTAAAAGCATCTCGTCGCTGACATTGAGATTGATCTCTTCTATACTCAGGCGGTCTTCACCAAGGACGCGTGGTACGTAGGCAGGCATGCCCTTTTGTCTGTCCCAGGATTTTCCATCAACGATCGCATATCGCTCAATGAGATCATTGGCGAGCAGGCTTGAGGCTATCCTTTCCGCATCTTCCCGATGGATCGGCCCTTCAATCACATATTGTCTTGATGTGTGAACACCGGAAAGCCGGTCTGATACCTTCCCCAAAAGCAATTCGATGGCCTCTCTGGCGGTCTTTCCGACATTATCAGTGACTCCCGGTCTGAATCCTACTTCAATCATCCAGTCGAACCTTTCGGCAAGGCCACTGTTGATAGCGAAAGTCTGGATGATCGGATCGGACAGAGGGCCGGTCGCGGCCATTTCCAGTTCTTCTTTTGACAAATTTCCATCGATGGTGTGGACTTCAATGGTTTTTACCGAATCAACATCGATGTGTAAATGTTCGATGATCCTTCTCTTAATCTTTTCCCCGAGGGCGTCTCTTATCCCTTCTTTGAACCCTATTTCAATCCTGTCTGCCATTTTTTGATAAGGCCCTTTTTTCTTTCACAATAAAGATGACAAAAGCGAATGCGCCGGTACGATACCAAAAGACATTTGATAAAGCAACTTGAGAATGTTTTCAAGTGCCGGTTATCAGTATCAATATATAATCATGCAATATGGTTATTTTCTTCTTGACTGATCATTGTCTCTTTCCTATACTTGAAGCAATTCTGCACAAATAAGAAGCCATAAGAATGGCTGACATCAGACAACGATTCCTGGCATATTGCTTATTAGTCATTCATCGTAGAATGAATGATATTGATCGAGAGAAATTATTAAAAAGAGGAGGTCGATGATGAAAACGAAATTCCTTCAGGTTCGATATCTGACATGCATGGCGGCGGCTTTTTTGATGATCGGATGCGCCGCAGGTTCGAAGGTGACCATGAAACAGGAAAGCTACACACCGGGTTTCCGTACGGCGGATTTCGGCCGTTATAAAGGCAAGGCGGTGATTCTCGATAATTTCAGCAATCAGGCGTCCAACACAAAGGCCTGGGGATACTACAGTGCGGACAATAAGGTGTACTACGAAGCCACAGCAAATCTTGAAAGTTATCTGTGGTACTGTTTTCAGAAGGCCTTTCAGCAGATGGGCATGAAGGTCTATGATCAGACTTACGGCGGATACTGGGGTCCATATCACCCCTACTGGTGGGGGGCCGCCCCACCGCCGCGAGCGCAGGCGGCAGTGAAGGGAGCCACCGAATTCCAGTTTATCCTGACATCGATGACGGACCAGGAGGCAAAGTTTCAGGTTTTACTATTTAAAAATGGCGAGAGTAAATTACAGAAGGATTTTACCGCGACCGCGCATCCGGTATCCAGCCAGGATGCCAAGGAACTGGAGAAAGGGGCTTACAGACTGGTCGATCAGATGATATTGACCATTTTCAGAGACAGGGATTTTCAAAAGGCGTTTTAAGCAAGTAAGGTCATTATTGAATTGCAAAGGCCATCTCCGGGATCACCCGCGGATGGCCTTTGTAAAGAAGGAAGAAAAGATAGTTTTACTATCTCCACAAACAGGCTATTTTCTATATCCTGATGGGTAAACCAAATCAACCGTCCCATAAAATATTCGGGCAACTCGACATTTCGCTTTATTTGATCACACCACAGGCAATCCTGGCACCGCCGCCGCCAAGCGCTTCGGGGGTATCCGAATAGTTATCACCGCCGGCGTGGATCATCAGTGATTTACCTTCCAGGTCCGATACTTTTAGTCTGGGCGCAAGCACGGGAATTGTTGACTTACCGCCTGCATCCACATAAAGGACGGGTAGATCTCCCAGGTGCCCCTTCCCGTACGGCCCTTCATGTTTGCCTGTCTTGTGAGGGTCAAAATGTCCCCCAGCAGCAAGCGCAGCGACATGTTTGCCGTCTTTCATGGCATGGTTGCAGTCAGGGTTCTGATGTACATGAAATCCATGTATACCGGGTGGAAGATCCCTTAATTGCGGCATGAGAATAAGACCATACCGGCTGTCAGTGGCAGTCACCTCACCGATTTTTTTACTGATACCCTGATCATTCACCAAGTACATTTGCATTACTTTTTCCTCAGCCAGGGCATAACCGGTAATGAATATGACGCCCAAAAAGACCAAAATTATTTTTCGCACTGTGCATCCTCCTTTTTAAAACAAATCTGTTTCACCAATCCTTGATTTTGTTACCTAAAGGAACCAATATGCATTTCCGACTATGAATCTATGCAAATACAGCAATCAACAGCAATACGAAGGAAATAACCGCACCAATTCCATGTATCGCAATCAGTGCGTTGGGAAGCTCTTTTTTCCTGACATAAAATGAAAAAAGGATAAAACCGCCTATGGCCACGATGACAAATAGCGCCAGAGAAATATTCATCAGTGTGTTCGCAATGCCGGAAGCTACATTAACTATTAATGCAACGAGACCTGTAGCAGCGAAAAGTCCATGAACGATAGCCAGAGACATGGGAATTGTTTGTCCGCTGAACTTTAGATAAACTAGCGTCAAACCACCGAGTGCCGCAATTGCAAATAATATTACCGGTATGTAAACCATGATTACTCTCCTTTTCAACGTTGTTAATTTAAATAATCATTTCTATCACTTGCAATTTTTTATAAATTGACGGTCAGTAGAATACAAGGCTGATTTAATGTTAGTATAATGGTAGTTAAATACTACGATGGCAAACATCCTCAATATGGTAACATTAACCTACCACTTTCCCCGCGCTCAACTACTATTGTATCCGTCCATCCTTTACATTATTTATTGTCAGTGGCAGATTATTTTCAGCATTTAGATGATCTCTTCAAAATAGCAGGCCCATATAATAAGCTGTGCAAAGAGGAGACGCCCCAATGTTCAGACATCGGTACATAATCGAAAAAATGTTTGCCCCAATCGGCGTTAAAATTAACGGCAACAGTCCATGGGATATCCGGGTCAGAGATGACCGGGTTTTCCCTCAGATGTTACAGAACAAGAATCTGGGTCTCGGTGAATCATACATGGAGGGATGGTGGGACTGCCAGCAACTTGATGAGTTCATATTTAAGATACTTACAGCCGGTCTAGATACAAAAATCAAAGATAGTTTTAAGTTCCTCATACCCACCCTTACTGCTGCCATATTCAACCTACAGTCAAAGATGCGCTCCCGTATTGTTGCCGAACGGCATTATGATCTTGATAATGAACTGTTCATGTCATTTCTTGATCCTTACAATCAGTACAGCTGTGCATATTTCGATGGGACAGAGGACTTGAATGAAGCCCAGCAGAAAAAAATCAACCTGATCTGTAAAAAAATCAATCTCAGTAAAGACGATCATGTACTGGATGTCGGCTGCGGTTGGGGGGGGTTTGCAAAATATATCGCGGAACACTATGGCTGTGGGGTGACCGCCGTCAATATATCCGAAAAACAGATCAGTTATGCTCGAGAATCTTGTAAAGACTTGCCGGTTCAGATACTTCATTGCGATTATCGCGATCTCCAGGGTGCATTTGATAAAATCGTTTCTATCGGCATGTTTGAACACGTAGGTCAGAAAAACTACAAAACCTTTATGAAAGCTGTCCATCGCTGCCTTAAAGATGACGGTATTTTTCTTCTGCAAACGATCGGCGGCAATGAATCACTGATACAATGCGATCCTTGGATAAATAAATACATATTCCCGAATGGCATGTTGCCTAGTATTACCCAAATCGGTAAATCCATTGAGGGGTTGTTTGTTATGGAAGATCTGCACAACCTGGGGCCACACTATGAAAAGACTTTGATGGCCTGGCACAAAAACTTTCAGGAGGCGTGGACCAAACTGAAAAGCAGATATGATGACAAGTTCAAGCGTATGTGGGAATATTATCTGCTGTCCTGTGCCGGGTCGTTCCGCGCCAGGTGCAATCAACTCTGGCAGATTGTCCTGACTAAATACGGCACTCCCCAGCCTGCGTGTAGATAGAAGATGACGGACTTGCTTTGTGCCAACCTAATCTTTGAGCCAATCAAAGGGGTGGCTGCTATTCGTACTTATTCAAAGAATGATATTCAGGCTGATATTGATAATTCCAAAGGGGGTAAAGAATGACTCAAAAACAAAATCTGCGGGTCTTATTGATTTGTTCCCTGTTTTTTCTGGCATTAGGCGGATTTTTGCTGCATAGCCGTATCCATCCTCTGGGTGAAGATCCGTGGGATGTAATCCCTGCCGTTTCGGGGATGCTCAGTGTGGTAGTCATTACTGTTTTATTTTGCTTCCACCAGACTGTGGCATTCGGCTATGTGCTCAATGGCATGACTGCTATTATCGGGACTATTGCCATGGCTCATTTTTCTGTAAAAAATGTCCCGGAAGTGTGGACACTGCAATCGCTACTGTTTAAAACCCTGCTTGCGGATATAGCAATATTGTGGGCGAAATTTGTTGTAGGCAAGGCGCTGTTCGAGCTGGAGCTGCTCAAACAGCCTGAGAATGCCGTTCGCAAGGGCCGGTTCTTCCGCTATCCGAATATGGGCTGGTGGTGGGTACATCTTGTCGCCCTGAGTGTTGTATATACTTTAGGCAATCTGATATGGAAATAAAAGTCACCGGTTTTGCAAGATTATATCAAGGCTATAATCAGGCGAACACACTGTCGACTTGAAAGTTGGGAGAGGAGGATTTTATGAATCACTTTTTATTATGGCAACCGGGCTGGTTGATACTACACATCCTGGCCATTACCCTGGTATTGTATGTGGGTCATTTGATGCGGTAAGTCGTTTATCGTTATTGCTCGCAACCCAGGCATCTCAAGTCTCGTCTTAATCTTCCATGACATTAATCTTGAGATGGAGATCGCCTCGTTCACCGTTATCCGTCTTTTTCCCCATTCCTGCCAGGCGAAGTTTAGAGCCATCCTTGATCCCCGATGGGATATTGAGAATAAGGGGCTTCTTTTGATAGCCGAAGGGGATACTGATCAGTTTTTTTACGCCTCGTGCGGCTTCTTCCTTTGTAATAGACAGGTCTGCATAAAGATCTGAATCACCTGTTTGTGAAACAGGCCGAGTGATATGCAGCCTTGGAGTATCTCTCCTCACTGTAGCCTGACTTAATTTGCGGGAAATACCCTGTTCCGGCATCATAAGAAGCAATTTCAAAAATACGGCACCAAAAATAAAACCCCCGATATGAGCCCACCATGCGATATTACCTGCCTCCGTGCTTATTAGTGTCGCGCTGATAAATTGCATGAAAAGCCATATACCTAAAAAAATCGCGGCAGGAAGTTCTATAAAATAAGGAATAAAAATAATGGGGATCAATGTAATTATTCTTGATCTGGGATAGAGAATGAAGTATGCGCCCATCACACCGGCTATGGCGCCGCTGGCTCCGATTGTCGGCATCATGGAATCAAGATTGAAGAATAAATGGGTGAGTGCTGATGAAACCCCACAGAGCAGATAAAAAAAGAAATATCTCAGATGCCCAAGACGATCTTCGACATTGTCCCCGAAAATATAAAGGAACCACATATTACCTAAAAGGTGCCAGAAGCTCCCATGGAGAAACATATACGAAATAGGGGATAGAATCTGCTGGGAGAGACTGAAATGCATTGCTATCTTATGTATTGAATAACGAGCCGGGACAAGGCCATAGGTATAGATGAACCTGTTGAGTGCCTCACCTTGGGACATTTCCACCAGGTAGAATAAAATATTGATTGCAATTAGAAGTACGTTAATGACGGGATAATTTCTGGATGGAATCGTATCGCGAATGGGTATCATGAGAACGACGTACCTGCTTTATTAAAAGAAATATTAGGTATCAACAACATCTTTTTTCTAGCATAAAAGATCTGATTAAACAAACGCTCAGATGGAGGCTTACGAATAATGGATAACATGATCTTGCAAGATAAATGTTTATTCTAACAGCCCAAAGGTCATATGAAATTTTTTAGCATGATTCAATTGCATAATATGGCTGAATATGCTACCAAGCCAAATTGATAAACGGATGTTGAGGGGTATAGAGCCAATCATTATTATAAACTGGAAAGAGGAAGCTTGATTTATGAAGATTAAATTCGCCTGTGCCTTAATCGGTTTGTTATTTTTAATATTTCCCGGTTTTTCCGCAGCCGTCGAAACACAACGCGATACTGTAGCTACTGAAAAAGTAGTTGAGACCCAGGCAAAGGATATCGTCAGCGGTGAAGATCAGTCTAGAGCCAGGAGTTTTTTTGCGAATCAGAGTTTTGAATTAAGCTTTATGTATTATTATTTTGACTATAAAGAAGATCTGCCGGCCCCCTTCAAGAGCACGGAAAGCGGGTGGCTGCCAGGCGTCTATATAGGGTGGTATTACAATAAAAAAAATGCCGTTTATTCGAAGGTATTCTTTGAATTTTCTTACGGGGACACTGAATTCGACGGTACGACGCAAGCCGGAACGCCGATAAAATTCAAAGAGGATAATCATCAATTTCTCTTCCGTGGAGAATGGGACATTGGATACAATTTCGGCCTTACAAAAGATATTTCCATCAAACCCTATACAGGGTATGGCTTCCGTCTGTGGGACCGCGGGTATGCAAAAAGGACGGCAGCGTACACTTCTTATAAGGAAAGGTACTACTGGCATTATATTCCTGTCGGTATCATGGCTGATTTTAATGTCGGTGACAAACTGTCCATTGAACCCAACGCGGGTGCTCGTATAATGTTTTACGGCAAGATGACGGCCTACTTCTCTGAGGTCGATCCCGGCTACAACGATCCTGAGTTTAAATTGGGGAACAAAGTCGGGTGGTACGCGGAAATACCTTTAAAGTACAGGCTATCTCAATCCTGGTCGATTGTCGTCAAACCATGGTATGAATACAGCGCGATTGGTGAGAGTGACGTATCAGCTCTTACCTATTACGGAGCACTGAGCGGCTATTATTATGAACCCACAAGTAAAACTAACCAATACGGAGTAAATGTAGGGGTGATATTCTCTTTTTAAATAAAGTTCCGGAAAAATTTGGGGAGCTGACCGGGGTGTCGGCTGTGTCGGGAATAGCTTGCATCAAGCCTTCACACGGGGAAGGGTCTTGTGTCTTGGTGAAGGATTTTTTTGAAGAGAACTTTGGTGAGATATCTCATCATGATCCTTGCACGTCCAACTCCAGCGAGCCATGCACCGACCAGAAAGACCAAATGGGAAAGGCCATAAATGGCCGGTCCGCCAATTAAGGCAATCAAAGGTTCACGGAAATAGACCGCCAATATGCCCAGGGCCGTGACCGCCGGCCATCCGATGATGTAGCTGAATCCCACGAGAAAAAGTCCGACTATCATCCGGGCATCCGGCTCTATCCATATATCTTTAAGTTCAATCGGATCCTCAAGGGCCTCACGAACATATTTTGTTTTGGCTAGACGTTCGGCAATTCTTCGAATCATAAGAGACGGGCTTTTCTCTCCTCTGAGGGGTATCTATCGGCTCACGCGGATATTCTCGAATGCCAGATCCTGATCCAGCCATTTCCAAATAAAAACCAAGCGCCAAGACACGAACGGGTGAAGCGTCAGTTTTTTGATCGTTTTCAGATTGGAAGGGACTTTTTTGAAGATAAGCTGTGCCGTTTGTGTCGATCCCGCGTCTGCCTGCACTCCCCGCACCCCTGCCGAGTACATGGATGTCTTCTGATTTCCTTTCCAGAAAACAACTTGTGATACTTCATATTCTTTACCTGCGGTGTCCTTGAGTTTCGATTTCCAGAAGCGGTAGTTCTCATCGTAAATGGCCACATAGCGGTTGGAGTCTTCGGCCATGTTTGTCACATCAATAAAGACGGAAAGCTCGCCGCTCGATATTTTGACTCTCGTTATCTCAAACAAGACATCCTTGATCTCGCCTGATCCCAGCGCCTTAAGGTTCTTCTTTACAAGCGGCCTGACGGGCGGTGCCTTTTCAGGTTCCGGCGCTGTCACCGTTCTCTTTTCCTCACCAACGAATATCCGGTCAGGCGGAGGGGCAACTACTGCTCTCTTTTCCTCCTCACCGGATGGCCTTTCAGGTGGAGGTACCACACGGGCAATTTTCTTCTCGGGTGCAGTTTTTGGGGAGCGTTGCGGAGCAGGCCGCGGCGTTTCCCTGGCCACTTCTTCTCCTGTCTCCTCCAGCACTGTCTTGACCCGGAAGGCCATTTTTACGCGGACGCTATCTCCCTCATTGATGAAAGAGATCAAACGAACCGAAGTGATGCGAGCTTCGGTGACGGCCTGGATTGAGGATTCCGACGTGACCTGGAAATCGGTTACTTCCGTAGTAGAGCTTGAGTGCTGCGTCTTCGCGTCATTCTTCACCTCGGCCAACTTGTCGATAACCGCTTCTGCAGATGCCTCGGCAGGGCTCTGGGAACCACGGGCAGTGGCTAGGGCGGTCTTGATGATGATGGATTCCCGGATACGACGGATATCGTGGAGGGCTTTCTGAGTTTCCTGAAATGCTCGGTCTGCTTCTTCCTTGTTCGACTGCACCGCGGCCGTATCCTGCGATGTCTTCTTATGCTGTTCTTCCTTCCTTTTCAGTAGGGATAGCTGGGATTCCTTTTCCGACCGGGCGGAGGAGATCCTTTCCTGGAGGGAATTGATCCTGTCCCGGAAAGAACGAACCTGCTCCTGAAGACCTTCTTCGGCAGCTGCATTCATCTGCGCAGTCTCCTTGACTGCATTGTAGGCGCGGGTCAAATCATAATTGGCCGGGGAATAGCCGTTTTGGACAAGAAGCGCGTCCAGTTCTTTTTTCGAGGTGACGATGGCAGCCTGAATGCTTTTTGAAGCAGGCGCCGGTTTAACACTCCCGCCTTTTGGGGGCTGGAAGGGATATAATTCGTAGCGCTTCAGGCGCAGATAAGTCGTTCCTTTATTCCCCTTTTCCAGTTCGATACGAAGAGGCTCCTCATTGTTCCATTTGGCTGTTCCTTCCTCGATTGCACGGATGAAATCGACGGAAAGTACGGCATTGATGACTTTAGTAAAGGACTGTATGTAGGTACCCATATATTGGGCCATAAGAGGAGCCGAGGTCTGATCCGCCATGCTTTCCAAAGTGTGCGCCTTATCCTTGAACCCCCGGGTATAGATAACAGCCGCCAGGGCTTCGCCCTGCTTTTCGGTCTGGAGCCATTTCTTAAGAGCAGCTTGCTGGGTATTGATATCCTGGTTGTAGCGGGCAATTTGGCTGTCCAGATTCTCGATGCTGGTCTTGATTGTCTTGATGTTTTTCTGCTGTTCTTCGAGTTCAGTTGAGCTTACCTGGAACTGGGTTGTCACATCATCGCGCTTCTTCTTGGCCCTGACAAAATCCTTGTTGGCGGAAGCGATGGCCTTTTTATACCCCGTATCCTCTGTCTCCTTTTCATCTTCCACGGCGTTCAGGTTGGCCTTTTCCTCCTGGGAGGTAGAGTACCCCTCTCGGCTGTCCACCTCGGAGCGGATGATCTCCTTGACCTGTTCCCTGGAATCGGAGCGTAGTGTTACCCAACGACTGAGGAGAGGAGGGGCGGAATATACCTGGATAGTCAGGAGAAGGATGAAGATAATAATCAGAGGTATTTTAAATTTGAACATGAAATATCCTTCTGCCCGACATGATTCGCAGTTTAATTTAATGAAAAGTCAATATGTTGTCAAATCAATTTTAAATCCCGCCAAATACTTCATTTTGCAGGTTCAAACTGACTTTTCGCCGACCAGAATGATGGCAGATGGCAAATTAAATAGATCAGACTTCTGCGATGCTGCCAGAGGCGACGTCGGAATTTGCCGCGCCACTCAGGATCCGAATAAAAACGCTTCACATGCTCATTGTAAAGTATGTCCATTTTCTCTTTCGATGCAATTCCTTTCGGGACAAAAACAAAATTCAAGCAATTCATTAGCCGCCAATCTTCATTGAAGGTCCCTTCTTCCCTGATAGTTGACCAGAGAGGTGCACCGGGGAAGGGGGTGAATTTGGACATATTCATGTCATCTAGTCCTAACGATATAATAAAATCGGAAGTCCGTTTAATAGATTCTTCCGTTTCGCCCGGCAGACCCATCATAAACAGCCCTTTTGCCCGCAGCCCCGCAGCCTGGATACGCCTTACAGTATCACGCACATCATCGAGCGAAACACCCGATTTATGCCTGGCTAATATTTGCGGGTCCGCCGATTCTATGCCTAGAGAAACCATGAGGCAACCCGCGTCTTTCAGCATATTAAGCAATTCATTGTCCGTGTAACCCACCCTTACCGCACAGTTGAAATTAATCCCCAACGGATGACGGACGAGCTTCTGACAAAGCTCAACAATCCGTGCGCGGTCCGCCGTAAACAGGTCATCATAAATATTTATATGCCGCACACCAAATTTTGTCCGTAAATATTGCATATGATCGTAAATATAAGAGGCCGAGTTATAGCGGAACCCCTTTTTGAAAACGGAACGGTCGCAGTATGAACATTGATGCATACAGCCCCGTGAAGTGATCATCGTCGCACCAGGCGTATTGACATAGCTGAATAAAGGCAAGTGGTAATCGTGAGGAAAGCCTTTGAGTCTTTCGTACGCGGGAAACGGAAGGCTGTCCAGATCGGCTATCTGAGGACGCGGCTGATTTGTAACCACTTGAGAATCTTGACGCCATATCAATCCCTTTATTTCTGCGGGTTCTATGCCGCGAACAATTTCTGCCATTGTAAGCTCACCCTCGCCGGGGCAAAGAAAATCAAATGCGCCATAAGAGCGGAGCAGCTCTTCCTCAAGCGCGGAAACATGGACGCCTCCGCAGACGGTTGTAATAAGCCGGGAGTGCTCCTTGATCTTTTGCGCGATCTCCACAGCATCGGGAAATGAAGATGTTGTGGCTGAAAATCCGACAATCTGCGGCTGATAATCCAGAATTGCTTTAGCATGTTTATTGATGTCAAAGGAAACGCCCGGACCGAGGCAATCGTAAACAAAAACGTCGTGACCCTCGTTTAATAAATAAGAGGCAATGGAAAGCAGCCCCTGCGGGACCATGCGATTGGCGATATCTGTAATATCACGCTTACCGGGGAACCAGTTGAATCCACGCGGATGGACAAGCACTATACGTTTTTTGGCAGTAGTTCCCTTTTTCATGGGCCGAGTGTAAGAAAAATGTCCCTGTGTGTCAAAAGAATTATGATAAGAATATCTCCATTCTTATTATCCCGTTCATACATGAGATTTAATTCTCTAGAAACCCGAGCAGACACTAATGTAAAGGAAAATCATGATGGAGACTGATCGCGTCACTAGTTTAACCCCCGTATTATGCCTCATATAAACTAATATTGCATTTCTCATTAATATAATATAACCAGCAACATCACGATTCAACTAATAAAGAATTTCCGGGACACTAAGGGCTGTTATTCCGACCCGTAGGGTGCGTTATACTGGTGCTAACGCACCTTACATACTAAGCAAATTGTTTTTCCAGTCATCCCGGTTCCATTCTGGGGACTTCATATTAGTTAATCTTTTTTTTAATTGGTATGGCGTCCCCAAACCTCCCCAAAATTTCTCAGATCATCCCCGTTCGCGTTTCCACTTGACACATATTCGCCTTCTTCCTATACTCCCCCAATAAAAAAGGGATATCATTATGACAGGTAAACATCACCCCAGCTGCGAGATTACACACAAGGTGCCTTTTTATGATCTTGATCCCATGCAGATCGTGTGGCACGGAAATTATTTTCTTTACTTTGAGGACGCACGAGTGGCTCTTTTCGCTCAGGTTGGTGTTGATCTCTATGAGTTTTATCTGAGGACACAGTATCTGTTCCCCATCATCAAAACAACCACAAAACACATCTATCCTCTGAGGCATGGTGATGAATTTATCTGCAAGGCTACTGTGGTTGAGGGGAAGACGAAGATTGTCGTGGATTTTGAAATCAGGCTTAAAGCTGACGGAAAAGTATGTACACGCGGGAGAACTGAACAGGTTGCCGTAAAAGCGCCGGAGATGGAAATCATGTTCACCATCCCGGATGAAATCAGGCAGGCCCTGGGATTTTGATCATTAGCAAGACGGGTGTGCCATCGAAATGCGAAATTCAGTTATCATATCAACCGGCAGCTATCTGCCGGAGAAAATTGTTGGCAACGAAGATCTGACACAATTTCCACAGGAGGCGATTCATCTGATCGGTAAAAAAACCGGCGTATTTTTCCGAAGGGTGGCCTCCGATAAGGAATGCACATCGGATCTGGCTGTGCAGGCAGCGATGAAGTGCCTCAATAATGTCGGCTATCCCCCGGAGAATGTGGAAGGTATTATTCTTGCCACCTCCTCTCCGGACCGCATGCAGCCCGCGACAGGAACGCGGGTGCAGCATATTATCGGTGCGAAGAAGGCCTTTGCCTTTGACATCAATTCGGTCTGTTCGGGAAGCGCCTTCGGTATTGCAATGGCGGATGCCCTCATTAAATCGGGATACTGTAGGAATATCCTTTTAATCGCCTCGGAAGTCTATTCGAAGATCATGAACCAGAAAGATTTTTCGTCCTATCCCTTTTTCGGAGACGGTGCTGGCGCTGTTCTCTTTCAAGCCGGCGGCACTTCTTTTAAAGGAGTTCTGCATTCCTGTTTGAGGACTGATGGTAGCGGCAGTGATACCATCAGTGTACCAGCGGGAGGGACGATGCTGCCGTTTGCGAAGATGACGAATTCCAGGCTGGCATTATTCAAGATGAAGGGCATCGACATATTTAATTTTGCCGTGGATAAAGGTTCTGAGATCATTCTTCAGCTTTTGAAAGAGGCTGATGTAAAAATAGACGACATCAAGTGTTTCATCTGCCATCAGGCCAACGCGAACATAATTTACAGGATAGCGAGCAATCTCTCCGTATCCGCGGACAGGTTTTTCATGAACCTCTCCTCTTACGGCAACACTGCCGCCGCGTCTGTACTGATTGCGCTCGATGAGGCAATTTCCGCCGGCGTTGTCAAGAAAGGCAATCTCATCGTGACAGTGGCTTTTGGCGGCGGGCTTTCCTGGGGGGCGAACCTGATACGCATATGATATGAGGAAGAGGCATGAATGATATTTGGCAAAAGATGAAAGAAGTCCTTCTGGATAATTTATTTGAGATCGGTAACGGATCTATCACACCGGAGACGAAGCTGGGTGAAATCCCGGACTGGGATTCGATGGTGGCCGTGAATATACAGATTATTTTACATGACACTTTCCATGTCGACCTCCCGCTGGAGCTGCTGCGTGAAGATACAGTATTCAAAGACCTGGTCTTGCTTATGGAACATCCTGATAAGATCCCCGAAGCGGTAAGAAGGTTTAGGGAGAGGAACTAGAAAGTGGACTGATGGAAAAAGACCGCGTTGCCGTCGTAATTCCCGCTTTCAATCATGAGGGCAAGGTTGCACAGGTGGTTAGGGAAGCCCTGAAGCTTCAATTGCCGCTGTTTGTTGTCGATGACGGCTCGACGGATTCCACCTACGACCGCATAAAAAACATACCATCCATAACCATCATCCGCCACAACATCAACAGAGGAAAAGGCGCGGCTATTATGACCGGTTTCGCTGCTGCAGCACCACTTGCGGACTGGGCCGTCACCATGGACGCCGACGGACAGCATCATCCCGAAGATACCCTGGAGCTTATTAAAGCTGTACCGTCCGGCCAAAGGCCGATCATTGTCGGCTGCAGGGAAGGAATGGAACACCGTCATGTTCCCTGGAAGAGTCGTTTCGGCAGGGCTTTTTCCAACTTCTGGGTGCGGGCGTCGGGAGGCCCAGCAATCAGGGATACGCAGAGCGGATTCAGGCTGTATCCGCTTCCGGAGTCAATGCATCTTGGAGTGAGGGCGAGGCGCTTCCAGTTTGAGGTTGAAATCCTAGTCAGGGCAAACTGGCACGGCATGCCTGTCATGGAGACACCCGTCCAGGTAACGTACGAAGCCGATGACCAGCGGGTCTCGCATTATCGCGGGTTTGTCGATTTCTGCCGGAATGCCGCCGCCTTCAGCCGTCTGATTTTCACTAGATTATGTGTATTGCCCTTCCTTAAACCTCCTTCTTATGTAAAGAGGGATTGAGAGTTTTTCATGATGAACGCGCATAAATACCTTTTGAGATGGTCCCTTGTAAGCGTCGTGATCTTAGCTGTCATAGGACTGTTTACGGTGGGGATATACCGTCTCCGGTTTGACACCGACATCCTGTCCTCTCTCCCACAGAGCGATCCGGTTTTAGCCGATGCCCGTCATGTCATTATGCATCACCCGATTCATGACCGGGTAGTCGTCGATGTGGGAAATCCCGGCGGAGATGTTGACATACTCGTTCAGGGGGCTAACCTAGTTGAGGCGGAGATGCGGACAAGCGGCCTCTTCAAGGAAGTGGGTTTCAGTCATATCGGTCAACTTATGCCGGAGCTGATCCGGTATATCGTCGATCATCTCCCGATCCTCTTTAACAAGAAGGAGCTTGAAGAAAACGTCAAACCTCTGCTGGCGCCTGAAAAGGTGCGGCAGACCATGGAGGATTATATATCGTCCCTGCACCTTCTTGAAGGAATAGGCCAGACGGGGCTTATCTCCGATGACCCCCTCGCCCTGCGAAATATCATCCTTGAGCGCTTGTCGTTTCTCTCGCCGGTGAAGGGGGCGCGCATTTACAAAGGCCATCTTGTCTCATCAGACGGGAAGCATATCCTGATCATCGCCGAGCCTTTGAGCTCCGGTATGGATACTCAGTTCTCCAGAAAAGTTACGGCGCTGCTGGATAATATCTCCGAAAATCTGCACGGGAAATACGGCCGGCAAAATGGATTCATCCTGACACCCGTCGGCGCCTACCGCGCTGCTCTTGATAATGAGCTGAGCGCGAAAAGGAACGTCAGAAAGGCGGTTTTATTTTCCACTATCGCCATCGCCATTTTGCTCTTTGTGGGTTTTCCCAGACCTCTGATAGGGCTCTTGTCCCTGCTGCCTGCCTTTGCCGGGACCATGATGGCGATCTTCGTGTATTCGCTTTTTCACACTTCCATTTCCATGCTGGCCGTAGGCTTCGGAGGGGCGATCATTTCCTTTACTGTCGATTACGGCATCACGTATCTGCTTTTTCTCGACCGCCCGTACGAAACGCGCGGCATAGAAACCACCAGGGAGGTCTGGTCGCTGGGTCTCCTTGCCATGCTGACGACCGCCGTCAGCTTCGCGTTCCTGTCCGTGAGCGGGTTTCCCGCACTCTCGCAGATAGGACAGTTTGCCGCGCTGGGAGTCGTGTTCACTTTCATATTTGTCCATGCCTTCTTTCCCCTGTTATTTCCTGTGGTCACTCCGGAAAAACGCCAGCCGTATCTGCCCCTGCAGCGTTTTGTAAACAGAATCGCATCTGCGACCGGTATGTGGAAAGTGTATGCCGCACTAGCTTTTGCCGTTTTCATGCTATTCTTTGCCAGGCCGGAATTTCATGTCGATTTAAATACCATGAATGCCGTCAGCCGGGAGACGCTGAGCGCGGAGAAACTCGTCCGCGATACGTGGGGCGATATCATGAGCAGGCTTTATCTTATGCTGGAGGGAAGCGATCGGCAGGACCTCCAGCAGAAAAGCGACCGTCTGGCGGAGCTGCTTTCTCAGGAAGTTGATGCCGGCCGCCTTTCGCAGGCGTTTGTCCCGTCCATGTTGTTCCCCGGCGAAGAGATGGCGCGTACAAATCTCGCGGCCTGGAGAAGCTTCTGGAGGCTGGATCGCGTCGCCGGGTTGCGAAAGACTGTGGGAGAAGTTTCAAGGCCGCTCGGTTTTTCACCGTCCGCTTTCGATCATTTTTTCAGGCTGATAAATAAAAAAGACTGGCAGGGGACCGATATGCCCGAGAAGTTTTCCGGTCTCTTCGGCATATCGGTGAATCGGGATCGGTCTTCCTGGGTAGAGGTTGTGACCCTGACGCCGGGACCATCATATAACGGAGAGGAATTTTACAGGCGCTTCACGGCAGCGGGACTGGCGAGGGTATTCGACCCGGCCCTTTTCGGCAAGAAGTTTGAATCAGCCCTCCTTTCCGCCTTCATCAAAATGGCCGTCATCGTGGGCATCATCACAATATTAACCGCCTTCTTCTATTTTTTCGACTGGCAGCTTACCCTGCTCGGCATGGCGCCAACGATCTTTGCCCTGATATGCACCCTCGGCACATTGAATCTCACCGGGCAGCCCCTCACCATTCCGACCCTCATGGTATCCGTTGTCGTCATCGGGATGGGGACGGACTATGCCCTTTATCTGGTGCGCTCCTACCAGCGCTATTTCGATGAGTACGATCCTTCTCTAGGGCTTATACGACTGTCCGTTTTTCTTTCCTTCGCCACAACATTTCTGGGGTTCGGCGTCCTGGTGCTTGCCGACAATGCCATGCTGAAGAGTGCGGGGCTGGGCCTTGCCCTGGGGATCGGCTATTCTTTCCTGGGCGCCGTGATGATTACGCCGCCCATCCTGAAACGAATGTTTACGCCTGTGCCTCTGAAGGATGAGATGATTACACTCGGTTCAAAAAGACACCGGCAGCGTGCAGTCGGTCGGTACCGGCATATGGAGGCCTATCCGCGGCTCTTCGCCCGCTTCAAGCTCATCCTTGATCCCATGTTCCCGAAACTTGCTGCTTTTGTCAAACAGCCGGAAGTCATCATCGATGTGGGAACCGGTTACGGTGTGCCCGCCATCTGGCTTCTCGAGATCTTCCCCCGCGCAAAGGTATTCGGGATCGAGCCGGACCGCAAGCGTGTGCGTTTCGCGTCGCGGGCGATAGGCAAAAGGGGCGCCGTCACGGTCGGACGCGCTCCTGATATACCCGATGTCCCCGGCATGGCAGACACGGCGCTCCTCCTGGATATGATCCATCTGATAACCGATGAGGAATTGCGTTTGACTTTACAGCGCCTCCACGAGAAGCTTCGTCCGGGCGGCACTTTAATCATCAGGGCGACTGTGCCTTCGGAAAAACTTTTTCCCTGGACGCGCTGGCTCGAATCGACAAGGGTTAGGCTTCACAAAGGCACGCCGCTCTTCCGGACAAAGGAGGCCATCGCTTCCGTGATATCAGAGGCCGATTTCGAAATCATGCGTACAGAAATCAGCGCGCCGGGCAAGGAAGAGTGGTGGTTTGTTGCCAGGATGGACATCCAAGATATTGTCGCGTAGGCGTGAAAAGATGAAAGATATATTTTATAAGGTTTTAATCTTCCTGTCGAAACGGCTGGGTCTATGGGTGTTCCGTTTCATGGCCTGGTTTGTCGCTACCGGATATTTTATTCTCTTTCCGGGAAGGGTGGCCATGAGTGTGTACTTTTACAAAGCCCTATTCCCGCGAAGAGGTGCATTGTATCATGTCTGGTGCGCATGGAGGCAGTTTCACAATTTCACCCATGTCTATATGGACCGCATTCTCCTCCTCGATGAAAAAAATCTCAACATCACCCACGAGGGTTGGAATTATCTTGAGGATGCCGTAGACGGGAATATCGGCGGCATCATCCTCATGTCCCATGTCGGAAGCTGGGAAATCGCGGCGCACTCGCTCCGGATTCGGGGCAGCAATAATCCGCGGATGAAACTCCTTCTCTACCTGGGGCAGAAGCACAAGGACCAGATCGAGCGCACACAGAAAGAGGACCTTGTCCAGAGCGGCGTGAAGATAATAGTCGTGGAAGAAGAAGGAGGAACCCCCACGGATATCGTTGAAGGCATCAACTTCCTGAAGGAAGGCGGCCTGGTTTCCTTGACGGGCGACCGCTTATGGCGTAAAGACCAGCGTTCTGTGCCTGTGCGTTTCCTGGGTCATGAGGCGTTTCTGCCGGAAACACCCTTTGTCTTTGCCCTGCTCTCCGGCACGCCCCTTTACATTTTTTTCGCGTTCCGTACGGGCAAACAAACATACCACTTTCAAAACTTACCACCGGTGTATGTCCGTGCAAATAACAGGACCGATAGACAGGAGGCCATCAGCAGGGCGGCGCAGGCATATGCCGACCGCCTCGAGGAAAAAGTGCGGCAGCATCCGTTTGAATGGTTCCACTTCGAGCCTTTTCTATGTCGGAAGCTGGATGACAAAACCGGCGGTGATTTGTTTAAACCTGCATCAATTCATGACTGATACGTATCCACAGGAGGGGTCTGTATGATGACTCTCTTTTCGCCTGCAACCTCAACAGTCGTAGTGGCACCCATGATGGAAAACCAATCGCCTATTTTCATATCGTGGTCATCAAAAATGTCGAAGCCGTGGAGCGTCAAGATGCGCTCTGCGGCCTTGGCCTGCATACCCTGCACCAGTTCTTTCATGCTTTGAGAGTCAAGATTCTTTTTCTTCCACAGGTCGGATTCCAATGTCCATGCCTTGTCGATTCCTATAATAGCATTTGGATGAACATCAGATCCGCTGGTATAATAATTGAGATCAGGGTTAACTTTAAAGTGTGTATATGCTTCGGTTATGTTACCGTTTGGTCTAATTTTTCCGAACCGTTTGCCTGCCTGCCGTTTAAACACTGCAATCAAAACGATAACTATAATAACCAAGACAATTAAAAGTTGTATTTCCATATCTGCTCTGGCAAATTTGTATACCGTCATGTTAAAGATAATGGTGTTATAAGTAAAGAGAAACTATTTTAAAAATAAAAAAGGCAGAGCTGTAATAGACTCTGCCTTTTCCTTATCTCAGTGCTGTTTAGCACTCCGGTTTATTATGCCTTTAATTCAGAGGTACAGTTAGGACATCGAGAGGCTTTTATGGGAATGGTCGATAAACAATATACACACTCCTTCGTAATAGGTATGGCCGGTGCCGCCTCTTTTCTTTTCAGCATATTTATCTGTTTAATGATAAGAAACACAGAAAATGCAACGATGATAAAGCTTATGACCGTGTTGAAGAACACACCGGCATTCAAGGTAACTGCGCCGGCAGCCTTGGCATCGGCGAGGGTCGCGTAGGGGCCTGCCATCTTTCCCGATTTCATAACCAGGAAAAGGTTGGAGAAATCGACATTACCCAGGAGAAGTCCTATAGGCGGCATGATAATATCATCAACCAAAGATTTCACTATGGTTCCGAAAGCAGCACCGATGATAATGCCGACGGCCATATCGACGACGTTTCCGCGCATTGCGAATTCTTTAAATTCCTTAAGCATATAATTCCCCTTTCCAGACAGGCGGGTAAAATCATACGCCAGTCTTTAGTGCTGGAAAAATTTTTATAGAAAAGAAGGCCTCTCGATCAGTTTTGAGATATTGAGAGGCCTTCTATATTAAATGATCAAGGAAGATTCATTATCTTTCGACGGCATTATTCTACAGCCGCTTCAACTCTCCTGTTTTTCTGTTTCCCTTCCTTGGTTGCATTGCTCGCGATAGGTTTAGATTGTCCAAAACCTTTTGCCGTCAGACGGGACTGGTCGATGTTGAATTTGGTTACCAGAATATTTTTTACCGCTTCGGCGCGCTTCTGGGAAAGATTGAGATTGTATTTCTCTCCGCCGACATTGTCCGTATGTCCTTCAATAACAACGTTTGCATCCGGATGTTTCTTCATATACACGGCAACACCCCGGATGGCATCATAGTACTTGGGTTTTACAACACTCTTCCCCGTGTCGAACTCGACAGCGAGCGTAACCCGGCCTTTCTCAAGCATCGGCTCGGCAGCCGGCGCTTTCTTCACTTCCTTTACCGGTGCTGGTGTTGGTGCCTTGGCCATCCCGGTAGTCAGGAAAATCCTTTCCACAAAAGCACTCATCGCTGCGTCGTCTGCAAGATCATCACCCTTTACAGAAACTCCGCACTGACCGGCCCGTGATACCTGATTCAGGAGTTTGGCCCCGTTTTCATCATTTCCTATCAGGACGGTATAAATGCACAGTCTATCGCCATACTCACTCTTAACGTTCGTTGCCGCCTTCACTGTCTCCTCGCCCATATCTACTCCGTCCGAGAATATAATGAGGGCGCTCTTGCCCTGAAGGCCTTTCAGGTCATTGCCTGCCGCTGAAATTGCCGTCCCGAGTGGGCTCTCCCCGAAAGGATTTCTCAAATTCTGTATAACTCCGTGGAGGCCCTCCGGGTCGTATTTTCCAATCCCATACTCCAATTTTGTGACGTCAAAATCGACATAGTTCTGGCCGAGAGTCCTCAGTCCGGCGTTGAGGCTCAAATCGGGAATGTAGCTGTTAAACTTGGTTACGAGAGACTTTTCGATGACAAACTTCTGTACCCCTTTATAATCACTCCCCATTGAACCGGTCTTGTCGACAATAATCTCGAAATTGTCAGCGTTCTGAGTGTACTTACCAGATTTCATCTTCATGCTGAGGTCGCCGGCTTTGACGAATGGGCTGGCCTTCTGAGTGGCGCACCCCATCAAAAACATAGAAGCTAAGAGCGATAATGCCAACAAATACCCTAACCATCTAATCTTTCTAAACATTTTACCACCTCCTGTGCTGTTTTGGTTGATAAAAAAATATAATACTTTTCCCTTTCAGTTTATTTCTTAAAGAAATATCTAATTAAATCTGCATTACAAGTACACTTTTCACTATTTGACACATATTCGTATCAAAAATATATATCACCCGAACATCGGGGAAAGACTGAATTCTTCCTTCCGAATATCTTATTTAGCTGTAAGGGAATGGATGAGGACCGATTCAACCGGAAGGTTTTAGCCACAAAAGTTATTGCGGAATGAGTTGATCTTCGTGTATATACGAAGCGGCTGACGCCGTTAGTGATGGCTTATTTAAAATTTGTCTTCTGCCAAGCTATATATCTGGCGATCCGCTACTCGCTGTGTTTATTAATACCCAAAGGAATTAAAATGAATGAATTGATCCAAGAACTGAAAGTTAAAATAATTGAGAGCTTAAATCTCATCGATATTTCTCCGAAAGACATCAATGAGAATGCGCAACTCATTGGTGGTGATCTAGGACTGGATTCCATCGATGTCCTGGAACTGGTCATGATGCTTGAAAAAGACTACGGTGTAAAGATTGACAGCAGAGAACTCGGCATCAAGGTCTTTGCATCCGTTGCGGCTTTAGCGGACTATGTCCAACAGTATCGGTCGGAGAAAGTCAAATCTATGGCATGAACTCCAGGGTAAATCCTGACCCTATTTCACGCAGCAAATTGCCGGAAAGTTAATTTTATATCCTTTGGATCCGTTTCTCCCACTCTGGGTCAATTCGACTAAGTACTTTATCTGCGGCTTCGCGTCGAAAAAGGCCAAGTGTTATTGAATTGAATGATATGCGAGTTTTTATCACATCCTTGGGGATAATAAGCCCATTTGGCCGAGGAATATGCGACACAATCGACGCCATAAGGAATGCCGCACGAGAAATTAAACCCCTTCAACTTTTTCCGACTGCCGAAACACCACTCCCTGTTGGCGAAATCAGCTCGTTTTCTTTCTCAGATGATTTACCAAGGACTCACGCAATAGCTCTTGCTGCCAGCCAAGAGGCAATTAAAGATGAAGGAGTCATTCCTGACGCGGTGGTCATCGGCATCACCACGGGAGGAATGCCTACTACAGAAGAACTTTTAAAAGAGGGAGTTGTTGATCCTGAGAAATACAGGAATCACTCCACAGGTACTATTGCCGAGTACATAGCCCGCCGTGTGGGATGCAAAGGCCCGGTCCTCACCGTTTCCACAGCGTGCTCGTCGGGGTCTGTTGCCCTGAAGATCGCTGTTGAAATGCTGCGGTCCGGCGATATAAAAAAAGTTCTTGCCGGTGGCGTTGATGCGTTATGCCGGTTGACCTATCACGGCTTTCATGCCCTTCAGCTTGTGGATTCTACGGGAGCGCATCCGTTTGATAAAGAAAGACGTGGTATGTCTGTCGGTGAGGGCGCCGCCATGCTGCTCCTGACTGCCGCAGAAGTCCCGCCAGAAGATGCCACCGTTGAACTACTCGGCGCCGGCTTATCCTGCGACGCCTACCATCCCGCTTCGCCTCATCCGGAAGGTGCCGGGGCGTTGCGTGCCATGAAAGAGGCTCTTTCCGACGCCCGCATCACCCCCGCGGATATAGATTATGTTCATCTGCACGGTACAGGTACCATCGATAATGATCTCGCCGAAGCGCGAGCTGTACATGTCCTTTTCGCAGATCGGCCTTTGCCACCTCTCTCTTCCATCAAAGGGTCTGTCGGGCATTCGTTAGCAGCAGCGGGGGCAATGGGCGCTGCTGTTTCCTCGTTATGCATTACCCATGGCGTCATACCCGCAAATATCGGCTTTCATGAACCTGATCCTGAGTTGCGGTTGACGCCCGTGGTTCAGCCTACGGAAGCGAAGCTTAATTCAGTTCTCGTAAACGCCTTCGGCTTCGGCGGAAATAACGCCTCTATCGTCGTCGGCCGTCCGCGGCGCAGCGAAGATTTCAAGGCTCCTTCACGCGCAGCAAGGCCCAGGGCATTTGCCGTTCTGGGGAACTCGTGCTTCACGGGGGCCGGGGATGTCGGGCAAACAACACAGCGTATCAGCCGTGGCGAAGAAGCGGGGGGAATCGTCCCATCCGCAGAAATACTAAGATTCATCTCAGAGAAATATGTCCGCCGCATGAAGCGACTCTGTCGTCTAGGTTTGTCGCTTGCAGTTTCCGCCTGCGGAGATCCAGCGACAGAGCCCCCTCCAAAATCGGTCTTTTTCGGGACAGGCTGGGGCGGGCTTTCAGAGACTCATGATTTTCTGACAAAACTCTTTGTGTCTGGTGAAAGATTCACCAGCCCGACGGATTTTGTCGGCTCCGTACATAACGCGGCCGCAGGGCATATCGCGATCCGCTTCAAGGCTACCGGGCCGAATGTGACCATGACGGGCGGTGATTGCTCGTTCGAACAGGCACTACTGAGCGCGAGCTTTCTGGCCTGTAACAGTGATGCCCCCCTGCTTGTAATAGGGGCGGACGAGTATCATGAAAAGTTGTCACCGCTGTTCGATGCCTCTGTGGCACGGGCGGGTATCCCGGCAGACGGCGGCGGTGCCCTCTGCCTCATACCGGCGACATCGGCGTCTTCCCCACTGATATCTCCTTCATTTTTCTCTTACGCCGGAAACAACGGAAAATGCATCGCAGAGCTTGTCAATGCGCATGGTGGAGGAAAAAGAATCAGTGACGAATTTGGGGCCATTATGGTGGGGATTCCCGCCGCACAGAATGACAAGGGTCGAGAGCAGCTTGGTGAATTTCTGTCTGTCACAGGATACCCTCATCCTGTTATCGATTACAGGCGGTTCGTCGGCGAGTTTGCGTCAGCATCAGCGGTGGCAGCAGTTCTAGCGGTCTCTTTTGTGAAAGCAGGTATTATGCCCGAAAATACTTGTCATCAGAGTCCGTTGCAATTGCAGGGTCGGGGTATCCTTGTCATCGGATTCGGCAATTACGTAACGGCGATGGAGATAAGGCCATGATGAAGAAAGGACAAGCGGATGGAGATATCCTGATCATCGGCTCCGGTGTCGGCGGCTTAACTGCTGGCATCATTCTATCGAAGCTTAATCACCAGGTTACGGTCGTGGAAAGAAATCCACTGCCGGGTGGATTGATGCGGAGCTATGTCCGGTCCGGTATTGAATGTCCCGTGGGCGTGCATTACATGGGCTCTCTCGAAAAAGGCCAGCCTCTCCGAAGATTGTGGGATTATCTCGGTGTCACCCCGTCAATCCCGGTCGAACGTTTAGGCACAGATGGTGTCGTAGACCGATATATTTTTGATGATTTTACTTTCGATCTTCCTGAGAGCATCGATGCCTTCGAAGACAACCTGAGACAAGCCTTTCCTTTGGAACAAAGCCAGATTAAAACGATCATGGGGGATTTGAGGCAAATATCCCATTCCCTTTCATCGCTCGATATGCTGACGTCCCCGGGAATGAATTTTCTCTCACCGGAGAATTTTGAGTCAATGGGGGAACGCCTCCAGCACGCAAATTGTTCTCTCCGTCTTTTCTCTGTACTGGGTGTTTCTTCTACATTAATCGGAGTTCCTTTGAAGGATTGTCCGGCCTTTTATTATTATATGACCCTTGCTTCCTATCTCCTGTCCTCCTGGCGATTGGCCTGCAGCGGCTCCCATATGGCGGATGCGTTTGTGTCCCGCCTTAAATCACTGGGCGGCGATGTCGTTACCGGCGACGGTGTCGAAAGAATCATGACAGAGTCTGGACAGGTTAAAGGCGTCATTTTAAAGTCCGGCCGCGCGCTTGAGGCATCAGCCGTCATTGCCGCTGTTCATCCGCAGACGCTCATCGCTATGCTGCCAGGCGATGCACTCCGGCCCGCTTATGCTGAGAGGGTCAATGAACTTGAAAATACGAAAGGACTATTTTCCGTCAGCGTTGCGGTCGATACTTATGTGCATGAAGCGCTGTCCTACAACATCTACCGACTTCACATGGAAGAAGACGGCACGCTGTCCCGGGGGATATTCCATCAATTGCGAGACAGCGGGCAGCCGGGAATAAATATCTTATCCATGATTACAACGAGCAGCATTGAGGAATGGCGAAAGTGGGAGGGGACAACGTCAGGGCGGCGCGGCAGGAGTTACGCGGACGCAAAGGCAGAAAAGGCCCGTTTCTTCATCGATGAAGCCTCAAAGTTATTCGGAAATCTCAAAGGGATGAAGATACTCGACATCTATACCCCGTTGACCATCAGGGACCGGGTGAACTCACCGAATGGTTCGGCATATGGGGTTCTTCGTTCAACAAGACAATTAATGAAGACAGCGTCTTTGAGACGCACTTCCATCGGCGGCTTATTTCTCGCCGGTCAGAACAGTCTGGCGCCTGGGATAATGGGGACAATGCTTGGATCTTTTCAGACGGTGAGGAATATCATTGGTTATGAGAGATTTACCCGGGAAATCATAGGGGGTGGTCTGTGAAGGTATTATTGGTATCAACAAACACAGTTGCCGAGCCTCATCCGTCTTACCCGATCGGCCTCGATTATGTGATGAGTGCTATATCGCCTCCTCATCAGGTAAAGACAGTCGATATGAATGAACTAGGGGACGGGAGTGCCTTGACCGGGGTTCTATCTCAATTCGTCCCTGATGTCATCGGCTTATCTATCAGAAACATCGATAACGTCGATTTTGCCAATGTGCAGATCTTTATAGGTCAAATTCGGGAATTGATAAGTACGATCCGTAAACGATCGAGTGGGCTGATCGTACTGGGAGGTAGTGGATTTACCATTATGCCCGGTGAATTAATGACCTCGCTTGAAGCTGATTATGGCATCATAGGCGAGGGCGAGCGTCTCCAGCTATTACTTAGGGCACTGGAAAGGAATGAAAATATTTCCGGTCTTTCCGGCATAGTGACTAAAGACAGTATCATTGAGTTTCCGAAACCATGGCCGCATCCATTCCCACGCGGCGTGTTCCCTAATAATTCCTATACAACTTTTTATCTGGAAAGGGGTGGCATCCTCAATCTCCAGACAAAAAGAGGATGCCCCTTCAGCTGTGTTTATTGTACTTATCCCCATATAGAAGGAAAGCGATTCCGCTTTGTTAAGCCTGAAGAAGTCGCCGATACAGCCAGAATGCTACAGGACGCCGGCGCCAGATACCTCTATGTGACGGATTCGACGTTAAATGGCAGTTATGAGCATAGCCTGGAGGTTGCTGGAGCATTCAAAAAAGCGGGCATTTCCATTCCCTGGGGCGGCCTTTTTGTACCGACTGCCTCTCCGCCTGACTATTATCACATCCTCGCCGATGCGGGGCTTACACATGTGGAATTCGGTACGGAGGCTCTTTCAGACCGTGTACTTGAGGCATACGGCAAACCTTTTCACATTGACGATGTATTTTCCTCACACATGGAGGCTCTTGCTGCCGGTCTGCACGTGGCTCATTATCTCATGCTGGGAGGGCCCGGAGAAAATGAAGATACGCTGAAAGAAACTCTGGCCAACACCGACAAGCTGGAAAAAACCGCTTTCTTCGTTTTCAGCGGGATCAGAATATATCCTCATACCGCTCTTTACACCCTCGCCCTCGAGGAAGGGCACATAGAATCAAACTGGAATCCGCTTGAGCCGAGGTTTTACTGGTCGCCGGCCGTGCAGCGGGAAGCGGTCATGGAGCTTGTGAAAAACCATGCCGCTGGCCGATCCAATTGGGTTATTGGTACCGGATCACAGTTGATGTTCAAAAACATTACGAAGCTTTATGCGCGGGGTCGTGTGGGACCTCTGTGGGAGCGATTGATCTGATGAAGCGTGACCTAGAAGGGACGGCATATATATCTCCGGCGGCTGTAACCGGCTTTTTCGCCATTGCACTTGCGATAGTGCTGTCCTTTTTTTCTGGCTACTTTGCAGTCATTCCCCTGTCTGTTTTTGTTTTTCTCTGCGCGGCGGCCCCCTTTATCCCATCAAGGGGTTTCTTCTTGCCTGTCAACAGCCGGGGATATACAGGAAGACCAATGGTATCTGTAACATTCGATGACGGGCCCGATCCGGAGACTACCAGACATATTCTACAACTGCTGGACCGTCATGCGGCAAAGGCCACTTTCTTCGTTACCGGTGAAAAGGCCGCTAAATACGGCGACCTGATTGCAGAGATACTTGCACGTGGCCATGACATCGGCAATCATTCATACAGGCATGATCCTTTTCTAATGCTGCGCTGTTCAGAAAAGCTGTATACGGAGATCGAATCGACGCAGGCCCTCTTGAAACAATTTGGCATCTCACCTGCTGCTTTCCGGCCGCCTGTAGGCATCACCAATCCGCGACTGGCTGAAGTCTTGTTTCAACAGGGGCTTTATTGCGTGACCTTCACTTGTCGGGCCAATGACTTCGGGAACAGGTATATTAAAAAATTGTCTGATAGAATATTGAACAAGGTGAAGCCGGATGACGTAATCCTTCTTCATGATGTCCAACCAAAGAAGGCGATCGGCAAGGAATACTTTTTGCGCGAGATTGACTTGATACTTTCAGGTTTGAAAAGCAAGGGATTACAGATAGTGCCTCTTGCTGAACTTCTGGGACGACCCGTTATGATATGGACCGGAGATAATCAAGGATAACATGACTTCTATATGAAATGATTCTTATTGCCATTTCGACCCTTTCGGATTATTCAGGGTAGACTAGGGAGAAATTCCGTAAGCGATTGATAAATAAAATATTGCCATGCCGCTGGCCTAAATTTTCAAAATATTTATGAACATATAAGCATTAAAAATATTTTTTTGACATGCTATTGGATCAATGATAAATAAAATAACTTATATATACGGTAAGTAATCATGGATGAGGCATGGTACAGTATATCGTATAAGGAAGAACCGACAGACAGCGCAATTCTTGCAGAAGCCTGTGCAGAGGCCGGATCACCATGGTATTCCGGTCATTTTCCCGGTGACCCGATTCTGCCCGGCATTGCCATCCTGTCCATGGTGACGGATGCGATTACGCACCATGAATCTGAGAAAGGAAAAAAGATAAGGATAACCAGTATAAGGAGGGTCAGATTCAGGCTGCCGGTAAAACCGGATGAATTGCTCCACATATCCACTTCCTCATCCCATCAGGATGGAAGACTTGCCTACCATTTTGATGTCGATGTGAGAGGAAAAACGGCATGCAGCGGTATCATTGTGGCTGAGCTGCTGTCGGAGTAAAGTGCTAAGTAAGACTGAAACAATAGTCACCAGTTTTTGGTGCAATATAATTATGTTCAAGAAAAAATATGGCTGTGACGATTTATTTACGCGGGGAGGATTGTGAATGCTCATGAGTATGAATAAAAAGGCGCTGATATTTCGGATTGCCGAAATTATCATCCTCGAACTGAAGCTGGAAGAGATTACACCGGAAACGTTCGATCCCGATCTTGATCTGGTGGATGAACTCGGCGTTGACAGCATGGATCTGGCTACAGTGGTTCTTGTGCTTCAGGACGAATACGGCATCACCATCGATGAGGATGATTATCCCAAACTCAGAAACATTCGCATGATTGCCGAATATATTGAGCAGAAGCAGGCAGCATGAGCCAAATGGGACCCTTCTTGAAATATTCATGAATACCACGGACATCATAACAATTCCTCAATTTGATAAAGGGACAAGAAAATGGAAATTTTCCGAGCTGCTGGCCGAGCCTGAAGTACGTCGGCGCTGGGAAAAGGTGAGGAAGTTTTTTTTCCTCCGAGAATCCACGTATGATATGACAAACCGCTGCAACATACGATGCGACGGTTGTTATTATTATAAAGGTGAAAAGCAATTCGCTCAAGGAAATGAGGACCCGCAGGCATGGCGAACGCTGATGAAGAAGGAAAAGGCAAGGGGCATTACATATGTAGTTCTGGCCGGTGCCGAGCCGTCCATGGTTCCTCAGCTTCTCGAGGTCTGCCACGAGGAGATGCCGCTGGGGTGCATAGCCACGAATGGTTTTAAATTCATCCCCGAATCGGTCGGCTACAAGATCCATATCTCCGTCTGGGGAAATGATGAAACGAGCCTGCGTGTCAGAAGGGCAAAAAATCTGCTTTCAAAACAGATCGACAATTACCGTGGTGATCACAGGGCGGTCTTCGTGTATACCTTTACGCAGGATAATATAGATGAAGTATATGAGGTGATGGACACCATTGCCGCAAATGATTGCAAGATCACCTTTAATGTTTTTTCGTCACCTGTCGGATACACCGGTCCGTTGAGACATGATAAGGATTCTCTTAACCGGACGCGCAAAGTGATGATGGATATTCTTTCCCGCTATCATGCAAATATACTCTTTTCCCCCTACAACGCAGTTGCACATACTCACCAGTACGGCCTGCACGCCCTTTATGGGTGTTCTTACCCGAGAAGGAATCCTTCGACAGACATCGGTCTCGGAAGGTCTTTCAGGCAGTATAGGGCGGATCTCTCTTGGGACAGAGAAGTGGCCTGCTGTGTTCCCGACACGGATTGTGAAGAATGCAGGCATTACGCAGCCGGCAGCGCTGTTGTTACGGCACGCCTGTATCGACATGTGACCGACCCGGACACCTTCAAATCATGGCTCGACTATGTGGATACGTATCTTGCCGTCTGGGTCATGGGTTATGAAAAGGGCGAGAACCTCTGTCGCGATATGATTGCGCCACCCTGAAAAATGTAGTTATGAAAAGCGGGATATATCCTCTGTCCCAAATTTGATCGTCAATTGAAATGTGCGTGAATAGGTATTTATGAAAACTGTCAGCTCCTTACTGGATAAGGCATGGCATGAGCGTTACAAAAAAATATCCAGTCTGAATATTCGCAGTTCCATCTACGATGTAACCAATCAATGCAATTTGCGCTGCAAGGGCTGTTTCTTCTTTTCTTCCAATGAACATCAGGCGGCCACCGAGGAAACGGATGTCGGAAAATGGTACCGGTTTGTTCAAAAGGAAAAAGAGCGGGGCGTAAATCTTGCTATACTAATCGGCGGGGAACCGACACTCTTTCTCGACCGGATCGAGGCTTTTTACAAACTGCTGCCGACATACTGCGCGACCAACGGTTTGATCAAGATTCCCAGAGAACGTTTTCCCGATATGATGGTGGGTATTTCACTGTGGGGTGATGAGGAAGATGAAAAATTGCTCAGGGGGAAAGACACATTCGCCGTATCCGGCAAGAATTACGCAGGAGATCCGAATACCTATTACCTTTACACTATTACGCCAAAGCAGGTCGGGCGTATAGAACGTGTAATCAGCAAGATTGCCGATGTAGGTCTGAAGGTCCACTTACAGTTGCTGACGAATGATGAAAGAGTCGACGGTTTTTTCTGGACAAAAGATAAGCTGAGAGACGTTCGGTCCGAAATGGACGATATGCTTGAAAAATACCCGCGGACCGTTATTTCCTGCAAATATTATCATGAGATTATCACCGCGGGCAGGATGATGAATAGGACATTCGGATGGACAGAGTGCCCGTCCGTTACGGAACCTTTGGATAACAGAAATCCTCAGCCGAAAAGGCTCATCCGTTTTATCCGCTGGGCTTCGGATCTGCAAACCATGCACCGGTGCTGCACCTCTGCAACAAGGGATTGTTCAACCTGCAAGGATGGCGCTGCGCATATGAGCTGGGTTATGGTCAATAAGAGAGAGCATCTGAATTCAACGAAGGATCTCCAGAACTGGATTGAAGTATACGAAATGTTCGCCAAACTCTACCGGTTCATACCATGGTAGCTTCACGAACTCCCCTTGCGCCTAAAAACAAGCAGACAAGGATGAAAAGTATTAGACCTGTTATATTGGGTTATGACGCCGTATCACCCCTGGGTATCGATACGGAAACCCAATGGGAGCGTGCATCGCGCGGCGCAAGCGGTATTGGTGCATTGACGCGTTTCCCTCTCCGTGAAGGATTTCCCGTAAGAATAGCAGGCCAGGTTGATGATATTAACACCAGCTCCTATCCTTTCTTGAAATCCCGTGACATGGCACTATGGACATCACCTGTTTTCAGCCATGCCATGCTGGTAGTCCACCGGGCTCTTGTAAAAAGCGGGCTTGAAATAACGGATGATATCGCTTCCAGAGTAGCTATTACCTTCAGTACCGCTGTCGGCGGTCTTGATGCAGTGATTCGTGCGGACAGGATGTGGGTTTCCGGGGGGAAATTGCCCCATCCGTTTACCAATGCAAACTCCTGCATCAATATGGTAGGGGGAAAAATTTCCATTATGACCGGGGCTACAGGACCCATAACCTCGACCATTACCGCCTGCGCCACGGGTTCCACCTCCATGATTATCGGGGCCATGTTAATAGAGCAGGGTATGGCGGACGCAGTCATCTGTGGCGCCGTAGATTTCCCTCTTGTTGAAACCATAGTGGGCGGTTTTTTCACGATGAACGGCGCATACCGGCCGAAGGAAGGGCAACCGGAAGAGTCTCCGGATAAGGCAAGCCGTCCTTTCTCCATCAACAGGAGGGGCTTCGTCGTATCTGAGGGTGCCGGCTGTATTATCCTGGCAAGTAAGGATTTTGCGAAGGTCCATGGAATAACCCCCAGAATTGAAATGGCGGGATGGGGCATGACGTCGGACGCGCATCATTTTGTTGCTCCGAACCTGGAAACGGTGAAGATGTGCGTTGCGGAAAGTATTGCTCATTCCGGCTTGCAGCCGGGAGATATTGATGCGGTCAACGCCCACGGGACGTCGACAAAGATCGGTGACAAGGTGGAAGGTGATGCACTGAAGGATATCTTTGGCAGTGATATACCGCCGGTATCGGCAAACAAGTCTCAGACGGGCCATGCAATGGGGGCGTCCTCCGCTATTGAGATAATCCTTGCCATGGAAGGAATGATACGTGATACTGTTCTCCCCACGATAAATTATCTACCTGATCCGGATATCATAATCGACTGCGTGCCGGAAGGGGCGAGAAGGTTGGCTCAGGAGCATGTGTTAAAAAATGCATTCGGATTTGGCGGCTGCAATTCCTGCATTGTCCTGCGCAGGGTTGGATGATGAATAACTCTGACGAGAGCCAATTGCCTCATGTCATTCCCGTGTAGACGGGAATCCAGATGATATATGAAGGACTTTTATGTTTATATTCTTTGTAGTAAACGAAACGGCACACTATATATAGGTGTAACATCAGACTTGATTAAACGTGTATATGAACACAAAAATAAACTGGTTAATGGATTCTCAAAAAAATACAACGTCCACCGCCTGGTGTGGTATGAAGTGCATGAGACAGCGGAGGGCGCAATTGTCAGAGAGAAACAGATAAAGAAATGGAATAGGCAGTGGAAGCTAAATCTCATAGAGAGAGATATCCCAAATGGGATGACTTATATGAAACTATTTGTTTGTAATACTGGATTCCCGCTTCCGCGGGAATGACAATTCAAGAGCAATATTCAAACTGTGAACATATGAAGGCACCAAAGAACAGAAAAGTCTTTGTCATTGGCTACGGCGTGGCAACACCGCTGGGAAAGACCTTCGGCAAGACCTGGGAGCGCGCGGTTAAAGGCGAAGCCGGTTTCCGCAGGGTTACCCGATGCCATGTGAAATCCCTAAGTAATGTAGTGGGAGAGATACCTGACTGGGATCCCCGGACTTACGATTTTTCGAGTGAGAAGGAAGTTTACAACTGGAACGCAGCCTTTGTTATTCTTACCATGGCAGTCTGTAAAGAAGCCTTGGAAAATTCCAGGCTGCAAATAAACAAAGATACTGGGCCGAGAACGGCCTGTCTGATCGGCTCTGCCATAAACGGAACGGATTCCTTCCGCATTGCTATGGAAAATCTGAGGGACAAAGGGCCGCTAAAAGTTAGCCCTTACCTGCTCCCCAATCTCTGCGCCAATCTGCCGTCAGGCAAGGCCGGAATGCTTCTGGGCTTCACCGGTCCGATATTTTCACCGCAGAGTGCATGCGCCACAGGGAATCACGCCATCGCCATCGGGTCAAGGATGATACGGGACGGGGATTGTGACTTCGTCCTCGCCGGCGGTGTGGAGATGCCTGTCATACCGGAGATCATCCATGGTTTTGCCAATATGAATGCCACAATAAAGATACATCACAACGATCGTGCCTATAATGATCCTTCGCAGGCATCGCGACCTTTCAGCATTGACAGGAAAGGTTTTGTCGTGTCTGAGGGAGGAGGGGTGATCGTTCTTGCAGCGGATGAGGCCCTCTCGGCTCACGGACTCAAGGCAAAGGCTGAGGTCATGGGTATAGGCTGGACGTCGGATGCCCATCATTTTACGAGGCCGAATAAATCTACGACCATCCGGGCGATAGTGGAAACCATCGACGATGCGGGGCTCAAGCCGAATGATGTGGGATATATAAATGCCCATGGAACGTCGACGACCACGGGAGACAGTATGGAGGTGGAATGTCTGCGAGCCGTTTTTGGAGACGAATTAAGGCATATTCCCATATCGTCCAACAAATCACAGATAGGCCATTCCCTCGGCGCTACCGCCGCCATAGAAAATGCACTGGCCATCGAAGGGATGCAAAGGGGAGTGATCCTCCCTACAATAAATTATATCCCCGATCCCAAGTTTGGCGGATTGGACTTTGTTCCCAACGAGGCACGGAGGCAGCGGCATGAAATCGCCCTGTCAAATGCCTTCGGGTTTGGAGGTACAAACTGTTGCGTTATATTCAGAGGAGTATAGGATGAAACCGAAACCGTTCAGACCGGAGACAGCCGGGCTTGATAACTGCTATGTCCGTGATCAGGAAACCGGCCTTGCCTGGCACCGATGCGAGATGCGCACACTTTACGCAGATACGGATCGTTCATCGGTAGTCTATCACGCGAACTATCTCCGTTACTTCGAGTTCGGTCGTACGTCACTAATGCGGCATGCGGCATATCCTTACCGGGAAATAGAAGAGAGCGGCTATCTATATCCGATTATAGAACTGGGTATATGTTTCCATGAGCCGCTCTTTTATGATGATCTCATGTTGGTTTATACGCGGCCGGGGGAGCTTGAGCGGGTGAAGCTCCGGTTCGATTATGTGATCACCCATGCGGAAACAGGGGGGATCATCTGCAAGGGATTCACCAGGCATTGTGCCCTTAATGCATCGGGTAAGCCTGTGGCCGTCGATCCGAAGACGGTTCATCTCTGGAAGACATTCCCGCAGTGACCGGTCAGGAAACAATAGAAAAGACTTTCAGGAAAGTTCTGACCTATATATGACACGCGATGAAATTATAACTCAAATACTCCATTTCTTTCGCAAGGAGTTTGAGATTGAAAATCCGGGATTGGATGATAACCTGAGAGAAAAGCACGGGTTTGACAGTATAGATGCCATCGAGCTGCTCCTCAAGATCGAAAAAATGCTCGGTTACGAACTGACCCAAGAGGAAAAGAAACAGGCCATGGATATCCGGACTATCAATCAGATCTGCGATTATATTGAGTCGCTGACTAGGACAAGGCCGGTACTGTCCGGCGGTGAAGCCGGTCTTACATGAACGGAGCCTTATGGAAAGAAGGGTAGTCATTACAGCGTGTTCATCAATCACTCCCATCGGCCGCACCAAAGAAGAAATTATTCACAGCCTGGTTAATGGGATCTCCGGAGTAAAAACCTTGCGTGAGGACGGCCTGTTGTCTTCCCATATCCACTCCAAGGTGTTTGGAACCGTTGATTACCCCGTATCGTACGATTTCAAGCGTCAGCACAGAAAAACCATGGGGCCCGTAGCCTATTACGCGTGTCAGGTAGCCAAAGAGGTGATTGGGGCCGCCGGTCTGGATCAGGGATTTGTCACGTCCGGCCGTTTGGGCGTTGCCTTCGGCTCGACCCACGGGAGTCCTACTGTTCAACGGGATATCTACCGGACTTTTTTCGGTGCATCCCAAAATGATTTTTCTACCATCGGCGCTGTAGATTACCTGAAATCCATGGTTCATACCACAGCCGTCAATATTACCAAGATGTTCGGTATTACAGGCCGCGTCATATCATCATGCACGGCATGCACAACAAGCAGCCAGTCCATCGGCTACGGTTATGAAGCAATAAAATACGGTATGCAGGACGCCATGCTTTGCGGAGGGGCCGATGAGTACGATACGACCACCGTCGCCGTGTTCGATAATCTCCTCGCTTGTTCTACGGCCTTTAACGATACGCCCCATCTGACGCCGCGCCCGTTTGATACCATGAGGGACGGCCTTGTCGTGGGGGAGGGGGCCGGGGCTGTAATGCTGGAGGAGTATGGATATGCACGGAAGAGAGGCGCTCCCATGCTCGCCGAGGTAATAGGGTTTGCCTGCAACAACAACGGCGGTGATTTGATACTGCCGAATCTGAACGGTATCAAAGAGACTATACGGATCGGTCTGAAAGATGCCAGGATCAACGCGGATGAAATGGATCTTATCAGCGCCCACGCGACGGGAACCAAGATGGGCGATGTGATTGAAGCACAGGCTATTTATGACGTTTACGGAAATCTGCCCGGTGTTGTCGGATTGAAAAGTTATATGGGGCACACGATGGGCTCCTGCGGCGCTATTGAGGCCATCATCGCGATTTATCTGATGGAGGAAGGATTTATAGCCCCGACGCTGAACCTGGACGAGATAGATGAAAGATGCGCCATGATCAACCACGTTGTGAAACTGAGAGAACAGCCGGTCCGGATCGCCACCATCCAAAACTTTGCCTTCGGCGGCGTCAACACCAGTCTGATCATAAAAAAGATGTCTTGAAAATCCCCCGTCCCTTCTTTTGTAAAGGGGGGGCATGGGGGGATTTTTACAGTCGTCCAAGTGACGTAAAGGTCTCGCCATGACGACAAACGATACGCAAACCAAATACCCTTCACTGTTACAATCCGCCAAGGATTTCATCATTACGGTCATTCTCTGGACTTGCTATATTATGGGATACATCTTGTTCTTTTCACCTTTTTATTTGTATGCGTTTTTCTTTTCCGGCAAGCCTGAAGAGGCCTTTCAAAAACTTAACCATCAGCTCCACCGGGTTTTTTTCTACCTTTTGCGGACCATCGTTCCCGGAGTGAAATGGCATGTTTCCAAAGACGTCTCCGCCATACGCTCTTCGGTCATCATTGCCAATCATCTCTCCTTTCTTGATCCCATTCTATTTGTATCTCTGTTTGAAAGACAGAAGACCATCGTAAGAAGCGACTATTTCAGACTTCCCGTTTTCGGCTGGATATTGAAGACGTCAGGTTATATACCCTCCATGACGGAAGATATATTTTTGGAAGACATGATCGACCAGATAAAAAAAATGAAGGAGTATCTTTCTTCAGGAGGTAATCTATTTATATTTCCCGAGGGGACGCGTTCCTTAAACGGCCGGATAGGACCGTTTGATAAAGGTGCATTCAGGATTGCCAGGCTCTGTAAGGCGCCGATCAAGATCGTGTTGATCCGGAACACCGGCAAACTCTTTCCTCCGGGGAAGTTCTTATTTAATACCTGTGCTAAAAATGTGATTGATGTCGAACTGGCCGGAAGCCTTGAACTGGATTATAATAGTGATGCCTTCACCCTCTCCGGTCTCATGGCTGATACCCGCTCCCTCATGGAGAGAAAAGCGGACTTATGAAAGTTGTCCTTATATCCATGCCGGATGTCATACCCATTGTTATCCACGAAATGGCGCTCCATATGCCCAACCATGGCATCGCCTGCATCGGAGGAAATGTCGATGAAGGGCATCACGTCTATCTGATTGATCTGATCCGGAAACGGAAAGACATCTCGACCTATCTGACAAAGACCTTAAAAAGAATTCGCCCCGACCTGGTTGGCGTGTCTGCCATGACATGGCAGTATCCAACCGCTCTTGCATTGATTAGACTGATTAAAAGTATCCTGCTGCATGTAAAAATCGCCATCGGGGGTTATCATGCCACATTGATGAGTGAGGAGATTGCCTCATCACCAGAGGGGGATGAGATCGACTTTATCATCAAGGGGGAAGGGGAAGAGGTCTTCCGCAGGCTGGTGAACGCCCTGGCAGGGACGGACAGACTGGAAACTATACCATCCCTCTCTTACAGAAAGGACGGCAGGTGGGTGCACAACGAACGGGGCGGACTCTGTGATCTGTCCCGCCTGAAACTGCCGATCCGTGATCACAGGCGTCTGACGGGAGGATACCATTTCATGTATTCCAGGATCGAGGTTATGGAAACTTCCCGCGGCTGCACCCACAGTTGTAATTTTTGCAGCATTAATCACATGTACGGGCGCTCTTACAGGACATATCCTGTTGAGCGCATCATTGCCGATCTTGACGACATCTACTTCAACAAAAAAACAAAGCTGATCTTCATCACCGATGACAATATGGTTCTGAACCCTAAATGGGTGATTACCGTCTGTGATGCCATCATACAAAGGCGGTATCAAAACTTGCAGCTGGTCGTTCAGGCCGACTGTATGTCCGTGGCCCGAAATGAAGCTATGGTGAAAAAAATGTCCGAAGCGGGATTCCGGATCATTTTCCTTGGGATTGAAAATGTGTCGAGCAATAATCTCAGAACCATGGGGAAAGCAGACATTGTAAAAGAGGCAAAAAAGGCTATAGATAATTGTCACCGGTATGGCATCATGGTGATCGGCGGTCTGATCTTCGGACTGCCGGATGATGACGAAGAGGCTATCAAAAAAAACTATCAGTTTCTTAATGAGCTGGAGGTGGACGCATCCTACTGTCAGATGCTGACGCCCTATCCCAAGACCCGGCTCAGAGATTATCTGATCGGTGAGGGATTAGTCACGAATCACGACCGTTATGAACGCTACAGCGGCTTTTGGGCAAATGTGAAAACCAGGCATCTGGAATCCGATGAGCTGCAATATTCCTTCTGGTATAACAGGGAAACTGCTTTGGGCTGGTGGAAGCCATCGTCATTTGCGGGAAAGCAAGGCAGATTATGGATGTCCTTTTGGACGTATATGGCCAAACCAATCATGAAATTTTTTACGGAAAGGCAGATCCTCAGGATCGGCTGGGAGGAAAGGTATCAAAGATATATCCGCCGTTTAGAAATGATGAACCGTTTTGATGATCTGGAAATGTTCAAAAGGAATTAAGAGATGGAAGATACGTCCCGACTGATAGAGCGTATTCGTCTTCCCCTTATTATCCCTGTTCATCCCTATCTCAGGGACCACCATTTCGAGAGTAAAATCATTTTCCCCGCCGTTGAGGAGCTTCAGCACCTGGCCGCATCAGTGAGGGCTTATCGGCCGGATGCGCATGTCGGATGCATGAGTTCAGCCACATTCGACCGTTTTCTGAATATTGAAAAGGATGCCGAGATCATAGAGGCCTGCAATGAACTGGAGGTCTATGAGAGCGGCCGCATATTTTCCAAATTGATCACGATCGACAGGATAAGAGGTACCATGACCAGGACGAAGGTGCATACCGCTGTCAGTTTCACGGCTGCAGGGGAGCGTTTCGCGGGAATGCCTATGGATACGGCGTCAGCAGTAGAAGGGTTTCCCTATAAGATGTCCCCGGAAAAATTGTACAGTGACCTGGTGCCCTTCGGGCCGTCATATCAAAATGTCAGAGGTGACATCCTTCTCGCTAAGAGCGGTGCCGTGGCAAAGGTGTATGCTGCTGTTAATCAGGCTCCATCAGAGCCCCTTGGTTCCCCTTTTCCCCTCGACGGAGCGCTTCATGTCGCCTGTGCCTGGGGACAGCGGTACTACAATATAGTGGCCTTCCCTGTAGGTTTTGAGGAGCGCATCATCGTCAAATCGACGATACCCGGTGAGACCTACCGTTGCCGTATATTGCCTGCTGCAGTGCCCGGAGAATCCCTTCTCTTCGATATATGGATTTATGATTTGTCTGGTGATCTTTGTGAGGAGATCAGAGGCGTGATTATGAGGGATGTCTCCGGCGGCCGGGTCAAGCCCCCAGGTTGGGTCTTGTACAGTCCTCTTGTCCGTCCCTTTGATAAACAGGGGTAGGAGAATTTTAAATTAATACTTGCGGGATATAAAGTCATGATAATGGCAATTCTGCTCCTGGCAGCTTACATTGCAGGCTCTGTCAACTTCTCCATCCTGCTCTTCAAGATGCTGGGAAGGGATGACCCGAGATATCATTTCAGCGGGACAGCCGGAACTACGAACGTCTATCGGCAGGCCGGTATGCTGTGGGCAGGGGTCGTACTCTTGCTTGATTTAGCAAGAGCTATCGCCGTTTCTTGGGTGGCGCTGCACTTTCTCTCTCTGAACAATGTTCCCTGGGTGGGGTTCACGCTTGTTGTCGGCAACCGCTTCCCCTGCTTTCATCAGTTTCGTGGTGGGAAAGGGGTGGCAAGCTATCTCGGGTTTACTGCACTGATCTCACCCGTTGCTGTTGCCTTGTCCACTCTGGTCTGGCTCGGCGTATACGGGATCGTCCGCGTTCCCTTCATCGCCTCTTTCTTCATGACTATCGTACTAGCGGTCGGGACGGTCATCGTGTGCGGATACGAGACAGTAGCAATGGCAGGAACGATCATAACCGCCCTCTTCATCTTCTATAGCCATAAGCAAAACATAGCAGGGCTTTTACGAATTCCATCCCCGCCCCTTGAATAACAGGGGAGGAATTGTTTAAAAACCTCCTTATTATAGGGCTGTTCAAAAACGCTTAGGTGCAAGGCGCTCAATAAGCGAAGTGCGAGGCGTATATGGAAATACGTTGAGCGCTTCGGTTTGCAGAGCAACGTAGCAGATAAGGGTTTTTCAACAGCCTAGGGATGGTTCACGGTTTTAATGTGCAAGCCCTTCCTTTGAGGTTAAAGAGAAGGCGAAGGATATTTTTTGTCGTATCACTGAATATTTTATCGGAAAAGTACTTGCCTGCGGCACGCTTTGAGATTTCCGACATGGTCGGATAGATATGTACGGCGCCGGCGATGGAGGACAGCTTCACGCCTCCGGCTGTAGCGATTATCCATTCATGTATAAGGTCGCCGGCATGGGCGCCGATGATCTGGCAGCCCAGGAGTTTCCCGTTTGGGTTTAGAAGAATCTTGATCTTGCCCAGCGTCTCACCTTCCGCAAGGGCGCGGTCGTTGTCGGCGAATAGCTCCTCAATGATCTGATACTCCAGACCTTCCTTCCTGGCCCGCTTCTCGTTAAAACCGATGCTAGCCACTTCCGGGTCTGTGTAGGTGCACCAGCCGATCCGGCTGTAGTCCATCTTCCGGGGGAGGTGGAGGACCGCATTGGTCAGGGCAATGCCCGCCTCATATCCCGCTACGTGTGTGAAAAGCAACTGGCCGTTTACATCCCCGCAGGCATAGATGTGAGCTATATTGGTCCGCGTTCTGGAGTCCGTCGGAATGCCTTTAGCCGTGAATGTTACACCAGCCGCATCTAGCCCCAAGCCTTTTATATTGGGCGCCCGGCCTGTTGCCACGAAGATTGCATCGCCTTCGATTTTTGTCTCTTCTCCTCCACCAGCGGCAGGAGCAACAGTAAGTATGATTGCTGACCCGTGTGATTCCGCCCGAACGGCCTTTGTATTCGTGTGAATTTGTATTCCCTCCGCTTCCAGACGAGCCTTCAGAATGTCGGCCATATCGACATCTTCCGGACCTAAAATCTGGTCCATGAATTCGATGATGATTACCCGGGAACCCAAGCGCGCAAAAGCCTGGGCAATCTCCAGGCCGATGGGGCCGCCGCCCAGAATAATGAGCCGGGGAGGCAGTATTTCCTGAGAGAAGACCGTTTCATTCGTCCAGAAGGGGACGTCAGCAAGTCCATCCACGGGGGGGACCACGGCACCTGACCCCGTCGATATAATCCAGTTCTTTGCGGAGATCCGCTTTCCTTCCAGGGTAACCACATGATCATCCGCAAAGACCGGCGCACCAAAACGAATCTCCGCTCCCAATCCGCAGAATCTCTCCACCGAGTCATGTCGCTGAATCCTGTCAATGACTTCTTTCACGCGGTTCATGACAGCTTTCAGGTTCACAGCGGGTATGGACAATACCGGCAGGCCGAATTCGGCGGACCGTTTTGCAAGCGCCCATATACCGGCGGTTCTGATCAGAGTTTTTGAAGGCACACAGCCGTAATGCAGGCAATCACCACCGAGTCTGCCGGACTTCTCGATCAGTATCGTCTTGGCGCCGAACTGGGCACCGCCGGCTGCTGCTGTCAGACCTGCCGCACCCCCGCCGATGATTCCGAGGTCATAATCAAAGCTTCCCATATTACTTCCTCCTGTGAAAATGAGTACTGTGAGAATCAATACTCCTGTCTGATCTTTTTTATGATCTTCGGGATAAAAAACGAAAAGACAAAGAGCGCGATGGAGAAGAAGACTTTGAAGGAGAAAAGCCGTCCCCAGTCACCGCCGGCCCAGACCTCTTTTATGGTTCCAAAGAAAAAGGTAAAAATAAACGTCCCGGCTATGATACCGAGGCCGGTTCCGAAAAAGTAATCACAAAAGCGGACCTTCGTCAATCCCATGCCGAAATTCATAGGTGTAAATGGGAAGTAGACCAGGCGCAGATAGAGGACAGCGGCAAAGCCGTTACGCTCTATGGCATCGTCGTATTTTTTAAGACGGTCGCCGATCAATGACGCGGCAAAGTCCCGCCCGAGAGTCCTTCCGATCCAGAAGGAAACGCTCGCACCAACCATGGCCCCGACCCACACATATAGAAATCCCCAGTAGGGGCCGAAGATGGCCGCTCCCAGTGCGGTGAGTAATGTCCCCGGGACAAAAAGACAGATACCGGCAGCATATACGAACATAAATATCACGGGAGCCCAAAAGCCTGCGGCCTCAAGAAAACTGCCCAGGACCTCCTGCGTGAGCAGATTTTTCACAGGGGTGAAACGGATGATGTAGACAGCTGAAATGATGAATATGACAAGCACAGCGGCTTTCATAATCGCTTTTCTTCCGGCGTTCGCCCGCTGTTCTGTGCCGTTACTCATGTGAACTTCCTATACATTAGGAATTTATCAAACAATCTTATCAGAAAGGATATATCCCGCCAAGTCGGTCGGGCAAAGGATTTTTTTTAAAGGCACCATTTTTCTCTCCTTTCTTTGGTTGGAATTTTCCCGGCTGTTTAAAACTCTTCCAGGGTTTTCTGTTTTACCAGTTTGTTATTTTCTCAAGTTTCCAGGTCCTTTTTCATCCTGTCAAAATCTTCTTTCGTAATTTCTCCCTTGGCATAGCGCTTCTTTAAGATATCCAGAGGACTTTCATTATGTGTCGTCGTCTGACCTTTCGTTTTTGTGGCCTGAATAACGAAATATACCAATAACCCAATGATGATTAAAAATAGTATCCACATAAAAATACCTCCACCATATCCGTAATGCATCATCGGACCCCAGCCTCCAGGACCTTGCCCGCCGTAGTAACCATTTCCTCCACAGGACGTTAAAAAACTAATTATCATCGAGAAAAATATTGCATGCTGCTTTTTCACCTTTTATGTCCCCTTAATTTACGGAACCAGAGACTTGCTTAATTCCTGCCTATCAATTCGCTGTCTGGAATATCTTCCATCTCTTATTTGAACATATAATTAAATAGATACGACGGTTGTACAATATCGGTTATTATTTCTCTTTAATCCTGAATTGTTTCTCTAAAAGCTTGCTGAGATCAGGACAGTCCCAACAGATAATCCGGCCTTCACTGTTGATCAAAATCATGACCGGTACACTGAAAACACCAAACTTGCTGCGTGTTTCACCATCCTTATCTAGAAGAGTGGGATAGGGAATGACTTTTTCCTTTGCAAATTGCTCCGCCCTTTTTTGGGACTCTTGGATATCGATGTTAAAAAGAGCCAAACCCTTTTTGCTGTAAAGGGAATGAAACTCCTTCATATGTGGAATCATCTCCCAGCATCCGCGGATCCACGTAGTCATGAATAATAAAAGAACAGGTCTACCCTTATAATCACTTAACCTGACATTATGGCCATTCAAATCTTTCAGGGAAAAATTTGGGGCTTGATCACCCTCCATTACATTATAGCTTTTCTCTCCACGCGAATAAGCAGGGAAAGAAAGACAGTAGATCATACCGCATATCAGAAAAAAAAGGATAAGCTGCTTTAGGGATACTTTCATAAATTGGCAGTCCTTAAAGTAAATATTAGTAGCATTCACTCTGGCATGGCAATCAGGAAAAGTATGATTGTGGCTTTCGAAATATCTTACTGTTCATTCCCTATTTCTTGACCGAAGTTTCTTGGATGTTTAAAACTCATCCAAGATTTCCCGCTTGGAACAATTTGCTATTCTTTTTCGACTCTCCAGATCCTTTTTATCTTGTCGAACTCTTCTTTGGTAATCTTCCCCCTGGCATGACGCTTCTTTAAAATATCCAAAGGACTTCCTCTCTGTTTCGGCATCTGCACCTTTGTTTTTGTGGTACGAATTATGAAATAAAACAACAGTCCACCGACAATCAATAACAATATCCATATAAATATCCACATAAATATCAACCACATCAATAATGCATCTGCGTCATCAGTTACCGTTGCAGATTTATCTACTTAGTAACAATGTCACCTTGCCTGTTAACAAACTAATTATTCACTTATAAAAATATTTGGTGTAATTTTTTTACTTATGCTCACACCCTTATTTTATGGAATTAAAAACATCCTCCAGCTACCTCCACAATTTTCAGAATTTCGCATTGTTAGCATTGCACTTATGTAAGACAACAATAGCAATGAATGAATCCCCAACTAATAGGACGGCTCTTAAAGATGCAAAAAAAAGTGTATAGGTAAGGGCCGTATACATAGCCAGCTCAAGAGATGAAGCTGAAGACCGTATTAAAGCCCTCCAGATCATGACTTCAAAGAACATGAAAATAAAAATACAGGATATTATTTGCGTCCGTTTTACTCTTCTAAAGTTATCATGATCTTCCTGTATCATGGTCCGTAGCCATTTCAATTCTCGATAGTGTGAAAAGATCAGCAAAACTGTTATTGCTCCGGTAATCCCGACAAGGGCAGGACGCCAAGTTTCGTCTTCCATCAAACGGAAGGCAATAAGGAAACAGCAGGAAAAGTAGAGAAAACAGGAAAAGCCTGCGGACCAGACCCATGAGGCAAAATGTGAGAAATCGCTGATGCTGTCTATTCTCGTGATCGCCATACTGTAAGCGATAACAAGTGATATGAGGACAAGCCCGAATAGCGTGCCGGCGACCTGTGCGAGTGCTGAAAACCCAGCTTCCATCAGTCAATTGTTTCCCTTGTGCGATAAACGTAGCAGTCCTGTACGTAAAGATAATGCAGACTGTTAGACGAGTCTATGACTAAGCTTCCATTCACTATATAAGTGTCACTGCCGTATATAATCCCTTCCTTCCCGTCAAGAACCACAAACCAGCTATTGCCTGACTTAGCTGCATAGGCCAAATGCTTGCTGTCTGGGCTGAAGGTCAGAACGTTCTTAATGATCTCGTCGTAACGCTTCCCTTCTTTGCCGTCCGCTACGATAAACCATTGATTTTCGCTTCGTGCTGCATACGCTACAAAACGATTATCCGGGCTGAAAATGGGCGTGCCGGACAGAATTTTATCATATGACTTTTCCTTTTTACCATCTACAACGACTACCATTTTGTTGTCTGCTTTTGAGACATATGCTGTATGCCTGCCATCGGGACTTATTCTGAAAGATCTCTTAATCCGGGGTGTAAAATTGACCTGACCGATAAGCGTCGTAGACATGATGTGATTGGGCTGTCTATCGTGTGGCTGAACAATTGAGCTTAGGAAAGCGAGAACAAAGGAAAAAGATATGATGACACTGCTTTTAAACATCAAATCACTCCTTCCCCCTTACTAGGGTAAGGAACTTGCAGCATTATTAAGGATAAGTAGCAATCAAGCAATGAATAAGGAAACACACTTCAAAAGAGACCATGAAAATGCTGACACATATGAGTAATAAGTAAAAAACTTTATTCATACCTGCCCTTTTTTAAATGGCCCTCTTCTGTCTAGGCAGATTTACCTCAGGTGAGCGCATCAATTGAGGTGGCAATTCCTGTGCACCAAGGATGAACACAAGTTCTTCCAGAGCAAAAAATATTTCTTTAAGTCTCTCAACAGTTAACTCCTCAAGGCCTTTAACAAGCAGACCTTGAGCCACCTGTGGTGATTTTTTAACAAGCTTCTTGCCGTCTTCCGTCAGTATTACCTTTACAACCCTTCTGTCATCTTTTGAACGAATCCTCTGTACAAGTCTCCGCGATTCAAGTCGGTCGAGTATTCCAACGACAGTTGCTGGATGAACGTACATTCGCTTGGCTATATCAGATACCTTTACAGGGGCGAGATCTCCGATGACCTTGATTGTCCACAGTTGCGGTCCTGTGATACCGGTTTGATGCTCAGCCATTTTTGAATGATCATTAACTGCCTTGAAAACTCTACGGATGTTATCAATGATTCCCGTGATTATTACAGATTTTTTATACATTCTATACTCCTTAATTATAAGCTTATGGTAGTACCAATAACACATTTATTATTTATATACAAATAATTTATGTATAAATTAATTGACATACGTTTTTAAAAGTAGTATGAAAATATTATAAAAAATATACAAAGGAGACCTTTATATGAAAAAGTTATTGGTAATTATAATGGCAATCATGGTTGTTTTAGCGTTTTCGTTAATCTTTTTAAACGGATGCGCGAAAAAAGAGATGGTAAAAGAAGAATCTGCGTCTAAGGAGCAAACAGCGGCTGCTAAAGAAACTGGTGGGGAAACAGCTTCTGCTGGAAAAGAAGAACCAACAGCAGCCTCTGCAGAAGAAACAACCATGGCAAAACGAGAGAAAATATTTATGGATATTCATTTCGATTTCGATAAATTCAATCTAAAGCCGGAAGCTCGAGAAATACTGAATAAGCAGGCAGCATGGCTTATCAAACATTCCACCGCCAGCGTCCTTATCGAAGGTAACTGTGATGAGAGAGGAACAGAAGAATATAACCTCGCCTTAGGTCAGAGAAGAGCTGATGCGGCTAAAAAATATTTCGTCGAATTTGGTGTTGATAAGACAAAGATAAAAACGATCAGCTATGGCAAAGACAGGCCCCTAGACTCTGGGCACAATGAAGAAGCATGGGCAAAAAACAGAAGAGATCATTTCATTTTATCGTTTAAGAAATAGAATTAAACCGAGAAACCCTTCCGCCTATAAGCTGTGATGTAAAATAAGTCAGGTCTAAATATATGGCACGGGACCGCAAAACTGAAGAAAGCCCTGCTGAAAGTGGCATATAAGCAGCTGGCAATAAGGATCGCGCAAGGGATCATCAAAGCTTAGCATACCTCCCTTTCATCAGATGATCCCTTGCAGGTATCCGCTTGTAGCCATTATCCTGACATTCTCAAAATAGATTTCATTTTACGGTGATATCACCTAATATCTGCTTTTATGAAAAAACATCTCATCGAAGAATCTGTTCTTTTTATCAGCATTCTCAAGTGGGTGGTGTTCGCCACCGGCATTGGGATAATTGTAGGATTGTCAACAACTCTGTTCTTGAAGCTGCTGGACTGGAGTGTAGCTCAGAGTACAAGCTATTCCTATTATTTTCTCTTACTTCCAATCGGATTGTTAATCAGTGCTGTGGCAATTCAGTATTTAGAACCTGATGCAAAGGGATACGGAATAGAAAAGGTTGTAGAGGCTGTCCATAAGCGAGGAGGTAAGATAAATGCAGCCATCGTTCCGGTGAAACTTGTGACAACGATCATCACAATTGCCACCGGTGGCTCAGCAGGACAGGTCGGCCCTTGCGGGCAAATAGGGGCATCACTGTCATCAGTTTTTGCCGATCTATTTAAGCTCGATGATAACGACAGGAAAAAGCTTGTCATATGCGGGCTCAGTGCGGGATTCGCATCTGTCCTTGGAGCGCCATTTGCCGGCGCCATTTTTGGCGTTGAGATCCTCTATGTGGGGAGCATTGTATATGAAGTCCTTCTTCCCTCTATCGTAGCAGGGATAACAAGCTATCATATTTCAACACTCTTAGGCATTCATTACCAATATTACCCGGTCAACTTTGTCCCTGCAATTACGGAAGTGTTCATTTTCAAGATTGTTCTGGCGGGTATATTTTTTGGCATTTGTTCCATTATTTTTATTGCGCTATTGAGATCCGGCCAGATGGTCGCAAACAAGTTGACCAAATTATTGCCGGTGAGGGCCCTTATCGGCGGAGTTATTCTAATTGTCTTGACTTTCTTATTTTCGAAGCAATTTCTCGGCACCGGTCTTGAATCAATACAATCTTCTCTCAGGGGGGAAAGGATCATCTTGTATGCATTTCTTGTGAAAGCTGTTTATACCAGTATAACGCTCAATTTCGGTGGAAGCGGCGGTTTAATCATGCCCATATTATTCATCGGGGCAACGTCGGGAAATCTCTTTGGAGAATTATTTGGATTGGATAGAGCAACCTTCTCTTCAGTCGGTTTTGTGAGTCTCTTGGCGGGTGCGGCTAATACACCGATTGCGGCAAGTATTTTAGCCATAGAATTTTTTGGAAGTGCGATAGCTCCCTATACAGCTATTGCCTGCGTTGTCAGTTTTCTTATGACAGGTCACCGAGGTGCTTTCCAATCGCAGATACTTGCTTTTAAAAAAACCTCTTCTGTAGAAGTAGAAATTGGGAAAGATTTGGAAAATATAAAAACGACATTCAAACGTCGAGATAAGAGTTTAATAGGTCTGGTTTTAAAAATAGTCGAAAAAATAAGCGAAACTTTTAAAGGGAAATGACCAAGATAAAAATCTAATTTAGGATATGCTTTATATAATCATACTATTTGTAAAATAGTACATGTGGCCAAATGGTTCAGATTTGACCCTTAAATTCAGTAAACAACGCTACCCTTCACTCGTTACACTTTATTTGGCGGGTGAAGGGCGTCATCGTCGTTATATTATTGTATGTTTTTATTTCTTGGGTGTCGTGATGAAATGATCTCTCCTGTTCTTCGCCCAGGCTTCTTCATCATGTCCCGGGTCTAACGGCCTTTCTTTGCCGTAGCTGATCGTCTTTATCCTTTTTTTGTCGATACCGAGTTCGACGAAATATTTCATGGCCTCTGCGGCCCTTCTCTCGCCAAGGGCCAGATTATATTCCACTGTCCCCCTTTCGTCACAGTTCCCTTCAATTACTACATTGTAATTTTTATTTTTTGCAAGCCAAGCTGCGCCCTTTTTCAGAATTTCCCGGGCTTCCGGCTTAAGAATGTACTTATCGTAATCAAAGTGAATATCTTCGAATATACCGGCCGCTTTCCCTGCACCGGCCTGTTCCTTTGTTAACTCAGTCGCGCTTCTTGCACTCCCTTCAGTTAGGGGTTCTTCTCTCACGGCACTTCCTCTTGCCGCCATACCTTCTTCCTTAAATCCTTCCGCGCCGGACTCCTTGGCCATCGTCGTTTTTTCCTTTGAAGGAGGATAATCCCTTACGATCGACCTTTTCGTACAGCCACAAACTAGGATAAGTAAAAGCACTAGACTTAAAGGTATCAGTATTGAAACAATCAGCGATTTTTTCATATGCATCACTCCCTGTTTATTTGTTGGAAGCTTTATAATGGTAAAAAATGCATTTGTCAATTGTTTATCACGCAGATAATTTGTACACAAACAATAAATACACTGAGTATTTTATTAGATATAAGAAAAAATGGGGACCAAAAATACTAGGAATAGATTTATTTTTTCTTTCCCAGTTCCTTTGCCCGTACTGTAGCCGCTTCGACGGCCGCCATCAGAGTGGCCCTGAGTTTTCCATCTTCCAGGGCCTTCAATCCGGCTATAGTCGTTCCTCCGGGAGAAGTAACCATGTCTCTCAATTCTGCGGGGTGTTTGTCTCCCTTAAGGCAGAGTTTAGCCGCGCCCAGGAGGGTTTGCGCCGCAAGCTTCAAGGCAATGTCTCTGGAGAGCCCCATGTTGACACCGGCATCAGCAAGCGCGTCGATTATTATGAATCCGTATGCGGGCCCGCTTCCGCTCAAGCCGGTTACAGCATCCATGAGTTCTTCTTTGACCGAAACGGTTATACCGACGGCATCAAAGATATAACGGGCACAGGCAAAATCTTCATCAGTTGTGTAAGAACCGCTGGTGATTGCCGCAGCTCCTTCACCGATAAGTGCGGGGGTATTCGGCATGACCCTGATAACGCGGGCCCCTTTATTGAGAAACCCTTCAATGTATTGCGTTGAAATGCCTGCTGCAATGGAAATGATAAGCTTACTCTTATCAATAACACCGGCTATCTCCTTCAGTACTTCTGCTACATTCTGAGGCTTAACGGCCAGGATGACGATATCAGCATCCTTTACGACTTTTTTACTATCTGCAGTTCCGCGGACACCGTATGTCTTTTTGATATCATCCAGGCGATCCTTTGCCACATCGGAAACAGACAGATTATCTGCCGGCATCAGATTGTGGGATAAAATTCCATTGATAAGAACGCTCCCCATTTTGCCGCCGCCAATAAAACCGATCTTTTTCCCTTTTAACATATCTTCTTCTCCCTTGTGCTTACCCTTATGGGGTTGTAAAGATTTTGTTCCAGTTTACGAATTTTTACGAGATTATCAATCTTTATTTGCACAATATGCGGCATATATGATAGGCACTTAATAACCAAGGTGAATAAGAAGGGGAGGTCCCAGTGATAATCTTTCGCGAAATAAATAGTGTAAATGTCGCCTGCTGGGTGGGCAGCGCAGACTTTACCGACGGAAGAAAGACCCTTGTTTTTGTGCACGGGTCGGGTGGAGACCACAGGATTTGGATAAAACAATATACTAAATTAAAGGATGAATTCAATATTGCAGTAATTGATTTGCCCGGTCATGGACAATCCGAAGGCGCAGGTGAGCAGGATGTTTCCATGTATGTCGAATGGGTGAAAAAGTTTATGGATCCGCTTGCCTTGCAAAAACCCGTATTGATCGGTCATTCCCTGGGTGCAGCCATAAGCCTTGTGTTCGCCATACAATACGGAGAGATGCTTTCCGGCGTTGTTCCCGTGGGTGGTGGAGTAAGAATGCCCGTCAATGAGATGATCCTGAAAGGCCTGAAGGCAGACCCCGATGCGGCAATAAGTCTGATAGCAAAGTTTTCAGTTTCTAAGGCAAATCGGGAACGCCTGATGCGCACTGTGATTGAAGGTCTGTCATGTGCCAGCCCTGAAGTCCTGTATGGTGATTTGCTTGCCTGTGACAAACTTGATATAGCAGATCAGATTTCGCGGATCAGGGTACCGGCACTCGTTTTATGCGGTGCCGATGACAAGATGACACCACCCGCGCTGTCACAGTTTTTAGGTGATAATATTCCCGGTGCGCGAATGTCTCTGATTGAAAATGCAGGGCACATGGTGATGCTGGAAAATGCGGATGCTTTCAACAGATTGCTGAAAGATTTTGTTGAATCGCTGCCGGCAGTTTAACCCGTAAAAAATGCAGGTGCTTTATGCGTAAATTTAAATACCTTCTAGGACCGATGCGCGTTCCTTTCTTGATATTAGCTCCGGCGTGCGTCTCCGTGGGGGTCGGAACCGCTGTATGGACTACCGGAACGGTAAGTGTTTTTCACGTTATTCTGGTACTTATCGGAGCCGTATGTGCGCACATCAGTGTCAATGCCTTTAATGAATATTATGATTTTAAAAGTGGTCTGGATTTAAAGACAGAACGGACCCCTTTCAGCGGCGGCAGCGGAACCCTGCCCGAAAATCCCGGTATGGCGTCTATGGCCTTAAGCACAGGATTAATCACATTTACCATTACAGGGTTGATCGGAATATATTTTTTATATGTAAGAGGAATGTATCTGCTGCCATTGGGTCTCCTCGGACTATTTCTGTTATTCGCCTATACACCCTGGCTTACCCGCAATCCGGTATTGTGTTTGATCGTCCCCGGATTAGGTTTTGGACCTCTCATGGTAATGGGTACGGATTTCGTTCTTACCGGAGCATACTCGCAAACAGCTTTTGTCGCATCCCTCGTGCCGTTCTTTTTGGTCAGTAATCTGCTGCTTTTGAACCAGTTTCCTGATGTTGAGGCAGACCGGAGCATCGGCAGAAGGCATTTTCCTATCATCATTGGCAATCATGCCAGCAGTTTTATCTATGGCGCTTTTCTGTTGCTGGCCTATCTGTCCATCCTGGCTGGTGTTCTGCTGAACTATCTGCCCAAAATAAGTCTCATGGGGTTGTTCACGACAGTCATTGCAGTACCCGCTTTTATCGGTGCACTTCGGTACTCCGGGGATGCTAAGAAATTGATTCCTTATATGGGCATGAATGTGATCATAAACATCTTAACGCCGGTGCTGATTGCTGCTGGTTTGTTTATCGGGTAGCATGTCTATGGGAATCTGATGAAATGTCTATAAATGCATTGCGAGCAATGGTTTAAAAAAACATAGTATAGTACTTTTCATCATAGAGAGGACGACGTTATGTTTGTGCTGGGGAATTTTATTGTAGCGGCCGCGAAGATCATCCATATCATACTGAATATTTATATGTGGATCGTTATTGCCAGGGCTCTCATATCCTGGGTGAATCCCGATCCGTATAACCAGATCGTTCAATTTTTGTACCGGATTACGGAGCCGGTTCTGGCCCTTGTAAGAAGGTGGCTTCCCTTCAGAGGCATGGGTATTGACTTATCACCTTTGGTCGTTATTCTGGCAATTTATTTTATAGATGAGTTTCTCATCGGGAGCCTGATTGAATTGGCTGCTCATCTTAGGTGAATAATAGTGTCTTTCATTAAAGAAACGAAAAACGGCGTAGTTTTCCGTATCCATGTAGTGCCTAAATCGGCTAAGAGCGAGATATCCGGCATTCAGGATGACGCGCTGAAGCTTAAAATTACAGCGCCGCCGGCGGAAGGACAGGCGAACGAGGCATGCAAAAGGTTCCTTTCCGACATCCTTGGTGTTCGGAAGAATCAGGTGACAATCGTCAGCGGTCATAAATCAAGAAAAAAAACAATTGCCATAGAAGGAATTGGGAAAAAGGAAATCGAGGATATTATTGCCTGAAAATGTTCGTAGGACAGGTCTCCCAATAGTATTGTCATTTTTTACATCCCGAAGCATACGTTTATAAACAATGGAAGAAGAAAATACCTTAAGAGGAACAGAGAATTCAAAAGTCGCCAAAGCAGCGGGTGTAGTCGGTATTTCGACTATGCTCTCCCGTATATTCGGCTTCCTCAGGGACATGGTCGTCGCTGCCTTTTTCGGCGCCGGTCTGGCGACTGATGCATTTTTTGTAGCGTTCAGAATACCGAACATGCTGAGACGTCTGATCGGTGAAGGATCGCTTACTGTCTCCTTTGTGCCTGTCTTTACGGAATATCTGAATAAAAAGACAAAAGAAGAAGCCCTAGAGCTTGCCAATGTCATTTTTACCGCTCTTTCCATTATACTGGTAGTTGTATCCATTGCAGGTGTCATCTTCTCACCGCTCATCGTTACCATTATGGCACCAGGGTGGTACATCAAAAATCCCAACCACTACCATCTGACGGTTTTTCTCAATCGCCTGATGTTCCCCTACATATTTTTCATGGCACTAGTGGCGCTCTGCATGGGAATACTGAATTCCTTGCGTCATTTTGCCGCACCGGCACTTTCTCCGGTAATACTTAACATCTGCATGATTTTAGCAACGCTGCTGCTCAAGGACTTTTTCCAGGAGCCGATTATTGCGCTTGTCGTAGGTGTCATGATCGGCGGTGTTCTGCAGCTTGCCATGCAGTGGCCCTTCCTTGTCAGATTGGGGGTGAAGCTGAAACCTGATTTTAACTTCAGGCATCCGGGCCTTAAGCAAATCGGGCTCCTTTTTGTCCCCGCCGCTTTTGGGGCATCCATTTATCAGATCAATATTTTTATAGCTACGATTCTGGCATCACTTCTACAGACCGGTAGTGTATCCTACCTCTATTACGCGGACAGAATCGTAGAGCTTCCCTTAGGCGTCTTTGCCATCGCGGTCGGAACAGCCGCCCTCCCCAGCTTTTCGGAACAGGTGGCAAAGGGCGATTTTGATGAATTCAAAAAAACAATCTCCTTTTCCCTGAGACTTATTCTTTTTGTTACAATACCGGCGACGATTGCCCTTATCGCATTGCGCATCCCCATAATCTCTGTACTTTTTCAGCGAGGTGCGTTTGATCTCCAATCGACCTTTCTAACAGCCAAGGCCCTTTTCTATTACGCCTTAGGTTTGTGGGCCTTTTCAGTCATCAGGGTAATCGTTTCCGCACTTTATTCCCTTCAGGACGCGAAGTCCCCGATGAAAGCGGCAATTGTGGCACTGCTTGTAAATGCCGTATTCAGTGTTATCCTCATGTTCCCTTTGAAGCATGGAGGTCTTGCGCTGGCTACGTCCATCGCTGCTGCTGTCAATGTGATAATGCTGTCGGTCATTCTCAAAAAGAGAATAGGTGTTTTTTTAAACCGGGAATTTTACCGTTCCGTTTTTAAAATGCTCTTGTCATCTCTGGCTATGTGGGTGGTGATCATACTCTTGGGCATTATTTTACCCTGGAGAGATAAAGGGCCCTTGGATGAAAGAATTTTGTATCTCATACTATGTATCTTAGCAGGAGCGGCGACATATTTTATTTCCGCCGGTTTAGTAAAATGCACGGAAATGACGATGCTTATCGATCTGTTTAAAAGAAAGATGAGAAGTGCCAAAGTCCAATGAAAACGAACATATCAGATATACAAAAGGATAATAAATATTGACTTCAAATGGTTGAAATGGTACGGAGAACTTTCTTTTTTAAGTCGTAATTTGAAGGTGAAGGTCGGAACATGCTGGATATAAAATTTCTAAGGCAGAATATAGATTTTGTCCGAAAAAAAATGCTGGAGAGGGGTCAGGAGGTTAACCTCAATGCCTTTATCGCCCTGGATGAAAAGAGGCGAAGTGTTTTGCAGGAAGTAGAGACCCTGAGGAATGAACGCAACACCGCCTCCAAGGAGATCGGTGAGAAGAAGAAGAGAAAAGAAGACGCTTCCGAAATTATTGCCAGGATGAGTGATGTCTCCAATCGTATCAAAGAACTGGATGAGTCTCTCAAAAAAATCGAGGAGGACTTAGGCAACATCCTCATGGTCATACCCAATGTACCCCATGAATCTGTCGAATACGGGACAAGCTCGGAGGATAATCCTGTGATCCGAGTGTGGGGGGAGAAACCACGGTTTGATTTTACACCAAAGCCTCACTGGGAAATCGGCGAAGATCTGAGTATCCTAGATTTTACCAGGGGTGCAAAGATCGCCGGGGCTCGATTTACTCTATATCGGGGAGCCGGGGCTGTGCTGGAGCGGGCGATAATAAATTTCATGCTTGACTTGCACACATCGGAACATGGCTACACAGAAGTATTGACGCCCTTCATGGTGAACAGCGAAAGCATGACGGGCACCGGACAGCTTCCGAAGTTTGCGGAAGACCTGTTCAAGATAGATGGGATGGATTACTATCTTATCCCCACAGCAGAGGTTCCCGTAACAAATATCCACCGTGATGAGATATTGAATGAAAAAGACCTCCCCACTTACTATGTGGCTTATTCACCCTGTTTTCGTGCCGAGGCGGGTTCGTATGGGAAAGATACAAGGGGATTGATACGACAGCATCAGTTCAACAAGGTTGAGCTTGTCAAATTTACAGCGCCGGAAAATTCCTATGACGAACTGGAAAAATTGACCATCAATGCCGAGGAGATTCTGAAAAGGCTGAACATCCATTTCCGGACGGTAAGCCTATGTACGGCAGACCTCGGATTTTCTTCCGCCAAGACCTATGATATTGAAGTATGGCTTCCCGGTCAGGATACTTACAGAGAAATATCCTCCTGTAGCAATTTCGAGGATTTTCAGGCCCGCAGAGCATCCATACGCTTTCGCCGGGAAAGCAGTGGAAAAGTGGAATTTGTCCACACCCTAAACGGTTCGGGGCTGGCCGTGGGAAGGACAGTCGTTGCTGTTTTAGAAAATCTCCAGCAAGCTGATGGCAGTGTCATAATTCCTGACGTCCTGAGACCTTATATGAAAGGAATTGACAGGATATCCGCATCGGTTTAACATAACTCACTAATTCTAAAGTCAATGTAACCACGGAGGGGTGGCCGAGTGGTCGATGGCGGCGGTCTTGAAAACCGTTAACCGAAAGGTTCACAGGTTCGAATCCTGTTCCCTCCGCCAGCATAAAAGAATGCCCCCCGTCTTCTTTTTAAAAAGGAGTCTGGGGAAAATAAAAACTATAGATCGGCCCCAAGCGGAGAGATGCCAGAGAGGCCGAATGGGTTCGCCTGCTAAGCGAATGTATGCCCTTAAAAGGTGTACCGGGGGTTCGAATCCCCCTCTCTCCGCCATTTATTTGTGGAGCGCCCATAGCTCAGCTGGATAGAGCGTTGGACTACGAATCCAAAGGCCCCAGGTTCGACTCCTGGTGGGCGCGCCAAATAAAATAAAAAAAACTCACTGGCACTAGAATGGTATTTTCAAAATCATCCCCAAAACCAGATGAAGACCATCGGCCTTGGGGTTATTTCTGTGTGCTTGCCGATGAGCCTGATCATAAGGTAAAGAGAATTGTTGTCTATCCAAAGCAGCGTATGAGCCTGCAGCGTCACCGTTACAGAATGGAGCACTGGTATATCGTCCGCGGTTGTGGTGTTGTTACACGAGACAATGAAGTAATTTCCCTTAAGGCATATCAGGCTATAGATATTCCGCAGGGAGCCTGGCACCGGATCATGAACTCAGACGATGAAGATCTGATCATCATCGAGATACAAACAGGTTCTTACTTTGGTGAGGATGACATTGAGCGCTCAGAAGATGATTACGGCCGTGTTTGATATATTTTTACCGGTTGCGGCACAAGTACTATACAATGTAAAACGTAGCTTCTAGATGATTAAAATTGTTAACCATTCAATAAGTTTCATTTTAAATAATTATAGTATGTCACTGAAAGCCGCTATTTTTTCATAAAATAAGTAATAGATTTAGCTTGACAAGGAAAAAAAAGGGAGTATCTTGCCACGCTAAAGAAAGGGGTATAATACCAATACCCAGCATATGAAAATTTTTGAAAGGAGGTACTAGGTTGATGAAGAAGGTGTTTGCTTTCATTCTTTCGGTGCTGATGTTAATAGCTTTTTCGTTTGTATTGGTCGGCTGCCCATCTGCACCAGAAAAGAAACCGGCTGAGCCTGCGAAGAAAGAAGCAGCTGCTCCTGCTCCGGCACCAGCACCAGCACCGGCACCAGCACCTGGGGCACCAGCACCAGCGCCTGCGGCACCGGCTCCTGCAGCGCCAGCGGCAAAGTAATATCAGTAATATATCAAGATTAAATAAAGAAAAAACAACCGAGCATGGCATCACAATGCTCGGTTTGTTTTTTTTGGATAGCAAGAAATGGAACCCTCCTATCTATTAGTACGAAGTAAAAAAAGAAAGAAGACCATCTCATTGCAGGTAAAAACGGACGGGACTATTTTAGTTTATGCGCCATATCGCACCCCGACAGGGGAGATAGATAAATTTTTCAACGAGAAGAAGAAGTGGTTGAAGAAGAAAATCGAGGAAAGAGAAATAAAGCTAAAAGACATCAAGCCAAGAGAATATATAACCGGAGAACTTTTTTTATATTTGGGTGTACAATATCCATTAAGAATCGCAGATGAAATGGATGAAAGCCGCTCCTTGACCTTTTCCTCAGGCCAATTTGTTCTTGCCGGTAACAAGGCGCATCAGGGAAGCGCGCTTTTCATAGACTGGTATAAGAAAAGATCGCAGGAATATATTGAAAAAAAAGTTATGTGCTACAGTCAAGCCCTTGGCTTAAATCCAAGGGGCATCAGGATAAGCAATGCGCTCTGCCGCTGGGGTTCCTGCTCTTCGGATAATAATCTGTCTTTCAGCTGGCGGCTCATAATGGCACCTTGTCCGGTTATCGATTATGTGATTGTCCATGAATTAACACATATGAAAGAAAAGAATCATTCCATACGTTTCTGGGGTCTTGTAGCGAAAGCCCTTCCGGATTATAAGAGACAAAGGCTGTGGTTAAAAGAAAATGGTCATTTATTGACAGCCCTATAAAAAAGCAACATGCTGCATTGTTCTGCACCTCTCCCGTTCAAAATCTCCCTTCACCAGGAAGTCAACATCTTCAGGAATAAACTTCATTTTTATGTATTTTCCGGCGTAATTCTGGTATAAGCGTGCTCACTTAACAACACATCCGTTTAAGAGGCATATGAACGCTGAATTGATACCTGTCACATCGATGGAAATAGGCGAAGAAGGAATTATCCAGACCATATCTGGAGGAAGGGCTCTCACGAGCAGACTTGCAGGGATGGGGGTTGTGAATAATACGAAGCTCAAGGTCCTTCGCAAGAGCGGTGGATTGGTTATTGTACAGGTAGCAGATACAAGGGTGGCGCTGGGTAGCGGGGAGGCGTCGAAAATCCTCCTATACAGAGTTCCCGCATCACATGATGAAACAGCAGACCAGGCAAGAGGCAGCAAAAAACTTCTTGTTGCACTTGCCGGGCAGCCCAATGTGGGAAAATCGACAGTATTTAACATCCTCACCGGATTGTCCCAGCATGTAGGTAACTGGCCGGGGAAAACGGTAGAAAAGAAAGAAGGCGCCCACATCTCGGATGATGTGGAGATGCAGATCATAGACCTGCCCGGTACATACAGCCTGACGGCCTTTTCCGAAGAGGAAAGAGTTGCAAGGGATTTTATCATCAGTGTGAATCCTGACGTTATTATCCTGCTTGTGAATGCGTCCGCGCTCGAAAGAAGCCTATACCTTCTCTCTGAAATAATGCTCTTGGGCCCTCCTGTAGTTGTTGCCGTCAATATGGTAGATGTTGCCGAAAGTCAGGGTATCCATATCGACGTGAAAGCGCTCCAAAGGTCCCTGGGGATACCGGTTGTTGCGATGGTAGCGTCAAAAAATAGGGGGATCAAGGAGCTTGTATCCACGATCATCGCTGTCTCCAAGGGGGAGATAGAATATGTGCCCAGGTTGCCGGAGGTTTCACGCGATCATAGGTCTATCTTCGACCGTCTCATGGAACTCATTAAAGACTACGTCAGGCCTCCCTTTACCGTCCGATGGACAGCGACGAAAATCATGGAGGGTGATCCGGAAATTTCTAAAATGATGGAGGGCCTTGTGCCGGTAAATATTTGGAACGAGATCCAGTCACTTCTCGTTAAACATGAGGATTCCCTGCATGCTGTTGTTGGCGGCAGATATGACTGGATCGAAGAGGTTGCCAGGGCTGCCGTTTCGAGGTTCAAAATGGGACAGGTCGTTATGACCGACAGAATCGACCACATCCTCACCCGTCCTGTTTTTGGCATTCCGATCCTTCTTGCGGTTTTCGCGAGCGTCTTCATGCTTACCTATAAAGTGGGATTCCCCCTGCAGAAACTGATTGAAGGACTTTTCAACGCCTTCGGACAATGGGTGAATGTGTTGCTTGTTTCTTTTCATCCATGGTTCAGGGGATTCTTCATCAACGGCATCATCGGAGGTGTAGGGTCAGTCCTGACTTTGCTCCCCATACTGCTGATATTTTTTGCCGTCATGGCTTTTCTGGAAGATGTCGGATATATGGCCAGGGCGGCGTTTGTAATGGACCGATTCATGCACCTCGTGGGTCTTCACGGGAAGAGCTTCATACCTATGTGTCTGGGTTTTGGATGTAATGTGCCGTCGGTTTTAGCGACAAGGATTGTTGAGTCCAAAAGGGAGCGTCTGCTGACAATATTCCTCATACCTTTTGTCCCTTGCACGGCACGGCTTGCCGTCCTCACCTTTGTAGCCGCCGCCCTGTTCGCTCAAAAGGCGGCTTTTGTCTCCTGGTCATTGTTGGCCATGAACATCCTTGTATTAGGCATGATCGGTATATTAATCAATAGGTTTGTTTTGAAGGACGAGCCGATGCCCTTTATCATGGAGCTTCCCCTTTATCATAAACCCGATCCCAGAACGATAGGGATCGTCGTGTGGGCGAGGACAGTCGCGTTTGTGAAGAGGGCCGGTACGGTCATACTGGCCGTTTCTATCCTGATATGGTTTTTATCCTATGTCCCGGGTGGAAGAGTGGAAGACAGCGTCCTGGCATGGCTTGGCCGTCTCTTGGAACCAATAGGGAATCCCATGGGGCTTGACTGGAAGATGCTGACCGCCCTGATTACGAGTTTTGTGGCAAAGGAAAATGCAATCGCTACCCTCAGCGTCCTTTACGGAGTCGGGGAACACGGGCTGCTTCATGTGTTACCGACCGCTGTAAGTCACGCCTCAGCTCTTGCTTTTCTGGTTGTGCTGATGCTGTTTATTCCCTGTGCCGCGACTGTTGCGGTAATGAAGCGGGAAATGGGAAGCGGGAAATGGTTTGCATCCTCTCTGCTGCTGATGCTTGCGGTTTCTTTTCTTGGAGGCGTAATTGCCTATCATTTGGCACTGGGGATAGGTTTATAGAGATTTCTAACCTTCGATGACTTGTTGCGGGCCATGGAGATTATCCGATATGGAAGACCGAAAGAGGACAATTTTTTTTAAAAAAGTTGATGAGGAACCGTTTGCGAAACTTCTCAATATAAAATTGAAAGATGTGGCGGAAGGCTATGCGTTCTGTGAAATGGAATACACGGAACAGATGGACAACATTTACGGCTCGGCACATGGCGGCGCGATCTTTTCCCTGATCGATGAGGCGTTCGAGATATCATCCAACAGCCACGGCAACATCGCTGTTGCCCTGAATATAAATGTGACGTACATGAGACCACCGAAGAAGAATACCATATTGACGGCGGAATCAAAGGAAATAAACCGAACACGAAGAACCGCTTCCTATCAAATTACGGTAAGGGATGACAGCAATCTCATCGCTGTCTGCCAGGCGCTGGTTTACAGAAGGGATGAGGCGGTTCCGTTTTTGCAGTCTGCCTGAGGTTAACTTTTTCAGTCACAGACTAACTGCACGCCGAGCTCCTCAGCTTCTTTCATCAACTGTTCGTTTTTCTCAATTTCTCCGGCGTCCATGGCGCTTCCGTAAACCATCCCAACGATGCATGCCTGAACGTATCCATACGCGTCCTGGAATGTCCGAAGGGCATTGACGCAGCCGGATTTAAACGGATCATTATCTCCATAGCTCATGGCTATGGCAATCCGTTTGTCCGCAAACACTTCCGCGGCATGCGGCAGCAGGGCAAAACAGCGGTCCATCCACAGCTTCGTCTGCGCAGAAACGGTAAACCAGTAAACCGGACTGGCGATTATCCACGCGTCCGCTTCCTGCAATTTCTTATATACTATTTGCATGTCATCCTTGATCGAACATCCCTTACTGTTCGGCTTCTGGCATGCATAGCACGATTTGCACGGCGAGATTTTCATCCCGTGTATAAAGAGAGTATCTACCTCCGCGCCGGCTGACTTAGCCCCGGTAGCGATCTTTTCAGCCAGCATAGCACTGTTACCTTTCTTTCGTGGACTGCCGAGTAAAACAAGTACCTTCTTCATATTTTTCATTTTCGCCATTTTGCACCTCACATATTTATATTTGTTATCTATATTTTTCTGTAGTCAATAATCATTTTCTCAGAATACGTGCAGTTCTTCAAGGTTACTATCATGAAAAGTCTAAATTAGTTGATTATAAGAAGGTGAAGGAGATCGACGCGCTTCGTCTCAGGCCTCATCCCTATGAGTTCCATCGTTATTTTGATATTTAATGGTTCTGTTACCTTCTGCAACCAATTAGGTTCATAAAAGTTGATTGGTGGATGGTTCCCTTAACCTCTTTTCCATCCACTGAGCCCCTTTCCAGATGTTCTGGGAGGGGGCCCTCTTTTTTTTATTATTAGTCGCGATGTCACGATTTTTTGACAATCTTGAGCAGATGCCTTTCTATTTCATCCGCCGAGAGCACCCCAACCATCCGATCCGCTTCTTTGCCGTTGTCAAAAATGATGAGAGTGGGAGTTCCCTGTATCCGGTAAAATCCTGATGTCATAGCATTTGTCAGGACGTTTAATCGGACAAAGTTTATCTGGCCGCCATAAACCGCTGCAAGTTGTTCAACAAGCGGGGCAAGCTGTCGGGAGTAGGGACAGCGGAGTGAATAGAACTCCACCAACACGGGCAGAAGGGATACAAGTACTTTCTGTGAGAAATCACCGTCGTTCACTTCGTGAAGTCGCTTGACGTACATTGCGACGGGTAGGAAAGCATGGCATTTTCCGCAGTGTGGATATTCAGGAAGGCGTTTTTTCGGAACCTTGTTTTTAGTGTAACACTGGGAGCATGTCAAGATCACGGACTCTTCGTACATAAATACCTTTAATTGTGCGCCTCACCCCAGTTACTGCCGGAAGTTATATCCACCTTGAGGGGCACCTTCAACTCGATTACCTCTTCCATCTCTCTTTTGACGAGAACAGCGACATCTTCTTTTTCATCGTGAGGGACTTCGAAGACCAGCTCGTCATGGACCTGCATGATCATACTTGTCCTGAGGCGCCTTTTCGCAAAAAGTATTGAGATATTGATCATGGCCATTTTAATAAGATCGGCCGCCGTTCCCTGGATTGGCGTGTTCATGGCCATGCGTTCGGCAAACTGCCTTACGGGGGCATTACTGCTGTTTATCTCGGGAAGATAGCGGCGGCGATTAAGGAGTGTGCAGACAAACCCTTCTTTCCGGGCGTTTTCAAGGATGCCGTCCAGAAATGCCCTCACGCCTCGATACCTGTTAAAGTATTCGTCGATGTATTCCTGTGCTGTCTTTTGAGGCACGCTGAGTTCCTTTGATAAGCCGAAGGCGCTCATGCCGTAAAGGATACCGAAATTGATAACCTTGGCCTGCCGCCTCATTTCCGCGGTTACCATGCCGGGAAACACACTGAAGACATTGGAGGCTGTCGCGGTGTGGATGTCGACATCTTCCATGAAGGCATCTATCAACGCTTTGTCATCGGAGAGATGGGCGAGTATTCTCAGTTCGATCTGGGAATAATCGGCGGAAATGATTTCCCAGCCTTCCGGGGCGATGAAGGCCTGTCTGATTCGCTTCCCCTCCGGTGTCCTTGCGGGGATGTTCTGCAAATTCGGATTGCTGCTGGAAAGCCTGCCTGTGGCGGTTACCGTCTGGTTGTAAGATGTATGGATGCGTCCCGTCTCTCGATTGATGAGCAAAGGCAGGGCATCGATGTATGTCGATTTCAGCTTTGACATTGCCCGATATGACAAAATTTCCGCGGGCAGTTCATGGTTCTTGGCCAGGTTGGTTAAAACATCGACGTCGGTCGAATGTCCCTCTTTTGTTTTTCTTCCTTTAGGCAAACCAAGCTTTTCGAAGAGGACCGCTTGGAGCTGCTTCGGCGAGTTGATATTAAATTTTTCACCAGCCAGCCCATAAATCTTTTCCTCGGTAAGGGACAGCAATTGCTCCATCTCGGTGGACATCTCTTTTAACAACTCCACATCCAGCAGGACGCCTTTCTTCTCCATGTCGGCGAGGACGGAAATGAGAGGCATCTCCACCTGACAATAGAGTTCTTCGAAGCCCTCCTGTAAAATCTTTTCCTGAAGGGCCTCGGCAAGAGCTAAAATCGTATCGGCCCTATGACACGCGTATTCTTTCATTTTCTCAACAGGAACGATGCTGAAGGGAATGGCTTTGGCCCCGCTGCCGATTAAATCCTTTGCGGTTGTGATTTGCCTGTTCAGGTGATCTCGGACCACCTGGGCAAGCTCAAAGCTGTGCTTGGCAGGGTTAAGGATATAGGTGGCCACCATTGTGTCGCAGCCGATGCCTCCCAGTTTGACGCCTCTTCTGGCAAAGACAATCATGGTGTTCTTTATGTCGTGGCCGTGCTTCCTGATATTTTGACTGGAAAAAAGCGGCGCCAGGCCTTTAAGTACATGATCCAATTTGAGCTGATGCGGCGCACCCATATAGTCATGGGCGACCGGGATATAGAAGGCCTCACCCGGTGACAGGCAGATCGCGATGCCTGTGATATCGGCAAGCATCGGCACGTTTGAACTCGCGGCAATATACAGGGCAAATTCTTTTACGTCCTTAGTTCGCTCAATCAGCACCGATAATTCATTTTCCGTCAGGATCAAATGGTAATGCCCCTCGACAGATTCTTCCTTGATCTTCAGCTCTTGGAGAAGTGATGAGAATTCAAACTCCTTAAATAATTTCTTCAATACCTCATTGTCAGGCCCCGCGTAGCGCGTGCTCTCGAGGTCGATCTCAAAATCCGCGTCTGTCCTGATCGTGGCAAGTTCCCTGCTCATTCTGGCCTGTTCGGCAAATTCCCGGATGCTTTCCCTGGTTTTTGCGTTTCGCACCTTGTCAACATTTGCCAGAACGCCTTCCACGGAACCGAATTCTTCAATCAGGCGCTGGGCGTTCTTTGGGCCTATACCGGGAATGCCGGGGATATTGTCTGACTGATCGCCGGCGAGGCCGAGTATCTCCGCCACTTTATCCGGGCCAACACCGAAGCGCTCTTTTACAGCTTCCACATCATAGGTCACATCCTTCATGGTATCGATCATCATGATATCATCGGAGATGAGCTGCATCATATCCTTGTCCCCGGAAACGATCACAGTCTTTATTCCCTTTGCCGCATATTTTCTGGCCAGAGTACCGATGATGTCGTCCGCCTCCAAACCTTGTTGTTCCAGGACAGGTATAGAAAAGCCGCGAATGACGTCTTTAATGAAAGGTATCTGGGGCAATAGATCATCGGGGGTGGCCCTTCTCGTTGCCTTGTACGCTTTGAAAGCCTCATGGCGGAAGGTGGGGCCTTTGACGTCGAAGGCTACGGCTATGTATTTCGGTTTCCAGTCCCGCATGAGCTTCAAGAGCATCGTGGTAAAACCATAGATGGCATTTGTGGGGAACCCTTTGGAGTTGGACAGCTCTCTGATAGCGTAAAAGGCGCGATAGACGTAATTGCTCCCGTCGATTAAAAATAAGGTGTGTTTTTCACTCTCTTCAGTCATTCTGCACTTTCTCTCAGGTTGTCATTCCCGTGAAGACGGGAGTCCATGTTTGTCCCCCGCTGGTGGGGGTGCAGGGGGTGGTGTCCCCCTCTGGAGGGGGCAGGGGGAGGTCAAATCCCTCAAATCACAATTCAAACGTCGCATCAATCTTAAACATCCGCGCAGCGCGCATACTGATAATATCCATGATACCCGTCCTTTCCTTTATCTCAGCCAGGGACTGCGTCAGCATCTCTTCATCGGGTGCAATAAAGGTAAACCAGACATTGTATTCATGGCTCCTTCGGTAATTGTGAGTGACGCCGTCATAGGAGTTTACAACCTCAACAAAGTCTCTTAATTTATTCTTCGGTACTCTAGCGGCACAAAGGGTGCTGACAAAACCCAGCTTCCGGGTATCAAAAACCGCTCCGATCCGGCGAATGATTCCCTCGTCCTTCAATTTCTTAATCCGCCGGAGAACTTCATCTTCATTGAGGCCGACCTTTTTAGCTATCGCCTTGAAAGGCTCTGCCACCACAGGGAATTCCTTCTGGATAATATTCAAAATCTTTTTGTCGATGCTGTCCATCTTAATTGGTTTCTGATCTGTTATTAATTCTGATTCTTTTGTAGCGATTCTTTCAATGAGGCACAGGAATGCTCTATAATTTTGGCTCTTAGATGCAGAACGGCTCCCCGGACTATATCATGTTTCAGGGGGCTGATGCACACCGTCGTCACGAATATCTTGTGCGGATGCCTTTTGTGCAGAGATCAACTTATAGTTTTCGTATGCTAAGTAAATAATGATCAGGTCAACTACCAATGCGCCGATTCTGCCTGCCCCGCCAACCATGAACAACACTATTGGTATATCCAGAATCGCCAGGATACCGCACGTAATTACTCCCCATTTCCTTTTTAACAGGATTCCAACTAAGGCAATGAGGTAGGCAGCAAACATAATCAGTGCGCCCATGGAAGCCATGATGTACTCAAACTGTCCCCACAATCTCCAGCCGATTAGCAGTATAAGAATGAGTGTTACTGGTTGGTATTTTTTCATATGTTTATTCGCATAACTTGATAACGGTAAGAAGTTGTCCTTGCGTCTTGTTGCCGCTCCAATTTTGGAAGAACCCGGATGAGATTCTCTAAAAATTAAGTTTCCTTAATACGGTGTGCTGAGTTCTTTCGTATCACATCTTTCTTATGAGGCCCAGGGATGCCTCATATCTTTGGCTCGTAAATGCAGAACGGCTCTTCGCTGAGATAGTCTCCTGTGATTTCATACGCCCGCGCTCGGCAACCACCGCAGATTTTGATGAATTCGCAGCGGCCGCATTTTCCTTTGTATTGATTCAAATCCCGCAGGTTTTTAAAAGTCGGAGAATTATTCCAGATGTCTTTGAAATTTTTCCCTCTGATCTGGCCGCAGTCAAGCTCCAGATAACCGCAGGGCTGCATCTGCCCGGTATGTGAGATGAAGCAGAAGGCGCTTCCCCCCAGACAGCCTCTTGTCATTGCATGCAATGCGTTTTCAGTTTCTGTGCTCCGTACTAACTGTTTTCCTTTTCTCTGCTTCAGGATGCGGTAATAATGGGGCGCGCAGGTTGCCTTGAGTTGAATCGGACAATTAACGCTTTTCTCATAAAACCAGTTCAGTGTTTTTTCATAGTCCTGTGGTGATATCGCTTGTTCTGCCATCTCTTTCCCCCGGCCTGTCGGTACGAGAAGGAAAATATGATGCGCGGCAGCCCCCAGTCTGATGGCCAGATCCATGATACCCTGCAACTGATCCAAATTGGCTTTTGTGATTGTCGTGTTTATCTGAAATTCCATCCCTGCCTTTTTCATCGCCTCGATGCCGGCGATGGCTCCTGCGAAGGCACCCTGCACATTGCGGAAGGCATCGTGACTTCGCGCATCCATGCCGTCAATGCTGACGCTAACCCTTTGGATACCGGCCTTAATCATCTTTCCGGCGATCTCCCCAGTCACCAATGTCCCGTTAGTCGCGAGGACCATCCGGAGTCCCTTCTTGTCTCCGTAAGCGGCGATTTCAAATATATCTTCACGCAGGAGCGGCTCACCGCCGGTGAGGATGATTACCGGTTTGCTGAAGGTGGCAATTTCGTCCAATAACTGCAGCCCTTCGTCTGTCGTTAGCTCGTTAGGGTAAGGGCCGTAGTTGGCTGATGCCCGGCAGTGGATGCAGGCGAGGTTGCAGCACCGGGTTACTTCCCATGCGACCATAAGGAGGGCGTGGGGTAGGGTTGATAATTGTCGGGGTTTCATTATAAATCTATCTATAACTCAGGGGCGTTCGATGGGACGAGGCATACGAAAACGAAAGGATTGTTTCCCGCATTTCTGATTTGATGTTCTTCACCGCCCGGCACAAACAAAACATTTCCTGCTTTGATTGAATTCCATCCCCCGCTGCTGTAAATTTCGCCCTCTCCCGCATGGACGAATATTTCATGTTCCCAATCATGAGAATGTTTGGGGGTATGTCCTCCAGCGGCGATCTCAAAGATGCGCATACAAAAATTATTCGCACCGTCATTCTTGCCGATGAGAACACGTCCTGCGACTCCCTTTACTTTATCGCTTTCAAAATGTGTGGGTTTGACATCGGAATATTTTTTTATCTTCATAATTATCCTCTCTTGAAAGACAAATACCGGACTATTTACGGAGAAGCTTTGCCATCTCCGGGGCGAAATAGGTGATAATGATGTCCGCCCCAGCCCTCTTGATCGAGGTAAGAGATTCGACCATCGCTTTTTCACCATCTATCCAGCCGAGCTTAGCGGCCGCCTTAATCATGGAAAACTCTCCGCTAACATTGTAGGCCGCCAGCGGCAGATCAAATTCCTCACGGGCGCGACGGATGACGTCGAGGTAGGGAAGGGCAGGTTTCACCATGATTATATCGGCTCCTTCCTCCACATCGAGACTGATCTCACGCATAGCCTCATCAATGTTTGCCGGGTCCATCTGATAGGATTTGCGGTCCCCGAATTTGGGGGCGCTTTCGGCTGCCTCGCGGAAAGGCCCGTAAAAACAGGACGCATATTTGGCGGAGTAAGCCATGATCGGAAGATTTTCATAACCCGCTTCGTCCAGGGCTTCCCGGATAGCTCCGACCTGGCCGTCCATCATGGCGGAGGGCGCAACCATGTCCGCCCCGGCCTTCGCATGAGACACGGCGGTTTCCGCGAGGATCTCGATGGTGATGTCATTGTCCACGTCCCCCTTTTCGATCATACCGCAGTGACCGTGGCTGGTGTATTCACATAGGCACACATCGGTAACAACCATAATGTCGGGTATCTTGTCTTTGATCTTTTTTACAGCCTGCTGTATGACGCCTTCTCTGATGAAGGCGCCGGACGCCGATTCATCCTTTTTATCCGGGATGCCAAATAAAAGAATAGCGGGTATTCCCAGATCCTGTGCTTTCTCGGCCTCCTTGACAATGTTATCAATGGACATCTGAAAATGTCCGGGCATGGAATTAATCGGCTTCTTCACATTCTTCCCGAAGGTTGCGAACAGAGGGTACACAAGATCATCAACGGATAGTTTTGTTTCCCTGACCATTCTCCGGAAATTTTCTTTTTTTCTGAGACGCCGCGGCCGATATGAAGGAAAGTACATAGTTTACTCCTTGTTTCTTTTAGTGTTCATATTTTTTACCGAAATATTCTGCCAGTTTTTCCACCATGCCGGGTACAGTATAACGCTCCTGTAGGATATCCACTTGAAGCCCCGCCTTTTTCACAGCCGCAGCGGTAACCGGGCCGATACACGCGATCTTTATTTGCGAAGGCATGACATAATTCTGTCCCATGATCTCTATAAAGTTCGTCACTGTGGAGGGGCTGGTAAATGTGATCACGTCCACCTTTCCCTCTCTGATCAACTTTTCCAGCTCCGCCTTGTCTCTTCCTGAATTCACCGTTCGATATGCCGTGACGATGTCGACCTTTGCGCCCAGCTTCGCAAGTCCTTCGGGTATGACATCTCGGGCCATCTCCGCCCGCGGGAGAAGGACACTGCTTCCTTTTAAATTAAGTTTCTCGAACTCTCTGACTATCCCCTCGGATATAAACTCTTCCGGCACGACATCAACCCGTATTCCCAGTTTCACTATCTTTGCCGCCGTCGCAGGGCCGATGGCGCATATTTGTATGTCTTTCATGTCCCGCAGATCTCTGCCCATTTCTTTAAGACGCTTCAAAAAGAAATCCACTCCGTTGGCGCTCGTAAATATAATCCACTGGTATTGCGAGAGATGACCGATTGCCTGGTCCAGACCTTCATAACTTTCTGCCGGTGCAATTTTGATCGTGGGAAAGTGGATAACCCTGGCTCCCTGGGCGTGAAGAAGGCTGCTGAATTCTTCCGCCTGTGCTTCCGGTCTTGTAATGACGATGCCCTTTCCAAAGAGCGGTTTTGATTCGAACCAGTTTAAGACGTCGCGCAGGTTTACTACTTCTCCGATCACCAGGATAGCCGGGGGTGAAAATTTCCGGTCTTCTGCTTTCTTCACAATGTCGCTGAGGGTACCCGTCATGGTTTCCTGATCTTCTGTCGTCCCCCAGCGGATCAGGGCGGCAGGCGTATCCACATGTTTGCCATAAACCATCAGATTGGTTGTGATCTGGCGGAGATTCTTGACCCCCATGAGAAATACGACGGTCCCAATCCCAGCCAGTGTTTTCCAATCTATATCGCTTTCCTCTTTTGTCGGGTCTTCATGCCCTGTTACAAAGGCCAGTGTGGAGGTGTAGTCGCGATGTGTCAGCGGGATGCCCGCATACGCAGGTACCGCAACAGCAGACGTCACGCCCGGAATAATTTCAAAAGGGATGCCGGACTGCGCCAGGATTTCCGCTTCTTCCCCGCCCCTCCCGAAGACGAAGGGATCTCCTCCCTTGAGTCTGGCCACTATGTTTCCCTGCCTGGCTTCATCCACAAGGCACCGGTTTATCTCCTCCTGGGGCATTGTATGCGCTCCGCCTTTTTTCCCCGCGTATATCAGACGTGCCGATTCCCTTGCCTGGTTGATGATCTCCTCATTTACCAGGTAGTCATAGATGACAACGTCTGCTTCCTTGAGGCACATCAGACCTTTGACTGTTATCAGGCCGGGATCACCCGGTCCCGCGCCGATGATATAAACCTTACCTTGTTTCAACACAGACATTTCCCTTTTTATAAACTTCATCGAGGATGGCCTGTCCCCCTTTTGCTAAAAGCCTCTCGCCGAGCAGTACACCCAGACTCTCGGCGTCTTTGCTGTGCCCCATTACCTCATCTCTTATCAACGCCGTACCATCGAGACTTCCCAGAAGGCCGGTCAGTGTCAGGTTATCGTCCTGCTTTATTCCGTAAGCGGCGATAGGCAACTGGCAGCCACCGCCCAGCCTCTTCAGGAAGGCACGTTCCGCAGTTACTTCCAGCCATGTTTGTGGATGATTGAGGAAGGATACGGTTTTGCGGGTATTGTCATCGTCCTTTCTTATTTCCAGGCCGAGCGCCCCCTGCCCCACGGAGGGGAGCATAATTTCCGTGGGTATAAACTGCGTGATCCGGTCTGTCCATCCCATACGTTTCATTCCTGCCGCCGCCACGATGATGCCGTCGAGGTTTTCTGTGTGTATTTTTTTGATCCGCGTATTCAGATTGCCCCGCAGGGGTATAATTTCCATCTTTGGAAATATATGGCGGAGCTGGAAACCCCTCCTCAGGGACCCTGTGCCGATGCGTGCGCCTGCGGTCATATCCTCGATCTTTCTCCCGTCTTTCGAAATCAGTATATCCCGCGGGTCTTCTCTTTCGGACATGACGCCTATTTCCAGGCCGTCGGGCAGTTCCGCAGGCACATCCTTCACACTGTGCACGGCAATGTCTGCTTCACCACGAAAAAGGGCATCTTCGATTTCCTTGACGAACAGGCCCTTCCCGCCTATCTTCGCCAGAGGGACGTCTTGAAGGATATCCCCTTTGGTTTTAATCACAACGATGTCAACGGTAATATCTGGCCAATGTTCTTTTATCTTTTCCGCAATCCCGCGTGCCTGCGTAAGTGCCAGGGCGCTTCCCCGTGTGCCTATTTTCAATGTGTGTTTAATGTTCCCGTCTCCCTATTTAATCCAGCCCGAACAGCCTTCTGATCACCGCAATGTAAGGCATCGCGCCATTATCATGGCTTTCCTCTTTCAGTCCGGTGATCGGATCGTGGAGAATCTTGTTTATAATGGAATTGATCAGCAACTCAACATTTCTTCTCTCCACAACCGACAGGCTTTCCATCCAGGCGCCTGATTTCGCCAATTCCCCGCGGATGATGCCCTCCATTTTCTCCCGAAGGGAAACGATCGTCGGCACAACTTCAAGAGTGCTGACCCATTGCATGTATTTTGACATCTCTTCATCGATAATGACTTCCGCCTTTTCTGCCTCATTCTTGCGGCTTTTCAGGTTGCTGTCCACGATATCCTGAAGGTTGTCGATATTATAAAGGTAGACATTTTCGATTTCACCCGCAGCAGGGTCGATATCCCGCGGTACGGCAATATCGATCAGGAAGAGAAGACGGTTCTTGCGTCTCCGCAGGGTTGACTCGATCATGGATGCGTCAATCACGTAACCCGGGGCGCCCGTGGAGCTGATTACAATATCAACGTCCTGAAGCTTTTCCGAAAACTTCTCAAATTCTATGGCAGTCCCATAAAAATTGTCGGCCATCTGTACGGCGCGCGCGTATGTTCGATTAGTGATGAATATTTTTTCCACACCGTTATTGATCAGGTGCTTTGCCGCCAGTTCCGACATCTCCCCCGCGCCTATGAGAAGAATGGTCTTTCCCTTAAAACTTCCGAATATCTTCTTGGCCAGTTCCACAGCGGCAAAGCTGACGGATACGGCGTTATTGGCGATACCGGTCTCGGTTCGGACCCTTTTTGCTGTCCGAAAAGCATGATGGATGACCTTGTTCAGTATGACGCCTGTTGCGTTATGTTCCACGGCGATGCGGTATGCATCCTTGACCTGTCCCAGGATCTGCGGCTCACCCATGACCAGAGAGTCGATGCTGGAAGCCACCCGAAAGAAATGGCGGACCGCTTCATGATCGTAGTACAGATAGAGGCATCTGGCCATTTCTTCCCACGACAGGTTGCCGTGATTTAGAATAAAGGTCTTCAGCTTTTCTATCGCGCCTCCCAAATCCTGGGTGTTTGCCAGTACCTCCACCCGGTTACAGGTGGCAAGATATATCGCCTCCTTGATCTGCGGGATATTCATTATCTCTATGAGCGGATTGATGTTGTCTCCGCAGGCCAAAGAAAGTCTCTCCCGGATTTCCAGGGGTGCTGTTTTATGGTTCATGCCGATGAGAATGATATTCATAGTGTTAAATGAAAGTATGAGCTGTTACAAAGAACATATTGATGACGACAAGTGAAACAAGGAGAAGTGCAAAAGCCAGTATGGAAAAAAGGGCCGCTTTGCGCCCTTTCCAGCCTATGGCTAATCTTTGATGCAGAAGCAGGGCATAGGCAAGCCATGCTGTAAGTGCCCATACCTGCTTGGGGTCCCATTGCCAGAGGCTTCCCCAGGCGGTTCTGGCCCAGATAGAACCCACCAGGACACCCAATGTCAGCAGCGGAAATCCCCACATGAGACACATGTGGTTGATCCTGTCCAGGTCTGTGAGGGACGGGAGTATTCTGATAAAGCCGCTCATCTTTTTATTTTTAATCAAACCTTCCTGGATCAGATACATGACGCCTGCGCAGGAAGCCAGAGCGAAAAGGGCCTCGCCTGTCACAGTGAAGAACACGTGAACAGGTACCAGGTTGCTCTGAAGTATGTCCGGAAGAAAGACGTGACCTCCCAGGCCCGGCGACGCCGCGATCATGAGCAAAAAAGTCATGGGGGAAACAAAGGCGCCCAGGATCCTGGTCTTCGTTTTCAATTGCAGCGCGAGATAAATACCCGCCATTGCCCAGGCGAAAAAAGAGAGGGTTTCATGAAGGCTGATTATGGGTGTCTGCCCTGTTTGAACGTATCTGAATAGGAAAAACATTGTATGTAAAATGAAAGCCAGGAAGAGAACCCACGTGGACACCTTGGCCACCAATACCCTCTTTACATACAGAGAACATATGTATCCCAGGGAACTAATGAGATAAACAACGAGGGCTGCCTTTAAAAAAAGAATATCCATATTAGTTTATTCACCGACCTCTATATCTGCACCGGCAATATCATGAATGATCTTTTTTACCTTTTTCCAGTTTTTGTCTTTTATGTGTTGAAGGATGTCCGAATGAACGACCGCTTCAAATAACGGCTTGTTCTCGTCGGATGAATGTCCCTTCGTTACCAGCTTTTCTCTGAGACTGCCCATCACCTTGAGCAGTGTTTGATATTCAGGACCATACAGCTTTTCCAAATCCTCTCTTAATTTTTTTGCCAGGGCCGGGCTTTTTCCGCCTGTCGATACAGCGATCAAAAGGTCTCCCTGTTCGAGAAGTGAAGGAAGGATAAAGTCACATTTTTCAGGGTCATCAACAATGTTTACGGGGATTCTCTTTTCCCTCCCATCCCGGGAGATATTCGCGTTTATGTCATCCCTGTCCGTAGCGCCTATTACCAGAAAAGCGTCGTTGATGAATGCCTTGTCGTATTCGGCATCGATGTGATCAATTCGGCCTTCTTTTTTCATGGTTTTAAGACGAGGTGTAAGCTTCTTTCCGATCACAGCAACACGGGCGCCGAAGTCAAGGAGCCTCTTCACTTTTCTTTCGGCTACCTCGCCACCGCCTACAACGATGCATCTTTTATTTGTTATATCAAAACATATCGGATAGTATTTCAATGCAATTCCTTTTTTCTTTAGCGAGAATGAAAACTTATGTAAACTATCATGAAAGTTCTGATAATTCAAGCTGCTTGAAATGTCACCAAAAAGAAGATATAAAAGTATATATAGGTATAGGAGGTTGCACATGCCGGGGTTTGGTGAGAAAACGGGAGAAAAAAAGGGAAGGTGGCTGAAAATCGAGTTGTCAGTTTCTCCTGTGTTGGTAGATGCGGTTTCGAACTTCGTGACTGAGATCGGCGCCGAGGGCGTGCTTCAGGAAGAATCGGAATATCAATTTCCTGATGACTCTGAAGTATCAGCAACACGCGAGGTGCTGAAGGCGTATTTACCTTTTGATATGCGAGTGGAGCATCGCATCGCCTCCCTGAAAACATATCTGGACAGTCTCATTGAGCTATTCCCGGGACTCGAAGAACCGATCCTTGCCACAGAGGCAGTTGTGGACCAGGACTGGGGGGAAGAATGGAAAAAATATTTCAAACCCCTGCGGGTCAGCAAAAACATAGTCATCAAACCCACGTGGGAGAGATATGCCTCCTCAGGCCGGGACATTGTCATCGAGATAGATCCCGGGATGGCGTTCGGTACCGGACAGCACCCCTCTACAAGGATGTGCCTGGAAGCAATTGAAGATATTATTCTGAAAGACAGGACGATAAAAAAATGGAGGGTGCTCGACGTAGGTACGGGGACAGGTATTTTAGGTATCTCCTGTGCAAAATTAGGCGCGGAAAAGGTCGTTTGCGTGGACATCGACAAGAAGGCCGCTGAAATTGCACGTGAGAATGCAAAGATCAATCACGTAGAAGACAAGGTAGCAATTATCAATAGAGATGTAACCACCGTCCATGAATCGTTTGATCTAATTGTTGCAAACCTGACAGCAAAGATATTAGTACGTCTTCGCACCCACTTGATGTCTCTGGTTGAAAATGACGGATACTTGGTTATTTCGGGGATAATTGATCAGAATAAAAGTGATATCGAATTGCACTTCTTAACTGGCGAATTTACCCTGCACCACACCATCACGGAAAAAGAATGGGTTTGCTATATACTCCAAAAGAAGGGATCATGAATTGACAGTACCGAGAATTTATTTTCCCGGCGAGATACAGCGAGGCGATCTATGTAAGCTTGGGGAAGAAAAACTCAGGTATGTAAAATCCGTCCTCAGGATGAATAAGGGTGATCAATTGATTCTTTTTGATGGCACCGGATGGCAATATGAGACGGTCATTAAACAGTTCTTTTCTGACGGCATCACTGTTGAGGTTCTGAAAAAAGACAAAATGCCGGATAAAGTAGTAAACATTACCGTTTACCAGGCGCTCCCCAAGGCAAACAAAATGGACTTTATTATTCAGAAAGCGACAGAGCTTGGTGCGGACAGGATAGTTCCCTTTCAATCGGCAAGATCGGTGCCGCGTCTTACGGCGGACAAAGCCCGATTTAGGATATCAAGATGGCGAAATATCGCGACTGAAGCAGCAAGGCAGTGCGGGAGAGTGGATATTCCGGAAGTCAGCAATATCCTATCCTACGAAGAGGTAATCGCTTCTGACGAAACGGAGAAGCTTAAACTTATTTTCTGGGAAGAAGAGTCTGCAAGGGGCATCAAACAGGTA
>Ga0335070_10000146_pt1 | contig 79197 bp, 80 predicted proteins | sample Lox_Sample_13_FD_206722 | JGI IMG/M metagenome (GOLD analysis project Ga0335070, IMG submission 206722) | Soil microbial communities from Loxahatchee National Wildlife Refuge, Florida, United States - Lox_Sample_1.3 | ecosystem: Environmental > Terrestrial > Soil > Wetlands | place: USA... | reverse complement strand
ATTATCCAGACTGCTTTTCGGAGAGCCAGGATTTGATTCGTTGCTCAATCTGATCTCTCACTTGCCGAAACTTTGCCAACTTTTCATCATCCGGCCCTATAAAGGCTGCCGGGTCTTCGAAAGACCAGTGAAGTCTTTGGCCAACTCCTGGAAATGTGCTGGGGCAGGCCTTTTCAGCTTCATCACACACGGTAATTAAATATCCAAAATGGACTTTTCCCATGTACTCCATGAAGCCTTTCGAATATTGACCGCTAAGGTTGACTCCGATCTCCTCCATGACGCGGTTCGTGTACGGATTAATCCCTTTCGGCTCAAGCCCAGCGCTGTAAACCTCGAATTGATCTCCACCATACTTCCTCAAGAACGCCTCGGCCATCTGGCTCCGGGCTGAATTGCCAATGCATAAGAAAAGAACTTTAGCTTTTCGCATCAGCCAACTCCTTTACCCTTTTCTTCTTCTGTAACGTCAGCATGATGCTTGATGACCAGTGCATCGACCATAAAAATCACATCCTCAGCGATGTTTGTGGCGTGGTCTGCAATTCTTTCCAGGCACCGGGACACAATCATGAGGTGCACAGCCCTCGAGATGGCCTTCGGATCTGACATCATATAGGTGAGGAGCTCTCTCATCACCTGATCATTCAAATTGTCGACCAGATCATCTCTCTCACAAACGGAACGAGCCAGTTTGGAGTCCCGGTTTACAAAGGCATCCAAAACGTCTTTAACCATCGATTGAGCGATTTCAGCCATTCGAGGGAGGTCGATGTATGGTTTAAGTTGAGGGTCCTGGTTCAACGAGAGGGCACGCTCGGCAATATTGACAGCCTGATCACCCATTCTTTCGAGATCGGTGATGATCTTCATCGCCGAGGTGATGAAGCGGAGATCCACTGCCATAGGTTGTTTTAAGGCAAGGAGCCTCAGACACATGTCGTCGATGACGATTTCCATTTTGTTAATTCGGCCTTCAAATTCAAACGTTTTCTGGGCCAGATCAGAATCTCTTGTGACGAGAGACTTTACAGCATCGCGAATGGCCTCTTCGACCATCGCCGCCATCTTCAGTAGATTCTCCTTCAATTCCTCCAATTCTTTTTGAAAATGGGTTTCCGTTATCATATCCATCTCCTTTTTAAATTTTACCCAAAACGACCAGTGATGTAATCTTCCGTCAGTTTATTTTTGGGCCGGACAAATATTTTATCGGTATCCCCAAATTCAATCATCTCTCCAAGAAACATGAAAGCAGTATAGTCGGATATCCTTGCCGCTTGTTGCATATTGTGGGTGACAATGACAATGGTAATCAATTGTTTCAAGGAAACGATGAGCTCCTCAATCTTGGCAGTAGAGATTGGGTCAAGCGCCGAGGTCGGCTCGTCAAAAAGGAGAACTTCTGGCTCTTGGGCAAGAGACCTGGCAATGCAGAGTCTTTGCATTTGCCCCCCAGAGATGCTCATCCCGGACTCGTGAAGCTTATCCTTGACCTCGTCCCAGAGAGCCGCCCTGACGAGCGCGTTTTCAACAATCTCATCCAGTTGGCGTTTGTTCTTCACTCCCCTCACCCTCGGCCCGTAAACAACGTTCTCGTAAATAGAATTTGGGAATGGATTGGGCTTCTGAAACACCATTCCCACCCTTCTTCTCAACTCGATGATGTCCGTATCCCTGTGGTAGATATCGATCCCGTGAAACAACGCCTGTCCTTCGGTTCTGCAAGTGACGATGAGGTCATTCATCCGGTTCAGGCACCTTAAGAGGGTTGTTTTCCCGCACCCCGACGGTCCGATCATTGCCGTGATCTTGTTCGCTTCCATATTAAGGGACACCTTCCTAACGGCCTCGAAGTCTCCGTAGAGAACGCTGAAATCCTTCAGTTCAAACATATTCTTAAGAGATGCTTGATCTACCATGCCTTTTTCGACCTCTGTTTACTCCTCAGGATAATGCCCAAGAGATTCATCCCCAACACCAGAACAATCAGCGTCAGAGCCGTGCCGTATTGAATGGGCCGTGTCAATTCGATGTGCGTGCCTGCTGTCGCCAAGACGTAGATATGATAGGGCAAAGCCATCACCGGCTGGAAGATGGATGTCGGAATTCCAGGCGTGAAAAAAGCGGCCGCGGTAAACATAATCGGAGCGGTTTCTCCGGATACTTTTGCCGTCCCCAAAATGGAACCTGTCAGGATGCCGGGCAATGCCGTCGGAAGAACGACCTTTCGAATGGTCTGCCACTTCGTCGTCCCACAGGCGAGTGATGCTTCCCTAAAGCTATAAGGAACAGCTTTGATCGCTTCCTCCGAGGTGGATATGATATAGGGCAGGACCATGATGGCGAGGGTGAATGATCCTGCAATCAGACTCATTCCAAAATGAAATGTGATCACAAAAACGGTGAGACCGAAGAGCCCATAGACCACGGACGGAACGCCTGCAAGAGTATAAATGGACATGTTGACCATATTGAGTAACAGGCCCGGCTTTGAATATTCTGCAAGGAAAATCGCTGTCGTCACCCCCACGGGTAATACGACCACCATACAGATCATTGTCAGGAGGATCGTTCCGACAATCACAGGAAAGATCCCGCCCTTCGTCATGGATTGGATCGGCGGTTGGGTGATGAAATCCCAGCTCAAGACACGAACCCCGTTGTATGCAACAAAGAACAGAATGATGATAAGAATGACTCCTCCCGAGAATCCGAGGGTCCGGATGAGCGTGAGGAAGAATCCCTCCTTAAGATCAAATTTCCGCTTATGGACCAGTTCAAAGGGTTCATGGATGGTGTTATGCAACCCCTGAATCATACCTTTTCACCTATTTTAACCGATCTGTATCTTTTAGAGATAAAGTCAGAGACTATGCTGAGAATGAGGGTGATGAGGAAAAGAAGGGCTCCAATGCCGAAAAGGGCATGGTAATGGAGGCTTCCATGAGCGGCCTCAGCCATCTCGGCTGCTATTGCAGAGGGCATGGGCCTGACGGGATCGAAAATCCAATGAGGAATCACGGCCGCTCCTCCGGCAGCCATCAGGACGATCATCGTTTCGCCAATCATGGTCCCGATCCCGAGGATGATGGCGACACTGAGCCCTGAGACCGACGCGGGAATCACGACCCTCCAGATCGTATCCCATCTGCTAGCGCCGAGGGAGTAAGAGGCTTCCCTAAAGATTCGCGGGACAGCGGCGAGGGCATCCTCTGCCACACTCGAGATGACAGGGATCGCTCTGACGGTCAGCATCAAGGCCGCGGTGAACATGTTCAAACCCGATGTGATAAAAAACTTGTTATGGCAGAAATCCGCAAGGGTTGTGGAAAAGAAAGGAAGATGGGCACTCTTCATGAGTTCGGGAAGCTTGTCTGCAATGAGAGGGGAGAGCCAGCTTGAGAGAATGGGCGCGATGACGACCATGCCGAAAAAACCAAGGACCACGGAGGGAAAACTGGCGAGCATTTCGATCAGGGGTTTCAAAAATTCTTTTACTTTGTAATTAGCGACCTCCGCCACGTAAACTGCTGTTGCTATTCCTAAAGGGATGGCGAACAGGGCGGCGAGGCCCGTGACCGTCAGTGTTCCCACAATGAGCGGAAACATTCCAAACAGTGGAGGGTTGGAGGTGGGGTACCACTCCGCGCCAAAGATGACTTTGAGGGCACCCGCCCTATAGAAGACCTCAAAAGCCTCCTTGAAGAGGAAGAAGCCTATGAGGAGAAGGATAATGACAGAAAAGAAACCCACAGAGCTAATGGTTAATTCGATGAGTTTTTCTTTTCTTTGCCACTTCAAAAGATTAAATCGCCTTTCTATAAAATATTTGGTTCTATTCTATCTTTCAATAAATGCGGTTGGTTTGCGAAAAAGGAAAGGATCACTTCGATCCTCCCCTTTTCGCTGATAGAGAAGAATTATCTTTCAGCAGACTACCTACTGCAAGGTGACGAACTTGACTTCTTTCACAACATTCTGGCCCTCTTTGGAAAGCAAGAAGTCGATGAATTTTGCAGTCACACCCGTCGGCTTCCCGTTGGTGTAAACGTAGAGGAACCGCGCGACGGGCCACTTGAAAGCTCGAACACCTTCTACTGTAGGAGCGATACCATTGATCTTCAGCACCTTTATCGACTTGTCAATGTACCCGATCCCGTCATAACCGATGGCGGTAGGATTCTGGGCCACGGTCTGGCTCATCTGCCCACTGGAGGCAACCATCATTGCATCTGGACGAACCTTATCTTTACCAAGGACTTTTTCCTGCCATACCTCGTAGGTCCCCGACGATGTGTCCCTTGAAACAACCGAAATGGGTCTATCCACCCCTCCGAGTTCTTTCCAGGTCTTCATCTCCCCGTTGTATATCTTCTTGAGCTGGTCCATCGTGATATTATCCAGCTTGTTAGAGGGATGAACAATTGCGACGACTCCGTCGAGTGCAATCTTGTGCGCCATCATATTGACACCTTTTGCTTTTCCGGCGTCGATTTCAGAGTCCTTGGCTTCTCTTGAACTGGTCGCGATCATCGTCGTGCCATCAATCAAGGCCTTGAGACCTGTTCCTGAACCACTGCCGGTTACAAAGACCTTAATATCCGGGTTCTTCTGCATAAAAACCTCGGCTGCCCTCTGAGCAATGGGGAGAACGGTTGTGGAGCCATCGATACGAAGGTCTTCTCCATAAGAGAGACCACCTAAAACAAGAAACATAATGCCAGAAACCAAAACCGCCAAAATCTTCTTCATAACGTTTCCTCCTTTTTTTGATTTGGTCTAACTAGAGTAACCTCCTTCTGTTACGATTTGGTTACAATTGTTTTAAATCTTTGTTAAATATGTCTCTACGGGAAAAATAAGTTGCATCGTAAACCCTCTTGAGGGATATTAATGTGAACATATCATCATTAAACCTTTTTCCCAAAGGGAGGGAGGTGAATGTGAAAGTAGGGACTTCAAGGAGGTCATTCATTAAAGAGTCAAATAGATTTCTTTGGGGCGTGGCAACGTCGGCTTTTCAACTTGAAGGGTCTCCCTATGCAGACTGGACAGCATGGGATGAAAAGCTGCTTTCAAATCCGCAAGTCACCAACCATTACGTGGTTTACAAAAAGGATTTGAATTTACTCAAAGAACTTGGCGCCAATGCTTACCGTTTTTCGTTAGAATGGAGCAGGATACAACCTGAGGAAGACCATTGGGACGGGGAGGCCATTCGACATTATCAAGACATTATCGATATCCTTCGCCAAGAAGACATCGAGCCCATGGTCACCCTCCACCATTTTACCCACCCGCGTTGGTTCCTTGAGAAATATCCGTGGCATAAAGATCAGTCTGTCCGAAAATACTTGGCGTACGTCGAGAAGGTGGTCTCCGTCCTTCGCGGTGTTCGTTATTGGATCACTTTTAATGAACCTTATGTCTTTCTCCTTGGTGGATATTTGGATGGATGCATGCCGCCCGGGCTTCGAGAGGCCTCTTCCGCTGTCAACGCATTGAAGAACATGCTTCTCTGTCACGGAGAGGCATATGATATGTTGCATTCATTGAATCGAGAGGCAGAGGTGGGTGTCGCGCATAATATGGCTGCCATTGCTCCTTGCCGTTTCTGGCACCCTTTGGATAGGATCCTCTCTAAAATCGCCATGTTCTTTTACAACCATTCCTTGATCGATGGATTTCTTACAGGGACTTTGAAAATAAAGTTTCCGTTCAGAAAGGAGATAGGATTGCGCCTCCCGATCAAAGGGAAATTGGATTTTATGGGCGTCAACTATTACACCCGGGTTCACTTAAGATTCAACCCTTTCAGGAAGATGGGAGTCGAGTTGAGATATCAGGACACCGATGGCCATGGACTTACGGACATGGGATGGGAGGTCCATCCCAGAGGTCTTGAAAGGGTCGTGAGATACGCATCCAAATTGAACATTCCTGTTATTATTACAGAAAATGGCATTGCTACCGGTGACGATCAAAAAAAAATAAAATTCATTAAAGGGCATGTGGATGTCCTTGAGAGATGCCTTGAAAACGGCATCGATGTGAGAGGATATTTCTACTGGTCCTTGATCGATAATTACGAATGGCTCAGAGGTTTTGATGCGCGATTTGGCCTTTACAGAGTAGATTTCAGTACTTTTGAACGAAAACCCACGTCCGCTGCTAACTATTATTCCTATCTTATTAATAAAAATCTAAAATCTTAACTGAAATTTCACCTCTCTTTAATAATTCTGTAACAATAACCGTTTACTATTTCCGTAATGCTTTTATGCGATTTCCACATCCACACCAATTATTCCGATGGTTCCCTTCAGTTAAGGAAAACAATCGACCTCTTCGGTCAGGCCGGATTTGATGTGATTGCCATTACAGACCATGTAGTCAGTGCGGAGAGTTATTATGGAAAGGTTGCGAACCGCTTCAGCTTCTCTGTGAGGGAAGACAATTTCAATAGCTACCTCACCCACCTTCGCGAAGAATCGGAGAGAGCATGGGCGAAATATGGATTGCTCGTTCTCCCAGGGGTCGAAATTACAAAGAGTTCGCTCTCCTCTGACCAATCGGCTCATGTGCTATTGATCGACATCAAGAATTTTGTCTCTGCCACATGGGATTTTGAGAAGATATTCCTTGAGGCGAAGAAGCAGGATGCCCTTATCATCGCCTGTCATCCTCACCACACTTCTGAGCTGATGGTCATCGACACGCTTTATCTCTGGAACCACAGACAAAAGTACGCCCGGTATATCGATGCCTGGGAGATCGCGAATCGGGATGACGTCTTCAACGTGATCAGCCTCAAGAGATATCCCTACATCGCCGGGAGTGATTTTCATAGGGCGAGACATCTCTATTCCTGGAAAACGTTGCTGAATTGCGAGAAGGAAATCGAGGCAGTCAAACAATGTATCCGGTACAACAAGGGGGTGGCGATCACGCTTTTTAGAAATGGTGTTCCATTCTGAGCCTAAGGGGGAGACGAAATGGAAATCTTCTGGATCATCAGTGGCTTGGCGATTTTTGGATTGATTGTTTATGGCCTTCAGATCCTTGCGGTCCGGTCTTATATACGGACCATTCAAAAGCCTACTCAAGACCGAGATTCTATGGAAACCCTTCCAGCAATCTCGATACTCAAACCCCTCAGCGGCCTGGACGATAATTTGTTTGATAACTTGGAGAGTTTTTGCCTTCAGGATTACCCGAAGTATGAGATCCTATGTTCTATCCAGGATCCGAATGATCCGGCCTATCGGGTAGCCGAAAAAGTGAAAAAGAAATTTCCGGAAAGGGAGATTTCCATTCTTGTAGAGCGATGCAACGACGGACTGAATCCAAAAGTCAATAATATGCTCCACGCTTATCGGCGTGCCCGGTATCCCTACATCCTGATCAGCGATAGCAATGTCATGGTCGATTCAGACTACTTGAAGAAGAATGCTCAGCTTATGGACGATCCCAGAATCGGACTGGTGACTAATCTGATCAGGGGGGTAGGGGCCAAGACAATCGGTTCTCTTTTCGAAAATCTCCACTTGAATTCATTCATTTTGGGAAATGTCTGTTTCTTGAGGAGATTCCTCAACATCCCCTGTGTCGTCGGTAAATCGATGTTGATGAGAAAGTGTGATCTTGAGGCGATTGGGGGCCTAAGGGCATTCAAAGAGATGCTTGCTGAGGACCATTTCATTGGAAAAAAGATACGGGAAAGGGGTCAAGAGGTGATGGTGTCGAGCTACATGATCAACAACGTGAATGAGTATTGGGGGCTGAAAAGGTTCTTGAACAGGCACCTGAGATGGGGAACGATGCGATGGAAAATCCTGGGCTATAGATATGTAACCGAACTCGTTGCGAATCCCGTACTTCTTTCGTTTTTGTCTTTGCTTTTTGAGGGGGCGTCGAAGAGGTCATTGGTTTTAATTGCCTCTGTCTTTTTCATGAAAGCGGCAGGCGATCTTTACATTGGAGAGAAGATCAACGCTCAACTCCATCCTCTTGCGTATTTCCTCTCTCCCCTGAAGGACCTGCTCATGGGAGTGGTGTGGTTCATGTCGATTGCTGATGACACGATCGTCTGGCGTGGAAATCGGTACCTGATCGGGGAAAACACAGCTTTATTTCCATGTCCTCAAAGTGACATCTGGACATGGGGGTACCGGTTCATGGACCGGATTCGAGCGAAGGTCGCATAGGATTAGGATATCGGGTAATCAGAAAATCAGTTGGCACCAGGATGTCGGTGAATTTGATCCGGCCGAGCTGGTTTAGGCCATAAAGAAGGGGGTTCATATATGGAAAATGCGGTCCGACAATCTCATTTCAGAACAAAAATCGTTTATTTGTCGGTCAAGTGGGAAGAGGTCATTACCTTTCTCACTGTTTTGTCTGCTGTTTCTGCCATTGGATTGGGAGTGGTTTGGCTATTTCTCAGAGGGATGGTGCTTCTCTATATCGTAATGGGCCTCGGTTCGTTCTATCTCGTGGGCAAAAAATTCTGGAAATTTCGGGACGACCTCATCTGAAATAACTATGAAGATAACTGGGAGCCCAAACGTATGCCAAAAACCTATGTTTTGGATACCAATGTCCTGTTGCATGACTCGGAGGCCCTTTTTGCTTTCCGAGAGAACGAGGTGGTGATCCCCTTTGCTGTGATCGAAGAGATCGACAATCAGAAGAAGCGGCAGGACGAAGTCGGAAGAAACGCGCGCCATGTTTCGGAAAGGCTCGATCTCCTGCGGCAGCAGGGACGACTCTCGGACGGGATTCTTTTGCCACAAGGAGGGAGGCTCCGGATTGAGCTGAATCATCAGGAGTTGACCAACTCTCCCGTGGGCTGGGATGCGATGAAGCACGATAACCGATTGGTCGCCCTTGCTCACCATCTTCAAAAAACTCAGGAAGGTGGGGTAATCCTTGTCACCAAAGACCTTAATCTGAGGATCAAAGCGGATTTGGTTGGAGTTCTGACAGAGGATTTTAACTCGGACAAGGTGAATTATGAGCGTCTCTACTCCGGCCTCACCGAACTTCACTTATCCCACGAGAAGATTGATCTTTTTTACCGGGAGGGAATGTTGAAGCTTCAAGAAGAGACAGACCTGTTTTCCCACCAGTTTGTGATTCTCCGAAATTGCACCGAGGCATCCGGGTCCGCTCTCGCCCGCCACTATCAGAACAGCCTGTGGGCTCTCACCAATGGGGACTCTACCAACTGGGGCATCCGGGCTTTGAACAAAGAACAACGGTTTGCCCTAGAATTGTTGGTGAATGACCGAATCAAAGTTGTGACTCTTGTGGGGCGGGCGGGCACAGGAAAAACGCTGCTCGCCTTGGCCGTGGGACTCGAAAAAGTATTGGAGGAAAAGGTCTACAGGCGGCTTCTCGTCACACGGCCTGTCATCCCCATGGGAGAAGATCTCGGGTATCTCCCCGGGACGATGGGGGAGAAGTTGCGCCCATGGATGCAGCCCATCTACGACAACCTCGAGTTTCTGTTCAATAATCATCAAGATCCCCGGGAAAGCATCTTGCATCTTATGGATGAAGGAACGCTGATCATGGAAGCCCTGACGTACATGCGAGGAAGGAGTATTCCAAGGCAGTTTATCCTTTGTGATGAGGCCCAGAACCTGTCGCCCCACATGATCAAGACGTTGATCACCCGAGTGGGTGAGGGATCTAAGATCGTATTTACCGGAGATCCTGAACAGATCGACCATCCCTATCTCGATGCCAGCAGCAACGGCCTCACGTACCTGGTGGAGAAACTGAAGGGGGAAGAGATTGCAGGCCATATCACGCTCGCCAAAGGTGAAAGGTCGAAGGTGGCTGAACTGGGCGCCAAGCTGCTCTGATCGGTACGCCCACTAAAGATTATCTTTCGGTTTCTCGGCCCAGCCGGTATCGCTGATCCCAACAACGAGTCCATGCAATCCGTTCTCATGCAACAACAAGATCTCGTTTGCCTTCTTTATCTATCAAAGTACCAACCTTGAAGAAGCTCTCCTTGTCTGCGTTGCTGAAGTTAGCGGCAATTCCTTTCCGCGGGCAGGCAAGTTGTTGTTGAGTGTAGGCAATGTGTGCCGGACGAATGAGCACGGAAGTCAGAGGATTGAGAAGAAAGAAAGAAAGGGGAAAAATCAGGCAGCCAGAGGATCTAACGAAGCCTCTTGGAGTTTGGTGAGAAAAGAGACCTAAGAACTCAATCCTCTATGTGAGTTCTATATGAGTAAAGTTATGAGCGACAGGGGCGATCCCTCCATTGCTGCACCTGCGAAAGCTCCGAAAAGCGCCTTCCAGGCCAAATGTCCAGCCTTTGAAGCCGCATTGTGTATGTACTGATCATTTGTAATCGCCTTTGACTGATCGAAGAAGCCTGCTTCTGCGAGGAAATCTGTAATGGTATTGGGACCGACTGCACGAGGATCGTAATGAATGACAACGCTGCCGGTCACCGTGTTGACAGAAGTCGATTGGACGCCATAAATTGACCTTAGGAGTGTCTGAATCTCTGAAGCTCTCTCCTCATTTCCTTTGATGAGAGGAGTTCTTACCCGAAGGCGGCCTGGAACTTGATGCAAGTAGTAGCTCATTCTATGATCCTCCTTTCGCAACCTTTAAATAGTTTTTGCATTCTGGGTAGGAAGAGCATCGAAATCGGACCGCTTTGGTCTCCCTTTTGTAAAGATGCATTTTCCCTCCGCACACGGAACAAGTTGGAGCTCCGATCATTCTTCCATTGTCCCTCGTGAATTGCATTCCGCAGAGCATGCATCGGTATCGCTGTTTCCCTGTCTTCAATTTGCCATATCTGTAAAGCACATTTGATCGGCATTTTGGACATTGGACCCCGAGAATCTTCAGGGCTTTCATGACCTTAGAATAACGTGCCTTTGTTACAGTTTCGTGAAGTTAGCCTTACATTTTTGTTAAATTTTGAGACAAACGATCAAAAATACAGCCTTTTTTCTCTGAAATACAGTCTTCACCCCAATTTCCTGAACCGCATCTTGTGTTATAGTGTAGTTGTGTCACCCCTTTTGATCGTCAATGATTTAGGTCCATTTCATGGCTTGCAGAAAATAGTAATCCCGTTGTAGGGAAGTAATGAAAAAAGTTGTACCTATTCGCCCCGGACATTGTTAGAATAAAAATGTGGCTCCCTGAAACGAGTGCAGAAAGTTAATCGTGTTTTCGAGGAGGGAGACTTGTAAGGAGGTGATCTATTATGTCGATTTTCAGTAACGGGTTAAAAGGAAATATCTTTGGAGGGTTGGCCATTGGCATCGGAGCAGCAATTCTTGCGCCCGTCGTGGTTCCTGTTCTGGCAACGATCGTCAAACCGTTGGCCAAGGGTGCGGTCAAAGGCGGGTTCATCCTGTTAGAAAAAGGCAAAGAGGTGGCGGCTGAAGCTATAGAGGCGGCTGAGGATCTCGTAGCAGAGGCCAAAGCGGAGCTTGCCGAAGCACAAAAAAGCGAAACGCTGTCGGTTCCTGAAGTAGCGAAAGATGAGTCTGGACTCAAGAGTTAACCTTTTCAGGACATGGGGAATCATATGGCCAATGTTCAATCGGTTGCTATTCTAAGCCACCAGTCGCCAGGGAGATTGAGACTAAGAATACCATCGAAAAAAGGGAACGGACTCTTCTTTCAATCGCTGAAGGATCAACTATCTACTCTGTCCGGCGTTGAACGAATTCATATCAACCCCATTACCGGAAGTATTCTTCTGATTCATTCGATCGACGCAGAGAAGATAGCTCAATTTGCCCGGGAGAAGGGACTCTTTGAAACTCAACGGGGAAGCACAAAGACTTCATATCTTCATCAAGAAGTGACAAAAGCCTTCAATATCCTGGATGAGCGAGCCAAGGGTTTTACTGGAGGGGGAATCAATCTCGGAGCCATGGCCTCTCTTGCCTTGATCGCCGCAGGGACTTACCAGATCTTCAGGGGCAACTTTGCCGCCATTCCCTGGTATACCGCGTACTGGTATGGCCTTAACCTCTTCTTGAAATCGAAGTCCGGCGGAAATGGGGGGGGAGAATAAAGGGTTTGGGTAACTCCTGAGGCGAAAAAGGTTCGCCTGCTTGAGTCACCCCTTCCTTACAGCCTGAGTATTTCGCCCTATTTTTGTAAAGAAAGGAGGACAAGTGTATGAAGGAGGAGAAGAAACAGTTAACCGAACCCAGCGAAGACATCGGTAAAGCAGGAACTGCGGTCAAGGAAGGGATCGTCAGCAGTTTGAAAGGAATTAACGAAATTGAGGCGGAGATCGTTAGCCTGGTGAGAAGCACGGTTTCGAATTCGTTACGTGCAACTGGAGCTGCAGCCGACGAGAGTCTCAAAGTCACCAAGGATGTGGTGAAGGGAACCATTCAAGCTACTGAAGAGGTAGGGACTGGATTGATGCTGAGCACAAAGAACGTGGCGAAAGGTGTGGTCATGGGAGTAAGTGATGTAGGAGGAGATGTCATGACCGCAGCAGGTCATACGGTGAAGGCGGCTGTGAAGGGAGCTGGAGAGATAGGAGCGGATGTATCCCTTGTTGCAAGGCGGACTGTAGACGGGCTCATCGAGGCCACCAAAGAGGTCGGCGGAAACGCAGAGGAAGTGGCTAAAATAGCCGTGGTAGGCGCCATCGAAGCAGCAGGGGTGATCGGAACCACGGCCGTGAAAGCCGTCAAAGATATCCTTGTGGGTGTCGTGGAGGGAGTGAAAGAAGTAGCGAGTACCGCTTTGCCAAAACCGCCACCCTCCGCGGGCCCTAAAAAGAAGACCTGACGGGCTGTGAAAAGAATCGGCTCTTGTCACTTGGCCAAAGGGGCGGGTGGCTTCTCGAAACTCCAAAACGCGACGATTAGCTATTCGAAAATCTTCCCAACCGTTAAGATCATAGAGTCAATCAGTGTTAGGCAACGTAGTGAAGAGTCTAAAGATTTAACGATGAAGCTTGTCCAATCCCCCCTCTTGAGCAGCCGCAGTTCTTGGAAATAAGGTTTTTTCATTTTCTCACTGCAGCAGAGTGGGATGAAAGAAACGGTGAGCATCGATGGCGCTTGTTCAACCGCTTCATACAGCGGTCAGCGGAAGAGCCCGGTTTAGAATCCAAGGGCTTTACCGATCAGAATCTCTCAAACAGTACCTTGAATTAGAGCTCTTGAAACGCGATGGCATCCGGAGCATTTCGGTCAGCACCTTGACCGGAAATCTCCTCGTGTATTTCAGCTCAGCTCGGCCTTCCTCTGAGATCGCATCCTACATTGGCACGGTTGTTTCGGATTACCAAAAAGCGACGGCGGCCGAAAGGAAGCGTCGCTCCCAGGAGGGATACTACGACATCCAACTGAAGCAGGGAGGGAGATCGAAACCTCGACCTCCTTCATGGGCAAGGGATGATACCGTTGATGGAAGATCCTCTCTTCCTGGCCCATCCTCTTCCAAGCGACAAGAGCTCAGACGGCTGTTGCTCCGAGCGGAAGACCAGGAGAGTCAAGCATGGCATCTTATGGATGCGCAATCCGTATTACGACAGTTTGGCACCGATCCCCAGTTAGGATTATCCCCGGCGACCGCCCAGGAGATTGTGAAACGGTATGGACCTAACCTGCTTCCTGAATCCGTCCCGCGGTCGAGGTGGAGCATCTTCATCGAACAGTTCAAATCGCTGCCCGTCTACATGCTATCGGCGGCAGCCGCCCTATCTATCGCCACGGGGGGAGTGGTCGACGCAGCGGTGATCATGAGTGTTGTTCTCATCAACTCCGTCATCGGTTATATCACGGAAAACCACTCGGAGAAGGTCATCTTCTCTCTCAAGCGGTTGGTGACACCTTCTGCCCTGCTCCTCAGGGAAGGCCGGATCTGCCAGGTCAGTGCAGAGGCTGTCGTTCCCGGCGACCTATTGGTCCTAAGGCCCGGGAGCTATGTGACAGCGGACGCCAGACTCTTGGAGATCCAGCACCTGAGCATTGACGAATCTTCCCTCACCGGTGAGAGCATGCCCGTCCAGAAGACCACGGATCCATTAAGCGACGAGAGAGTTCCTCTTGCCGACCGGACCAACATGGTCTATATGGGAACGTTGGTGACGGGGGGACAGGGCATCGGCGTGGTGGTTGGAACCGGAGCGTTCACCGAACTCGGGAAGATCCAGGCCCTCATCGGAGAGGCAAGACCTCCTGACACGCCGATGGAAAAGCAACTGGATCAAATGGGCACTCAACTAGTCTATCTCAGCAGTGCCGTATGCGGAGTAGTCTTCCTGATCGGTCTTCTCAGAGGATACGGGTTGCTCCAGATGTTGAAAGTCTCCATCTCCCTTGCTGTCGCGGCAGTTCCCGAAGGCTTGCCCGCCGTGGCCACGACGACGCTGGCCCTTGGCATTCGAACCATGCAAAAGCACCACGCCCTGATCCGTCATCTGGAGGCGGTCGAAACCCTCGGCTCGGTTCAGACGATCTGTCTGGATAAGACAGGCACCCTCACACTCAACCGGATGTCTGTCGAGATGGTTTACGTGGGCCTTCGGGAGATGGAGTTTTCGAGCAAGGGCTTCACAGCAGGAGAGGAGGAGATCAATCCCTTTGTCTGTGACGAACTCCTTCGTGTGCTTCACACCGTGGTTCTTTGCAACGAATCCGAGATCTTCCGCCAAAATGGAGAGTTTGTCGTCAACGGTTCTCCCACTGAAAACGCTCTGATCCAGATGGCCCTCGGCTCCGGCGTGGACGTCGTCAGCCTTCGGCAAAGGTATCCCTTGAAGCGGATCTACCATCGGTCTGATAACCGGAATTTCGTGGTGACCCTTCACGAAGCGGAGGATCAGCAGCACCAGATCGTTGCGGTCAAGGGCAGTCCAACCGAGGTTTTGGCCATCTGCGAATCTTACCTGGTCAACGGAGAAAGGATCCCTTTGACGGACGAGGATAGGCATCGGATCGAAGTGCAGAATGAACGCATGGCCGCAAAGGCCCTGAGGGTTCTCGGGGCGGCCTATGCTTTGAACGGGCTGGAGGCGAACCATTTCGAAGTGGCTGAAGAAACACCAAAAGGTCTGATCTGGCTCGGCCTCGTTGGGATGGGCGATCCCATTCGTTCTGGGATGCAATCCCTGGTCCGCTCCTTTCACACTGCCGGCATCAGCACGGTGATGATCACAGGGGACCAGACGCCCACCGCCTATGCCGTCGGAAAAGAGCTGAACCTCAGCCAGGGAGCGACTCTTGAAATCTTCGACTCCACACGGATCGATGACGTGGATCCGGAGGTCCTCAAAAGCCTCTGTACGAGGGTGCAGGTCTTCTCCCGGGTGAGCCCAGCCCATAAATTACAGATTGTCTACGCCCTGCAAAAGGCAGGAAGGGTGGTGGGCATGACTGGAGACGGGATCAATGATGGTCCTGCTCTGAAAGCTGCGGATATTGGCATTGCGATGGGGCACACGGGAACGGATGTGGCCCGAGAAGTCGCGGATGTGGTCCTGGAAGACGACAACCTCGAGACAATGATCGTCGCCATTAGCCAGGGGAGAACGATCTATTTCAACATCCGGAAGACGATTCACTACCTTCTCTCGACCAATATGAGCGAAATCATGGTCATGTTTGCGGGGACGGCCGCTGGTCTCGGCCAGCCTCTCAATGCCATGCAGCTCCTCTGGATCAACCTGGTTACGGATATCTTTCCAGGTCTTGGCCTGGCCCTTGAGCCTCCAGAGCCCGACGTCCTCTCCCGACCACCGCGGGATCCGGGAGAACCGATTATCCAAAAGAAGGACTTTAAGCGAATTGGCTTTGAGTCGGCCATGCTCTCCTCCGGAGCACTTGGGGCCTATGGCTATGGAATCGCGCGGTATGGGATTGGACCCAAAGCAAGCACCCTGGCCTTTATGGGATTGACTTATGGGCAGATCATCCATGCCCTGAGTTGCCGTTCCAAAGAGCGCAGCCTGATAAGTCAGATCACGGAACCGACCTCCTCCCCGCCGAACCGGTACTTCCAGGTTGCCATCGGCGGCACGCTCGCTTTGCAAACCCTAACCTTTCTTGTCCCGGGGCTCAGGAGCCTGTTGCAGATTACCCCTCTCGGAGCGATGGACTACCTGGTGGTCGGCGGGAGCGCCCTCTGGCCTCTGCTCGTCAATGAAATGACAAAGTCAACCTTTCGAGTCTCCCCGGTCCAAACAGGGGGTTTGCTCACGAATAATTCTGAGCAGCCACCTCCTTCGTCTCTGTCTGAACAGACGTGGTTTGACAAGGTTAAAGGATCAAACGAGGAGAAAGCATGAAAAGAGACTTCATTTTCACTTCTGAATCGGTCACAGAAGGCCACCCGGACAAACTGTGTGATCAGATCAGCGATGCGATTTTAGACAGATTCCTTCAACAGGATCCTCATTCCAGGGTCATCGCGGAATGCGCTGTCTCAACTGCCATCGTCTTCATCGCCGCACGGTTTGACAGCGAAGCGAGGCTGGATTTCCCGAACATCGCACGGCAGGTCATCCAGCAGGTTGGTTACGATCAGCAGACGTTTAATGCTCAGACCTGCAGCGTCCTCACGAGCTTGAAAGAAATCCCCCACGATGCGAGTTGCGCTTTTGATGAACGGAAGATGCCGGATGAGGAGATGGATCAAATCACGGTGAAGAATCAAGTCACTGTGTTTGGGTTCGCTTGCGATCAGACAACCGCCATGATGCCCCTTCCCATCTGGCTCGCCCACAAGCTGGCCAGGAGGTTGACCGCTGTCAGACTCCAAAAATTTCTTCCCTACCTGGCCCCTGATGGGAAAACACAAGTAAGCGTAGAGTACCGGAAAGGACATCCTTTTCGTTTGCACAGTATCACGGTGATTGGGAGCCAGAAGCGGGGGGCGGACAAGGGAGGGCCTGACCTCAAGAAGTTCATCGATGACATCCGCGAAACGGTGATCGTACCCGTCTTTCAGGATGAGGAGTTGAAGCCTGATGATCAAACGAGGATCTTTGTTAACCCGGATGGCCCGTTTCTTGTGGGCGGCCCTGCTGTCCACTCGGGTCTGACAGGGAGGAAAAACGCGATCGATACGTATGGAGAATTCTCGAGACAAAGCGGCGCCGCCCTGAGCGGGAAGGATCCGACCCGAATCGACCGCGTGGGTGCGTACGCAGCTCGGTACGCGGCGAAGAATATCGTCGCGGCCGGACTGGCAGAAGAGTGTGAGGTCCAACTGAGCTATTCGATCGGATTAGCTCAGCCAGTTAGCATTTACGTGGAGACCTTTGACACAGGGAGAATTTCAAACGAAGAGATTGCTGCACGGGTGAAACGGGTATTTGATTTTCGTTTGGCTGGGATCATTAAGCAGTTCAATTTAAGGTATCAGCCTTCGATTGTTAAAGGGGGTTTTTACAGAAAACTCGCAGCCTACGGCCATATGGGAAGAATGGACATCGGGTTGCCCTGGGAATTGACCGATAAAGCGCGTGCGTTAGCCAACGACTGACGGGGGTAGTTATGACGGCAAATGGCTTATATGAAAATGATCTCGAAAGGCAGCAGTGTGCTCATGCCATTCAGATCCTGGCAGAAGAGATCAGGATTTCAGAAGAGGAGATATACCGGGTCTACGAGGGTGTCTTAAGGGAGTACAAGAGAGAGGCAAAGATCAAGATCTTTCTACCGATTCTTGTCGCCAAGAGAGTTAGAGAGACCTTGAGAAAAATATGACCCTGAGTTAGTCAACCTCGGCCCCTTTAGACAGGATGCTCAATCGAGACGACGACCTCCGCGATATTTTGAGGGACCTGTGAATCAGCGGCATGAACAAGGCCTCATCATCTGCCACTCGGTCCGAGGGCGCCTGCGAGTTAGAGTAAGCATCCTGAAGTCACGCAGGGACGTGGCTGACTGGTTGGAAGAGTGGTTAGTCCAGCAACATGGGATTCAAAAGGCCCAGGCTCGAACCACGACCGGAAGTGTGATTCTTTTTTATGACACCCGTAAGATTGCACCCAAAGTACTTTTGAAAATCGTCCTCCAGGGGCTCGAAGCTTTTCGCAGTTCGATTCAGAACCCACAAGCCCATGCGAAGTCCGCCTTTCCCCGGGGAGGGTCCGCATCCCTGCGAGCTTCCGACCGGAGTTTCAGACCGTTGCCTCTCGCTTGGTTAATCGGTCTGACCGGGTTCTTTGCGTACAGCCTAATAAGGAGACTCGTTGGAACCCCTCTCTCGGAACGCTCCTTGAGTTTTCTTGGCGTGGGAAGCGTGATCGGGGCCATCCCTCTCTTTCATCGTGCAATAAAAGATTTCCTCCAGAAAAAGAACATCACCCTGTTCCCCTTTCTGGCCGGCGCATCCGTGATCGCCATTTTACTGGGAGAGGCATTCACCGCGCTGGAGGTGATCTGGGTGACAGCGGTGAGCCTCTTTGTCGAAGATTATGTAGCCGATAAATCGCGAAGAGCGATCCGTGAAAGCCTGTCGGTGACGATCAAGAAAACCTACCTTTGGATCGACGGCGCGGAAGTGGAAGTCCCGGTTGATGAAGTGAACCCAGGCCATATCGTCGTCGTCCACACAGGCGAGAGGATTCCGGTGGACGGCATCGTCGTGAAAGGGGAGGCCCTGGTCGACGAGGCCCACATCACCGGACGATCCGTCCCGGAAATTCGTCGAGGAGGCCAGGAGGTTTTTGCGGGGACCACTTTACAGGAAGGATATCTGCACATTCGCGCTGAGAAGGTGGGCGATGATATTTATCTTAACCGAATTCTTCATCTCGTCGAGGAATCCCTTTCTCAAAGATCACCTGTTGAACGAAAGGCCGATGTATTGGCCAGGCGTTTAACTTACTTTGGCACCGTCGCCACCGCAGGGACGCTTCTGTTGACCCGACAGATCTCCAGGGCCCTCTCGGTGCTGCTCATTTCGGCTTGTCCCTGTGCAACGGTGCTGGCTGCCTCGACGGCCGTGACAGCCGGGGTGGCCAATGCGGCTCGTCACCGGGTGCTCATTAAAGGGGGCCTCTACCTGGAAAGAATCTCCGAGGCCGACTGTTACTGTTTCGACAAGACCGGGACGTTAACCCTAGAGTCACATCGCGTAACTGAGATCATCCCTCGCGCCCCTACACAAGACCCTTCAAGACTACTTGCCCTGGCGGCATCCGCTGAGATTCACACGACGCACCCTGTGGGAAGGGCAATTGTAGCAGAGGCATCAAGACGCGGGATTGACCCCGCCTTTCAGGGCGTCAGAGAGTTCCTCGTAGGGAAAGGGGTCCGGATGACACTGGACCAAGACATTATCGCCGTAGGCAACCTCGATTGGATGGAGGAGATGAACATCAGTATCAATTACTTTCGCAAGAGAACTCAGACTCTGATGGAGAGGGGTTGCAACGTCGTTTTTGTTGCTAAGAATGGAAAGGCGCAGGGAATGATCGGGATCGCGAACACCATTCGCCCAGAAACCGAAGCAACCCTTCGAGAGCTTCGGAAAGATGGTGTCACCCAGTTATGTCTGATCACGGGGGATACGGAGCCGGTTGCCAGGGGTCTTGCTGAGGATCTCAGGTTCGATGCGTACCGAACCTCCCTTCTGCCCGAGGAGAAAGCCCAATATGTCAGAGAGTTGCAGCAGGTGGGGCGAAAAGTCGTCGTCGTGGGTGATGGGGTCAATGACGCCCTGGCCCTCTCACAGGCAAATATCGGCGTAGCCATGGGGGCTGGAGGGGCCGAGGTGGCCATTGAGGCTGCAGACATTGCCCTGGTCGACAGTGACCTGATGCGTCTGGTGAGCCTGCGAAAACTCAGCCGCGAAACGATGCATATTATCGAGCAGAATCACTGGATGGCCGTTTCAACAAACATTGTTGGCGTATTCCTTGGAGCCACTGGAAGGCTTCCACCCTTTTGGGGCGGTCTTCTCCATGTGATTCACTCTCTCGGGATCATGCTCAATTCCGGCCGGTTGCTGAGCTGGACACCGTCTGAACCTTCTTCTCACAGCCTCTGAGAGGTTTCCTCAGTCTCGAATGCACTCTGCCATTGCAGAGGCTGGATCGTCACTCGCTAACAGGATTTCAAAGTGGCGTCTTCGGACGGGCGATCGGGTCGTTCTGAGTCTCTGGGTCCAACGATTACGCAGAATCACTGGATCGATGATCTCACCACAGAAAATGCAACGCCAACCTTGGAACACATCATCCGAGCCGTAAAATGCCTCGGGAACCATGATCCCATCACATCGTTGACACTTCATTGTTCTTCTCCCATATGACTGCCTTGAGGATCTTTCATGGAGTCCATGATTACAAGATAACGTTACGAATATTTGTTCGTTCGAATAAGATTTCGTGAATTTTCGTGAATTTTCCTTGACAAAGAAGGTTTCTTTCGGTTATCTTGCAAAAAGATGCAGGAATGCATTGATGAGTTGGTTCTGACGGATCGACTCAGGAATTGCTCTGACGAGCAGAAAGGAGGAATCCAATGGAGGAAGTCCTAAAGGAATTGAAATCGATCTCGGAAGCCCTAAACGACTCTTCTGACTCACTCAACTCCACCCTCACTGAAATCAACAACGAAATCAACAAACTCAATCTGGGTATTGAAGTGTGGTTGGAAAGGAGTCCGCTTATCCTCGTGAATGGTAAAGAAGCTCCCGAAAATCCCCCGACGCCGAATGATAACACGGTCGGGGAGGGAGCATTGATTCTGGGATATGCGCGGACTTCGGAAGGCTGGGGGCTAGCTGTTAAGGAAGTTAAGTTTCAAGAGGGGTTCTACGGCAGAGATTCAAAGTTTCTCCTTAGAGAAACGCATGAAAAGAAGGTCGTCTCGTTGCTAAAAACCCCGCGCCCAGTTCGTGCCGCGGCGATTCGTCTGATCCCGTTTCTTCTGAAGGCGCTCAAAAAAGAAGGGTATCGTCTTTTGAAAGACGTTCAGAAAGCGCAAAAGATCAGATGGAAGATCGCGAAGAAATTGGCAAAGAATAATAAGGGCTCATAAGTTCCGTCCGATCCGTCAGAATCCATACCAGATCTAGTTCTGAGATTTTCCCCGCAATTCTATTGAAAATTGACAATCACCCCATTTTTCGGTAGAAGATAAGGTGATTGGAGGAGAACCATGGCAAGCGAGGTGGAAATTATTCTCAGATTTGTCTTAGCATCTGTTCTCGGAGGGGTAATCGGCCTGGAGCGAGAGGTTCATGGTAGGGAGGCAGGAGTGAGAACCTATCTTCTCGTTTCATTGGGTTCGGCTCTCATCATGGTGGTCTCGGAATTTCTCCCCGTCAAATATCAGGATGGACCTCTAGAGAAATCATCCGGGGGGATCCGGGACGTATTGCAGCCCAGGCCATCACTGGAATTGGTTTCCTGGGTGCGGGAGTTATCCTCCGTTATAGAGACTCGATACGCGGACTGACCACGGCTGCCTGTATGTGGGTGGTCTGTGCTATTGGTCTGACCGTAGGCTCAGGTTACTATCTCTTTGGTCTTACAGGCGCCGGGATTACTCTATTGTCCCTTTTAGGGTTGAAGGGTCTCGGAAGGAGGTTGAGAAAGGATTGGTATATGGAGCTGGTAGTTATCTCTGAAGATATCGAAGGCCAGATCGACCGAATCCAGAAGCTCATCGATAAATATGACTCGAACGTGACCAGGCTGGCGGTAAAAAGAAATCTTCGAGACAAAGAGATTACGCTGAATTTCCATCTACGATTTCGAGCCATCCAGCCCGATCGAAGTATGTACCAAGAAGTATTCGGTCTCCCCGGAATCAAGCAGGTAGAATTGAAATAATCTCATTAAGGCCTTTGGTCCGTCTAAAACACAGGGGCAGGGAACGCATATATGCGTTCCCTACTCATTAAGAAAAGAAAACTCATGGACATTCCTATTCTCAGCAGATCCAATGGGAGAAAGACCTGGGAGGAGCCACGTGTCCAAGGGCAATCCTTAAAGAGAATGAAGGTTTTGGCGACGGTGCTGCTGCTGTCCATGGTCATCTTATATCTCTTTGCAAGATCTCTCAGAGAGATCTTCCCTTTTCTTGAAGTGGTCATGGCCTTCACGGAAGCGGCGATGGTTGGGGCCTTTGCAGATTGGTTTGCTGTGGTGGCATTATTCAGACACCCGCTGGCCCTTCCCATTCCGCATACCGCCATCATCCCGAAGAACAAAGACCGGCTCGGGGAAAATCTCGCTAAATTTGTCAGGGACAATTTCCTTTCTCAAGAGGCCATCGGGGCGAAGTTGAATGCCGTGGACGTCACAGGTCTGGTTAGCCGGGTGTTCTCGGATGAGCAGAGGGCAAGAGATCTGGCGAATAAACTCATAGAATATACTTTGTTTATTGTGGAGAAATTTGATGAAAAAGATCTCAGAACGTTCGGCAAGAATTTGGCACTCCAGAACCTCGACTCCATCCAGCTCGGCCCTTGGCTCAGCAAGATCATGGAAAGCTTTACCAAGGACAATCGGCACCACGTCCTTCTTGACGGGGGGCTCGCGGTGATAACAGGATGGTTGACAAGAAACGAACCTGGAATCAGAGCAAGAATGAAAGAGGGTAATCCATGGTGGGTTCCCGCTTTTATTGATGATAAGATCCTCGACATGGTGGTGGGCAAACTGAAAGACTTGTTGGAGGAAATTCGCAACAATCCCGCCCATGAGGTCAAGAAAAGAATTGACGAAGCCATCTTTCAGTGGATCGAAGCTTTAAGAGATTCCCCGAATGTAAATGAGAGGATTCACGATCTGAAAGAAAGGTATTTGGACCATTTGGGCTTGAAGGAAGTATTGGGGGGGTTATCGGGTGACCTGAAGGCAAGTATTCTACAGGATCTAAAGAATCGAAATTCTACAATCCGGAGCCAGATTGAGCATGGTATTTCTACCCTGGGTAGAAGTTTGGGGGAAAATCCTGCGGTGAGAGAGAAGATCAATTTCTGGTTATGTTCTTCTCTTTTGAAGCTGTCGAGTGAATACGCCGATACCATCAGTTCGATTATTTCCGACACAGTAAGGAAGTGGGATGCGGAGAGAACAAGCCGTACGATTGAACTTTATATTGGCAAGGACCTCCAATGGATTCGGATCAATGGCACTCTGGTAGGAGGTCTCGTAGGACTGCTCATCTATTTTATCTCCAGGTTTTTGCATTAACCAGTAAAAGAACTTCTGCCATCCCTCCGCCTGAGGCAAGTCTCTTGCCGCCTCTAGAAGATGAGCGCTGTCATCGGGTGACTCCTGAGAGATCCTCCGCTAAATGAACGGCGCGAATTTGATGAGTACACCAATCAACGCGGCTTGCGCCTTACTCATCTCGCCCAGACTCCCTCGTTTTTCGGATATTTCCCGATAGAGTGTGAAGTCCGTCGGCAATTCTTCTTCGTTGATCAGGCAGGCAATCCCACCGATGATCTCAGTAATTTCTTCCGGAGTTTTCGGATTATTTCGGGCGATGTACTTGATCTTTATCACCGCTCGTTGCCGATCATAATTGATGTCCGTGACACTATGCAGCGCCAGGATCAGATAGCCGCAAAGTGCCAGCCAGAATACCTCATCATATCCCTTCCAATTCGGCAGGGAAAATCGCAGCAAAGCCGGTTGTGCATATCCCGCCTGCTTAATGTGGCGGTAAAGTGTCACGGGAAAATTCTCTTTTCCCTGAACTTTCTTGAGCATCTCACTCAACGCCCTCCTTTCCTCCACTCGAACCAGTTTGTCGATTTTTTCAAGTACGCTTCCCTGGCTGGGGAAACCTAATTTATCGAAGGTCTTTATTATATTGTTCATCCGCTATCTCCTCGACTCATCTTAGGTAGGAATCTACATCTTTCAATAAGGCCTGTCAACAACGACTTTGCAACGAATCCAAAATGGGGACCTATAAAAATAAGGAAGAGAATCAATCGGACATATCGTCCATATCGACGTAGGTTTACGACTGCAGTTTCTTGATCGCGTCCTTAAATGTGGTTGCGGTGTCGAATTTGCGAGCGGGGCAGCCGGCAATGATTTCCTCCTCCAGCCTGGCGAGGACATCGAGCTCATCGTCCACTGCCAGGATTGATTTTCCATTCAGAATTGATCTGGCCACAAAACCCATTTCCAGTTAGAAGCCATAAGGATAGATATTGATTCTGGTATCGTAAGGCCCTATACACCCCCCAATCTTGGGTTAGGTGGGATTTTGGGTGGGGTTTGGAAGGGCATACAGGGCCTTCACTCATCGCGAATCCGTACTCGGCAAATCAGTTGCTGCTTAAAGTGTAGCTCCAGGTTTCCTTCTTCACGAAATTCAACGTCGGCGTGATCCCGGTATCGGGGAGCTTCGGTCCATTGGGATAACTCGCGTCCGATTGCCACTTGCCGTGGTCGTCGGAGTAATAGTCGACGGTGACGCGTGGACCTTCGATGGTGAAGATGTAGTAGCCAATGGTATAGAGCTCCTGGGAGATCGATGCCTCACGGGCTTTTTGACCAAACCACTTTGGATCGGCTGCGGGCTTGGGGGTATAAAATTTGCTGCTGTTAGAAGCACAGATGAGTTGCTCGACTTTCGATGCCCCATCAGGACTGGTAATGATGGAGCGCTGATGGATATGGTCGTGGCCGCTGATGAAGTATTTGACTCCGTTATCCTGCAGACTTGCAAGGAATGCGTTCTGCCATTCCGGGTTCTCATTCGGATAGCCATGGAAGAGTGAATCCTGATGGTTTTCCCCTATCAGGTTCTGGTGCGAGAAGACAAAGGCATGCGTGGTGCCACGGGTTTTTTTGTCAAGCCTGCTGCTGATCCAGGACTGCTGATCATTGATGGAATACCCGTAGTAGTAATGCTCTAAGCCTGAGGCGATAAAGACCTTGCCGGGGGTCGCCCAGTTGTCGACAATGACGAAACGAGCGTTGTTGCCCTCGGTGCCGTAATCGAACGAGTAGCTCATTCCTTGCAGATCAGTGCTGACGGAGGTGGGGCTGCTGAAGTTAGTCGCGCCCAAGGTGTTGCTGAGGCCGCGCGTTTGGGGAAAGTTGGCCTGGACGGCCGGTATACCGAAAGAATTTTTGTTCGTATTATGATTGTAGCGGTCTGCACAATTACGGTTGAGCTCCGTGCAGTTGGCATAGGTCTCATGGTTTCCGCGCATGGGGAAGAAGCCGGTGCCCGCACGATAAAGCATCTGGGCAGCTTCCGCGCGTTTTGCGATATCCGTATCATAACCGTCCTCTGTCAGATCGCCCACCTGAATGACGAACCTTACACCTGCCTCGATAAACTTCTGGTTAATCTGCTCGATGATTGAAACTGCGACGCCGTTTGGATTCTTTCCTGCGGGGTCGGTGGGAGCTGTCCATTGCGTGTCAGACATAACTCCGAACCTCCAGGGTTCGGCTCCGGCTGATCCGTTTACGAACATCAAATGGGCGAGCACCAAGATGAAGAGTGCTCTTAATTGGAATCGTTTTTTTCTCTGTTGTTTCATACAAATAAGCTCTCCTTCAGATTTTCGATCATGTTAAAAGGCTAATGTTACACAGATATTACGGTTATGCTACGTTTTTGATTCGGAGCCTGTTCACAGAACAGACTTGCAGCTGTACCATCGCATTTGGCTGCCCAAGCCGGACATGAAAAAAGGGCGGGGCTGTTGGTAGCCCCGCCCGGAACGTTGAGAAACTCTGAATTACAGCTGCCCGTTCAACGGACTGAGTCCTGAAGGGCCCGGCCGTGAGGTTCTGCGGGGCCATGTGGGCCGGGGTTCCACGCGGAAGACGCGTTAATAACCTGTATCGGCATTGGTAGGGTAAAGTCCGAAAATAGCGATGGCTGGGCGAAGGTCTGCTCGCCGTTGAGACCGGCGTACTTCCCCAGGAGTGGTGAATAGGTGCTGAAGTGAACGAAGCCTTCGGTCAAATCAAACTGCATGAGGCGGAGCCAGCCCTCTCCGCCCGGGTCATGTCCCACCATGCCATCGGTGCCAATGGTGTTCCCCTGGTAGTCGCTGAGCACCTGATAGACGTCGTGGCCGGCAATATTCTTATCGATGCGGATATTCTCCGATTGTGAAATCCCGTTGACCGTGGGATTCCACGAATGACCGCAGAGGACCAGGAAGATCTGGTCGTTCTGGCTGATGAATTTGTCCCATACTTGCTGGGCGCTGTTGCAGCCGCCGGGAGAGGCTGGCTGTGGGCCGCCTGTGCAGGTTCCGGGTGCAGTCGTCAGGTAGGAGGCTTCATTGAGAGGAGCCGGTGCCGTGAGTGGCGGCTCGTTATTCCCGGGGGGAGGGGGACTGATGTACGAGTGGGTCGTCACAATTGTGGCATAGCCCGGGTGGGCATCGATCACGTCCTGTGCCCATGCCAGGGCCTCATCGCTCGCTTCCATCTGGAGAGAGATGTGAAGGAAATCTTTGCCTCCCACCTTGAAGATCTGAAAGCTCGACAGGCCCGGATCATAGGTCAGATTGTCCGAGGCGCCGCCATACCAGGGTTTGTCAACAAAGAGTGAGGATGTGGAACCAAAATATCTGTTCCACATTACTGTGCTGGTGAGCGGGAGCTTGCCCGTCGTGTATGAATAGTTATCGTAGTCGTGGTTCCCGGGGGACATGCCGAAGGGGATGTCCGCGTCAGCCAAAATTTTCATGGCAGAGAAGGCGCGGTTCCATTCGGTACCGGCTCCCCAAGACTTGTCACCCGGCGTGCCGTTCGTGCCATCGCCGTGCTGGACCACATCGCCCACATGAGTGACGAAAACGAGTTTCAGGTCCTTCTGGTGGTCCGCAAGGTACTGCGTTTCCACGGTGAAATCACGAGAGCTGTTGGGCTGCTTTTTCGTGTTGTCGACATAGTTCTGTGTGTCGGGGATAACGGCGATAGTGAACCTGTTGTCCCCGTATGCACCCTGCGGAGTGGACCAGAGGGCAATTCCCAAAAACACTACAACCAAAGCCAAAATTGTGTTTGCATAGAAAGATCTTCTCATTGTCTCCTCCTTAATTGATGGATTCTTGTCACTTTTGTTTTAAGACTGATTCCGCAACCGACTGACCTCTTCTCGACGGATCACCTCCTTTCTTCCATTTTTTAGCTGGGCGGCTACCATCCTCATCATTTTAGAGTCGTCCATAGGTTTTGCCTCAGCTATCCAATGGAGCTGTTTTTTGCAGTTTGCCGGGGTAATGTCCTTACCCTTTCTGCCCGCCGAATGGCGAAGACGTGACCATCCGATTTTTTAGAGATGCAGTTCTGTTCAATGAATTTGACGCTATGCTGGCAAGGTTCGGTAAAACAATGTACTCGAATCACTGTCATCATCATCCTCACGTTCCTCTGAAAGCACGTTCGATCGTGTCTTGGAGTTTTAATATCAGGTGATTGTTAAGAAAGAATGAAGGGAATGTTGAATTTTCGTGAAGGTGAATTTAAACAACGAGTCTGCACAATCCATTTCTCATCACATCGGCAAGAGTTATCTCGCCTTACTTTTGCATCCCATCGATTTCTCCCGCACGGAGGATTGCGAAGCGAGTTTGAGGTGCCTATCTAACGCTCGACCTCTCCTCAAATGGAGGACGAAAGGGACTGACGGAGACATTCTCTTCACCGTTCAGCAATTTTTTTGCGTTGAGGATAGCCTGGGATAGGTCCTGCTCCGGGTCCTTCGATATGGAGCCATGTCCCGGATAGATCTCTGTTATCTTCCGGGCCTCCAAGCGTATGATGGAGTTGATGTAATCTCCAACGCTACCCGATTCGGCGATATAAGAAAGCGTTCCTCCGGCAAAGACAGTATCGCCGGAAAAGAGCACCTTGGTTTTGAACTCGTAGATGCAGATGGATCCGGATGTGTGTCCGGGTGTGTGGATCACCTCCAGAATATGGGTTCCAAGGTCGAAGAGGGATCGGTTCTCCAGCCACAAGTGGACTTGAAGAGGGACTTCGTTGAGGTCGCGGGATCGATAAAAGGTCACGAAGTGGTCCCCGAGCGTAATCTTGGTGGCTGCAAAGCGATGGGCGGCAATGAGGGATGTCTCTTGGAAATAGCGATTGGAACCGATGTGATCGAGATGTTCATGGGTGTTGATCACGACATCGATGTCTCTGATCTTCAGGCTCAAAAAAGACAGTTGTTCTTGAAGATCAAAGAACCGCTCGTCCAGGCCCGAGTCGATCAGGACATTCCTGGTGTCCCCTCGCACCAGATAACTATGGCTTCCTTTGGTCTTACCTCTCAGGATATAGATCCCCCGTTGAATCTCCTCAACTTTTGTCTTCATATTTTTCCTTTCTGAAACTTCGTTTTGCCTGCTCAATGTTTCTCTTGGTTTCAAAGAAATCTAACAAACGGTTTTCCTGAAAATATCGGTAGAGTCTCCAGCTAAGCGCGCAGAGCTTCATTTCTCCCCCCAGAATCTGAATTTCTTTCCGAATCATGTTCAGCATCCCCATCAGATACGCCCCACCGTGCTCACTGAGCTCTGATAAGTCGACGATCACCTTGAGGTGCTGTTTTTGGAGGTGGGGCAGAAAGGACCGCTTGGAAAGTAGCCGCTCATTGGGTGAGGTGGTTCCGGATAACTTGATGATGAGGAAGTCGTCGCAGTTCGTAAATTTGAATTGCATGATTTTCTCTTTCCCTGCCTTTCCTAGAAGTGGATTGACATGACATTACTGGTCCACCGTCCTTCAAGGCTAACCTTGATGTGTGACGCATTGATGTCGAGAATCAGAAATCTTTGTGACAGGTTGAGAGGTGTCTTTTCCTTCTTCCGAGGTCTGCGATGCGGAAGCCCCGGGACCCCGAGAAGCTCCCACCACATACCGAGTTAAGAGAGGCGTCCTCTCAAAAAAATTTTTCTTCTTCAAAATTTAACTTGAGCTTCATGGTTTCTTAACAAAGAGCATTTAAGATTTTCCTAACTGTTCCATGGAAGGAAACGAGGGGGATGAAACAGGCTTTATCAGGTGAACTTCATAGAAAGGAGGTGATTCGTGGATACGGGATTTACGTGACCGGCAGTTGGTGTTGGAAAATACAGATTCGATTTTGACAAACAACCATAAAACGAACATTCGAAACTTTTACAAGGAGGTTATTTGAGATGAAACGGCAGATGAAAAGAATATTTTGCTTCAAAACAGTAATCACATTAGTTTTGGCCTTCACGATGTTGATGGGCGCTTCATCGACATGGGCAGAGCCCTGGAAATTTGGCGTTATGAGCGATACGCAGTGGACCATCACGGCCGCCCCCACCGACCCGGCCGGACAGAATCCAAACGCCGTCTCGGCGTCAATCATTCAACAGATCAATCGGCAGTTCATCAACCATGGTGTGGAGTTCGTCATTCAGGTCGGCGATTTAACCGAGAACGGCAACGACGCCGACATTGCCGTTCGGGCGGCCGCTGCCCAGCCCCTTATCGACGCGGGCATCGGCTTTTTCCCCATGCGCGGCAATCACGAGACCTATGGCTCTCCCGCTAACAACTATGCCATCCCGGCGTTCAAGGCGAATTTTCCTCAGACCCGCGGCCTCAGCAACACCTTCGGCGCTACGAACTTCAGCAGTCCGACGTCGGTCAGCCCCGACCTGACCGGTATGAGCTACTCTTTTGACTATGGGAATCATGGCGACAGCGCCCGTTTCCTCATCATCGACAACTGGGTGACGCCCAGCAGGATCTTCACGTCCCTCGATGGTTACAACTATGGTTACTCTATCGGCGATCAGCAGGATTGGATCAACAGCCGTCTTGACAAGCACACCCGCCATACCAAGCACGCCTTCGTGTTCTCCCATCAGCCTCTGATGGCCGAGAACCACCAGGATTCGCCTTTCAACGGCTTCACGAATGAGAACCCCGATATGCAGAACGCCTTCTTCGCCAGCCTACAGTGCAACGATGTGGGGTATTACATCAGCGGTCATGACCACATCCACCAGCGGTCCATCATCAAGAGCCCGGATACCTTCTCCAGCGTGCATGAGATTATATGCGCCTCTGACTCCAGCAAGTTCTACACACCCAAGCCCCTGGACAACGGCAACTGGTTCGGCCAGAAGGTCCGTGAGACGTCAATCTCCCAGGAAAGGTATGGGGTCGGGTTCTACATCTACATCGTCGACGGCCCGTGTGTGACGGTCGATTATTACTCTGACGTTCACGGCAACTGGGCCTCAGACAATTGCTACCCTGACGGAACGACACCACAGTCCTGCACTACGGCCGGGAGCCATATCACGCCCATCTTCAACTTCGTCAAGAAAGAGACCTGGGGCTATTGCCAGAATGGTAAGGAATTCCTCGTACCTCAAGGCTCGAGCTACACGACAGTACAGGACAGCTTCGGTGGTACGTCCGCCCGTATCCTTGACGGTAAGAATAACAGCACCGCAAGGGACGGAAGCCTCAATACTACTGGAGGTGTCGGCCGCCAGCTGATTAAGGCCGTCAACACCGGCTGGCCCGACATGGACGGTTGGGGGAAGAAGTATCCTGGCGACAAATCGGAACCCGATGTTGATCTCGCGAGCAACATCTTCAGGCTGTCCGGCATAACTGACCTGCTCAACAACCAGACCGACACCTATGCACTCTCTCTGAGCTACGACCACAAAGGGTCCCCCAAAAAAGTTGGGGACGACGCTTTCCTCTTGGTCACGAGGGATAAGACCGGCCGCTGGGTCAATGCCGTGGATATGAACTTCGGCGGCATGGGGGAATTCGTGGCCGGTCCTTACGTACCCGGCTATGGACTCGGCGCCTACGGTTTTGACCCGAATACGCGGACTGCCTGGGCGGTCATTAATTACAATGGCGATTTTGCCGTCGCCTGCGACATAGAATAGAACCCGTGCCGGGGCACCGGGAGTAATATGCTGATTGCCCGACATGAACAGAAACATTTGGTAAGCAAGGAGCAGGAGCCCGTGAGATTGTTCACGGGCTCCCGCTTTTTTCTATTCAGGTTTGGCATGCGACAATAGATGATTTAGAGGTTGAATATCGTGTCGGTCTACTTTTCTGAGGGGGTAATGGTGAAAGGGAATGGAAGCCGATTGTTCGGTGTTGCTTGAAATTTCAGGAGGGCTCATCTGACCGAAGAGAACTTCAATCCAACCACACCGCAGAGGATCATCAGGATAAACAGAATCCGCACGACTTGATAAGGTTCCTTAAACAGGAAGATACTCAAAATGTTACTACCCGCGATGCCTATGCCTACCCAGATCGCATAAGTCAGACCTAACGGCATCGATTTTAGAGCAAGGGAGAGAAAATAGGCGGCTCCCAGCCCATTAAAGGCATACGAAAGCAAGGGGAGGACTCGGGTGAAACCGCTTGTGTATTTTAGGCTGATGACCCACCCTATCTCGAACAACCCCGCCAACAATAGATAGAACCAGTTCATTCTTCAATGTCCCTTAGCCTTTAGACTATTGGAGAGAAACCTCTGTTTGTGTCCTGTTCGAAAGATCGTGCTTTCCGCAATGATTACTCTTCGATGCAAAACATCTTTATCTCCTTTTTGTTACCCGATCATGAAGAAAATGTTAAATGTCTGTGTCATATTGCTAGTGTCGAAGCCTTCTTGACAGTATTGCTTTTGCTATTGCGGCTAACCTCTCGAAAAAATCTTTTTGTTGAAGGCTCGTCAAAATCCCGATTCCACAATCCAGGACACGCTATCACCACTTTTGGAAAGGGAAAGGGAAAGGTTCTTTCTTTATTTTTCTAATCCTTTGTCACGTAATCTTAAATTATTCGTAACTTCTCTGACATATCAACAGAGTAAATAGTTAGGTGAGTCTTAGACAAAAGCTCGCCGTAAACTTCCACGATAGGGAAGCTCTTCCGGTGCATAGGATGACATGGTTTAGCCTTGTGCTCTGTGCCCTGTCTTTTCTTGTCTGCCCGCCCTGCCGCGGACAGGCAAGGGTTAGTTTGGAAGATTGCCTCCGTGAGGCAGAGGTTCTTCTTGACAGAACCGAGTCCTACACAGCGGTTTTTCACAAACAGGAGCGGGTCAAAGGCTGGTTAAAGACGAAAGAGACTGTCTACCTCAAGTTCAAGAACCCCTTTAAGGTTTATATGAAGTGGATCGAGGACCCGGGTAAAGGCAGAGAGGTTCTTTATATCGATGGCTGGAACGACAACCGGATCATGCTTCGCGACCCCGGGTTTCTGGGTGTGGTGATCATGAACCTCAGTCCTCAGGGCGCCATTGCCATGAAAGGGAGTCGGCATCCCATCACGGACGTGGGACTGGCATACTTGGTTAAGATGCTCGGAGACAACCTGCGTAGGGGATCACGATCGGGGGAACTCGGATGCAGAATAGGCAAGGAGGAAACGATCTTTGGGCGGAGGACACAATCGGCGGAGCTCATCTTTCCAAAAGATCCCCGGAATGGGTATTACTGCTATCGGAGCATCATCAGCCTTGACATCGAGAAGAGGGTTCCGATCCGTGTTCAGGTTTTCGACTGGCAAGATAGGCTGATTGAAGATTACGGGTACGAAGACCTTACGCTCAACGCGGGACTCACCGACTTTGATTTCGACCCGCGGAATCCGAAGTATAGGTTTTGAAGGGTGGCCGCCAATAGAGGATAGAGGACACTGGGGCCTGATTTGTCTGAAGCGTAGATGCTCTTCATTGAAATTTAACTTGCTCTTCATTATTTCGTCATATGGTTTAATTATGATGGTGTTCACAATTCTTAAGAACTATTTTACGAGATTTCAATCAAAGGGGGAGCCGATATGGTTGAGAGTGGAAAGAAAACACTGGTAGGTCATAAGAAATCGAAAATGAAAGATGGGGACGGTAACGGGGAAAGAAAAGTGGAGTTTGTGGTTTTTGCCCCTGAAGCATCGAAGGTTTACCTTGCAGGGGATTTCAATAGCTGGGATACTCAATCCTTGCCCATGAAGAGACAAAAGGACGGCATTTGGAAAAGAGCTACAAAACTATTACCGGGACGATATGAATTTAAAATACTTGCAGATAGAGAGTGGGTGGAAGACCTTCCGGATGAAGAAAGAGCGCCCAATCCTTTTGGGACTCAGAACTTCGTCAAATGGATCAAATAAACCGATGGTTCCATGAATGCCGAAAGAAATAACTGGATAGCATTCTGAAAAAGTCGGTTATCGGTATTCCGGTGATTTAACAACGGAGGATGGGGATGCCACACAATGATTTTAGGCCCGAGAAGTATGGAATGGTTTTTTGCTCCAAGTGTCATGGGAGCGGCAAGGATGAGGGTGGAAAGGCCGCCTGCCTAAAATGTGGTGGATTCGGACTTCTGATCCGAAATGATAGCCCATGCCCACCAGTTTTGTGCGGAGAGCCTGCCGGATTGAGGAAAAAAGAAGGACTGCCCGGGATGCGGAAAGGATCATGAGACATTTCTCAAATCCATTCTTTCATATCAACGACTGCTTCAAAGTAAACTGCTTCGTTGTGTTGAAAATAGTGAATCGCTCCGGAATCCCCTTCATTCAGCGGGATCGGGCGATCTGAGTCCTCTGAGGGCCCCGAGTTTTTCTCATGGCTTCGGATAGATTCTTTTATGGTAGTATTTTCTCTGCCCCGTTTTTCTCTCTTCATTTTAATTCAATCCCTCTCAGGTGTATTTTAATTTCCTTTTTATGGGAGACAAGCCAATTAAACTGATCTTCAGATAACCGAGAGCTGAATTTCCCTAATTCAAATTCTTCCTCTTCCAATAGTTCTGCAAGGGTGGCCAGCTTATTTTCGAATTCCTTAACCTTGAGCATATACTCCGTTTTGACACTTTCGGCATTATTGAATTGTTCCAATTTATCTCGAATCTTTAATCGTCCCGCATTCGACATTTTGGGTTTCCCCATGCTTTCTACATTAAACGAGGGGGAAAGAAATAGAATGATAGGGGTGAGCAGACCAATTTCATGCTGTAGGTTTATGCAATCATCGATGAGTTGTTCAACCTTTTGATTCATTGGCTTCTGACTCCTTTTGGGCTATATTCTCTATCATTTGAATCCCCTCAGGGAGGCGATGAAGATAGTCCTTTCCTCGTCCCCAACCGAAGGTGAGTGTCCACCCTCCACCCTGAAGAGCCCTTTGGATGGTTTTTAACGTGTATCTGACGCCAAATCTCTGTTTCAGCATGAATTGAAGACGATAATGATTGATCTCTTTGATATGATGATCTGATTCCAGTAATATTTTTTGTAATAAATTCACTAAGTCCGATACTCCAGGTTCATCCTTCATTTTTAGTGACTCCCTCTTTGTATGATCCTATAGAACGACTTCGAATATATAAAATGATAAAATCTCAAGATGACGGGATTATTAATATTGGACGACATTTCTGTGAAAATGATGGAGTGCCGCGGCATGGCTCGCGGGATTCCATGAGAGCAATACAAAGGTTTGGGGTTCCAGGATGACGGGAAAAAAATTATTTCTTAGTTCTGGCCTGACTGGAAGAAACTTTTTCTTGGAAGAATCGGCCAAGAATGCAAAACGTAACCAAAATTCAAAGTGATTGGAACGTATTTGTAACAAAGACGCGGTAGACTAAAGGTATATCAAAAAGGAGTGAACAAGAGATGAAGAAATCAGCGCGTATTGCCCTTTTATACCTATCTATCTTATTTCATCTGGCTTATTTGAAAATACGAATGAATCTCTCACTTTTTCGAAGAGTCACACCTTTACAGGCTGCCTGAAAAGATGTCTTCTCCCTTTAACACAGCATCCTGGAGAATAAATCCAAGGAGAGCATTTGAAGATGAATTCCATTCTAATTGTGGAAGATGAAACAGATATCTCCGAACTCGTTGAATACCACTTGAAACAATCTGGCTTTCCTGTCACTTCCGTTCCCGACGGCTCTTCTGCACTGGAGGAAGTGAAGAGAAGGCGACCAACCCTTATTATTCTGGATTTGATGCTTCCTGATATGGATGGAAAAGACATCTGCCGGGCACTTAAGTCCAATCCTCTGACCCGGTCGATTCCCATTCTGATGCTCACGGCCAAGGCCGAGGAATTAGATCGGGTTGTTGGGTTTGAGTTGGGGGCGGAGGATTATGTGACCAAACCTTTCAGCCCGAGGGAATTGGTTCTGAGGGTGAAAGCCATTCTGCAAAGGAAGGAATCCAGCCATGAGAGCGAAAAAATAATTCAGATTGGAGGTCTTCTGATTGACGTCGAGAAACACCTCGTTTCTGTGAACAAGAAATCCATTCCGTTAACTCACACCGAATTCAAACTTCTTCTCGAACTCGTTCAAAAAAGAGGCCGGGTCTACACCCGCGATATCTTGCTGGACAGAGTATGGGGATATACTTATGAAGGATATGCGAGGACGGTGGATACCCATATTCGGCGGCTAAGAGAAAAACTCGGTACGATGGGCGAATATGTTGAAACCATCCGAGGAGTGGGATATCGATTTCGGGAAGACAAGAAGGAGGTGCTCCAATAACTTCTCTGTCTGTTCAAAAAGGATTTTTGATCGTGCTTGCCCTACAAATAGAGTAGTAGTTATTCAGAATCGGAAGCATCCCGGGATTTCGAATCTAATAGGTCAAACAAACCTTTCATCTGGTCCTTATTGATCAAAGCAGATGCATTTTCTTTCTCTGAATACAGGATTACCGAGTTATCGTGAAGTATTTTTCTCACTTCGTATTCCCTGTCCGTGAGAGTACTTCTCACTCTTTGTCCAACTCTTATATCCATAACAGCTCCCCTATTTATTCTTTCATTGGGATTTATAATTTATCAGGTGCCTTTCGAATTTCTTCAGCTCCTTGTAGAACTAATGATTAGAGGAGGATGACACTTCGTCATAGGTTTTCCGATTCTCTTGCGTAACATTCTTGATAGGTAACAAAATAGAAAAAATACTCCCCTTATTGGGTTCGCTCTGAACTAACACTTTTCCTCCATGCAAATCTATAACTTCCTTTACAAAGGAGAGTCCCATCCCTTTTCCCTCCTCCACGGAGATATTCTTCCCTCTGTAATAAGGTTCAAAGATCTTTTCCAAATCTTCTTCAAGGATGCCGATCCCATTATCTTTGAAAGAGATCTCCATCACCCCAGTGCCTCTCTTATTAAAATAGGCGATGAGAGCGACTTCCACCTTTCCACCTCTTGGCGTGTATTTCAAGGCATTGGACAGGAGATTCACCAATCCGCGATACATCAATGATTCATGACAGGATATCTCTGGGATAGAGGCAGAGGTTTTGAATTCAATGGTGATATTCTTTTCCGAGGCGCCCTCTTTTAATAGGTCAATGGTCTGTTGTACGAGTGATGTGACATCGACCTCTTTCATTTGTTCTTGCCATTTTGATCCGGGGAGATCGTGGAAGAAAAGGGTCTCATCAATCCACCGTGTCAGGTGGAGGCTGCTATCAAAAATCGTCTTCAGAGCACCGGGGATTTCTTCATTCTGCCCGTTTCGGAGCATTCGCTTGGCAGAGGCTCCTATCGAAACGAGAGGGGATTTGAGATCATGAGCGATCCTCCTGAGGTTCGATTCCTTTGATTCTACTGAGGAATGAAGGGATTCAACCTCTTCCCGCAATTGAGCGATTGCCTGTTTCTTCTCCGTCAATCTTTCTACCCTGAGAATCAACTCATTTAATGAAAAAGGTTTCGTCAGATAATCATCCGCCCCAACCTCAAGTCCATAGACCCTGTCTTCGGGCATCGCCCTGGCTGTCAGCATCAATATCCCCATCTCTTTCAGAAGCTTGTTCTGGCTTCGGCGGACTAAGCGGCAGAGCTCCCAGCCGTCGAGATTCGGCATCATCAGGTCGAGGATGAGAAGATCAGGCACTTCTGACTCGATCTTCTCCCATGCCTCATAGCCATCGTAAGCCTTGATCGTTTTGTACCCCTTTTTTTCAAGATTATAGGCGAGCATATCTACAAGGTCCTTTTCATCATCGACAATCAAGATCTTGGCCCCAGTCATCATTCTCATATCATCCTCCCTTTCAATCATCGTAACTTTAGGTTGCACGACCCGGGCAAATCTCCCATTTCCATCTGTACCGCCAAAAAAGAAAAGGGCTACTTTCTTGTTAAGAATGGCCTTCTTAAGGGCATCCTTATCCTTTTCAGAGTAAATCATTGATTTCCAAGACGTGATGTGATGGAACTCATGGAAATCGGAATTCGCAACGTAAGGAAATCTTTCGAGACCAACGATCCCAAATAGGTCCTCACGATTGGCAATCTCCCATGCATCGATTTTAGCTGCATACCTTTCCCTATGTTTCCAAAGATGAAGAGGATGACGATGGATCGATTCATTGTCTCCGTTGAGGAAGTAAGAAAGTTTGAGGGGAGGGTGGGAAGCAATGGCAAGACCGCCCTGCTGATGGATTTCTTCGATGACGCCCTCAGCGTTTTGATTCGGGTTGATGGGTTTTTTTAGGTCGATACCAAGGATATGATAATCTTCAAGAAGGTTACAGACCTCCAGACCCGGGATGATAAGAAGGTCATAAGTTTCTTTTGCCCATCGGGAGACTTCTTCAATCTTGCAAAAGTAGGATTCCACGTCCTGAACGGACTTTCCTTCCTCATAGAGTTCAAGACTTCTTGGGGATTGGGTATCAAAAAGATGGTCGGTGATAGCCATTACATCGAACCCAGCCTTTCCATAGATCTCGACCACTTCTTTTAACGGAATATCCCCATCGCTGAAGGTGGTGTGGATGTGGAGGTCGCTCACTAACCATTTTTCCATGGATTTAGATTACCTTCCCAATGTGACAAGGAGATTTCAAGAAAGTGAAATTTTTGTGACATTTAGTTCTTGAGGCTTGACCTTCGGGAGGCAATTTGTTAATTTTCATTCACCGTTCTGGAATTCTTCGGTTAAGAAGGGGGAGGGGCCATGGAGAAAAAAACTCAACTTTCAGTGATTTTGACGAATGCGCCCGGGGAGCTTTCAAAACTCTGTGAGGTATTAAGATCGGCGAATGTAAACATTCTGGCCATGAGTATTCAGAACGCCAAGGATTCGGTCAAAGAACTTTATAATATTAGAGAAAAAACGGAGAGAAGAATTGCCCTGGCTGAGAGCTATCGGGGTATTTTAAAAGACTCTTCAGACTATTCTTTAATCAGGCTCTTGGTAGACAAACCTGCAGAAGGGGAAAAAGCTTTGGTCAAATCAAAGCATTTATTAGAGAAAGATCATGTATTAGTATTTAAGCTGGTGAATCAGCCAGGGATGCTTGGCAAAGTGGCGAAAAGACTTGGCGAAGCCAATGTGAATATTGACTACATCTATGGTTCTGCGATGGAAGATGCCAAAGAATCAATCTTTGTTGTACACATTGCCGAATCGGATTTCGGTCGGATCAAAGACTTGAAAGACCTTTAACCTTTTTCATTCCTCCAAACCCATCTGGTCAACTTCTTCAGTCCACACGGTCTGTTTTACGGGAAACTGTCTGGTGAGAGGCTGTTGGAAGCCTTAGAGGGTTTGGGAATATCTGTCAATCGGCCGATCTATCTCAGTCAGGGACTGAATTAAGAATACCAAATTTTCTTTCGATTCTTTCACGTGGTCGAAATATCTGCTTCGCAATTCCATCATCAGCATTCCCCGATAAGAGGGGAGATAAGCAGCAAGAACTTCTGCCAGGGGAATATTTCCCCATCCCACAGGCATATGAGCGTCTCCCCGGCCGAAGGGGATTTGGTGAGTCTGGATTTTTTCGTGAGGATAAATGGTTCCTCCGAAATTATCATGGAGGTGGGTATGAGCAATGAGCCCATGGACCCTGTCTACCGCAGCGACAGGGTCGAATTGATAGAAATGAGCGGCCATGTTGAGATGACCGGTATCGAGATTAATTCTAACGTTCGAAAGGTTTATCGCCTCCACCTGTTCCTGCAGGATATCTATCCTTTCACTGTAGCAGTAAGGACTGTAAAACAGGTATGGACGCGCATTCTCAATGCAGATGATGATATCCGGATACTGCTCTGCCAGTTGGGTCAGAGATTGCCTCTCCGTCTCCATCAATCTCAACGCCTCGTCCTTTGAGATCCCATGGTTGTTGGAGATGGGAAACGATTCCTCAGGAATGAAGCGGCCCGCATGGTAAACCAGGATTTTGGATCCGATCGCGCGGGTGAATTCGAGGCTGGCCCTGAAGACGCTAACATGCAGCTCTGAGGCCCACTGGTCCATTAAATTCAAAGGGTTGGGGGAATGAACACTGTATTCAAAGCTAAAGTCTCTCAAGATCTCAAGAACCCTTTTCAATCTCTTCTCGTTCAAACAACCGTTTTGAATCAGATCCAGACCATGCACGGGAATTTCTACCGCTTCCAAGCCGAGGCCGGCGTAGCAATCCAGGTCTCTCCGGAAGAAATTCAGATTTCCATCGATCCTTATTTCATCAATTTTGCTGCCGATTTTTGGGAAAACTGACACTTCCTTGCCGCCTCTCATCTTATGAGAATTTTTAAATCGGGCCGGTGTGGGTCGTACCTCACCTTCCCATGGTCGGTCAGAAGACATTTCGACCACCCCTCCATACCTTCTTGATGATCGGCAATCCAGGAGCCATGTTTACGCGGATCAGGTCAGCCCGTTTGCCCACTTGAATGGTCCCCCGGTCTTGAAGGCCGACAATCCCGGCGGGATTTACCGTCACCAGGGCAACGGCTTTCGGAAGAGGCATATCGAGCTTTTCATGGAGCAGGAAGACGCCCTGGATTAGGCTGCCCGGAACATAATCAGACGAAAGAATATCCAATAACCCGAGTTTCCCCAATTCAAGGGCGGAAATATTTCCTGAGTGGGAACCTCCGAGCACCAGGTTGGGTGCCCCCATGAGTATCTTCAATCCATATTGGTGTGCAGAGCTCGCCGCCTCAAGAGTGGTCGGGAACTCGGAGATAACGATCCCATCTGAGGCTGCCTCGGTGATGTGGTCGACCGTCGTATCATCATGGCTGGCAAGTGGTATTCCGAGATCTCGACACTTCTCCACAAGAAGAGCGCGATGTCTGGAGGCGTATTTTTTCTGATTTTCCTGGCGCCAGGAGATAAGGGTATCCATCTGCTTGTCGTCCAGGCCGTACTTCCCTTTATAATATTGGAGAAACTTCTCCATCTTTGTGAATTGGCGCTGGCCCGGAGTGTGATCCATCAGGGAGACCAGCTTGACCAGGGGATCTTCTGAAAAACCTTCGAAAAGATCGATGACACGGGGATAAGCAATCTCGCAGCGAATATGCAGAAGATGCTCCGATCGCAAGACGCCTTGTTTCTGAGCAGTTTTTACAGCTCCTGCCATGTCCTGAAGGTCGCGCAACCTCGAACTGTCCTCTGAGACATCACCCACTGCCAGGGCATCGAAGACTGTGGTAATGCCCGCGGCTACCACTGAGGCGTCATGGGAGAGGATGGCGGCCATCGAAGGCCAGCGAATCCCAGGCCGAGGAGAAAATTGTTTCTCGAGGTGATCGGTATGGAGTTCAATCAATCCGGGGAGCAGGTAGTCTCCGTCAAAGTCCTCAGCCCCCCATAAGGCGCTTTTCCCCTGATCCAGAGCATGGATCAGGTCATCCGTCAGCTGAACCGTCCCTCTGAAAACTTCTTCGGGGGTGACGACCCACGCATTGGTTAGAATTTTTTCTCTTCTCATCATTGTCCTATTGATTGGTCATGTCGAAAGTCCTGCTTGAGACAGCGTCCCTGACTTCCTCATCATGAAAGACACCCACCATCGCTGTCCCCCTGGACTTTGCCTCTTGGATCATCTCGATAACGACCCGCCTGTTGGTTGCGTCGAGCGAGGCCGTTGGTTCATCCAAGAGCATAATGGGATAAGGGTTCATGAAACTTCTCGCGATGTTGATCCGCTGCTGCTCGCCTCCCGAAAAGGTCGTTGGTGAGATTCCCCACAGCCGTTCCGGGATGTTGAGCCTCATCAACATGGCCTCTGCCTGGTCACGGGCCTGTTGAACAGGGACACTCAATCGTCTCAGCGGTTCCATCAGAAGGTCGAGAGCGGGAACTCGCGGAATGACCCGTAGAAATTGGCTGACATAACCGATGGTCAGTTTTCGGATCTCAAGAACCTTTCGCGGTTCAGCCCGAGCCATATCGATCCATTGGCCTTGATGCTTGAGGAGAATGCTTCCGCCATGTACCTTATAGTTGGCATACAAGAGGCGGAGAAGGGTGCTTTTCCCTGATCCGGAAGGACCGGATAGAGCCAAGCACTCGCCAGTATACACTTCCATATCGATTCCATTCAAGATCGATAAGTTTAATCCTCCCTGCAAATGGAGGAAGAAGGATTTTTGAAGGTTTTCAATAAGGATCATTGGTTCCATTACCAAGCTCACACCTCTTCAGGGCTGAATGACCGATGAGACCAACAGTTGAGTGTAGGGGTGATGGGGGTCGTCGAGAACCTGATCGGTCAATCCCGATTCAATCACTTCGCCGTTCCGCATGACTAAGAGCCGGTGTGCGAGGAGCCGCACTACGGCAAGGTCGTGGGTGACGATGATCAGTGACAGCTCTAGATCGGAGACCAAACTTCTCAGTAAGTCGAGGAGTCTTGCTTGCACAGAAACGTCTAGACCGCCGGTGGGTTCGTCCATTAACACCAGGCGGGGTCTTGTCACCAGGTTTCTTGCGATTTGAAGTCGCTGCAGCATTCCTCCAGAGAAGGTTTCCGGCGAATCATCGACCCGACTGGTATCGATTTCTACCCGGTCCAGCCAATTCAACACTTCGGAACGAATCTTTCCATAATGGCGTGCACCGAGCGCCATCAACCGCTCTCCGACATTCGCCCCCGCGCTGACCCGCATGCGAAGACCTTCCCGCGGGTTCTGCCGGACCATCCCCCACTCGGTTCGCATCAATCGCCGGCGCTGGGGCTCGGATAAGCTTGCAACATCCACCAGCCCTTCCTGTTCCATGCAATATTTCACGGAGCCGGCAGACGGCTCCAAATGGCGGGAGAGGGAACTTAGAAGAGTCGTCTTCCCGGATCCCGATTCCCCGACCACCCCGAGCACCTCGCCCGGCCAGAGGTCAAAAGAGACATCCCGACAGCCGACCCTGCTCCCGAAATATTTCGTGACCCCTACAGCCTTCAGCAGAGGTTCCTCATCTTGGATGGACATACTCACTTTCCTCTCTTTAATCGGGTAATCGCCAACTTGACCGTATCAGGTGGTGCGCTTTTATGACCGGCAACCCGACGCTCTTCGCAATAGTCTGTGTCGGAACAAACAAAGAGCCGTCCTCCCTGATCATCTGTGACGATTTCGTCCAGGTAACTTTCAGATGAACCACACAGAGCACAGCAATGATCCCACTTTTCGATTTCGAAGGGGTGATCTTCAAAATCGAGGCTCTTGACTGTGGTATAAGGAGGAATGGCGTAGATCCGTTTTTCCCTGCCCGCGCCAAAGAGTTGCAGAGCGGGCATCCGATCCATCTTTGGATTGTCGAATCTTGGAATGGGAGACGGACTGGTCACATAACGATGGTGAACCATGACCGGGTAGTTATACGCAGTAGCGATCCGACCATGCGCAGATATATCCTCGTATAATTTGACGTACATGACTCCATATTCAGCGAGCCCATGCATCTTGCAAGTCTCTACTTCACGAGGTTCCAGAAATCGGAGGGGCTCGGGAATGGGTACCTGGAAAATAATAATCTGTTCCGGCCCCAATGGCGTTTCCGGAATCCGGTGGCGTGTTTGGATCAGAGTGGCTTCCCTCGTCTTCTCCGTTGTTCTCACTCCCGTCGTTTGTGTGAAAAACCGTCTGATGCTGACCGCATTGGTCGTATCGTCCGACCCTTGATCGATCACTTTCAAGATATCGTCCGGTCCAATGACAGAGGCCGTGACCTGGATACCCCCGGTTCCCCAGCCCAGTGGAAGCGGCATCTCGCGGCTGCCAAAGGGAACCTGATGGCCCGGAATGGCCACTGCCTTCAGGATGGCCCGACGGATCATTCGTTTTGTTCCTTCATCAAGATACGCAAAATTATATCCGGCGAGCCGTGGTGAACCGGTATCCTTGATTCTCGGCTGCAGTGACAACTGTTTTCTCATTTTCCTTCTTTCTCCGTTTTCTCTTCTTGAACGCTGGATCGAAGGCTTCGAACCAATGTCAGTTCCGCCTGGAAATCAACGTAGTGAGGAAGTTTCAGATGCTCTACAAATCCAGAGGCCTGGACGTTGTCACTGTGCATGAGTACGAATTCTTCGTCTTGGGCCGGAGAATTCGCCGCCTCACCCAAATCGCGACCGCGTAAGGCGCGATCCAGCAGTGCGATAGCCATGGCTTTCCGTTCAGAGTGTCCGAAAGTGAGCCCGTATCCCCTCGTAAAACCTGGAGGCTGGCTTGCCGACCCCTTGAATTGATTGATCATCTGGCATTCCGTGACATCGATTTCGCCGATTTCGATAGGAAACCCCAATTCCTCGGGACTGATCTCGACCGCAACCTGACCGAATCGTATTTCGCCGACGAAGGGGTGATTGTTCCCAAACCCGCGCTGTGTGGAATAGGCCAAGCCGAGAAGAAAACCTTCGTCTCCACGGGCCAGGTTCTGAAGTCGCAGATCACGATCAGCAGGAATATGGAGAGGGTGATGAGTGAGATCTCCCACGCCCTGCTCATCTTCAGGAGCCTCCTTCTCGATCAATCCTTCCTGGTTCAATAAGTCGAGTACCCTTGGAGTTGTTCCCTTGAGGAGGACGGTTTCGGCCACCGGAAGCCTGTTATCCTTCCTCTCTCCTGATTCGGAGACCAACGAGAAATCCAACAGCCGATGAGTATAGTCGTAAGTGGGACCGAGGACCTGTCCGCCCGGAAGATCTTTGAAAGTAGCGGAGATTCGCCTCCAGAGGGTCATTCGCGATGTGTCGATCGGGAGAGACGTACCCAAACGCGTCAGTGTCGTGCGAAAAGCTCGGAGTAAGAAGATGGCCTCGATGAGATCCCCTGAAGATTGCTTGATGGCAAGGGCGGCGAGTTCTGGATCATAAAGCGATCCCTCGGTCATCACTCGATTTACGGCGAGAGGCAGTTGATTTTGAATCTGCTCGACCGTCAACTCTGGAACGGCATGATCGCCACGCCGTTTTTCGGCCAGAAGTTCATGCGCATTCAGGATTGCCCGTTCTCCCCCTTTCACGGCAACATACATAGGCTACTCCTCCACCTCTGTCGTCCTGGGTAAAGCAACAAGAGTTGAACCGGCGGTGAAGAGAACGTCTACGCCGAGAGGGTAGAGTCGTCGGTTTGAATTCCAAGCGGTCCAAAAGTGATCCACCAGTCCTTTGACCTCAAGACGTTCGATCTTCTCAATCCCCGGTCCCCTTAAAGATCTGCCCGAACCAGAAGTAAAACCCGATACCTGAATCACCAATGTGGTGGATTCTTCGGGGAATTCGTCTTTGCCCGAATTGAACTGGTCCAGGGCAGGCACTCCGTATCCCTGTGAAATAAGACCGAAACAAGCGTTTGCGGGTAAATGGACCACCGGACACCCGCAGTGAAACCGAAGCCATCCCGCAACGTCGGAATTTTCGTCTAAATCCATCCACAGGGTGGTGTCAAAATCGAGCAAGGTCAAGCACACTGCCGCTGTTGCGCGCTGCAGGGGAGCGGGGGCCTGTATCCTCGTATCAATAGAGATTACCCTGCCAGGGTGGGCCATGGCCTCCAACACCTGTCTGAAAGTACGCTGGCTGTCCAGGACAGGGTCAGGGAATCCTGGCAACAGAGTTGACACATGGGTGACATGGTTCATTGTCTAGTCTCCTCGCACCATCGTGAAGAATTCAACACGCGTGCTAGCAGCTTTTTTTCTGATCGCTGCATCTCTTTCCCTGATGGAGTTCTCGATGGGATGAACCACAAGATCCATGATTGAAAGATGTCGGGAAGGGTCTTGCAGCAAGGCATCCAACACTGCCGCCAACTCAGCATGACGTCTATTCCGGCCTTTTACATAAGCGCTGCCTGTCGTTCCTCCTTCGACTTGAACGGTGCAGCGAGTGATCGTCATCTCTCCTAAATTGAATTGCCGGCCGGTCCCACCTGCTCTGGCCCGCAACATCACCAGCCCTGTCTCGGGGGGTCGTAGGAATCGGTATTTCGATTTTTCTCTAAGGGAACGCCAAGCCTTTTCGAGTTCTTCCGGAAGGGCTTTAGCGAGGATGGCCATCCACTTTTGTCGTAATGCGTGGTCGATCTTAAGAAATTCTACCAGGTCAGACACCAAAACCTCCCTCTTGATCCTTAATGATTCTGTTCTCTTATTTTTCCAAATCGAACCGCTTCAAGATTTTCCAGATGCTCTGAGGAAGGAAATTCCTCTTTCTCTTCGAGGTTTTTTCCGGTTTGGGCAGGATCATATTTTGCGGCGAAGGATACGACATCCAAAAGGCGAAAGTCTTCCAGAGTCCCCGCAAGTCGATCATGGGTCCAGTTCCACCACTGAATACGCATGAGGGAGGCCTCCACTTCCTCGGTCACACGCCTCCGGATCATCCTGGCAGGAACACCGGCAACGATCGTATAAGGTTGAACCTCCTTTGTGACCACCGATCCCGCGCCTACGACTGCCCCTGTCCCGACCTTTACTCCCGGCAGAACAGTTGCTCCATGTCCGATCCAGACATCGTGCCCGAGCACCACTCTGTTTTCTCGACGCCATTGAAAGATCTCTTCGTCATCTTCTCCAAAACCATAGAATTTGCTTCGATAGCTGAAGTGATGCAGGGAAGGTCTCCACAGGGGATGGTTGCTCGGGTTAAGGCGGGTATGGCTCGCAATCGAGCAAAACTTCCCAATCTCTGAATAGATGCTCTGACAATCATTCATGACATAGGTGTAGTCGCCCAACAGAGTCTCCGTGATGGTCGTCCGCGCCCCGACCGCAGTCCATCGCCCCAAGGTTGAATCCTGAACGATAGCCGTGGGATCGAGGGTAGGGTTTCCTTCAATACCCGCGTCAGCGGTAACGAATTTGTTATCGTCCTTCATTTTAGTCATTGGAGATTTTCCTGGCCAATGATTCTCTTTCTGAAAGAATCGGATATCCTTTCAGCGATCCATATGATGACTAACGTAACCGCCGTAATCGCCAGCGCGTCTGCGTATTGAAAGAGGCTCATGGCCATCTGCAGATCCACACCGATCCCTCCGCCTCCCACGACACCCAAAAAGAGAGCCACCCTCAGATTAATATCAAATCGATAGAGGGTGTTGGCAATCAATGAGGGAATGACCTGTGGTAGGATGGCGTAACGAAACATCTGTATTTTGGTTGCCCCAGTAGACTCGAGGGACTCCAGTGGCTTGGGATCGATCGTTTCAATGGCTTCAGCAAACAATTTGCCCAACATTCCGATCGTCCCCAGGGAAATGACGATCATCCCCGCAAAGGGACCGAGGCCGATGACGACGACGAGCAGAAGAATGTAGATGAGAGGTGGTACGGACCGCTCTGCGGCCAGCATCCTTTTTGTTATCTCGCGGATCACCCTCGATGGCACAAGGTTGGCGGCCGCAAAAGGTGCCAGGAAGAATGCACCGATGGCCCCGAGGAATGTTCCGACAAAAGCCATTGAAACGGTCTCGAGGATAGACCAGAGGGTTTTCCCTCTTGAAAACACCTGCCAGTTTGGTGGAAACATCTCTCCGACAAGATCAAAGAAGTGTGGGATCCCTTCCCAAAACAGTTGGGGACTCATCTTTAAATCCACCATGCTCCAACCGAGAGTGAGAAGAAACACGCCTACAGGAATAAGGTGATGTTGGTACCAGCGCTTATACGGTAACTCTTCCTTGTTCTTCGCTCGTCTCCAATTCATCTCAATAATTCCTGTCCGACGACGATTCTCCTAAGGATTTCAGAAGATTTTTCACAAAGAGTGACGAGGATTAAGATGGTGATGATGACAGCCATGGCCTCCTGGTATTTCAACAGGCGAAGGGAAGTGACTAGGTTAAATCCAATGCCCCCGGCTCCCACGACTCCGAGCAGGATACACATTCTAATATTGACTTCGAATCGATAAAGCGTGTTGGCGATTAATGAGGGAATGATCTGGGGAAGCACGGCATACCGGATCACCTGGGCCTTTGTAGCTCCGAGGGCGACCATGGACTCCAACGGTTTGGGATCTACCTCTTCGATGGCGTCAGCAAACAGTTTCCCCAGCATGCCGATTGAGCTCGCGGCCAAGGCCATCACCCCAGGGAATGGCCCAAGACCCACGATGGCCACAAAAAAGAGGATAACAATCAGATCGGGCAATGCTCTTTCGGCCGAAAGAATCGCCCTCACCATATTCCGGAGAACCTTCATCGAATGCACGTTTCTGGCTGCGATTAATCCGATTAAAAAAGAAAGGAAAGCCCCGAGGACGGTTCCTACAAACGCGATTTGGGCGGTTTGCAGCGCCGGCCCAATCAGCTCAGGAAATGTCTTCCAGGCAGGTGGCAGCATGTGTCCGAGCAACTGTATCCCCTGGGGAACTCCGGCGATCAGGGCGACAGGATCAACTCGACAGACAGCCGCCCCTCCCCACAACAGAAGAGCAAAGAGACCCGTAGGAAAAAGATACTTCCAATATCGCATCATCGCATTCACCGCCACAATCTCCTGGACACAAATCAATTCGCCGATGGATCGGATGCCCATTTCCCAGTCCCATAGATAGAATCAATCGTGGCATCGGATAAGGTGGGACTTCCATCATAAACAACCGCGCCATCTCTGATTCCGATGATCCGCGTGCAGTATTGGCTCACAATTCTCGGAGCGTGGAAGACTCCTATAATCGCCATTTGCTGAGTGAGAGGTTTCAAATAATCCAGCACGGCTTCTGTATTCTTGGGGTCGAGGTTGGAAACGGGCTCATCGGCAAGCAATAAATAAGGCTCCTGAAAAATCGCTCTGGCGATGGCCACCCGTTGCATTTCGCCCCCGCTCAGGGTCTCTGCTCGACGATACGCAAGAGATCGAATTCCCACTTTATCCAGCGCTTCCAGAGCGCTACCAACTTCTCCGTCGGTAAACCCATAGAAAAGACTGCGGGCCGTACTGATCCGGCCAAGCCTTCCTGTTAAGACATTTTCTAAAACACTGAGCCTCTTGACCAGAATCGAACCTTGAAAGACCATTCCTATCTTTCGCCTGATCCTTCTAAGTTCTCCACCTTTTTTCCCGCTTATTTTTTTAGGATTCCCATCTCCATTGATAATGACCTCTCCTTGATCGGGAGTGGTCAATCCGTTGATACATCTTAGTAACACTGTTTTTCCGACCCCGCTTTCGCCTAAGATTCCGATAAACTCTCCTTTTTCGGCATCAAAACTGATGTCTCTTAGGAGTAACCGGCCATCCGGCAACTTTTTGGCGATATTTTTTACACTCAACATATTTTCCTCCTTTTTGGGTAAACCTAACTTAGAGCTTGCCCAACGCTTTTGCCGCCTGCCGAATATAGTCATAGTCTTTGTCGCTTACTCGAACATAGCTTTTATTCTTCTCCCACCTGCCTTCAAATTGCTTAAATGCCTCCGGCGCTTTTTGTGGCATATCCAGAAACGCCTGCTGTATCCTCTGAACGAGCATTTGGTCCATGTCTCCTCGGACTGCCAGAGGCGACCTGGGGATAGGATCCGACTTCCAGATCACGAGAACCTCATCTGAAGTGATCAATCCTTTATCCATGGCTCGCTGATAGGGTCCTTCCCAGGTTGCCCCAAAATCCACTTTCCGGGCCTTTACGGCCAATACGGAGGCATCATGTCCACCTGCAAAGATAATTTCTTTAAAATCATTATCCACGCGAATACCGATGGACTCGAGATGGCTCCTCGGGATCAAATGGCCAGATGTGGAAGCGGGATCGACAAAAGAAACCGTCAGTTTCCTTCTTCGTTCCTTAACGTCATCCATGGTTTTCAGCCCGCTATCTCGGTGGGTAATAAAAATGCTGTGGTAGGTGGCCAGCTTTCCGTTGCCTTCGCTGCCCCCGATGATGGCCCTGGCATTGGCCCGTTTTGCTGCCAATACATAGGAGAAAGGACCAAAATACGCCACATCTATCTTTTTGGATCGCATCGCCTCAACCACTGCGGTATAGTCCGTGGCCTTAAATTGTTCTATCTGCATTCCCAACTCCTTTTCGAGATACTTCTTGGAGGGTTCAAATGCCCTGACCATCTCTTCGATATCCTCGGCAGGGATCAAAGCCATCCTGAGTGTCTTCGGTTTTTCCTGTCCCCATGAGATCGTCGCTTTCATCAGGGATAGACCGAGAAGAACTGCCATCAAGAATCCTGCGTAGATTGTCCACCTATCCAATCCCTTCATCATTCTGCTTTTAAACATCTCTGCTTACCTCCTTTTTGAAAATATCGTTGCTGAGTTCGGTGAGATGAGCGTAGCCCAGGCATGTTACAGGATAATGAAGGCCAAGTTAAATTTTGACGAAGAGGATTTCAAAACCTGATTAAGAATCAGGAATGAATAGATTCAAACCATTGGTCAGTGGGGTATGTTAAGAAAAGATGGAGTTCATGTTAAATCTACATGAAGTTGGGATTTTTCGGAAAGTGGAAACAGAAAAGCAACGGGGTTTCATTCTCAGTTTAATAAGTCCTGGATCATTCTGGAAGTGTAAAGTAGAAAGTCGATCCTTCTCCGAACTGGCTTTCGGCCCAGACCCTTCCTCCATGGGCCTGGACGAGATGTTTGACGATGGAGAGACCGAGGCCTGTCCCCCCTAATTCCCGTGACCTCCCTCTATCCACCCGATAGAATCGCTCGAAAATCCTTGGAAGATCCTCTTTCGGGATCCCCGGTCCGTTGTCCCCAATTGAGACTCGAATTTCTCCCGGACCCCCCACGATCGCGGAAATGATGATCTGCCCTCCTTCACGGCCGTACTTGATCGCGTTATCGAGGAGGTTAATCAATACGTGTTCGAGGTATCCCCGGTCAGCGTGAACGGACAAAAGAGGGGAGATGTCGTTTTTCCGGATGGATATCGCTTTCTTCTCGGCGGCTTCTTTCACAAAATCGACGGCATCGTCGATGATCTCGATAACTAAAACATCTTCTGATTTCAATTGAAATTCCTTGCTTTCGATTTTCGAAAGGGTCAACAGATCTTCTACAATCTTAGTCAGCCGGTCGGCGTGCCTCTTGATGATTTTGACAAACTGAGCAGCAACCTCCTCTCGCAACGCTCCTTCTAACAGGGTCTCAGCATAACCCTTGATGGTCGTCAAGGGGGTCCTTAATTCATGCGAGACATTGGCCACAAAATCCTGGCGTACCTTCTCCAGTTCCTTCAAACGGGTGATATCATGAAAAACGGCGATGGCACCCCGAACCCCCTCCGCCCCTTTTTCCATCTCTTCGGGGGAAGGCATAATTGGTACAACATTGACCTCGAAGGTTTTCCCCAGAGGCAAAGGAAGGTTCAGTTCCAAGGAGGTACTATTCTCTTGCCGGATAACGTTTCGAATCGCTTCCTCTAATTCCGCATTCCGAATAATCTCCAACGCGGTTCGGTTCGCAACACTCGTAGGAAGATGAAGAAGCTGGCGGAGAGCATGATTCGCCACAAGAATCCTTCCCCTCTCGTCCACGACCAATACACCCTCTGCCATGCCTTTAAAGATGGTTTGGAGGTAATCCCTCTCCTTGGAGACCTCATCGATCTTGTTTCTGAATCGAATGGCGATCTCGTCAATGGCCTTTGACAGCTTATCGAGATCGTCCCCACCATAGGAAGCGCTCTCCGGCTTAAAGTAATCAGAAACGGATTGAATCATCCTCCGGGTCAAGTCGTAAATCGGCTGGCTGAGAGTTCTGGCGATCAAGTAGGCGGAGGGCACCACGACCAGAAGGCCAATCAAAGACGAGAGAAAGAGGGATTGTTTGAGAGCCGTGTGCGAATATCCCTGGATGATGAGGAGTAGCAGCAGGAGAAAGAAGATGAGGATCGTCCATTTCCAATGGTATCGGAGTCTCATTCCCCTTCCTCCCGGAAACGATATCCAACACCCCGAATGGTCTCGATGAGGTTACCCGAAGCGCCCATTTTCTCTCTCAAGCGGCGGATATGAGTATCCACTGTCCGGGCGTACCCTTCATAAGTGTACCCCCAAACTTTATCGAGAAGGTGCTCGCGGGTCTGGACGCGCCCCCTTCTAGTCGCGAGTTCAAAAAGAAGTTTGAATTCTGTGGAGGTGAGTGAAATGGGATTTTTCTTGATATAGACTTGATGCTTTTCCACGTCAATAAAAAGGGGGCCGATTTGAATCTTTTTTTCACCCTCTTCGGGAAGCTCCTTCCTCCGAAGGATGGCCTTCACCCTTAAGACCAGTTCCCTCGGGCTGAAAGGCTTTGTGACGTAGTCATCCGCACCCAACTCAAACCCGATCACCCGGTCCATCTCTTCTGTCTTGGCGGTCAGCATGAGGATCGGGATGGATTGTGTGGGGGGATTTGTCTTGAGCGTCCTGCAGACATCTTTCCCGTCCATTTCAGGAAGCATCAGATCCAGGATGATGAGACTGGGCTTTTCTTTTCTTGCCTGTTCGAGCCCCGAAGCGCCATCCAACGCGGACAGAACTGAAAAACCGGATTGCTTCAGATGGTAAGCGATCAGGTCAACAATGTCTTTCTCGTCTTCAATAATCAGAATGGATTTCGTGTTGATATCACCTCTCCGTCTTCTTTTTACAACAGGGGGAGGATTGCGTCAATGGGCATGAGAATCTTGCGTCCGAGTCTGCCGAGGAAGGACGGTTCCGTTATTGCCCGACCGGGTGGGTCCCTGAAGAGGCTTCATCGGCCCCACCTTTTAGGTTTTGACTTCACAGGTTTCAAGGATAAAACACGGTTTCAAGATCTTACGGGGCTTCAACCCTGTTTGCCCTCAACGCGGGCCTTATGAAGCCTCGTAAGGGGTTTACCACGGTCACGGGCAAGAAAAACTGGGGGTGGCGTCAGAACGGGGAAAGGGCTCATAGAAACTCGGACCAATCCCTTCCCATTCCGTATTTTTCTAAACATTCTTTGATGACTTGTTCTGCCACGACGAATCGCTGCACCTGATTCGTCCCCTCATAAATCTGGGTGATTTTTGCGTCCCTCATCGTCCTCTCAAGATTTCCGCCCCTCAGGCAACCATAGCCTCCGAGGATTTGGACAGCATCCGTGGTGATTTTCATGGCCACGTCCGATGCGAAGTATTTGGCCATGGCCGAATATTTCGTTGCGTGGGGGAGGTCCTTGTCTAGATGCCATGCCGCTTTATAGACCAGGGCCTTGGCCGATTCGACCATCGTCGCCATCTCTGCAAGCATAAACTGCATGCCCTCCAGCTTGGCGATGGGTTTTCCAAATTGGCGCCTTCTCATGGCGAAGAGCGTTGCGGTTTCCATAGCGCTCTCGGCAATTCCCAGAGCCTGGGCGCCGATGGCGGGTCGCGTTCGATTGAGAGTCTCCATCGCGATCTTGAAGCCATCTCCCTCTTCACCGATGAGGTGACCCTCCGAGATACGAACGTCCTTGAAGCTGATCGAGCAGGAGGGGATGCCCCGCATCCCGATTTTGTCGTCTTTGGAACCGAATGTCATTTCCTGAAGACCCTTATCCACGACGAAAGCAGAAATGCCACGTCTTCCCTTCGCGGGATCGGTCTTGGCAAAAACGATATACTTATCTGCCACGCCACCATTGGTCACAAAGCTCTTCTTACCATTGAGAAGGTACCGGTTCCCTTCCTTCTTAGCTGTCGTTTGCATGGAACCCACATCCGACCCAGCCAGCGGTTCTGTCAGGCAAAAGGCCATGACGAGGCGGTCCTTAGGAATTCTCGAGCACCATTCTTTCTTCTGGGAATCCGTTCCGAAGAGCAGAAGAGGAAGGGTTCCCACCGTTTGGACGATCACCAGAAGGGCCATGGAGGCCGAGACCTTGGCGATTTCCTCCGAGATAATGCAAAAACTGGTGACGTCTTTCCCCATGCCACCCAAATGCTTTGGGATTAAAACTTGAAGATATCCTTCCTTGAAAAAACGGCTGGCCATGTCGACAGGAAATTCGTCACTCTCCTCAATCTCCTTGACGCGGGGTTTCACCACTTTTTCAGCAATTTCTCTCACTTCTCTCAATAGGGGTTCATATTCCTCTGTGAACTCAAACATCGGGAACCTCCTTACTTCAACGGGACATGACTTGTTATTAGTTAACGGGTGGAAACTCGACAGTCCGAATATTAGCACAGGGAAAGCTAAAACCGCAAAGTCTGAACTCTTCTTAAATAATACTTCTTGATTTGCGTCTTTTTTTCTGTTAAGCAATCAACGAATATTCATTCTTGTCCAAATTAGGGTTTTTAAAAACTCGCTATTTAGGACAGCATAATGAAGGTGGAGCCCTGATTAACCCAATAATACCCCTAGATGACCCTGTTTTGGGGGTTCTGAGGGCGTATAAGCAATCCCCTGACCCGGTTATCTTGGACAGCAAAATAAATGCACAAAAAAAGAAAAAGGGAACCTGATTTCATAAACGGCTAAAACTTGTCCAAAAAGCTAATAATTTCAATGGCTAAACATGAGAAATCCGGCTAATTTGGACGGCTCTGACGAATATTAAATAGGAGGACCCCCTGAAAACGATCACGAGATGTTTCCTTATTTTTGTCATGATCCTACTCTTGATTTCTTGCGCAGGAGGAAGCAAGACCAAAAAACCGGATAAAGCCGCCACCATCGAGGAGCACTTCCAAATGGCTTATAGTGCCGCCGAGAGAGGAAATTTAGATGAAGCGGTCGCGGAATATCAACAAGTGCTCAAATTGGATTCTAAGAATGCAAAGACCCACCTCAATCTCGGGATTGTCTATGGAAGACAGGGGAAATGGCAAAAAGAGATTTCGGAGTATGAAGAAACAATCCGTATTGAACCGAATTTCGCCGAAGCCCATTTTAACCTTGGAGTCGCCCATCAAGGCAGGGGGAACGTCAAAGAAGCGATTGTCCAGTATCAAAAGACGCTTCAGATCAACCCGAATTACGTCGAAGCCCACACCAATCTGGGAACCCTGTATTTCCGAAAGGGAATGTTGGATGAAGCTTTTGTCGAATACCAGAAGACGGTCAGCCTTAAACCGGATTATGCGAAGGGATATTACAACATGGGGAGTGTCTACCGGGAAAAGAAGAAGTTAGAAGAAGCCATCACCTCCTTCCAGAAGGCCTTGGAGATCAATCCTAAATTTGCAGAGGCTCACTACAGCCTGGCGGTCAGCTATTACGAGAAACAGGAATATGAGAAAGCCATTGAGCATTGCGACCAGGCCGGCAAATTGGGGATTCTTGTGGATCCTAAATTTTTAGAGCGACTCAAATACCACCGTTAGTCCGCTCTCGATTTTTTCCCTTCGAGACGTGAAAATACTTGATACGTTCGACGGCGTCAAACCCCGATTTTTAATGAGAAATGCTCTCCTGATTAAAAAGTCCTTTACAAGATTCCAACCGCTGACTATCATTGAAGTGATGAGAGTACTGCTCTATTTTTCTCCAATTCAGCTTAACAAAATGGGAGGGTGAATGGAGACGAGAGAAGCGATTTTAGATTTTCAATATTCAGAGAAGATGAAATCTGGGTTGATTATCGGAACAACCCTTCTCGATCAGTTGGGTTCACTCCAAAAAGATGACGAGCTCTCCGGGGGTAAAAAGGTGCTGGTTTGGTACTTGGAAGGATTACTTCGTGAGATTCGAATTGCGGAGAACGTTTTGGGATCGGGGCACTTTGCCGAATTGGAAAGAAAAGTAATGGAGGTCATCGGAAGAATTCACATGTCTCAATTTCAAGAGGCCCAAGCGTCTTTTTCCGAAGCGATCTCTCTGGCCACGACGTCTTGCCAGAGGTCGATGAGTCTTTTGGTGGAGAAGAAGCTGGTGTGACAAACATAGAATGAGATAAGGAGGGTTGATTCATGATCAGAACACCGAGTGCCAGCTATAGCATCCAGATTCGGCTTGAGATCCTCACCAAACCCGGAATGCTTGGAAGAGTCGCCTCTGCCATTGGAAAAGCCGGAGGGGATATCGGGGCGATCGATATCGTTGGATTTAAGAAGAATACCACGATCCGGGATGTCATCGTGAGTGTGGCGGATATCCAGATGGGAGAGAAAGTGGTCGAGCGGCTGAAGCTGGTGAAGGGGGTGAGTGTCCTCAATGTGACGGACCGAACCTATATGATCCATCAGGGCGGCAAGATTGAAATAAGAAACAAGATTGCCCTGACCACCCGAGAGGATCTTTCTATGGCCTATACGCCCGGGGTGGCAAGGGTCTGCATGACGATTCATGAGGATCGGAAGAAGGTTTATGATCTGACCATCAAAAAGAATACTGTGGCTGTTGTCACGGATGGAACGGCTGTGCTGGGTCTTGGGGATATCGGGCCGGAGGCTGCGATGCCGGTGATGGAAGGGAAGGCGATGCTCTTCAAGGAGTTTGGAGGGGTGGATGCCTTTCCCATCTGTTTGAAAACGAAAGATCCAAAACAAATTGTCGCAGTGGTTAAATCAATATCTCCCGGATTTGGTGGGGTGAATCTTGAGGATATCTCTGCTCCCCGCTGCTTTGAGATCGAAAGACGATTGAGAAACGAATTGGATATTCCTGTCTTTCATGATGATCAGCATGGAACAGCCGTAGTCATCTTGGCAGGATTGATCAATGCCTTGAAGGTGGTGAACAAGAGATTGGAAAATATCCGAGTGGTCTTCAGCGGTCTGGGCGCCGCCGGAATTGCTTCCATCCGACTTCTCGTTTCTGCGGGGGCGAGGCAAATCATTGGATGCGACCGAAGCGGTATTCTTTACAAAGGTCGAAAGGAAAACATGAACCCAATCAAGACACTCATCGCAGAAAATACAAACCCGGAGAGGATTCGTGGGCCCATATCAAAGGCCCTAAAAGGTGCTGATGTTTTTATTGGCCTTTCTCAACCTGGAGTCATTCATGTGAAGGATATCAAGAAAATGGCAAAAAACCCGATCATCTTCGCCATGGCGAATCCCGATCCTGAGATCATGCCTGAGGAGGTAGGCCGATCGGCAAGGATTATTGCCACAGGGCGCTCGGATTATCCCAATCAGATCAATAATGTCCTCTGTTTTCCCGGCCTTTTTCGGGGAGTTTTGGACTGCCAAGCCAGAGAGATCAATGATCAGATGCTTTTCGCCGCCGCGAATGCAATTGCCCATATCGTTTCAGAAGAGGAATTGAGCGAGGATTATATCATTCCAAGCGTCCTCAACCGTAAGGTCCCTGAAGAGGTATCGAAAAACGTACGGGAGGCAGCCATTCAAACAGGGGTCGCAAGATTGGAGCATGGCCAATCCTCATCATTCTACCGTTTGCGGGAAAGATAGAACTAGACTCTGAACACTAAACTCTAATTCTAAACGAATCAAAAATATAAAAGTCAGGGGATCATACGGTTTGGGTCGTGGCCCAAGGACAGGCCAAGGCCAATGATGCGCTCTCCCGCTCCATCAGTCCCATCCTCGTGCAGTATAAGAGTATCGAAAAATGGAATGGAATTCTACCACAGGTTTCGGGCGGAGGGATTCCCCTCATCGATCTGGGGAAGGGTGAAGGATTCTTAGGAGGAGGGAAAAAGTAATAGCGAAAAGTTCGGAATAAATCTTGTCTCCGAACTACGAACTCAGTTCTCCGAACTATTTTTGGGGAGCGTGACCTTGAAGGTGCTTCCCGCGCCCGGCTCGCTTTCGATCCGGATCTCTCCCTGATGAAGCTTAACAATTTCCTGAACGAGGGAGAGCCCGATCCCCAGCCCTTTGGCATTTCCAAGAGATTTTGATTTTTCTTGGAAATGGCGCGTGAACACTTCTTTTAAAGATTGGTGGGAGATTCCAATTCCTGTGTCAGTGATCAGGACGAAGGCAGATTCAGGACCCTGATCTAGGCTTATGCAGATCCGTCCTCCCCGACGATTGTACTTGATAGCATTGATCAGAAGATTGTCGAACAGCTGGTTAAGTTTATCTTCGACCCCGGAGATCACTACCGGTTCGAGCGGCAGTGTGGCTTCGAGCTGAATTTGATGTTCTTCAGCCATCGGTTGGACCGTGGAGCATGAGAATCGAATTAATTTGACCAGGTCGATCCGTTCGAATCTGTAAGACTCTTTTTGTATTCCAAGTTCGGCCAGGTCCAGAAGGTTGTCGATGTTTTTTTCCAATTTCAAAAGGTTTTTGTAAGAAATGTCTAAAAATTTTTTCTGTTGTTCCGTCAGTGTTCCCCCCTTCTCCTTCAGCAACATTCCAATGTAGCCCATCACGGAGATCATGGGGGTCTTCAGCTCATGGCTAACGTTTGAGAGAAAGTCATCCTTCATTCGATCCATACGTCTTAGTCCTTCGTTGGCTGTTTCCAGTTTTTTCAATGCCTCTTTTAGTTCTTCCTCTGCCTCTTTTCGACGTGTCACTTCATGCGTGATCACGATGACACCGAGATATTTGTTGTTGTTCCAGACGGCAGAATAAGTATGATCGTAGAATCTTCCTTCCAGCATCTGGACATTCATCCGATGGTGCCCCTTCATCTTGCCTGATTTCAAGTCTTCGATAATTTGGAGGACTGTCGAATGGGACGTTGGCGGATGCCAGTCCAGGATGGATTGGCCGAGTACCCGATCCCCGTCTATCTTTCGAATCTTCGCTGCCGCTGGATTGTAGTAAACGATGCGGTTTTGATCGTCGATAAAAATGACTCCCTGCTCCATGGAAGTGAAGATGGCTTTTAGAACAGATGGCTTCATATTTTTCCCAAAGGAAAAATACCACGAAATCAGGAGTTGGACAAGGGGGATGGTATGGAGGGATGGTATGGATACGCTTGAAGAGAAATGTTAAAATAGATTGTGAAATAATTCTCAGATGGCAAAACTTATGTTTTTATGCTAATCTGAAGGGGATAAAAGGTTCTATGAAAAGAACGGAATTTGTCACAATGACATCGAGTTTACAACCGGAGGAGGATTGCTGATGATCGGTCACCCGCTTTTCGCGATCTTTTTTATGTTAGGGGCATTTCTTTTTTGCATTGGTATCGCCTTGAGGCTACTGCTCTACTGGCGGGGGCAGTGGGATTTATGGGCGCTTATTAGAGGAGTCATTTTGACTATCTTCAGCTTCAAGATCTTGAAGCTGGTGGAGATCATGTTCATGGATGGGATCCTGCAGAGGAGACTATTCGGTCAGGATAAGTTGAGATGGCTAATGAAGGTTCTGATCATGATCGGCTACCCGGGGATCCTCATCGCTGGCCATCTTAAGGCGGATATGATGCCCCAATTTGGACATTTCTCGTTCCTGACGAGGATCTTCTACGCGCCTTTTTGCGACTTTTATTTTTTCCGTGATATCGCTTCCCCATCCTTAAGTACCCTGGATGCCCTCTTTGCCATTTCCTTCGATCTCTTTGGCGCCATGATCCTGACGGGGGAATTTATCGCCATCTACCGAAGGTTCGTGGCAAAGACGGTAACGTTTAAGACATCTCCGGGCGATATCGTTGCCGTAAACCTATTGGGAGGGTGGTTCATCCTTCGTTTTTTCTGTGAGGCTACCAGTATTCTCACCTACTCCCTTCCGAACTCAGTCGCCGGGTATTGGTTTGTCTCCTTCGGTCTGAGCAAAGTCATCGGTCCTTTAGGGTTGCCATGGTCCTCGATCAATTATCCCCTCTGGTCAGTCGCCGGGTTATTCCTCGGTACTCTGGTCGGTTTTATCCCTTACAACAAGAAACTTTGGCATATTATCACCATACCCGTGATCATGTTCATCAACCTGATGCCCCATGAGGCATTTAAGCCCGGCTCCAGGAAGGCTGCCATTCCTCTCTCGATAAAAGATCTCGTCAGCCTCGACTCCTGCGTGAAGTGTGGAAGCTGTGTGGGTGTCTGTCCGGTGTACGCGCAAACCCAGCAGTTGGAGACAACGATGGGAGGATTTTACACGAAACTCAAATCCTTTGTCCGCAAGGAATACGGATTGCCCAGGATGTCCCTCGCGCCCGGCCGGGCCAAGGACATCCTGAAAGAGTATTCGGAGTATCCCTACCTCTGTACATTGTGCGGAAGGTGCTCGCTCGTGTGTCCCTCGTTTATTGACACGAAAGGCACGAGGATCGCGACCCGGAGGTTCATGGTTGAGCAGGGACAATATCCTCCGAGCATGGATCGGTTGGCAGAAACTTTAGATAAGGTGCACAACATTATCGGTGAACCCAGCGAGGACCGGGCGATGTGGGTACAGGCCTTGCCTGAAATTCCTAAAGACATGTTTCAGAAGGATAGGGCAAAGGTTGTGTATTTCACCGGATGTGTCGCCTCGTATTTTCCGATGACGAAGAGAATTCCTCAAGCCTTCGTCCAGATCCTGCAAAAGGCTGGGGTTGATTTCACCCTTTTAGGCGGGGAAGAGTGGTGTTGCGGTTTTCCTCTGATCGCAGCGGGAATGAAGGAGAAAGCTGACGCTGCGATGCAGCACAACTTGCAGAAGATGAGGGAGAAGGGAGCAGAAACAATTATCTGCGCCTGCCCTTCCTGTTATCACACCTGGAAGGAAGAGTCCAAGAATGAGATCAAAATCTTTCATTCGACCCAGTTCATCAAAAAATTAATTGAAGACGGCAAAATCAGCTTCAATGAGAAAAGGGTAAAGGTGACCTACCATGATCCCTGTGATCTCGGGAGGGCCAGTGGGGTTTACGAACCCCCACGGGAAATATTGAAGGCTATCCCCGGCGTCGAATTGATCGAGATGAGTGAGAACAGGGAGGAATGTAAGTGCTGCGGAGGAGGTGGTAACCTGGAGATGGTTCGTCCGGAACTCTCAGCAGCTATGGCTCAGGCCAAGATCGAGGAGATCAAAGCCACCGGAGCGGAAATGGTCATCACGTCTTGCCAGCAGTGTGTCCGCACTATTTTTTCCAACGCGCGCAAAAAGAAGATCCCTATTAACGTCATGGATATCATCGAGTTCGTCTCCAAAAACATGGCTGGAGACGGTTCGTCAAAAGGATAAGCTCCATCACCCTGAGCTAAGCTGAATTCCACATGCTCGCGCTCTCATTAAACCTGGGCAGAAGCTTTTCCTTGTTCATTCCTCATCGACCCTCCGTTTCTGCCACATCCTCGTTGGGGCATAAATAATCCTCATCGAGAGGGAACCATTCCTATTTAAGTATCTGAAGAATTAAGGTCTTGACAAGAATTTCAATCTTTATTATAAGAAGGTTGTCCAAAATCGAAAGGATGCTTCGATCTCTTCTATGAGGAAATTCGACAGGCGCCCCGCCTTTGTATCGTTGGAACCACCTACAAAGCGGCTTTTAAGATCCGGGTAAAGATGACAGCGGCACGCGTGATCCCTTTTTCTATTTCATTCTAAGGGGGTGATGCCAGGGTTGGGGAATTTTTATCTAAGAAATGAAATGTAAGAGAGATGGCATTTATCTTGTACCGGTACATACATCTAATGACTCAATGGAAAGGAGAGATGAGATGGAAAAGAAATCGAAGAAGAAGATTTCAAGAAGGGACTTTTTGAAAGTAGCTGGAGCAACTGGAGCGGCGATCACCTTAGAGCAGTTTCTTAAGGGACCCTATGTCGGTGCGGCAGGGAAACCACCCATCCTGATCGGGAATATCGAGCCCCTCAGCGGTCCTTACGCGGATTCAGGAAGAGATGAATTTCAAGGCGCGAAGCTGGCGAATGACGAATATAACAAGAAGGGTGGAATTCTCGGAAGAGAGATCAAGATGATCTCCGAAGATGCTCCTTCCAATCCCGGGATAGGAGTTCAGAAAGCAAAGAAATTGGTGGAGCGGGATAAAGTTGATTTTCTTACCGGGACGCTGACCAGCAGCGTCACCATTGCCATCGCCGACTATGCATGGAATCAAAAGATCCTCTTCATGGCCTTCGGAAGTCACTCGGATGATACCACCATGCAGAAATCTCACCGGACCACATTCCGAACGACCATCCAGAACTGGGCCCTCTCTACGGCTTGCGCGACGTGGATTGCAAAAAACTGGAACGTGAGAAAGATATATCATATCACAGCTGATTATACCTGGGGACACACCGGCCGGGATTCGATGAACCGCGTCATCCTAAAGAAGTTTGGAGGAACGGAGTTGGGAAATGATTTCACTCCCTTGGGAACGACAGATTTTAGCGCGCAGTTATTAAAAGCGAGAGGACTGAAGCCTGATTGTCTGATCGTGAACTGCTACGGTGGCGATCAAGTCAACTGTGTCAAGCAGTTTAAGGAATTCGGGCTCGACAAGGAAATGAAGCTGGCGGGTCCGTTAAGCGGTACGCCGATGATGAAAGGGATTGGTACGGCCGCTGCAGGGGCTTGGGGCATGTCCTGGCATGGAACGATCGATACGCCGGGTTCGAAAAAACTATATGCCGCCCTGATGAAGACTTACCAGACGTACAGCGAATGGAGGCCTTCTTATCGGCACTATCTCGGCTATATCACCCATACTCAGCTTTTCGAAGCCATCAAGAGAGCGGGAACTACTGACATGGTCCCGGTGATCAAGGCATTGGAAGGCTATAAGTTTGACGGCCTTAAATGGAATCCAAATAGCTGGCGGGCCTTCGATCATCAGAATATTCAGGACGTGCTTGTCGGCTTGGCGAAAAGAGACGAAAACTGGAAGAGCGAGGATGACTATTTTACGATCCCCGGTCACCTCAAAGGGGAAGAAGCCTTCCCGACTTACGAGGAATGGAAAGCGAACGGCGGACACGAACTGGAACCCTACGATGCGTTGAAAAAGGCTTAATGTTTTGGAAGGGGGCCTGCTCTTTCGATAAGAGGGCAGGTCCCTTTTTCCGTGGAGATTCATTATGCACCTGAACTTGACATTTTCTGTCATCATTACCCAACTAGTAAATGGCTTCGCGTTGGGAATGCTTTTCACCTTAATGGCGGTGGGATTGACGATCATTTTGGGATTGATGAGAGTGATCAACTTCACTCACGGAATTCTTTACACCCTCGGTGCTTATACGGTGATCACGCTTCAGAAGTTGTTGGGTTTTTGGCCGATGTTGGCAATCGCCCCGGCTTGTGTCGGACTCGTTGGTATTGCGATCGAGGCCTCCATGATTCGTCCTATTTATAAAAGAGACCCCCTCTTTACTCTCCTTCTGACTTTTGGAGTCGCCCTGGTGCTGGAGGATGTGATCCGACTGATATGGGGGGATATCCCTTATCCGATGACGGCGCCGCAGATTCTGTCAGGCGTGGTAAACATAGGTGTTGCGTACTTTTCTAAATACCGTATCTTCGTTATCTGTTTTACCTCCGTTCTCCTTTTCGGTGTCTGGTATTTCTTAGAAAGGAGTCAACTGGGGAAGACGATCCTTGCAGGCACCTTCGATCGTGAGATGGTGGTGACGCTTGGAATCAAGATCGACCTTTTATTCACCCTTGTCTTTGGAATCGGGGCAGGCCTTGCTGCCATCGCCGGTGTTCTGGCATCGCCCATCCGGGGCGTTTTCCCGCCGATGGGAACAGATATCATTATGCCTTCTTTCGTGGTGGTGATCATCGGAGGAATGGGGAGTTTTTGGGGAGCCGTCATCGGCGGCCTCTTGGTCGGGATCGTCAAGAGCTTCACGGTTGAAATTTATTCTCCCATGGCGGATGTCATTGTTTTCTTTTTATTAGCCATCGTCCTTCTGATCAGGCCGAGAGGGATCAGCGGCATTGAGGGTCTACTGGAATGAGCACATTGATTAAAACCATTCGAACCAACGCTTCTGTTCAACTGGCGATCCTTTCGATCATCGTCCTGCTGTGGCCTTATATCATTCCCCTGATCGGGGGATATGATGGCCTTGCGATAGAGATGGTGATCTTTGCCATCTTCGCCATGGGGTTCAATATCCTGCTGGGGTATACCGGGATTCTGTCCTTCGGTCATGCTGCCTTCTTCGGCCTCGCAGGCTACTCCATGGGACTCATCCTCATCCATCTGAAGATCCCAATCCTCTTGGGGATGCTTTTCGGAATCGTTCTCTCCACCGTGGTCGCCATTCTGATCGGGCTGTTGATTATCCGAAAGACGGGGATCTATTTCGCTATGCTCACCATTGCCTTTGGGCAGATGTTTTTCTTCATCGCCTCCCGCTGGAAGAACTTTACCGGTGGCGAGGACGGTCTAACCGGAATCCCCAGGGATGTGATTGGAATACCGGGTCTGGTTTCGATTCCGATTTTTGAGCCCCTCCAATTCTACTATTTCGTTGCCGTCGTTTTTATCGTTGCGGCAATCGTTCAATACAAACTCATCCAATCCCATTTTGGTCAGGTCCTGAAGACAATTCGGGAGAATGAGGTCCGGGCTCAGATGGTGGGTTACAATGTTCGAAGGTATAAGCTCCTCTCCTTTATCATCTCGTCGATATACGCTTCGGTGGCCGGAACACTCTATGGACTTTTCCTGAACTATATGTTTCCCCAAACCCTGGATTGGATTCGGTCGGGGGACGTGGTCATCATGACCCTGGTAGGAGGGATGGGAACCTTCTTTGGTCCGATCATCGGGGCAGGCGTCATCGTTGCCCTCCGCGTGCTAGTCAGTATTTATGCAAAGATCGGGGGACTGGTATTCTGGCAGTTATTCATGGGAATGATCTTTCTGATCTTCGTTCTCTTCTTTCCAAAAGGAATCTGGGGTTTCTTTCAAAAAAGCGAATGATTCGCTTTCAAGGAGAGCGGTGTGAATATACTTGAGACGAAGGGATTGTGTAAAAATTTCGGGTCGCTGGAGGCCGTCTGTCATGTGGACCTCAATCTAGAGAAAGGGGAATTGAGGTCGATCATCGGTCCCAACGGCGCTGGGAAAACCACTTTCTTTAATGTGCTCACGGGAATGCTGACCCCGACGAGCGGAGACATTCTCTTCAAAGGGGAAAACATTGCCGGGCTGGCTCCGTTCCAGGTGGCCATGAAAGGCATCGGCCGTTCCTTCCAGATTACCAGCATCTTTCCCCAACTGTCTGTTTATGAAAATATCCTCATCCCTTCCATGCTCTATTATTCTAAAAACGAGGCCATTGACAGAGCATGGGAGATTTTAGAGGACGTGGACCTGAAGGATAAGGCCAATGTGGTGGCAGCAAACCTCTCTCATGGAGATCAGAGGCATTTGGATATTGGAATTGCCCTGACAACGAAACCGGAACTCCTGCTCCTGGATGAACCCACTTCAGGAATGCCGCCTGAAGAGAGTATTCGCACCGTCAAATTGATTCAACGTTTGAAATCGGAAAAGGGATATACGATCATGCTCATCGAGCATAAGATGGATATCGTCCTGTCCATCTCCGATCGCATTACCGTGCTTCACCTGGGCGAGAAGATCGCCGAGGGGAAGCCGAATGAGATTCAGGCCAATGATGAGGTTCAGAAGGCCTACCTTGGAGGTTTGGATAAGGAATATCAGATGACAAACAATTGGCAGAGGGAGGTGGCCGGGAATGGTCAGGAGATCTTAAACCTTGAGAAGGTCAATGCCTTCTACGGTGAGAGCCACGTCCTTCGCGATGTCTCGATGAAGGTAAAAGAAGGAGAGATGGTCGGTCTTCTCGGCCGTAATGGAGCGGGGAAGACGACCACGCTGAGGACGATCATGGGGCTGACGCCTGCTCGAAGCGGTTCGATTCAATTTGGGAAAGAAAGGATCGAATCACTTGCTCCGGAAACCGTGGCGAATAAGGGAATTAGCCTGGTGCCCGCGGGGAGAAGGATTTTTGCCAACCTCAATCTGATGGAAAATCTTGAGCTTCCTTTTTTTATGAAAGGGATTGATTCAAAACAGAGGCGCACTCAGATTGAAACGATCTTCAATTATTTTCCAGCGCTCCTGAAGAGAAAGACGCATAAGGGGAATCGTTTGAGCGGGGGCGAGCAACAGATGCTCGCCATCGGCCGGGCTCTGGTGGGCCACGTCAAATTTATGATGCTCGACGAACCTTCTCAAGGATTGGCCCCCATCATCGTCAAACATTTGTCGGAGATCATCAAAGAGATTAATAAGCAGGGAGTGACGATCCTATTGGTTGAGCAGAACGCCCTGATGGCATTGGAACTGGTCGATCGTCTCTACGTGATGGATAAAGGTGAGATCGTTTACGAAGGGAGACCTGAAGAGCTTTGGGCTGATCGAAAACGACACCAAGAACTTTTGGGCGTTTAAGTTTTTGCTCTGGTCATCGAGGGAGGGGGTGGGGACAGAAAATTCGTTGTAAGGAGCAGCCATAGACAATGGCCTATTTCACATCCATCTTCTCATACGTTATCCACCGTTTCTATCAGGTCGCATCTCTTATTGAACAACCTGAAAAAATTAAAGACATGGATCAACCTTCGAATAAGAGGTACTGGTATGGTTGAGAAGAAGAGAACCACGAAGCAGATTTTGCAGGCGGCGCTGGAGAATAAGAAACGAACACCACTCTATCACCCCGATGTCTTGGAAAAACTGCGCCAGGAGCTCGATCGTTGGATGACTACGGTAGTGCGAGAGGAAAACAGGAAGGATTGGCATAGTACCCCTCACACCATTTTAGGTTCCGATATTCCCAGAGAAATGCTCTATACCCCGCTCAGCAATCCCGATTTTGACTATATGCAAGATTTAGGTCATTCCGGCCAAGAGCCCTTTACCAGAGGAATCCATGCCAATATGTATCGTGGCAAAGAATTCACCATGCGTCAGCTCACCGGATTTGGGGGACCTGAAGAAACGAACCGAAGAATAAAATTCATGCTGGCTCATGGCGCCACAGGGGTTAACGTCCTTTTTGATCTTCCGACTATCCAAATGTACGACTCGGATGATCCCCTTTCGAAAGGGCAGGTGGGTATGTCCGGGGTCGCCATTGATTCGGTCGAGGATATGGACCTGGTATTCCGGGACATCCCTCTCGACCAGGTCACTGTCTCATTGGTAACGCACTATCCGTCTAATACAGCAATCTTATTCCCCATGTTTTTGGCCATGGCAGAGCGAAGGGGCGTCCCTTGGGAGAGGCTGCGCGGCAGCGTGCAGAATGACATCACATTAGAAGAAGTCGTCCGGAGCGGTCCGGAATATATCCCTCCTAAAGACTGCTTCAGGATACAATGTGACAATATCGAATTCATCAGGCAGAATGTCCCTCTTTGGAACTTTGTCACCTACAACGGCTACAATCTGCGCGAGTTTGGAACTTCGGGTGTAACCGAAATGGCCGTCGCACTGGCGAATGCGATTGCCACCATAGAAGAGATGCTCCGGAGAGGACACGAGGTGGACTGGGTCGCGGAGCGGATCGCATTTTTTTGGTCTCCGGCCAGCGATTTCTTTGAAGAAGTGGCCAGAGTCAGGGCGGTGAGAAGGCTGTGGCACCGAATCATGAAATATCGGTTTGATGCGAAGAGCCCCAGGTCGATGTGGATGAGATGCCATGTGCAGACATCGGGTGTTTCCCTCAGGAGAGAAGAGCCATTGAACAATATCATCCGGGCCGCTTACCAGGCCTTGGCGACCGTGCTCGGAGGCGTTCAGTCACTCCATGTGGATTCCTTTGATGAGGCTTATTCGGTGCCCACCGAGGAAGCGGCACTGGTATCGTTGCGGACCCAACAGATCATTCAGGCAGAGACCGGAATTACGGAGGTCGTTGACCCCCTGGGGGGCTCTTTCTATGTCGAAGCGCTGACTAATGAGATTGAGACGAGGATCCTCGACGAGGTGGATGAAATTGAGAAGATGGGAGGATATGTCACCGCCATCGATCAAGGTTGGTTACATAAAAAAATAGCTGAGTATTTTTATAGTGAGAGGGGCAAAGTAGAGAAAGGCGATATCAAAATCGTTGGCTATAACATCTATAAAGCTCCGGTTGAACTTCCTTCTATTAATGTCTTTTCTTATCCAGAGGGGGTGGAGGAGAGACAGAAGGCAAGATTGGTAAAATTGAGAGAGCAGAGGAGTAATGAGAAGGTGGACGCTGCGCTCACCTCCCTTGAAGAGGCTTGCAGTGGAGGGAAAAACATCATGCCGTACACAGTTCAGTGCGCAAGAGTGGGTTGCTCTGAGGGAGAGATATTCAAGGTATTCAAGAAAGTCTTTGGTCTGTGGAAGCCACCGGTCCTTTGGTAAATAGGAATGGCAACTTCGAGCAGGAGGAGGCCTTAACAAGAGATGGCCGTTAAGATAAAGGTACTCTTATCGAAACTGGGCTTGGATGTTCATAATCGAGGATTGATCACGGTCGCCAAAGAAATGAGAGATGCGGGGATGGAGGTTATTTACATCGGCAATTCCTTTCCCAGGGAGATCATTAAAACGGCGATTCAAGAGGATGTGGATGTCGTTGGTGTAAGTTCATTAGGAGGTGCCCATCTTACCCTGGGCGGTGACTTGATTGAGGAGGCGAAGAAGGAGGGTTTGAAACAACGCATGGCATTTATTATTGGAGGCGTTTTTCCCCCAGTGGACGCGGCAAAGCTTGAAGAGATCGGGTTCGATAAAACTTTTATGCCGGGAGCGACGAGAGAAGAGATTTTGTCGTCCATACGCGAGATCGTTCTCTACAAAGCTGACATATAACCTTAAGAAATGAGTATAACTACCTATTCTAATTATGGTTCTCCACGGTAAAGAAAAGGAGATTTTTATGCTAAAACAGTGGCCACCTCAGTATGATCGTTCATATACTCCTTCTCGTGATTCCAAATTCTGGTTTAAGGATTTAGAAACCATGGCCCCTGTTGAAAGGGAGCAAAAAGTTATTTTGCCGAAGCTTCAGGCCCAATTGAAATATGCCTATGAAAGGTCTCCTCTTTACAGGAAAAAATGGGACAGCGCTGGAGTAAACCTTAAGGACATTCGATCCCTGGCTGATTTTGAAGAGGTTCCCTTTTTGACCAAGGAGGAAATTCGACAGGACCAGCGGGAAAATCCCCCCTTCGGGAGCAACGTATGTGTTTCCCTGGACGATCTGGGAAGGGTGCAGGGAACATCCGGGACCACGGGCAAACCGACCGCTTTCGGCGTCAGCAAGGGAGATATGGAACGTATTGCAGAAGCTCATGCCAGGACGATGTGGGGATTTGGATTGCGTCAGGAGGACATCGTTTTCATCGGCTCCTTTTTCAGCCTCTATTGGGGAAGCTGGGGAGCATTGGTAGGGGTAGAACGTTTGGGTGCCGTGGCCTTCCCCTTTGGTGCCGGCGTTCCCGGTCAGACGGACCGTGCCATCGAGTGGATGCAGGAAGTGAAGCCCACCGCCTTCTATGGAACGCCTTCCTATAGTCTTTACATCGCTGAAAGGGCCAAAGAGAAGGGAGTGGATCCAATCAAAGACTTTAATTTCCGAATTCTTTTCTTTTCGGGCGAACCCGGAGCGGGTGTTCCCTCTACCAAGAGAAGGATTGAAGAGACCTATGGCGGAATTTGCGTCGATGCAGGATCGACCGCTGAGATGAGCCCGTGGATGTCTAATTGTGAATGTGAATACAGGAAGGGGATGCATCTTTGGCAGGACGTTGTCTACGCAGAATTGGTAGATCCCGTCACAAAAAAGAGGGTGCCCTACGGAAAGGAAGGGGTAACGGTTTACACCCATTTGGAACGGACCTCTCAACCCATGATCCGTTTTTGGGCAGGCGACCTTTCTATGTGGGTGAATGATCCATGCCCCTGCGGTCGAACTTACCCTCGACTGCCCAAAGGCATCTATGGCAGGGCGGATGACATGTTTGTAGTAAGGGGAGAAAATGTCTATCCCAGTGCTATCGAAGATGTGATCAGGGGGATCAAAGGATTCGGTGATGAATATCGAATCGTGATTACAAGGGAAAAAACAATGGACGAGTTGATCGTTCAGGCGGAATATGCAAAGGGCGTCGATTCGGGCACCGTTCCTCAGCTAAAGAAAAAACTTGAAGCGGAACTCAAAGCAAAGGGACTCCGCTCTGTGGTTCAGATGATCGAACCCGACCGTTTGGAGAGGACTGAGTTCAAAGGGAAAAGAGTGATCGATAAACGAAGCTTATATGATGAAATGACACAGAAGAAATAGCTATTGATGAGCCGGTATTGAACTGTAAGAATAAGGGTATCTATTTTAAAAACACATTTAGAAAGGAGGAGAGGTCATGACTTTGGAATCAATACTTAGAATGAGCTCGTCAAACATCAAATTCGGTTTTGGGGCTACAAAGGAAATAGGCTTTGAGATGAAAGACCTTGGCGCCAAGAAGGTGATGGTGGTTACAGACCGCACTCTGGCAGAAAAAGAAGTGGTAAAAGTGGTCATCAACGCGTTGCAGGATGAGGGGATAGAGACTGTCCTGTACCGTGATACACGCATTGAGCCGACAGACGTTTCGATGCTGGAAGCGATTGACTTTGCCACAAGCGGGAAGTTCGATGGATTTGTAGCTGTCGGGGGCGGTTCAAGTATGGACACCGCCAAGACAGCCAACCTGTACTCAACCTACCCGGCGGATTTCCTCACCTATGTGAATGCCCCCATCGGCAAAGGAACGCCTGTACCTGGTCCTGTCAAACCGCTCATTTGTGTTCCTACGACAGCGGGAACAGGGAGTGAAACAACAGGCGTGGCGATCTTCGATATCATCCAGATGCACGCGAAAACTGGAATCGCTCATCCGGGAATACGACCTAATTTGGGTATCGTCGATCCGAATAATACACGCACTCTTCCTCCGATGGCCGCCGCTTGCAGTGGCTTTGATATTCTGGTACATGCCGTGGAATCCTACACTGCCTTACCTTATAACCAGCGTCCGGCTCCGGAACACCCACGTCTGAGACCTACTTATCAGGGCTCAAACCCGATCTGTGACATCTGGGCAAAAAAGGCTATTGAAATTGCAAGCAAGAACATTCTTCGTGTGGTGCAGAATTCCGCAGACGATGAGGCTCGCGAACAGATGATGCTTGCGGCGACTATGGCCGGGGTTGGGTTGGGGAATGCAGGGGTCCATCTGCCTCATGGGATGTCCTATCCGGTTTCCGGGATGGTTCGTAGCTACATCCCCCAAGGTTATCCCACCGATCATCCGATTGTCCCGCACGGAATGTCGGTGGTATTGAATGCTCCAGCTGTTTTTCGCTTTACGGGGCAATCCGATCCGGAACGGCACCTGGAAGCAGCCCGCCTCATGGGTGCAGATGTCAGCAAGGCCAAGAAGAAGGACGCCGGGGAAATACTTGCCAATACCTTCATAGACCTAATGAAGAAGACCGGGATGCCCAATGGATTGTCGGCTGTCGGATATACTTCAAAGGATGTGGATAAGATGGTTGAGGGTACGCTGCCACAGCGGCGAGTGCTCAATATATCACCGAGACCTGTTACTGCTGAAGACCTGAAGGCGCTTTTCCTCGATTCGATGACCTGCTGGTAAGCAGCGAGTCAAAGGCGATTTACATATGTGTGTCTCGCAGTCAATCGAGGCGACATCAGTACTTCACGAGCATTGAAAACCCGGGCGGGTGAGGTTTACAATCGAGTAGATTAAAGCAGTCCCGCCCGGATTTTTGTAACTGCCTCAATGAACGAGGCTCGTAGAATAATCTGTTACAATAAGGATAAACGAGCGAGTTGGACCTCTCCTGGCGGTAAGAACAATTCAACAGCGAGGAGCGAAAACAGGAGACAGTTTTTATGATAAAAGAAGAGATCAAGAAAAAAATACGCGATATTGTGGGATCGGAAAACGCCCTCGATTCCGACCTTGAGCGTTTTGCCTACTCCTATGACGCATCCTTCATACCTCTGCTGCCGGCCAACAAACCCGACCTGGTCGTACGGCCACTGAGCACGGAGGAAGTCTCAAAGGTGATGGCTATTGCTTATGAGTACGAAATTCCGGTCACGCCTCGGGGTATATCGAGCGGACGAACCGGTGGGAGCATACCCATTAAAGGCGGGATTTCCCTCTCCCTGGACCGCATGACGAAAATTCTTGAGCTCGATGAAAAAAATATGATGGTAACGGCCGAGGCAGGGGTTCGCACTTTTGATCTCTATAACTACTGCGCTGCGAAGGGTCTCTTCTATCCGCCTGATCCGGCGAGTTGGAAGTTCTCCACGATCGGCGGCAACGTGGCCGAGAATGCCGGCGGGATGCGGGCGGTCAAGTACGGCGTGACGTCCGATTACGTAATGGGTCTCGAAGTCGTTCTGGCCGACGGCACGTTGCTGCAGACAGGTGGCAAGGCCATTAAGAACGTTACCGGCTACAACCTGGTGGGTCTCTTTACGGGATCCGAAGGAACCCTCGGCATTATCACCAAAGTCTTGTTCAGGCTCATTCCCATGCCCCAGAAGCGACGGACTCTTCAGATTATGTTTCGGACTCTCGATGATGGTTGTATGACGATCCACAAGATGCTGCAGTCAAACATCGTACCCGCTACGGCCGAGATCATGGACAGGACCTGCCTCGAAGCAGTGGCGCGGCACCGCAAGCTGGACCTCTCTCCGGATATCGGGGCCTCCATCGTAGTCGAAATCGATGGGGAAGACGACAAGGCCCTCGAAAAACAGGTGAAGCAGGTTGAAACTGTAGCAAAAGCCTGCGGATCGATCGAAATCCGCATCGCTCAGTCGGAGCAGGAGTCCGACGAACTATGGGCGATTCGGAGGGGTCTGAGTGCTGCGGTGGCCGCCCTGGCGCCCAACCGAGTGGGTGAGGACATTTCGGTCCCGCGCGACAGCTTGCCCGAGGTGGTGCGCCGTATCCGCTCCATCGCAGAGAAATACAAATTTACGATTGCTGTATATGGCCACGCGGGCGATGGCAATCTCCATCCGTCGTTGCTCTGCGACCTGAGCAATCAGGAAGAGGCCAAGCGAGTGCATCAGGCAGTCGAAGAGATCTTCAAAGCTGCTTTAGCCGTTGGCGGGACACTTTCCGGTGAACATGGCATCGGCACTACCAAGCAGCCGTACATCACGTTAGCACTCGGGGAGGCCGGTGTGAAGACCCTCAAGGCTATTAAACAGGCGCTCGACCCGAAAGGTATTCTGAACCCCGGCAAGATCTGGTGAAGAGGGAAAAACGAGGATTTCATGCATAAGGCTTCGGACAACGAATTATTGCAGGAAGCGAAAAAGAATGTGAGCCAGTGTGACCGCTGTGGCACCTGCCTGCCGGTGTGTCCGCTCTTCGGAGTAAAGGACGTCGAACTCTCGAGTGCACGCGGCAAAAACGCGATCGTACGGGCGTTGGCCGAGGGCGGGATTGAGCCGACAGCGGACGTGCTCGCTGCGGTCAACTTCTGCCTCTTGTGCCGGGCCTGCGTCGAGACCTGCCCAAGTAAGAATAAAACCGACGAAGCGATGGTCAACGTCCGACAGTACCTCATCAACCAGGGTGGTGGGCCAAGCGTGAAATACAAGACGATCGGTAGTTTCCTAAAGAGCCGTGGCATGGTGAAGATCGCAGCAGGCGCGCTCTCCATTCTCCGTAAAGTGGGCCTTAACAGCGTGTTTCCGAACGGCATGGTTCCCGAAGAGTACACCCGTGCCCATTTTCTCGCCGCATTCGCCGGGCCAGCGGCTCTCGGACAGAAGGTGCCTCCTTCTGGCTTGGTTGTGACGGCATCGACAAAAGTGGCTTATTTCAAAGGATGCGGCATGCGGATGATGTTTCCACAGGCATCGGCTGAGACGCTCAAAATTCTGAAGACCACGACCCAGGTCATGGTGAAGGCCAATGTGTGTTGCGGCATGCCGCACCTCGCTCACGGGCTGCGCGGTGAGTTCCTGGATCTCGCCAAGAGGAATATCCGGCTTTACGAGGACGTTGAGGCCGTCGTGTGCGACTGCGCAAGCTGTGGTGGCGCGCTCAAGCACATCGCACATTACTTTAGTGAAGATCCGGAGTGGAAAGACCGGGCAGCCGCTTTCAGCCGCAAGGTGATGGATCTGACAGAGTACCTCGTCAAGGTTGGCTACACACCGCGGCAGAAAGTGGATACCACCATTACCTATCATGACCCCTGCCATCTTGTGCGAGGACAGAATATCGAGAAACAGCCGCGCGACCTTCTCAAAGCAACCGGAAAATTCGTAGAAATGAAGGAGGCTGACACGTGCTGCGCCGGGGCGGGAACTTTCCACATCGATTATCCCGAGATTTCGTCGAAGATCATCGAGAAGAAGCGGCGAAACATCGAGAGAACAGGGGCGGCTATCGTTGTGACCGGTTGTCCCGGCTGCTTGATCCAGTTGACCAAGGCGGCCAAGGCCAGCGGCGGCAAATTCAAGGCTATGCACATTAGCCAGGTGATCTGAGGCCGAAGAACCAGATCAAGATCAGCTCTCCTTCCGCATGGGATGAACCCTGCTGAATCAGGGAAGGCCATAAGGAATTTGCCCTCGCTGCCTGTTCCTTTGAAAGCGAAAAGCTGTATCTTCTCCGATAGTCTTCGATAAAAAACATTTTAGATCAAATTCTTTGAGTCTTAAGAAGTTACATTTTTGTTCCGAGAAAACGTTGGGACAGCACTGATACGCAATAATAAACCACAAAGGAATTGGTGAAGGGGGCAGGCTACTTTGATGCTGAATGCAAAGTTGCTGTCCCCTTTCTTTCATCCGCCTACGCAGGAGACTACGGGGAGGAATGCGTAACTGTAAATGCCAATTCTGTCAGCGATGGATCTGCTATGCTTCGGCGGATTTCGCTCACCGACGGATGACCCACCGAAGTCTTGGCGTAGGTGGGCACAGTGTTTGGGGACCACGGGCTGCCCGTGGGGCTCCATCTTCGAAACGATTCAAATTGGCGGGGGTCTAAATCCAGCGGACCTGTCTTTCCTTACGTGGGGCTGTCTTCTTGTATTCGTGCTTGGGGTACCCCACCATGATCGCACTGTAGATATTGTGATTATCCGGAACCGCAAGATACTTTTCTATTTCCTTGTCAAAATGAGCCGCTATGGATAGAAATCCTACCAAGCAAGTTCCCAGGCCCATGGTCTTTGCCATGATTTCGATGTTTCTTGCTGCGACCCAACAGTTCCCACCGGCCAAGAGATTCGTTCTGAGACCGTGAATGACAATCACAACGGGCGCATTTCGGAAAATCAAGCCCGCAAGCTGGTCGTCGCTTCTTCTGTTTTTTATGATGTAGTGGTACGGAACAGACTGCCTCACCATTTCGTCGCCGATTTGAGTCTTTGCCAGGCTCTGCCCGATGCTATTCCCTAAATGTTTCAACCCGGTATCCCATACAGCTTCGATCACCCTTTTTCCCAGATCGGAGAGGAGTTTCTGATCCTGGATAACGATAAAATTTTCCGTTTGCCCGTTCGATGAAGTTCCTGCATGAATACCAACCTCGATCAGCTGTTCGATCAGTTCTTTGGGAACCGGCTTTTCTTTGTACGCCCTGATCGATCTTCTGGATAATAAGAGATCTCTCATTTTTTCAGGAGGAATAACGGTGACCGGTGAATCTTCAAATTTCTCAGTAGGCATTTCTTTATGAATCAGGGCGTTCTCCGGACAGATTGCGACGCAATGGCCGCATATGCAACATTGTTCAGGATATCTCACCTTCATGACTCGGCCTTCGCCCGAGGCGAAGACATAGTTTGGACAGACGTCTAAGCAGAACCCACATCTGCTGCATTTGGTTGAATCGATCTCTACCATCTTATTTACCCTTTCCAATCCAGTTGAAGTCGTTTTATTAAGATCGCACGTGAAAACCCCGTCTCGTGGACGGGGATGAAAGGAATGTCTGCCGAAGGCAGAAAAAAGCAAACCAGATGCTGAAACAAGTTCAGCATGACCAAGAGAATTCGGCTCTCATCTTTCTGTCATCCCGAACTTGATTCGGGATCTCGCTCTTGAGTTTAGCATTTGGGTTATAAAGTCCCGCCCTGTGGGCCGGGTTCTTTGCTGAGTAATTTTTGGAAAGAGTCTAATACAATGGGTCGAGATATTCTAGAGGGCCTAAAGACACGTTGGGAGCTATAAAACGCCTTTGCTGGCGCCACTTAAAAATTTGTTTTACACTCACCATAGAATTTGGTATTTTATGTACACGTGAATGGACGTATCGGGAATTAAGGATTCCAAGGGATTAAAGAGGGTATCTTATCATGTATCTCGACTTTCACGGGTTTAGGGAAAAACCTTTCAATCTAACTCCTGACCCCCGTTTTGTCTTCTTGAGCAAAAACCATAAAGAAGCCTTTGCCCATCTTCTGTACGGCATTAACAATCGCGCCGGATTCATTCTCCTGACGGGAGAGGTGGGATCCGGGAAAACTACGGTCTTACGTACACTCCTCAGCCAGCTTAACCCGGATCATTACCGTACGGCTTTGATTTTCAATCCCTCTCTCTCGCCCGCCGAGCTACTTCAGAGCATAAACCGAGAATTCGGCGTTCCAGCCAACATCTCCAATAGCTCGAGTTTCCTGGATAACCTCAACCAGTTTCTGCTTCAACAGAATGCCGAAGGGCGCACCGTCGTTCTTGTCATCGACGAGGCGCAGAACCTGGAAGCACCGGTTCTCGAGCAAATCCGGCTAATCTCCAACCTGGAGACGGACAGAGAGAAGCTGATACAGATCGTCCTTTCGGGGCAGCCCGAATTATTGAAGATTCTGAAGCGAAACGAAATGCGCCAGCTGAGTCAGCGGATCACCGTGCGATGTCATCTGCATCCTATGGATTTCGAGGACACTGTCCATTACATCAACCATCGGCTGGAAGTGGCAGGAGGAAGAGGTGCGGTCATTTTTTCTAATAGCGCCCTGAAGCGAATCTACAGGTATTCACGGGGGCTTCCGAGGCTCATCAATGCGGCTTGTGACAGGGCGCTTCTGACTGGCTACACAAGGGACACGTCCAGGATAAGCTTACGGATCGCTGCAGCAGGGATCAAAGACATCAGAAGGAGTGCGGCATCCACTATTCAGAAGCGGCGTGTTCTTCTGATCCCGATATTTGCTGTGCTTGCGCTACTCTTCGCCACGGGCATCTATTTTTTTAGACAGGATTTTATCGACCGATTCGATCCTCCCCAGCATGTTGAGGCTACGGAGGAGCCGATCAAAGGGGTCACTCTCGTCACTGGTGAAAAACTCTCCCGTGCCATGACTTCGGAACTCGGAGAAATCCCCGAATCGGAGAGTGTCCGTAGGGCTTTTAATAGCTTGGCCGGCTTCTGGAAGGTTCCACCCATCGCTGAAAGCAGCAGCTTTAACCAGAAGAATGCGATCGAGCACGCGGTCATTGAGCGAGAACTCCATCTCTACAGATTTTCCGGAAATTTGGGCGCTTTGCTTCGCCTCGATTATCCGGCAATACTCGAATTGAACATGCCGGGCGTGCCGGGGAAACGCTTCGTTTCTCTGGTGGGCAGAGAGAACGAGCACCTCCTTGTTGACCCTCCGATTGCAGGGAGAAAGTCCCTTTCGTTTGGCGAGCTCGAAAAGCACTGGTCCGGCCAGGGCCTCCTTTTTTGGAAGGACCCCATGGATCTATTGAACAAAACGTCATTCGGGTCAAAGGGGGCCCGTGTCGAGCAGCTCCAGGCTCTTCTCAGAGAGGCAGGGGTCTACAGTAAGCCTTTGACTGGAGTTTATGACGCCGATACTGTTTCGGCGGTCAAGCAGTTTCAATCATTAAAGGGTATCAATGAGGACGGTATCGTAGGTGGTCAAACACTGATGTTCTTATACGGATCGATCAATCGTTTCGAAGTTCCAAGGCTTTCGGCGGGGCGGAAATGAGTGTCATACTGGATGCTTTAAGAAAACTCGATCGCGAAAAGTTATCCCGCGGTAGGCGGACGGCCAATATAGCTGCAGAAATCGTCAGGCTCGATCTTGCTCATCCGGGGAGAAGAATTTCAATATATATTATCAGCACGGCCGTAGCGGCTATTGCTGCCGCCGCCATTACTTATGGCGTGATACTGGAGTTCGGGCTGCTATCCAAGTCATCGCCTACCGATGCAAAACCTGCACCTGGACCCAGCCAGCAGGTTGCGCCTGCACCTGCCTCCCTAGAGCCCTCAGTCCCATCGAAGCCTGCGAATCCCCCTGGAGCAAGTCAGAGGGTTCCACCTGCCTCCCCGCAGTCTGCAGTTCCATCGAAGGTTTCGCCTCCAGCATCAGTGAATCCTCCTCCTGCCGCAATTAAAGACACTCCTGCTCCAGTTTCACGTGCACCGGTGCGTAACGCGCAAGAAGAAATGAGTCGGGTCCCACCAAAAGTCCAGAGTCCCGCTGAAAAGAAGGATTCGGATCTCAGAACCCCAGTAGAAACGAAAAGCCCTACTACTCCCATAGTTGACAAAAAAGAAATCCAGAATGTGGTTCCGAAAGAATTAGACACCTCACCAAAGAAGCCCGTTGAACCCACCGCTAACGTGTCTGTCACAAACCCAGCGTCGTTAAAATTATCAGCCATCGCCTGGTTTGAAGACCCTTCAAGACGATTCGCCATGATCAACGGCATAATGGCTACTGAGGGGTCGTCCATAGATGGGATAAAGGTCGTAGAGATCAATCCAACGAGTGTACGACTCTTGCACGACGGACAATATTTCGAAATCTCCATGTCCAAATGAGAAGCCTCTGGATTTCTTAGACCAAAGTAAAATCCTCAGGAAATGATTGAGGCAGGTTTCTCGCTCAATGGAAGAGTAAAAAGTTAATTGAGATTAGGCAAGCAGAGGTGGAGGAGATCCGGAAATAGCTTTAGCTGTTTGATGTGAATAGAATAAGAAAACGTCACCAGAGAATCCAAAGAGATCAGAGACCCATCCTGGAGACCGAAATATATCAGCAAAAATCTATCACGTAAGTGCTCAGAGAAGCCTGATCTGCACCTTGCGCCACTTGATGGGCCCTCCGGGAGGGGCGAACTGAAGCGCAATCGGCCCTTCGGCGAACTTGCTGTCCCGGACATTGACAGTGACGACCCCGTTGAAGACGACTGTCAATTCCGGTCCATTAGCCTTAATCTCAAAGGTGTTCCACTTGCCGCCAGCTTTATAGATGATGGGGACCGGTACCTTGGCGACATTGACGATGGCCGCCGTGCCATAGCTCGGATCGGGCCGTGTGTCCCAGATGTTTGCCTCATAGGCATTGGCGGAACTAATCTTGCTGGGGTCGGTGCAGCGCATGAAGATGCCGCTGTTGGTATTTGATTCAGCATAGAATTCTGCCTGAATCTCGAAATCTTTGTAGGAATTCTTCGTGACCAGGAAGCCGTCTTTGGTGGTACTCATGTCGGCCACGATGGCTCCACCCTCCGCCCGCCAGTTGGCTCCACCTAAACGGTTCCAATTTTCAAGGCCTTTTTCACCGTCAATCAGCGTGACCCAACCCTTGCTCACCGGCTGGTGAGCGCAACCGGCAACGATGAACGCGACGGCCAACAATCCGATGGTGATGAGAGACATACGTTTCATTAGGTCCTCCTTTTGGTTAACGACGATCAAACCATCGCAATGCTTCCGCATTGTTAGTGCTGATAAGAACACGTTTTGAAGATGCGCTGAATATACAGAAGTGAGGGTTATATGTCAATGAAAATCGACAACAAGATACCTAATTGTTGTCTTCGTCCGTGCGCGCACCAGCGTGACCCGCCTCCAGTAAGCGACATCAGTGCGGTCAAGGACTAATAAAAACATAACCCGATAGGGTAACATTAGACACGAAGCCCTGCTTGGTTCCCCGCAAGGCTTCATAATTTGGGAAGATTAAAAATTGGCCTTGCAGGTAGTATCAAGCAGACTCACACCTGAATGGGTGAGTGGCGCAGGGGAGCTTCCCCCCTGCGCTCTCTCAGATACGGACGTGAACCTCTCGGCTCATCCGGCTCCCATTATCCAGCCGTCGGTCTTATGCCCAACTGCCAATGCGGAAATAATACGG
>Ga0335070_10000145_pt1 | contig 79221 bp, 68 predicted proteins | sample Lox_Sample_13_FD_206722 | JGI IMG/M metagenome (GOLD analysis project Ga0335070, IMG submission 206722) | Soil microbial communities from Loxahatchee National Wildlife Refuge, Florida, United States - Lox_Sample_1.3 | ecosystem: Environmental > Terrestrial > Soil > Wetlands | place: USA... | reverse complement strand
ATTGATTCCGCGGGCCGAGGACGCCGACGTCATTGTCGTCAACACCTGCTCCTTTATCGCCAGCGCGCAGCAGGAGTCGGTGAACACCATTCTGGAGATGGCCCGGCACAAGACTGCCGGCCGGGCACGCAAGCTGGTGGTAGCCGGTTGTTTGGTCGAGCGCTTCCGCGACGAGATTCGCAGGAACATTCCCGAGGTTGATGCCGTCGTCGGCACCGGCGAACTGGAAAACATTCTGACGGCAGCTGGAGTCGCTCCCCCACCCGCGGCGAGTTCTCCTTTCCGGATTCTGGGATCGCGTCCAGAGGGCGAGGCCCGCGCCGCTCAGGGCCGCTTCTCGCGGGCATCCTGGGAGGGCGCGATTGCGGACTTGCCCAACTATCTGTACGACGAGGCCACGCCGCGTGTGCTGGCCACGCCGCCCTATACCGCCTACATCAAGATCGCCGAGGGCTGCGACCATCCCTGCAGCTTCTGCATCATCCCCCAGCTGCGCGGCCAGTTTCGCTCGCGCCGCTTCGAATCGGTGGTGGCCGAAGCTGAACGCCTGGCGCGCTCCGGAGTACGCGAGATCACGCTCATTGGCCAGGACACCACCTGCTACGGCGAGGATTTCGATCTTAAGGACGGGCTGGCGCTGCTGCTGGAAAAGCTGGCCGGGATTGAGGAATTGCGGTGGATCCGTTTCCTGTATGCGTACCCCAACAAAATCACCGGACGGCTCCTGGAGACCATCGCAGCGCACGAAAAAATCTGTTCTTACATGGATGTGCCGCTGCAGCACGCGTCGGCTGCTGTCTTGAAGCGTATGAAGCGCGGTGGGAGCGTCGAGGTCTTCCTGCGCTCCATCGAAAAGATGCGGCGGACCATTCCCGGCGTGACCCTGCGGACATCGTTTATCGTCGGCTTTCCCGGGGAGACCGAGCGGGAGTTTGAGGAGCTATGCGCGTTTGTCCGCGCGGCCCAATTCGACTGGATGGGTGCGTTCGGCTACTCCGACCAGGAAGGAGCCAGTGCCTTCTCGCTGGCAGACAAGCTACCCGCCCGTGAAATCGAGCGCCGGCGCAAGCACCTGATGCAGATCCAGCGCGGGATCAGCAGACGCAGGAAGAAAGCCCTGGTGGGCAAGGAATTCGATCTACTGCTGCATGGGACGTCGGAGGAGAGCGAGCTTCTACTGGAAGGACGCACGGCCATGCACGCACCCGAGATCGATGGCAAAGTCTATGTGAACGACGTCCCTGACGGAGTCACGCCGCAGCCGGGCGAATTCTACCGTTGCCGCATCACCGAATCTCACGATTACGACCTGGTCGCAACGATCGTATAGAAATCCATGGCGAAGCGCATCCGCAGCCTGCGTTGCCCCACCTGCAAGAAATTGGTTAAGCGTCACGACCCGGAATTTCCTTTCTGCAGCGAGCGCTGCCGCGTGATTGACCTGGGCAAGTGGGCAAGTGGGGCCTATGTGATCTCGTCGCCGGTCAAAGATACCAGCGATGCTATCGAGGAAAGCAGACCTGGCGAGTCGCGAAAGAAGTAGGGGTTGGATGAGAGACCGAGAGGAAGGACACAGCGTTTCCAGGAACGATGCCCCCGACCGTAGCGCCGGCGTCCCGCCGGCTGTCGCGGGGGCGTCCCGCCCCCGCTTCGGCGAGGTGGAAATTCGCGACCGAGGCTACCTCCCCCATTGGGAGAAAGACAACGCCACCTATTTCCTTACCTTTCGCGAGGCTGGATCTCTGCCCCAATCAGTCCTTGACAGGATCGAGTCTGAGCGGCGCAGCGTCGTCCAAACCGCGAGGCAGCTCGAACGCGACCTCAGCGCTGATGAACGCCGCAAGGTGCAACAGCTTTCTACTAAGGGAATCGAAGAGTACCTCGACCGTGGCTCTGGCGTTTGCCATCTCAGGGATCCCGCGTTGGCGGATCTGGTTGCCAGCGTGCTGCTTCACTTTGACCGCAAGCGCTATCGTCTATTCGCGTGGTGCGTCATGCCGAATCATGTGCACGTCGTGTTGCGCCTCTTTCCCGGGCAAACCTTGGCGGAGGTAGTTCATTCGTGGAAATCTTTCAGCGCTAAGAGAATCAATAAAGTTCTGCGTTCGAGCGGCGCCTTCTGGCAAAAGGAATACTACGACCATCTGATCCGGGATGAGCACGAGCTCGAGCGCGCGATTCAGTACGTTGGGGGCAATCCAGCGAAGGCGGGCCTGAAGGGTTGGCGATGGGTATGGGTGTGGGGGCGGGACGCCCCCACGACAGCCGGCGGGACGCCGGCGCTACAGAACGAAAATGGCTAGCAAGAACGAAACTGAGGTTCCCACCCGCAAGGCCCCGGCCTGGGCCACCATTGTCGCCACTTTCTTCGGTGTGGGCCGCTTGCGCCCGGGACCTGGAACCTGGGGATCGCTGGCGACGGCCCTGCTTTGGTGGCTACTCGCCCGCTCGATCCTGCCCGCGTGGCAGCCGATGGCCGCGATCTTGCTCGCTCTGCTGGCGGTGGCCGTGGGGATTCCCGCAGCGACTCGGGTGGCTCGGGCTGCGGCGGTCAAGGACCCCCAGATGGTGGTGATTGACGAAGTCGCGGGTCAGCTCATCACTCTGATCGCCGTGCCGATATCGTGGAAATCTCTTCTGGTGGGCTTTATACTTTTTCGTGGCTTCGATATCGTTAAGCCGCCGCCGATACGCATTTTGGAGCGTCTGCCGGAAGGTGTGGGGATTGTGGTCGACGACGTGGGGGCCGGGCTTTACGCCCTGGCCGTGATGCAGGTCCTGCTGCACTTCGGTCTTCTACCACGGTAGTTTCGCGGGATGCGCAAGGAACTAAGGCAATGGGAATCTCCGACCGTCTGCTGGGCAAGAAGAACGTCAACGGGAAGCCGCACATCGACGCAGTGCATCCGAGTGCTGCCCTGCCCGGCGGCGAGGTGCGGATCGTCGGCAGCGGTTTGCGTCCCCTGGATTTGCGCCGTCCGCGGGTGCGTTTTGGCGAAGTGGATGGGGCGGTGGTCATCAGCTCCGACGACTTTCTGGTCGCCCGGGTTCCTCCGGGGGCCTCCTCCGGCCCGGTCGTGGTCTCCACCAACGGCCACGCCAGCAACCCGCACCAAATGAACGTTGCCGTTGCGATTGCGGAAAACCTTCATCCCGTCACCAATCCCGCATTGGACGCGGAAGGGAACATCTACGCGACCTTCTCCGGGTCCCGCGGACAAAAGGTCCCGGTCGCGATTTTCAAGATCGACACCAATTACAACGTCAAGCCATTTCTCTCCGACATGATGAATCCCACTGCGATTGCGTTCGACCGTGCCGGACAAATGTATGTTTCCTCGCGCTTTGACGGCACGGTGTACCGCGCCGCGCCCAATGGGACCATGTCGTCGTACGCCGAGGGTATGGGTATTGCGACCGGAATTGCGTTCGATCGGGAGGAAAACCTGTATGTGGGCGATCGTAGCGGTACGGTCTTCAAGATCGCCCGCGACCGCCAGATTTTTGTGTTCGCCACGCTGGAGCCCAGTGTCTCCGCCTATCACCTGGCTTTCGGCCCGCGCGGAGACCTGTTCGTGACCGGACCCACGACCTCCAGCTTCGATTGCGTTTACAAGATTGACCCGCACGGCACGGTTTCAACTTTTTACCGCGGCCTGGGACGGCCTCAAGGTCTGGCATTTGATGTGACTGGCAACCTTTACGTGGCGGCTTCGCTTTCCGGCAAACGCGGCATTGTGAAAATCACGCCGGAAGGCCAGGCATCGTTGGAAGTGGCCGGCCCAAGCCTGGTTGGGCTTGCGTTCGCCCCGGGCCGCTCTGCCGTGCTGGCCACCACTACCGGCGTCTATCATCTTTCCTGGGACATCCAGGGGCTGTCGCTACTGGCGGAATGAGCCCCATCCTTCCGGGTCCTCCGCGGTTTTGATTTACACTGCTATCCGTGAACGCCGAGATCATCGCCATCGGCTCGGAGCTGCTGACTCCTTACCGCCAGGACACGAATTCCCTTTACCTGACGGAAAAGCTTAACCAGCTTGGCGTGGAAGTGATCTTCAAGACGGTCGTCGGAGACAAACGTGAGCACTTGACCGCAGCCGCCAACCAGGCCTTGTCCCGCGCCGAGATTGTCATCTTCATGGGTGGATTGGGGCCGACGACGGACGACCTGACCCGGGAGGCGGTGGCGGACGCGCTGGGACTGGAACTCCGCCGAGATCCCGAGATCCTCGCCACCATCGCGCGGCGCTTTGCCTCGCGCAACTTCAAGATGACCCCGAACAATGCGCAGCAGGCTGACGTGATCGCGGGGGCGACCGTGCTCCCCAACGCCACCGGCACCGCTCCCGGACAGTGGATCAGCGGAAAATACGATGGCCGGGAAAGAATCATATTGCTGCTGCCGGGGCCGCCCCACGAACTGAAGGCGGTGTTTGCCGAGCAATGCGTGGAGCGGTTGCGGGCCAAATTGCCTCAGCAGTTCATCGCCACGCGTGAGTTGAAGGTTGCCATGGTGGGGGAATCGGCGTGCGATGCGCGGGTGGCGCCGATTTACAAACGATATACGGACGTCCAGACTACGATTCTCGCGGGGGCGGGAGAAGTCCAACTCCATCTCAGGGCTTGTGCTGGCTCGCTTGAGGCTGCGCAGCAGCGGGTTGATGAACTGGCGGGAAAGCTGGAGGAGGAATTAGGAGACGCGGTTTTCTCCGACAACGGAGACTCCATGGAGCAGATCGTCGGCTACTACCTGCAGATGCGCAACGCCACTTTGGCAGTGGCGGAGTCATGCACCGGCGGTCTGCTGGCCGAACGAATCACTTCCGTGAGCGGCAGCTCGCGGTATTTTCTCGGCGGCGCCGTCGCCTACTCCAACGAACTGAAGACCGCATTTGCGGATGTGCCCGCCGATCTGATCGCAAAGCACGGCGCGGTGAGCCGCGAGGTCGCTGCGGCTCTTGCCGAAGGCATCCGCAAGCGCTGCGCTGCGACCTATGGCCTGGGTGTCACTGGGGTTGCCGGGCCGACCGGGGGAACTCCGGAAAAGCCGGTGGGATTGGTCTTTCATGGCCTGGCCAGCGACCGTGGGACCGAAGTGGTGGAACGCAGTTTTCCCGGCGACCGCAAGCGCGTACGCTGGTTCGCCAGTCAACAGGCGCTGGACATGCTGAGAAGGAAATTGCTGTGAGCGCCACGTGAGTACCGAGTTGCGAGTACCGAGCACAACCCTTTGGGCTCCAGATTCTTCTCGGTACTCGGTACTGGATACTGAATGCGAATCTTTGTCGCTCTCGACATTGACGATGCCATCCGCGAGCGCATCCGCCTGTTCATCGACGGTGTCAGCGGGTTTGCGCCGGATGCGCGCTGGGTGCGCGCGGAGTCGCTGCACATCACTCTGAAGTTCATCGGTGAAAAACCGACCGACGCGGTCGAACAAATCAAGCAGGCGCTTGCCGGCATTCGGGCGGAGACCATCGCAATGAGTTTCCGTGGTTACGGTTTTTTCCCAACGGTGAAGGCTGCACGCGTGTTCTGGGTCGGCATAGAGTCAGGGCCGCCGCTGGCCAGCCTTGCCAGGGCAGTCGACGACGCCACGGGTTCGCTTGGTATTCCCAAGGAAGATCGCCCTTTCAGCGCGCATCTGACGTTGGCCCGGGGCGGCGGGGGCTCAGGGGCCCCTCGCTGGCAGAAAGGCGACGGAGCAAACAGGAGCTTTCAGCGTCTGCAGGAGAAATTGGCCGCTTTGCCCATGCCCGAGTTTGGTACCATGACCGCCCGCGAGTTTTTCCTGTACGAGAGTAAGCTGGGGAGAGGCGGCTCACAGTACACAAAGATCGCGCGGTTCGCACTGGTATAGCTTGTTCTGGGCGGTTGGCACAGACGGCGGGGAGGGAGCGCTTACGGGACAGGCGGGCGAGCCGGCCCTGAGCGGAGTCGAAGGACCGAAGCTACCAGAACGGGCTACAACGCACTTGACTACCTTCCTTTTCATTGCCGGGTTCAGCTACCTGCTGGGGTCGATCCCGTTCGGCTACCTGCTGATGCGCGCCTTTCGCGGACAGGACGTGCGGGAGACGGGCAGCGGCAACATCGGCGCCACCAACGTCGCGCGCTCGTCGCCTACGCTGGGGGCGCTCACGCTTCTCCTGGATGCGGCCAAGGGGCTGCTGGCCGTGTGCGTGACTGCGCAGATCGTTAACCGCACCTCGCTGGGATACTATGACCCCCGTGTCGTCTCCATGATGTCCATGGCCGCTCTGTTCGCCATCGCCGGCCACGTGTTTCCGGTGTGGCTGAAATTTCGCGGAGGCAAGGGGGTGGCGACAGGATTGGGCTCCTTCGTGGTCATCGCACCCAAGACTGTGGTGGTGATGGTCGCCATCTTTGTTGTGGCGGTGCTGGCGTTCCGCTACATCTCGCTGGGGTCGATACTTGCGGTGGCGCTTTTCCCGTTGCTGGCGTGGGCGCTCAACGATTACCGCCAGACTCCTGCGGTCCTCGGGTTTATGGCGGCTGCTTCGGTTTTGATCATCGCCAAGCACCACGGAAATCTCCGCCGGCTGCTGGCCGGCACGGAAAACCGCTGGCAGTGGAGGCGCGGTTGAGCAGGATTGCCGTCATCGGGGCGGGCGCCTGGGGAACCGGGCTCTCCGTCGTTTTGGGACGCAAGGGAGCCCATCACGTGCGTCTGTGGGCGTACGAAAAGGAAGTGCGCGAGTCGATTGCTGCCCGCCATGTCAACGACCTTTTTCTCCCCGACCAGGCTATCCCGGAGTGCGTTCTCCCCACCGGCAGCCTGCAAGAAGCGCTGCAGGGCGCCGAGATCGTGGTCAGCGTCATGCCTTCGCAACATTGCCGCCGCCTCTTCGAGGAGATGCGCGGGGATCTGAAGCCGGACATGCTGTTCGTGAGCGCCACCAAGGGCCTGGAAGAAGCCACCCTGCTCCGCATGAGCGAGGTTATCTGCGTAGTGGTCAATTCTGCCGCGGGTTTCAGGCCGCGCATTGGCGCACTCAGCGGACCATCCTTCGCAAAGGAAGTCGCGCGTGGAGATCCGACCGCGATCACGATCGCATCCCAGGATGCCGATCTGGCAGAGATTGTCCAGCGCGAATTCAGCGATCCGCGCTTCCGCGTCTACACCAACGACGATGTCGCGGGAGTGGAACTGGGGGGCGCGCTGAAGAACGTGGTCGCGATCGCCGCCGGAGTTTGCGACGGCCTTGGGCTGGGCCACAATTCCGTAGCTGCTCTGATTACGCGGGGCCTGGCCGAAATCACCCGCCTGGTGGTGGCTTGCGGCGGACACCAGCAAACCATGTCGGGACTGGCGGGCCTGGGGGATCTGGTGCTCACCTGTACCGGCGGATTGTCACGCAACCGCAGCGTCGGCGTGGAACTGGGGCGTGGCCGCAAACTCCCGGACATCATAGCCGGCATGCACGGCATGGTGGCCGAGGGAGTGTTCACCACGCATGCCGCGGTTGGCCTCGCCCGCGCCCGTGGCGTGGAAATGCCCATCAGCGAGCAGATGCATGCCATCCTGCACGACGGCAAGTCTCCCCGCGAGGCCATCCACGAACTGATGACACGCAGCACGAAGAGCGAGATCTCCTAAAGCTCACAGGGCCTTCTCTTACCTGCCAAACCGCACCCAAAGGCACACCTCGCGGAGTACTTTCGTAACGGATTCGGCCAGCGATCCCAACGTCTTCCCACCCGCATTCAAAGTAGAATTTTAGGGATAACTGGGCCGCCGGTGCGGGGCGGCTTTGGGGCTACTTTGTCGCTGAAACTACCGATCCCATCGCGCATTCCGATTCTGTACGTCATCCTCAGTGTGCTGGTAGTCATCAGCGTGGTGCCGATGTATTTCTACTCGGCGCAGGTGCAAGCCATCAACCGCGACCGCCTGATCACCAATGAAAGGCTGCTGCAAAACACGGTCACGCGCTCGCTGGCCGATGACATTTCGCAACACCAGACAACACTGCGCTTGATGCTGACCAACCTGTCCTCGGCGCTGCAGGTGGCGAGCGGGGGGGACATCAGCTCCGAGCACGTGGAGGCGCCGGAGTTGCGCGCCCTGCTGGAGAATTTTGTTTCCTCCTCCGATGACCTGGCGTATGCCACGCTGCTGAACTCGGAAGCTAAGGGAATCTCGGCCGGGCGCATTGCGCCTGACGCGTTTCTGCAGCGTGAACTGGAGCGCGCCTACGCAGCAGCCCGCGAAGGCAGGGTCTACAACGGACAGGCGCTGGTGGTGGGCAGCGGCAAATCGGCCCGCACCGTGATGCTAGTAAGCGCGCCGGTGATCTACGGCGGACGATTTCTGGGCATGATCGGGTCGGTCGAGGACTTGCAGTTCCTGATTCGCCGCCTGCAGGAGGTGAATCGCGGCGGCCTCACTCCCTATGTCGTGGACAGCGAGGGCCGGTTGGTCGCTGGGGCCACTCCCGACTACGCCACCGGGCAGGACATGACCAACTTCGAGATTGTGCGTAACTTTGTGGAGGAAGGCAGCAAAGCGCAACTCGCCGCTACGCGGGAATTTACCATTGTTGACGGCAAAACCAGCACCAAGATGCTGGGCACCTACAGTCCGGTGGTGAACCTGGACTGGGCGGTGGTGGTGCAGAAGCCGCGCGATGAGGCCTACCGCGCGGTCTACGAAATGCAGCGCAGCGCTCGAATCCTGGCGGTGATGGCAGTCCTGCTCAGCATGGGAATCAGCTTCTACGCCGCTCGCCGGATCACAAATCCACTGGAAGTTCTGACCGAATCCAGCCGCGCCATTGCCCGTGGCGACTTCTCCCAACGCGTAAAACTACGGAGCCGCACCGAAATCGGGGAACTGGCAGTCACCTTCAACACCATGTCGGAGGAGCTGGAGCAGTTCGTCTTCGACCTGAAGCGAGCTGCCAAAGAAAACCGCGAACTGTTCATGGCCTCCATTCAGATGCTGGCCGGAGCGGTCGACGAAAAAGACCCCTACACGCGAGGCCACTCCGACCGCGTGACCCGCTACTCGGTCTTGATCGCCCGGGAAATGGGCATGAAACCAGACTTCATCGAAACCGTCCGCATTTCTGCCCAACTGCACGACGTGGGCAAAATCGGCATTGAGGATCGAATCCTCAAGAAGCCGGGCGCGCTGACCCCGGAAGAGTTCGAGATCATGAAGACCCATACCACCAAGGGCGCCAATATTCTGCGTCCGGTGCCGCAATTGAAAGACATGATTCCGGGGATCGAGCTGCACCACGAGTCGCTTGATGGCCGCGGGTATCCGCACGGTCTCAAGGGGGATGAAATTCCGCTGTTGCCCCGCATCATTGCCGTGGCCGATACCTTTGACGCCCTCACCACCAACCGGCCCTACCAGCAAGCGCACGAGGTGAACGAGGCCTTGCGCATCATTCACTCGCTTTCCGGCAAGCGGCTGGATCCGGTTCCCGTCTTCGCTTTGAATGCCGTATACCAGCGGGGCGAAATCCGGATCCAACGTGCGGGAATGGGAGTTGCACCCGCGCCCCCCGCTCCGGTAGCGCCAGCCGTGGCAAAACCGGCGGTCGTCGAACGCGCCGCCAGCGCCGCTGCGGCCGAACCCGGAGTGTTCTAAGTTCCCGGGATCCTTCCACGAGAAACCCTTCCTTACCCGGGCCAAGAACCCGCAACTCCGACCGCTATAATGAAGAGTTGGCGTCCCCATGATTCAAACCCTGTTCGGCAGTCTGGATGAGGAGCAGAGACCGAGCTTCCTCGAGCGCATGAAAGAGGCGGTCACGCGCACGCGCGAAAATCTGAGCGAGCGCATCGAAGAAGCCGTCTCCTTCAGCAAGCAAATCGATCGCGCCACCCTGGACGACCTGGAAGCTACGCTCATCGGCGCCGACCTCGGCACCACCACGACCCATGAGGTTCTGGACAAGCTGCGCGAAAAGGCCGATCGTAAGCAGATCAAAGACGTGGCGGAGCTGAAGCGCTTGCTGAAAGAAGAGCTGCTGGCAATCCTCACTGCCGCTAATACCCAGCCGGTGCAGAAGGTAGATGGCACACCCGAGGTCATTCTGGTGGTCGGGGTGAATGGCACCGGCAAGACCACTACTATCGGCAAGCTGGCCCAGGTGTTCCGCTCCGGCGGCAAGACCGTGCTGCTGTGCGCGGCCGATACTTTCCGCGCGGCGGCCATTGAGCAGTTGGACATCTGGGGCCAGCGGACCGGGACGGAAGTCATCAAGACCAAGCCCGGTGGCGACCCGGCCGCGGTACTCTACGATGCGCTGCAGGCGGCCTCGGCCCGCCACACCGATTACGTCATCGTGGACACGGCTGGACGCCTGCACACCAAGACCAACCTGATGGCGGAATTGGAGAAGATGCGGCGCACCGCGCAGCGCATTATTCCCGGGGCGCCTCACGAAACACTGCTGGTGATGGACGCCACTACCGGGCAGAACGGGTTACAGCAGGCACGGTTGTTCACCCAGTCGGCGGGAGTGAGTGGAATTGTTCTGACAAAGCTCGATGGCACCGCAAAAGGCGGAGTGGTGGTCGCCATCTCCCGCGAACTGGGTGTGCCCGTGCGCTACGTAGGTGTGGGCGAGAAAGCTGGGGACCTGCTGCCCTTCGATCCTCACGAGTTCGTGGATTCGCTCTTTGCCTGAGAACCCTTTTCACCACAGAGGCACGGAGACACAGAGAAAGCCATTCTTCAAGTAACACTTTAAACTTGGCATACGCCGCCCCAAGTCGGCATCTTTGTGCCGTGGCCTTCTTGGCCTCCATTTGGCGCTATTGCGGTTCTCCGTGTCTCCGTGACTCCGTGGTGAAATAATGCTGCCGTGAACAGTGTCCGCCAATCCGACGAGTTGTTCCTTCGCCACGCACTGGAACTGGCGCGGCAAGGCGTCGGACTGGCTTCGCCTAACCCCTGCGTGGGAGCGATCGTTGTGGATGACCGGGGAACGGTCGTCGGCAGCGGCTTTCACACCTACGACGGCGTGAAGCACGCTGAGATTCTCGCAATCGAGCAGGCCGCCTCTAAGGCTCGCGGAGCCACGCTCTACCTCAACCTCGAGCCCTGCTCTCATCAGGGCCGTACCGGGCCCTGCACCGACGCGGTTGTCGCTGCCGGAATCCGCCGCGTCGTGGCTTGCATGGACGACCCCAACCCCGAAGTGAATGGACGCGGTTTTGCCCGGCTTCGCGCCGCGGGACTCGAAGTTGCCAGCGGTACCTTTGAAGAAGAAGCCAAAGCGCTGAACGAATCCTTCGCCAAGTACATCCGCCACCGGACCCCGCTAGTGACGCTGAAAGCTGCCATGACCCTCGACGGCAAGATCGCGCCACCGCCCAGCGAATCGCAGAATCCCACCGCGCTCGGCGCCGGGGGCGCAACCGGCGGCTACATCACCAGCGAGCCGGCGCGAGCGCACGTGCAGGAGCTGCGCCACCAGCATGACGCCATCATGGTCGGAGTAGGCACGGTAATTGCCGACGACCCTCTGCTCACCGACCGTAGCGGGCGTCCGCGCCGGCGGCCGCTGTTGCGGGTGATTCTTGATTCCCTGCTCCGCTTGCCGCTCGAGTCGCGGTTGGTTAAGACCGCGAAAGATGATGTGCTGGTGCTCTGCTCGCTGGCGGAGGAGAAGAAAAAAGAGCGGCTGCGGGCGCACGGCATTCGGGTCGTGCAGGTGCCCTACTCCACGCCCGACGGCCGCCCCGATATGACCGCCGTGGCCCGCTCCCTGGGGGAGATGGAGGTCGCCAGTCTGCTGATCGAAGGCGGCGCCATGGTGAACTGGGCGGCGCTGGCGTCCGGGATTGTGGATAAAGTGTTCCTCTACTACGCCCCCAAGATTCTCGCGGGCACGGGATCTGTGCCGTTCGCCGCGGGACCGGGGTTCCGCCACATGAACGATGCTGCCTACGTGAAATCGTTTCGCCTCCACCGCTTCGGGGAAGACTTTGCGGTGGAGGGATATCTGCGGGACCCATATCAGGATTGAAGGCCGTAGCGCTGGCGTCCCGCCGGCTGTCCCGGGAGCGTCCCGCCCCCGGCTTCGATGCCACAAAAGAAAGCTCAGGATGGGGGTGCCCCACGCTCCGACTCCGCTCGGGGCAGGCTTTGCCGGCGGGACGCCGGCGCTACGGCCGGAGGACTATGATGAGAGGATTGGCGGAGGGGATTCATGTTCACTGGCATCATTGAAGAAGTAGGGAAAGTGCTCAGCATCAAGCAGGACGGTGGCAATCGCCGTTTGACTGTGTCTTCGTCACAGCTGGTGAAAGAGCTCAAGAAGGGCGCCAGCATTGCCGTGAGCGGCGTTTGTCTGACCGCAGTGGAGATTACGCCCCGCTCGTTTGCCGCCGATCTGGCAGAAGAGACCTGGAAGCGCACCTCTTTCTCGCGGATCAAGCAGGGCGCGCTGGTCAACCTGGAACTCCCCATGCGTGCCGATGGGCGCTTTGGCGGGCACATCGTGCAGGGCCACGTGGATGGCACCGGCACATTTCGCGCGCTCGATCCAATTCCAGGAGCCGATGACTACTGGCTGCACATCGGGATTCCACCCGGCCTGGCGCGCTACGTGATCTTCAAAGGATCGCTCTCGATTGAAGGCATCAGCCTGACCGTGGCCAAGATCGAAGGAACCGAAGTGACGGTGGCGATCATTCCCCACACGGTGAAGATGACGAATCTGGCCTCCCTGAAGCCCGGCGATCCCGTGAATCTGGAAGTCGACATGATCGCGAAGTATGTGGAGAAGATGATGCATGGGGACTCAGACAACAGCCCGCTGACGCTGGAGAGGCTGGTGGCGGAAGGGTTCTGAGCATGTTTGAGACTGCTTACCACCCGTAGGGGTATCGCCCCGGGAAGGGGTTGTCGGCGGGACGCCGGCGCTACCGCGAAGCCAGTCTCCAGCACGCTTTGGCGATCGCCCAGTCTTCCTGGGCGCGAATGATCAGCACACGCACGGTGGAGTCGGGAGTCGAGATTTCCTGATCGGCGGGGGACAGGGAATTCTTCCCCGCGTCGAGCTTGATCCCGAGAAACCCGAGCTTCTGGCACGCAGCCGCGCGAACCTCAGGGGAGTGTTCGCCCACGCCGGCGGTGAAAATCAGAGCGTCGATCCCTCCCAATGTGGCTGCCATGGCGCCGATCCCAGCCTGCAACCGGTGCACGTAGATATCAAACGCCAGCTTGGCGCGTTCGTTTCCTTGCCGGATGGCGGCGAGAATCTGCCGCATGTCGCCGGAGACGCCGGAAATTCCCAACAGGCCTGAGTTCTGGTTCAACGTCGCGTCGAGTTGCTCACTGGTCACTGGGCCTTGCCGCATGAGGTAAGTGAGGATTCCGGGATCGAGCGAGCCGGACCGGGTCCCCATCATCAACCCGTCCAGCGGCGTGAACCCCATAGTGGTGTCCACGCTTGCCCCGCCGCGAATGGCCGCCAGCGAACAGCCATTTCCCAAGTGACAGCTCACCAGCTTCAGCGAACCAGCGTCGCGGCCCAGTAGGTGGGCTGCGCGTTCAGCACAGTACTGGTGGTTGATGCCGTGGAAGCCGTAGCGCCGGATGCCCTGCTGGAACCACTCGTAGGGGCCGGGATAAACTGCCGCCGGCAGCGGCAGGGTACGGTGGAAGCCGGTGTCGAACACAGCCACCTGGCGGACCCGGCCAACCAGCCTTTCGATGATCTCGATCCCTTCCAGTTCGGCGCGATTGTGCAGGGGGGCAAAGACCGCCACGCTGGCGATGATGCTCTTTACTTCTGGCGTGACGATGGTTGCATCTTCCAGCTTGTGGCCGCCGTGGACGATGCGGTGGCCGACCACATCCATCTCAGACGCGCTGGCCAGCACGCGGGTACTGCCGCCCCACAGTGTGTCCAGCATCCGCTCAATGGCGGTTTGCCGGTCGTCGGCCACAACCTGTTCGCGGAGCTTCGCACCGCGCGCACTGCTGACCTGAAGATCGGCCCGGCCGCCGTCCCACTCGATCCTGGCTTCCCACAGCGGAGCCGGCGGATCGGGGGGCAGCGAATTCCGCAACTCGTACAAAGAACTCTTCTGGCTGCTGGAGCCGGAATTGAGCACGAGTACTTTCATGCTCTAGTAGGGCCACGTCCAATCCCGAATCTCCGGCATGTCCTCGCCGTGCTCGTGGATGTATTGCTTGTGCTCTACCAGCTTGTTGCGCAGCAATTGCTTGAAGTGACCTCCTGCCCGCTGCAGCTTGGGCACACGGTCCACTACGTCTCCCGCCAGGTGGTAGCGGTCCAGGTCGTTCAACACGGTCATGTCGAAGGGCGTGGTGGTGGTGCCTTCTTCCTTGTAGCCGCGAACATGGAGATTGTCGTGATTGCGGCGGCGGTAGGTGAGCCGGTGGATCAGCCAGGGATAGCCGTGATAGGCAAAGATGATCGGCTTGTCCGCGGTAAACAACGAGTCGAAATCACGATCCGCAAGGCCGTGGGGATGTTCGCTGTTCGGCTGGATCGTCATCAGGTCTACAACATTGACCACGCGAATCTTGAGATCTGGAAAATTCTGACGCAGCAGATCTACCGCAGCCAGCGTTTCCAGGGTAGGGATGTCGCCGGCGCAGGCCATCACCACGTCGGGCTCACCCTGCTGGTCGTTGCTGGCCCAGTCCCAGATCCCGATGCCATTGGTGCAGTGTTCGATGGCGGCGTCCATGCTGAGATACTGCAGGGCGGGTTGCTTGCCGGCAACGATTACGTTCACGTAGTGCCGGCTGCGCAGGCAGTGGTCGGCAACTGACAGCAGGCAGTTGGCATCCGGCGGCAGATATACGCGCACTACATCGGCTTTCTTGTTCACCACGTGGTCAATGAAACCCGGATCCTGATGGCTGAAGCCGTTGTGGTCCTGCCGCCACACGTGCGAGGTAAGCAGATAGTTCAGCGAAGCGATGGGACGGCGCCACTCGATATGGCGGGTGACCTTCAACCACTTGGCGTGTTGGTTAAACATGGAATCCACGATGTGGATGAACGCTTCATAACACGAGAAAAATCCGTGCCGCCCGGTCAGCAAATAGCCCTCAAGCCACCCCTGACACATGTGCTCGCTCAGCATCTCCACCACCCGGCCGTCGCGCATCAGGTGCTCATCCACTGGCAGGATCGGCTCCATCCATTCTTTGCCGGTGACTTCGTAGAGTGCTTCGAGACGGTTGGAGGCGGTTTCATCGGGACCGAAGACGCGGAAGTTCTTGCTCTCCAGGTTGAGCTTCATCACATCGCGCAGAAAGTGCCCCATGATGCGGGTGGCTTCGGCAGTCGTCGTACCCGGCTTGGAGACGTTCACGGCATAACGGCGGAAATCGGGCATCACCAGGTCACGCAGCAGCAGTCCGCCGTTGGCATGGGCATTGGCCCCCATGCGGCGGCCGCCCTTCGGGGCCAGTTCGGCCAGTTCGGGAAGAAGTCTGCCGTTGCCGTCGAATAGCTCCTCCGCACGATAGCTCTTCATCCAGTCTTCCAGGATCTTCACGTTCCCGGGGTGCGATTGCATGTCGGCCACGGGGACCTGGTGGGCACGCCACGTGCCTTCGACCGGCTTGCCTTCCACCATCTTGGGTCCGGTCCAACCTTTGGGAGTGCGCAGGATGATCACGGGCCACACAGGCCGCTCAGTCTTTCCGTTGTGCCGGGCTTCGCCCTGGATGGCATGAATCTCCTCCACCACGCTGTCCAGCGTAGCCGCCATCAACTGATGCATGACCTCGGGCTCGTGGCCTTCCACGAAATACGGCTTCCATCCATATCCGCTGAAAAGGCTGGTCAGTTCCGAATCGCTCATTCGGCCCAGAACCGTGGGATTGGCGATCTTGTAGCCATTCAAATGCAAAATGGGCAATACCGCGCCATCCTGCACAGGATTGAGAAACTTGTTGATGTGCCAACCGGTGGCGAGAGGTCCGGTCTCGGCTTCGCCGTCGCCGACCACGCAGCACACCAGCAGGTCTGGATTGTCAAAGGCGGCTCCACCGGCATGTGACATCGAGTAGCCCAGTTCCCCGCCCTCGTGAATCGAGCCCGGCGTCTCCGGGGCTACGTGGCTGGGGATGCCTCCAGGAAATGAAAACTGCTTGAACAGCCGGAGCATGCCCTCTTCATTCTGCGGAATGTTGGGATAGAGCTCGCTGTAGGTGCCTTCCAGGTAGGTGTTGGCCACCAGTCCCGGACCGCCGTGTCCTGGTCCACAGATGTAGATGGCGTTCAGGTCGTGCCTGTTGATGATGCGGTTAAAGTGCACGTAGATGAAATTCAGGCCGGGCGTCGTGCCCCAGTGTCCAAGAAGCCGGGGCTTGATGTGCTCCATCCTCAACGGCTCGCGCAGAAGCGGGTTGGCGTAGAGATAAATTTGCCCCACCGACAGGTAGTTGGCGGCCCGCCAGTAGGCGTCGATCTTGCGTAATTCTTCGCTGGATAAGGGTGTGTGGGAGGCTGAGATACCCGAAAGAGTCCCCGCGTGCAGACTGCTCATGATGAACTCCCTGAATGGCTGGTGGATCCGGTTTTGAACAGGTTAACGCTTAACTGGTTAAAGCGGCGTAAATTCTTGGGAATGTTCGCCTGCGCTGCCATGCAGCACTGACACAGCCTAAGCCTCCAACTTCAATTCATCCAGTTCCAGAAACTCCTGCACGATGGGTTGGCCACTCTTCTCCATGTCCTGATACGTGCCAAAAAACAACACCCGGGCTTCGTGCAGGAACACCACGCGGTCGGCAAGCTTCTTGGCCAGCCGCATGTCATGGGTCACGACTACGCTGGTAAGATGCAACTGGATCTTCAGGCGTTTTATCAAGTCTCCCAGCAGTTGCGCCATGAGGGGATCCACCATGGTGGTGGGTTCGTCATAGAGCACGCATTCCGGCTGGGCAGCCAGCGCGCGCGCAATGGCAACGGAGCGTTTCATGCCCGTGGACAAGTCCGAGGGCAGCTGCTCGCGCATCTCCTTTACTCCCACCATGTCGAGCAGGCCGTCAACGATCTGATAGATCTGCTCTTCCGACAGATCGCGCCGCTCGCGCAGGGGAAAGGCCACGTTCTCGCCCACCGTGAGCGAGTCGAACAGGGCGCCGTTCTGAAAGACCATGGTGACTTTCTTGCGGATGCGCTCCAGTTCCTGCTCGGGATAGTCGGTGGTATCTTCGAAGGCCACAATAACCCGCCCGGAGTCAGGCTTCAGGAATCCCATGAGCAGGTGCAGGGAGACGGACTTGCCCACACCGCTGCGCCCCAGAATACACACCGTTTCTCCAGGCATCACATTGAAGCTCGCGCCCTTGAGGACCTGGTTGTCGCCGAATGACTTGGAGACATCCTTGAACTCGATGTAGGGTCCGGATTTGCCATTGCTGCTCATAAGTTCAGGTCTCAGGCGTTTCTTCGCGTCCTTTGCGGACCCCTGCGATCTTCGCGGTCAAAGGCTTTTTATCGCCGAGCGCGCCGAGGATTCGCAAAGGGCGCAAAGAAAAATTCCTTAGACTCAGCTTCGTTTAGCTCGCTGCTGTCTCTCGGCTGCCGCCCATTCCTCGGGAGAATTGAGGTTCTGAAACATGTTCTCCGAGAAACCCAGCTTTGACAACTCCGTCGCTTCCACAACTCGGGTTTCGACCTGAGCGAAGAGGGGATCGATCTTGTTCCCTCCCTGCAGCAATGACTGCTCCGCCACGCTCGCGAATTGCCGGCGGTAGATGGCACAGAGAGGCTGCCAGCCTCCCCCGGCGCGGGGTACTGTGACTGCCGCTGTGGTCTCTCGCGCCTGGGCAGCGAGGTACTCCAGGAAGCGGGGCTCTATAAAGGGAAGATCAACTGCCAGGATCAGGTTCAGCTCGCTGGCCGCGCTGCGAAGAGCAGCGTGAATGCCTCCCAGGGGACCGCGCTCCGGATACACATCCTCGATCACGTTGCCGAAGCTGGAGAATTTGGCCGCACTGCCTACGACGCGCACCTCCTGTGTCACCGAATGCGTCATCTCCAGGGCGCGCGCAAGCAGAGTGCGCCCCTCCAGTTGCAGGAAGGCCTTGTCGGCGCCCATGCGCGTGCTCTTGCCCCCGGCCAGAATAAATGCTGTCAGATCGCCCACAGAGTGATAATACAAGACCTATGCTGGACTGCCGAAATTGCCGCGAACTTGGTTCAAACCACCGGGTCCGGCCGCTCTGTGTTCCGTTCGTAGCCCCACCACACGAAAGTAACCTACCCAAGATTCCCGGCCCGTTAGATGATGTCTCGTCCGGTGTTTCCACCGGGAAAGCACGAAAATGGCTCAGAAGCTACTGGATGTCCTCATGCTAGGGCGCTGTTCGCACGAGTTTTCCTGGCCGCGGCGCGCGGCCGACGGCCACTATTACCAGGTTTGCTTGCTTTGCGCGGCCCAGTACAAGTATGACTGGAAGACGATGCGGCGTATTGAGCGCGTGGACCAGAGCGCGCCGGAGACCACGAGCTCGCGACGCAGCCGCAGCCATACCAAGAAGCCTACCTGGGTTCCGCGGGCGCGTCGCCTCAAGCTGGACGTTCCGGTGCGCTATCGCGTCAAGAACCTGGGCAGCTGGCTGGAAGGCACCATCGAGAACCTGAGCCAGTCCGGCGTGCTCTTCCAAGGACCGCAAGAGCTGCCTGAGAACACGCTGGTGGAGATGGTGTTTGAGATGCCGGAAGAAATCTCCGGGCAAAAGAACAGCACCGTCCTCTGCCAGGCACGCATTATTCGTTCCAAGCAGACGCACAACACCGCGGAATCGGTGGGACTGGCGGCCTCCATTCTCGATTACAAGTTCCTCCATCAGAATTGAGGGAGGGCCCAAGTCTCTCCTGGCGTTCCAAAACGGAACCCACCCGGTCAGTACGCCAACTACTTTGTTCCTGCCCGTTTACAGTCCTGATGCGGCGGAAGCAAGCCACCTGTAATTTTGCCGGGGGAGAGACCAGATTTCGCATCTAAACTAGCAGCATCGGGTTAAGACAATTCAGGAGTGTTTTCTATGAAGGCGAGAGTTTCTGTCTACGTCAGCGCGCTTGCGCTTCTCTTGGTCTTGGGGATTGCTGTGGGTTGCACCAAGGCCCCGAACGACGCACAAATCACCAGTGACGTCCAGACCAGCTTCAGCGCGGATTCCGGCTTGCAGGGCAAACAACTGGGCGTACAGGCAGCGAACGGAACGGTGACGCTCACCGGCACCGTGGACAACGACGCCCAACGTGAGGCTGCGGCGCGATATGCGGCCGCTGTGCCGGGCGTGAAGCAGGTTGTCAACAACCTCAGTGTGACTCCGGCCGCGGCGCCCGCCGAGACGGCTCAGGAGCAACCCGCACCCGAAGCCAAACCTTCACCGGCGCCTGCTCCTAGACGGCATCGCAGTACGCCTCGGGCCCGCACCCTGCCCACTTCCGCCAGCGAAGGTGCTGCCCCGGTCGCCGCGGCAGCGCCGGCGGCAGCCAGCGCGCCGATGGCGGCGACGTCCGCAGCGCCCAGCACCCCTCCGCCCCCTCCGCCGCCCCAGAAGGTGACAATCCCTTCTGGCACGACGCTGGCGGTGCGGCTGGTGGACACCATTGATACCGAAACCAGCCAGCCCGGCCAGACCTTCCACGCCACGCTGGATTCTCCCCTGGCTTACGAGGGCGATGTCGTAGTCCCTTCGGGCTATGACGTCGAGGGCCACATCGTGGACGTGAGGAGCGCCGGAAAGTTTGCTGGACAGTCGGTGCTGGCCCTGCAACTGGACCGGATCGCGGTTGGCAGCAAGTACTACAACCTCCAGACCGACCAGTACCGGCGGCAAGGTACGTCCCGTGGCAAGAATACGGCTGAGAAAGTCGGGGCGGGCGCAGGCATCGGTGCCATTATCGGAGCCATCGCCGGCGGCGGCAAAGGCGCCGCGATTGGCGCAGCCGCGGGCGGCGGACTTGGCGGCGGCGTACAAGCCGCAACCAAAGGCCAGCAGATCAAGCTGCCCTCCGAAACCGTCCTGAACTTTACCCTGCAGGCGCCTTTGACGGTCATTCCGGCAAAGGGACCGAATGAGGGACGCCAGAAAATGGACGTGAATCAGTAGTTCGCCGAGGAAAACAGGGCGCAGCCTGGGTGCTGCGCCCTTTCTTTGTCCCTGGTTGCCGGTTGCCTGTTCCCGACCAGTTAGCACACCTCCTTGTGATCAACCTCACAGTCGGGCGTACAATTCACCTCTAGACTGAGACGTTGCCAGTTCTGGGATGTAGTTCGCGCAGTTACAAGGAGGGACGTATGTCCACGCGTAGACTCATCTGGATTTTAGGGGCCCTGATTGGCCTTGCGCTCACGCTGGGAGCGCAGGAACAACCCAAGAAAACCATCAAGCATGTCCCCATCAAGTCCACGTCCGCAGCCTCCGGGCAGGAGATGTACAAGACGTACTGCGCGGTCTGCCACGGAACCGATGGCAAGGGCGGTGGCCCCGCGGCGGAGGCGTTGAAGACTCCGCCAACCGATCTGACCATGCTCAGCAAGAACAACGGCGGCCAGTATCCCAGTATGAAGGTGGCTGCCACTATCCGGGGAGAGGCCAATCTCCCGGCGCACGGCTCTAAGGAAATGCCGGTCTGGGGCAAGTTGTTCTGGAGCATGAGCGGCGGACACGAGGCTGAGGTGCAGCAGCGCGTGACCAACCTCAACAGTTATATCGAGTCTCTGCAGGTCAAGTAAGCGCCTTCGCCGAGGAGCTTGCACTCGTCACCGGGCCCGGGCAGATCGCCGGGCCTGGTCGCAACACGCCCAACCTCGACAAGAGAATTGCGGTTCGGCTCGGCCCGGACTTGTCGTGCCGAGAAGTTGCGGAACGTACCAGATCCGTCACCACCGCGCGCTAAGTGCGCCAGCAGCAATCTGTTACTGCTTGATGCCCATCCGTACAGTACCTTTGGTACCTTGGGTTCAGCCTACGTATTCACCGTATAATCAAGGCCAAACCAGCAGAAATCTGCACTCTTGAGCAAAGGGCACGGTGGACCCTGCTTTGGCATTGGCGATTTTCGCGGTGGGGCTGGCCTTCGGCAGCTTCCTGAATGTGTGTATCTACCGGCTGCCGCGTGATCTTTCCGTGGTTCTTCCCAGTTCCGCTTGTCCGGCTTGCCACCAGCCGATCCGTTTCTACGACAATATCCCGGTGCTGAGCTGGTTGATTCTGGGTGGCCGCTGCCGCCACTGCAAAGCGCGCATCACGCCGCGCTATCTGGTAGTCGAACTGCTGACCGGAGCGCTTTTTCTCGCCTGCTACGCGCATTTTGGCCTCACGCTTGCCACTCTGAAATACTGCGTTTTCGGGTTTCTGCTGCTGGGCCTGATTTTCACCGACGCCGAAACTCAACTGCTGCCGGACAAAATGACGCTGCCCGGGCTCGTCTTAGGATTGCTTTTCAGCCTGGTCGTTCTGCCCGGATTATTTTCCCTGCCCGTGAGCTCGGACATCGCCTCCCACCTGCTGTCGCTGGTGGACGCTGTGCTGGGGACGGCGGTCGGGGCCTCGTTTGTTTACGGCGCTGGGGCGATTTACTTGCGCGCCCGCGGTGTGGAAGGCATGGGTTTCGGCGACGTCAAACTGATGGCGATGATCGGCGCGTTTCTGGGATTCAAGCTTACGATCTTCACCCTGTTTGCCGCCTCGATTGCAGGATCAATTTTCGGGCTGTCCACGGTGTTCGTGGTTTGGATCAAACGCACGCGCCGGCGCATGGCTCGCCATCACGAGACGGCCCGCGAGGCGCGGCAGCGTGCCTGGGAGTCGGCCGCCATTGCGCTGCGCCGGCACCAGATGCCATTCGGGGTATTCCTCGGCAGTATGGCGATGGTCGCCTCCTTTTTTGGCAACCAGTTTCTGCACTGGTACTGGGGGCGGATGTGAGGCTGCTGAGCAATCCCATCCTGCTGCGCATGGCGATCGTTCTGGTCGCCGCAGCCTTCGCCTTCGTCATGGGGATGCTGCTGGTGCGCCGCATGCGGCGCTCCCTGACCGAAGAGGCTTCGGTGACTGAGGATTCCTCTTCGCCGGAAAAATTCCCTTTGCACACTTACCACGCCGTGATTCAGCAACTCAAGCAGCAGAAGCATGAATTGCTGAGCGAGCAGCAAATGGAACGGCGACGCGCCAAGACCTCGGAGAACATCAGCGCCGCGGTGTTATCGAACCTGTCGAGCGGCGTGATGTTCTTTAGCCCGAATGGTCTGATTCGCCAAGCCAATACCGCGGCCAAACAGATTCTCGGATTCGCCTCGCCGATTGGGATGAACACCGCGGAAGTCTTCCGTGACGCGTCCTTGCTGCCCGCTTCCGGATCGCGAATGAGCCTGGCCGAAGCGGTCCAGGCCAGCTTGCGGGAGAAGACGCCGCTGCGACGTTTGGAAGCTCGCTACGTAACTCCTGCAAAAGAGGAGCGGCTGCTGGACATCACGGTAACCTCGGTGTATGCGCCCAATGGCGATGTCCTGGGCGCGGCCTGTCTGATCAATGACCAGACCGAGATCGCACAGATTCGACGGCAGCAGGAGTTGCGCGGAGAAATGTCGGCCGAGATGGCGCTGGAGCTGCGTAATTCACTGGCCACTATTTCAGGTTACGCGCAACAACTGGCCGCCAGCCGTGATCCGGAATTAGCACGGCAGTTGGCGGCTGACATTGCCGCGGAGTCGGCCCATTTGGGTCGTACCATCGGAGGCTTCCTCGCGGGCGCCAGAGCCGCGCAGGCTGCCTCGCAAGCTTAATTTGACTAAGGGCCGTTGCGGCCGGTGTTCGCGGGTGCAACGGCACAAAAGGATGGAGCAACTATGAAGCGCATCACGTTGGTTTGGCTGGCTGGGCTCATGCTCGCGGGTCTGCTTGTTACCTTGGCTGGCGCCCAGTCAGAGTCACTCGGCGATTATGCCCGGTCGGTCCGCAAGGAAAAGAAGCAACCCGCGGCCAAGCAGTTCGACAACGACAATATCCCGAAACAAACTACTATCAGTGTCGTGGGAGCCAAGCCCGCAGAGCCGGACAACACTGCGGAGCAGAACGGCGACAACACGGGCACGGCCGAATCCAACTCCGACGCCCAAGCCGCTCCCCAAGATGGCGACCAGGCGCAGGCCGCATCCCAGCCGGAGCAGCAGGCCGGCGACTCCGCGCAGCCGACGGACACCAATCCCGAACAATCCTCCGAAGAGCGGCAGAAGGCCTACGAGGAGTGGCAGAAGAAGATCGCCGCGCAGAAGGACAAGGTTGACCTGCTCGCCCGCGAGTTAGACGTCGCGCAGCGTGAATACCGCCTGCGGGCTGCCGCCTTCTACGCCGATGCCGGCAACCGCCTGCGTAACTCTGGCGCCTGGGACCAGGAAGACGCCCAGTATAAGAAGCAGATTGCCGACAAACAGAAGGCCGTGGACGACGCCAAGAAAGAACTGGACGACATGCAGGAGCAGGCGCGAAAATCCGGCGTGCCGGCCAGCAAACGGGAGTAGTACGTTGCCAAGGTTCAAGCCTCCGGCCAAGGCCGGGGGCTTTTCTCTTCGATCAGCTGACTCGAGACCGATCGCAGATCTGCTAGGTCAGTGCCCGCAGCCGCTGAATCTGCTTGAGATGATGCCGGCCATGCACCCAGTGAAACTTGCGCCATTGCTGTGCGGTCAGGGGACCGAGGATGGGATGATCGACAACTCGCGTACTCTTGCCGTAACGCGCTTCACACTTGGCGATGACTTGGTCCATGGCCGCGATCTGAGGGCCGATGTCGGCCATGACCCGTTCCGTGGGGGTGCCCTTGGGCCGCGACACCTTCGGCGCCTCCCGGCCAGAGGGGAAATACCCTGCTCCGGTGACCACGGCAGTCCGGAAGCGCTGCTTCATCGTCGGTGAGCCGGCCAGCGGCTTTCCCTGGTCCAGGCAGCGCTCGAATCCCTTTACCGTCCCCGTGTAGGTCAGGTAGAGATGCTCCAGCACCTCCGCGGTGCTCCACTTCCCTTCCGGATGGCGCGTCAACTCCTCCGGTGTCATGCCTTGGGTCGCGGAGGTAATCGCTTCGTGTAACCGTCGCAGGTACGAATCCATACTCAGCCCTCTCGCTCCATCTAGTAGAATGAGCCGCAGTATCTCCGGTTGCAAAATTTCATACGCATTGGAAGGTGGCCATGAGAAAGCTGCTGATGGCGTTGCTGGCGCTCGTCCTGATGGTTGGTTGCACGTCCGAACCCACCAAGCCGGCGGAGAAACCTCAGCCTAAGCCTCCAGAGTATGTGACCGGGCGGACCGCCTTCCAGAAGCTCTATGTGGCGGCCCGCGGCTGGCAGCGCGATGCGCAGCCCTATCGCCTGGAATCGCAGATCACATCGGACTGCAAGGGCAAGGAGGGCAAGTCCGCCATCTGGCGCGCCTCGTTCGCTTCTCCCGCGCAGCGCAGTGCGAAACCGTATGTGTGGTCGGGGACCGATGTCGCGGACGCACCCTCCCGCGGGGTCAATCCCGGCGTCGAAGACACCTACAGTCCCACGAACTCTTCCACCCAGGTCTTCGACATAGCGTTCTTGAAAGTGGACTCCGACAAGGCGTTCGAAGTGGCCCAAGCGCACGGCGGGGACAAACTGCTGCAGACAAACCCGGACACCCCCGTCCTTTACCTGCTCGACTGGAGCAGCGCGACCAATGAACTCATCTGGCACGTGATTTACGGCACCAGCCGTGATGAGGCAAAGCTGAGAGTGGCCGTAAATGCCAGCAGCGGGGACTTTTTGCGGGTGGAGAAGTAGCACCGGCCGGCGCAAGAGGCCTCTTACTGCTTAGGCTTGGCCTGCGCTTGACTCTTTTCTTCCGGGGCCTTCAACTCGGCGAGCGCTTTCTTGGCCTCTTTGGAAAACGGTCCGTCGGGCAGAATCTTCAGATAGGCCTCGTAGTGCACCCGAGCTTCCTCGGGCTGGTCCATTTTTTCCAGGCATTGGGCCATGCGGAAGTTGGCCACGGCGTCGTTGTTCTTCCAGTACAGCGCCTCGCGATAGCGGTCGAGCGCTGCCCGGTAGTTTTTCCGCCTGAAGTAGAAGTCCCCGACTTCCACGTCCTTGGCCGCCTTGTGCGGATTCCAGGGGTGAAACTCCTGCACATCCCCGGAGGCGTCGGACTCGGTAACGTCAGCGTTGCCGCTGAAGGGATGATTTTTGGCGTCGTCCTTGGGCGGGCTGAGATCAATCCGGGTATCGCGGCTGGAACTCTCCCCCGCCTCCTTCTCCCGATCCGAGCGTGGCGGAGGCTGATTAGCCCCGGGACTCTGGTCGGAGTGGGGCACGGTCTCCACCTGGGCGACCACCCATCCTCCGAGACATAACGAGACAACCAGCACAGCAACCCAACGAGACATGCTGCTATTTTAGCGCGGAAGGATGGAGAACAACTGCCGATTCCCAACTGTCAATGAGCAAGGGAGTCGGAAATCAGCCAGCCAGGATTGCTTTTGCCTTCCAGCCCCGTCTATTCCCCCAGCAGACGCAGGACTCCAGGATTCCTACCATTCAGGAAGCGGGCCCTGTCGCTTGCTCTTCTGCCTCGGCTCCGGGAGCCATGTCCCGGGGTCGGGCAGAGGACAAAAAAAATCAGGCCGTTCCATGGGGGTGGAACGGCCCGTGTTGGCGAAGTCCTCCGGGGAGGAGGGAAAAACCAAATCTACATGCTCGGCGGCGCCGGCTGATTCGCAGCCGTCGGCTGCGATGGAGTCTCACCGGTGGTGTTGGTCATCAGGCGCACATCCACGCGGCGGTTCTTGGCGCGCCCGGCTGAGGTCTTATTCGACTCCACCGGCTTGTCCTTGCCCAGCCCGATCAAATAAATCTTGTGGGCGGGAATATTGTGCTGCGAAGCCAGATACTGGATCACAGAATCAGCGCGGCGCTCGCTCAGGCCGTAGTTGTAGTCCTGGCTGCCCACCGAATCCGTGCCACCTTCGACGGTAATGATGTAACCCTTCGTGTTAGGCACGGCGGTGGCGAGCTCGTCCAGAGCTTCCTTGGCCTGCTTGGTAAGGTTGTCCTTGTCGAAGCCGAAGTGCACCGAAGCTTCGGTGACCACGCGGTAATTGTCAAGATTGGCTACGGTGTTCTGCAGCGAATCCACGCGGTGCACCGCATTGTCGGCCAAGGTCTGGGCCTGAGCGGCTTGCTGGCTGGCGGCCTGTGCCTTCTGATCCACCTCCGCGGCCTTTGTCTGCACCTGCTGAATTCCGGCCTGCGCCCGGGCATCCACGTCCTTGATGGCATTGGTGTTCTTGGCGGTCAGGTCGTCCAACTCGTTGGTCTTGTTGATAAGCGGCGCGGTTTCCTGTTTCACATAGTTCTTGCTGGCGCAGCCTACTGTGACAACCAGGCACGCCGCCAACAGAACTGCTAAACCCATGCGATTCATCTTTAGAGGGCTCCTTCCTCTCTCATTTCAGCGATCTTGGGGTACCGAATGGTTTAAGTTCCGGGGGAGGCGTTTTCGCGTCCCGCCATGTACTTCAGCACGAGGGGTGCCAATCGTACCTTCGTGCTGCCGTGTGCCAAGTGATTGGATAGCAATAGTTTATACCAGGCTGGCAGAGGAGTGCAGGATGCAGCCGCGAAAAGTGGAATATGGGGGTGGGGAAAATTTATATGGTGAAGGGCCCGGCATAAACCGCATTCTGCCCGACTCAAGCCTGGGCCCTGCCAATGTTGGAGAGGCCACCACCCCGGCTTTTGAGCTTTCCTTGCGGAGCCAGGAGTTGGGGTCGTCCTGAATTGTGAGGCTGTAGCGCGGTCCACTTCGCCGGGGTCCGAAGTCTCATCGGCCTTCGAATAAAATAGAACCACTCCTCTGATGGACCTCTTGCAGAAAATCCGCACCCTCCCCACCGACCCCGGCGTGTACCTCTACAAGAACGCCGAGGGCGAGATCATCTACGTCGGCAAGGCCAAGAACCTGCGCAGCCGCGTCTCCTCCTACTTTCGCGAAGGCCGCTGGGAAGACGCCAAGACCGATACCCTGGTGCGCGAGGCGGTGGACGTTGACTACATCGTCGTAGCCAACAACAAGGAAGCGCTGGCGCTGGAGAACCATCTCATCAAGCAGAAGCAGCCGCGCTTCAACATTCTGCTGCGGGACGACAAAACCTATCCCTACGTGAAGCTGACCCTGGGCGAGCGCTTTCCACGGGTGTACGTAACACGCCGCTTGCGCAAGGACGGCAGCGCCTATTACGGCCCCTACTTCCCGGCAAATCTGGCCTATCGGATCACAGACCTGATTCATCGTCATTTCCTGGTGCCGTCGTGCAAGGTGGATTTGACGCGCTATCACCCCCGACCCTGTCTGCAGTACTACATCAAACGCTGCCTGGGACCGTGCGTGGAATCGCTGACCACCCCGGAGATCTACCAGGAGGCGGTACGCGACGTGAAATTGTTCCTGGAAGGGCGGCCGACCGACTTGTCCCGCTCGCTGCGCGAGCGCATGGCCGCTGCGGCGGAAGCCGAAGAATACGAGCGCGCGGCGCGATATCGAGATCTGATTTCGACCGTGGAGCAGTTGCAGGAGAAGCAACGCATCGCCGCCGTCGAAGGCGACGACGCCGATGTGTTTGGCTATCACTACGAAAACGACATGCTGGCGGTGAATCTGTTTCACATGCGCAGCGGGCGAGTGTTGGACCGGCGGGAGTTTTTCTGGGAGGACCTGCCGTTTGGCATCGAGGAGGGCGGCTTCAGCCCGGGCGAGTTCTTCTCCACGCTGCTAAAGCAGATCTACATCGGGCAGCCGTACGTTCCGCGCAATATCTATGTTCCGGTGGAGTTTGAAGACCGGGCGGACCTGGAGGAGGTCTTGTCCGAGCAACTGGCGGACAAGACTGCCCGTCCCACACGAGTGCACATCACCGTCCCGCAGCGCGGCGACAAGCGGTCGCTCATTGACCTGGCGGGGAACAACGCCAAACAGTCTTACGACCAGCGCTTCCGGGTGATGAAGCCGAATACCAAGGCCACGCAGGAGGCGTTGCAGGACGCGCTCGGCGTGGCCGAGCTGCCTCGCCGTATCGAGTGCTTCGACATCTCGCACATTCAGGGCGCGGAGACCGTTGCTTCGATGGTCGTCTGGGAAGATGGCCGGATGAAGAAGTCGGATTACCGCAAATTCATCATCCGCAGTGTGGACGGCGTGGACGATTTCGCCTCCATGCGCGAAGTTGTGACCCGCCGCTACAAGCGTGTGCAGGAGGAGAAGAAGAAGCTGCCCAGCCTGGTGCTGATTGACGGCGGCCTGGGCCAGCTGCGCGCTGCGGCGCAAGCCCTGGAGTCGCTGGAAATCATCAACCAGCCGCTGGCGGCCATTGCCAAGCGGGAGGAGATCATCTACGTCTACGGGCAGGAGAACGAGCCGGTCGTCCTCGATCACCATTCTCCGGTGCTGCACCTGGTGCAGTTGATTCGCGACGAAGCCCACCGCTTCGCCGTGACCTTCCACCGCAAGCGCCGCCAGATGCGCGACCGGTCAACCGAGTTGCTCTCGATTCCCGGGGTTGGCGAGCGGACCACCCGCCGCCTGCTGGAACACTTCGGCAGCGTGCAGGCAGTGAGGCAGGCGGATGTTGGGGCGCTGTCGGCGGTGGTGACTCGCAGTCAGGCGGAAGCGATTTTGGGGCATTTCCGGAAGTAGTGGCGGGTAGCTGAGCATCGCTCCCACAAGGGCGCAGAACAACCCGCTCCTACCAGATACCTTACCAGCATCACAAATTGACCGGGACCTCAATTGCTGCCAACAGGCGATAGCTCTCAAAACCCCGGTCACTGGGTCAGTGAGTGATATAGCGATGTTACGCCAACTAGCTAGACGGTCCGTCCCTGACCGCGAATTCCAGGCCAGTGGGAACTATTGTGTTCCGCAAACCAACGATCAGCCGTCGTTTCACTGTTTCCAGAGATACTTTCTCGCATACGACACTTTGAATTTCTCCTTCGGAGTCCGGTTCACCTTAACCTCGTGGACTGCGCTGCTCGAGGCATTCGGCGGCACGTATCTGAGGTAATACATGCCGTCTATCATTTCCTTGATACTCGCGAAGACCTTTGGCGCGTCCTCCCTACCGACCTGACTGAAAGATCTGCCGCCGGTCACCTCGGCCAAGTTCTGCATGATCTTCACACCCCTGTATGACATGCCGGAAAGTTCGGTATCGATAGTAAAAATCACTGCCCCGGCTCTCAGCGCATCCAAAGCCGCCTCATCGCGCGTGGTATGGCTCAAGTTGTCCTCCCCATCGCTGATCAGCACCAATATGCGACGCGCCGGTTTCTGCCAGTCGCGTAGTCCCATGCGCTCCTTGCAGGCCATGGCCAGAGCATCGTAAAGAGCAGTGCCGCCGCCGATGCCCACCGGGATAGTGGCACTTTGCAACTGTTCCCTCTTGAACCATCCGGTCGCATGTGGAGCGGCGTCAAACTTGAGGAAGAATACTCGATCCTCCGGGCCGCGAATGCTCTCATCCACAAACCGCTTCGCCGTGTTCAGAATCTCGACGAGGTCCGCCGAGCGCTGTGAGCTGCTCGCATCGATCAACACGCCCAATTCCACCGGAAAGTCAACTCCCCGCACAAGACTGGCACCGGTGACCAGCGTTTTCTGGTCCGTGATCGCTAGCGATTCCACGGTCACAGGGGTTGGCCGGTGATGCGAATCGGTCACGATCAGGGGAATGGCCACCCTCGGTGCGGACGATTCTTGTGCCACCCCAAACAATCCCACGAACGCAAGTAACACAGCCGTGCAGACCTGCTTCATCATCAGTACCTCCGACCGATTGAAGAGCCACTCGTCAGATTGACTCTTGCGCAATCAACCAAGTTCGGCGTCACTGGAAGGCTCCGTTCTGAACGGGAGCGTATCACGGGTGCTCCGGCGTCTCCCCAATTTAGGCTCGGAGCCCTCGTTCATATTAAGAACCGAAACCCCGGCGCCAACCACCAGCCCCCAGCTACTGCTTCATCGGAGACGCGTTCCCCATGTCCATCACCACCTTCCAGCTGCCATCCTTCTGCTTCTTCCAGATGGTGGCGTACTTGCCGTAGCTGACCGTGGTTTTGCCGTGTTTGTCTTTGGAGCGGAATTCGTAGGTGCCGTAGGTGTAGCCCAGGTCGCCCGAAGCGGACATGTCGGCGTGCACCGGCTTCCAGATCAGGCTGTTGTCTTTCTGATCGAGGAATCCCATGGTCTTGGCGATGGCCTCTTTGCCCTCTAGCATGTTCTCTCCATTGGGCAGTTCGACCGCATCGTCGGCGTAGTAGGACATGTATCCTTGCGATCCCTTCTCGGCGGCGGCCTTCATGAATTCGGCTTCGAGTTGAACGAGTTGATCGGAGCCGGGTTTGGCCTTCCCGGCAAAACCAGCCGCGGCAAGAGTGAGCGCGAGCGCGAGGGTGAGTAGTGTGAGTCTCATCGGGCATCCTTGTCTTGAAACGCGCAATTTTACTCGCTCCGGGAGGAAAAGGCTTTAACCGCAAAGTGCGCAAAGAAACGCCACGAAGGTCGCAAAGGGGGCAGGTCGAGGTACTTTGCGTTCTTTGCGGCCTTCCTTCGCGTCCTTTGCGGTTCAAGCTTTTGACTTCCCCCGCGACAAGCACACTTCGCTTCGGGTATCTTCGTACGGTTCGAGATCGCGCACCCATGATCAACAGATTGCATTTATCTATCCTGCTGGCAGTTACCGTCAGCGTGCTGACTCACCAGGCCCGCGCCCAGACCGAGCCGGCTTCCTCCCAGCAGGAGAAGCACCTCCGCAACATCCGGCAGCTCACCTTTGGAGGCCAGAATGCCGAGGCCTATTTCTCCTCCGACGGCAAGAAGCTGATCTTTCAGTCCACCCGCGACGACCTGAAGTGCGACCAGATTTTCACCATGAACATCGACGGATCTGATGTGCGCATGGTGTCGACCGGCAAGGGCCGCACGACTTGCAGCTATTTCTATCCCAACAACAAGAAAATTCTGTACTCTTCCACGCATCTCGGCGATGCCCAATGCCCGCCCAAGCCGGATTACTCCAAGGGATACGTCTGGGGCGTGTACTCGACCTACGACATCTTCACCGCCAATCCCGACGGGTCTGACGTGAAGCAACTCACCAACACGCCCGGCTACGACGCCGAAGCGGTCATCTCCGAAGATGGCAAGAAGATCGTCTTCACCTCCCTGCGCAATGGCGACCTCGACATCTACACCATGAACGCCGACGGCAAGCACGTAAAGCAGCTCACGCACGAGTTGGGATACGACGGCGGGCCGTTCTTCTCCCCGGACGGCAAGTGGATCGTCTACCGGGCGCACCATCCGCAGCCCGGCCAGGAGACCGATGACTACCTAGAGTTGCTCAAGCGTAACTTGATTCGCCCCACCTATCTCGAGTTATGGCTGATGAAAGCCGACGGCAGCCACAAACAGCAAATCACCAATCTCGGGGCAGCCAGCTTTGCGCCGTCTTTCTTCCCGGACGGCAAGCGAATTATATTTTCTTCCAACGTGGGCTCCACCGGCGGAATGGGGAATTTCGAGCTCTACGCGATCGACCTCGACGGCAAGAACCTGGAGCGCATCACCTACAGCGAAGACTTCGACGGCTTCCCCATGTTCAGTCCGGACGGCAAGAAGCTGGTGTGGATTTCCGGACGGAACCGCAAGGTGCCTCACGAAACCAACGTGTTCATTGGCGATTGGGTACCGTAAGAAATCTTAAACCGCAAAGGACGCGAAGGGTCCGCAAAGGCCGCAAAGAAATTCCCTTTGCGCTCTTTGCGATCGCTTTGCGAACTTTGCGGTTTAGAGCTTCCTGCGGAGAGCGCCAAGGGCACAGTGTGAAGCAAAAGCCTGACCACTCCGCCCCCCGCGGATGTTCTCCGCGTCCTTTGCGGCTAAGAGCTCTTGCGTCCCCAGCCCAGCCAGGCGACTGTCCCCAGCATCCCGCACCATCCTAGTAGCCGTACGATGGCCGCGATGGTCGTATCGTATTGGAGCACTCCCAGGCTGGAGAAGATCGTGTGCCAGTCGTGTTCCACGAAGGTGGAGTCTCCGGCCGTGACCAGCGGCAGCGCCATCGCACGCGCGTCCGCCATGTAGGTCGCGGTATACAACCAGTTCTCAAAGAAGAAGAACAGGCAAAAGGCAAATGCGGTGGCATGGCGCTGGCTGAAGAAATACGCCGCCAGCAGCAACGGCACCGACCATTGCAGAATGGTGCCGCCCCAGATGCCGATGGTTTGCCCAAACCACCCGAACAAAAGGTGACCGCCTTCGTGGACAATCAAATTGGCAAAATCAATAAACAGGAACGCGCCGTGCATGCTGAAGGCATAAATCAGGAACAGCACGTAGAAGCCTACCCATGCGGCCACTGCCCAGCGGGGGACGGTTTGCCAGTCTTGGTCCAAAACGGCCTGCAAATAGTCGTGCATGCAAGCTGATTGTAGGTTGGGAAGCCCGGGTCACGGCAGGTTACGGCAGTGCTTCCATCCCTCGTGCAGGCAATACCCGATGTCATGTCGCACACGGCGCCTCGTATAATGACAGTGCCGATCGTCCTCACAGCCCCGTATGCAATGGGTGATGAAAACTCGCCAATGGATCGTCGTTTTCGCGTTGTCTGCCCTGATCGTGGCGGCGGTCGTCGGACTCTTCCTGACCCGTGAGTCCAGTTCGCCGGCGGCGCAGGCAAGACCGCGCCGGGCTCCGCTGGTGGATGAACGGCCCGTGCAAACCGCCCGCAGCCTGGCCGCGCTGGCGTCAACCCGGGAGGAGCAGCGCTTCGCGCATCAGGCGTTGCGCCTCGCCGACCACGCGGTTGACCTCGCCTTCGCCGACGCCATGCGTGAGGCTACCCTCCATCCCCTTGTACCCACACCCGAAACGAAAGAGCTCTACGCGCGGGTTAGCCGGGCGGAGGCCCAGGTCAAATTTGACCAGGACATGATTGACGAGCTAAAAAAGGAACCCTCCGGCCCGCATGGTTCCAGCCACGAGATCCAGCACCAACTGGACCTGGTACAAGCTCAGCTGGAACTGGACAAGGACGACCTGGAGGACGCCAAAGGAGACTTGTTCCGCTCCGGGGCCGACCCCTTGAGCCGGATCCAGAGGCAGTTTGCCCGTTACCAGGCTGCTCAACAGCAGAGCGACACCGCCCAGTCCCAGCTCACCTTGCCGGCGACAGCAGCGACTGCTCCCGCCGACAATCTGATGGCGCTGTTCAGCGTCTGGCGGGCGCAGCGTGACAAAGCCGTGCTATTGCAGCAAGCGCGGGACGAAGCTCTTCAAAAACGCGAACAGCTCCAGGAGAAGCACGATTCAGCGGAACAGCCCGCAACTGCCCAACCCAGCGCAGGCCAATCCCAGGAACCGCCTCCCGGGGCCGACAGTTCTCAGGCTGTCGTTGCCTCTCTGCGCCGCCTTTCCGAGCGCCAAAAGGAGCTTGCCGATCTCGACAAGCGCATGCAGGACCACCAGGACCTCGCCGATGTCTACGGCAGCTGGTTGGCAGTGGTGCAATCACGCCAGCAGGCCGCCACGCATGGCTTCATCTGGTCCGTCCTCCTCATTCTGCTGGTTGTTCTGGGCATCTATCTGGCCGATCGCGTAGTGGAGCATCTCTTCACCCATCTCACCCCCGATCGCCGGCGGCTGCGGACCCTGCGGGTGGTAGTGCGCTTTGTGGTGCAGGCTGTGGGTGTTCTGCTTATCTTGTTCGTGCTGTTCGGCATGCCCAGCCAGATGCCCACCATTCTTGGACTGGCGGGCGCGGGGCTCACCGTGGCCCTGAAAGACTTCATCGTCGCCTTCTTCGGCTGGTTTGCGCTGATGGGGCGTAACGGCATTCGTGTCGGCGACTGGGTGGAAATCAACGGGGTGGTCGGCGAGGTCGCCGAGATCGGACTGCTGCGCACGGTGCTGCTGGAAACCGGCAACTGGACCGACGCTGGACATCCCACGGGACGCAAGGTGGCGTTCGTCAACAGCTTCGCCATCGAAGGCCACTTTTTTAATTTCTCCACCAGCGGACAGTGGCTGTGGGACGAGTTGCAGATTATGGTGCCCTCCGCACAAAATCCATATCCCATCATTGATGCCATTCAGAAGCTGGTCACCACTGCGACCGAGAGCAATGCGCGCATGGCGGAAGAAGAATGGCAACGCGCCACCCGTCGCGAAGGCATGCAAGCGGTTTCGGCTGCGCCTGCCATCAATCTGCGACCGACCACCTCCGGTGTGGAGGTGCACGTCCGTTACATCACCCGCGCCAACGAGCGCTACGCCACGCGCACCAAGCTGTATCAGGAAATCGTGGCTCTGCTGCATCAAAGGCAGTCGGAACCGGCGCCGGCCGGCAACCCGGTGGGGGCGAGCACGTAGCCTTTCCCTCTTCGAATCCACCCATCGCGTTGAGCTGCTGCCCGGCGATTTGCCCTGGATCAGATGTGGCGGCTTTTCCGTGCGGCCCGTCCGGTGTTCTGGCGCTGCTCCAGTTCCCTGACTACATACGATTTGATGCTTGCGGGCAGCCGCGACCCGTGCAGGATTTCGCGCACCAATGCGGCGGGCAGCGCGTGTGCAAACTCCAAGGCGCGGGCCAGTGGCGTCTTCTCGTTGCGCAATAGGGCGATGCGGATTTCGCGACGCACCGACCACTTGGCGTGATGGCATACGCCTTCGACAAACGCTGCCGGGGCGTCATGACGGGTGAGGCCCTGGATGATCGCGGCTTCGGTGAGGCGGGAGTTCTCGAGCGCGGCATGAATTACGCGCGCCTCCGGATCCAGCAGCAGCGCCCCCGCCACGCGTCCCGAGGCGCGATGCGCGAGCGACAACCGTTCTCCCGTCGCGATCGTTTCCAGGCGATTGATGAGCGCCTCGTCGGCGGCCCTCTTGATGTCGGCAGGAACCACCGGCGCTAGCGCCACCCGCATCAGGTCGAAGGTAAACAGGTGCCGTACCATGGGCAGCGAAACATGCCGCGGCGTCTTGGGATGCTCGACCAGCGCCAGCTTTACCTTGCGGCTCTTCATCGCACCGCCATTCTTGCTGAGCTGTTCGAGTGCTTCCGGAGGAAGGTCGGGGCGCTTCAACAGGGCGAGAGCAAGATCTTCAGTCAGCGCCGGGTCGGCAGCCGCGGCCTTGAGAACATTGCCAGCGTCGCTGCGGATGGCCTCATCCAAAGGCATGGACAAAGCCGGTTCCGATGTGGTGCGAGCCGGCTTTGCGTCAGCGGAAGGCATATTTGGAGTGCGGTGAGCCACGAAACGCCGCCCCGTAGGCTACGACCGCGCGCGCTTTCGTGCCAGTTCCAGCGCGCCCCGCACCGGGTCAACGACCGTCGGATTAATCGCCGCCTGGAGATACTCCGACCGCAGACTATTGTAGAAAACCTGGCGCACCAGGGCGGAGTTGCGAAACACACCTCCGGACATGGCCACTGGTACGCTCCCAGCATGGGGGAAAAGCCGCTGGATAACGATTTTGGCGAGGGCTGCCAGCTCCGCACCGGCCTGCGTGAGCACAGTACGGGCCAAAGGATCGCCGGCCTCTGCGGCGGACAGAACAATGGGGAGCAGCGCGGCAAAGTCAGGTGGCGGCGAGCTGTTAGCGGCCAGGACGAACTGCTCACGTGTTTCCACGCGCCAGAATTTCATCATGGCCGCGAACAGCGGAGTGTTTTCGGAAGGCGTTTCATCGAAGGCCCGCAGGGCCGCTGCAATTGCCGAGCGACCGATCCAATGCCCCGAGCCCTCGTCGGAGATGGCGAATCCCCAGCCACCGGCCCGCGTCGTCTGGCCTGCCGAGTCCCGTCCGTAGGCGATGGAACCGGTCCCCGCGACCACGACGACGCCTGGGCCTCCGCCGAACGCGGCTTCCAGGGCGATCACCATGTCACCCACGACTGCAACCTCGCCGGCCACGACTTCCGCCACCAACCGACGAACGATCTCGTTGATTTCGGGGCGGGCAGCGCCGGCCATTCCTACGCACGTCCTCTGCACTTGAGCTGGAGTGACACCTGCCACGGTGCACGCTTGGCGGATCGCAGTAGACAGAGCTTCCCGTGCCCTGGCCTCACCCACTCGGACCACATTACTTCCCGCAGCCGAACCGCTGCCCAGCAACGCGCTGTCGTCCCCGATTGCGCATGAGGTTTTGCTGCCGCCTCCGTCAATCCCCAGATAGATAGGCACGGGGTAGTTCTACCACAGGAGCCCATGTCTACGAGCAACAAGGAAGGCATCGGATGCTTGCTGGTTGATTTTCAATTTCCGATTGCCAATTGCCGATTGAAAAACACCGCTCCGTGACTCCGTGTCTCTGTGGTGAAGTCGTTTTTTCTCCGGATTTATGAGCTAGATACCTCCGGCGAGATCGCGGCGCTTCAAAGCCGAAAGCCCGATACTCTTTAGAAACGGCTCCGGCACAACTGAGGTTGTGCCCTCCCGGCGAGCATGGGCCTGGACAAGCTGGACCTCACGATCATCGGCCTGTATCTGGCAGGCATCACCCTGTTCGGACTGCGTTTCCGCAAGCGGCAGCGCTCGTTGCGCGATTACTTCCTGGCGGACCGGAACATTCCCTGGTGGGCCATCGCACTTTCCATCGTGGCGGCGGAGACCAGCACCCTGACCATCATCAGTATTCCCGGGCTGGCTTACGACACCAATCTCACCTTCCTTCAGGTCGTTCTGGGGTATCTCGCAGGGCGAGTCGTCATCAGCTTTGTGCTGCTGCCGCATTATTTCCGTGGCGATCTCTTCACCGCCTACGAACTGATCGAGCGCCGCTTTGGAAGACAGCTGCGCTCGCTGACGGCGGGGCTTTTCCTGGTAACCCGTGCTGCCGCCGAAGGGGTAAGAGTGTATGCGGTCTCGATCGTGGTAGCGATTGCGTTGGGGACGGGGGAGATTGCGTCCATTGCGATCATCACTGCACTCACCCTGATCTACACCTTCGAGGGTGGACTGGCGGCGGTGATCTGGACGGATGTGGTGCAAACCGTAATCTACGTGGGCGGCACCCTGGTCGGACTATTTACTATCCTCCACCTCGTTCCCGGTGGCTGGACCGCGATACACACTGTGGCACAGGCCGGGGGAAAGCTGCGCGCCTTCGATTTCACGCCTGACTTTCGAATGCCATATACGTTCTGGGCGGGATTAATCGGCGGAGCCTTTTTGACCACGGCCAGCCACGGCACCGACCAGCTCATTGTGCAGAGGCTGCTGGCCGCGCGAAATCAGCGGCAGTCGGTCGCCGCGTTACTGTCGAGCGGAATCGCCATCCTGTTTCAGTTCGCGCTGTTCCTGCTGGTCGGCGTCATGTTGTTTGCGTTCTACCGCATGCCGTCGGCGACGTTCGGCAAGGCCGACAGAATTTATCCGACCTTCATCGTCACCCAGATGCGGCATGGGATCTCGGGATTGCTGGTCGCGGCGATCCTGGCGGCGGCCATGTCGAACCTGAGTGCAGCCCTCAACTCCCTCTCTTCCAGTTCGATCGTCGATTTCTATCTGCGCCGGCATCCGCAAGCGGATGAGCGGCGGCGCGTGCGACTCTCCCGATGGGCAACGTTGCTTTGGGCTCTGGTGCTGTTTGGCTTGGCGGTGCTGTCGCTGCACAAGGCCGGACGCGTGGTCGAAGTCGGCCTGCAAATCGCGTCCGTAGCCTACGGCGCCCTGCTGGGCGTGTTTCTGCTGGGAGTGCTGACCCGGCGCGCAAACCAGAGCGGCGCCATGATCGGCATGCTGTGCGGGTTTGTCACGGAGCTCTACTTGTGGTTATGGACGAGCGTGCCTTGGACTTGGTGGGTCGCCATTGGAACCGCGGTGACGTTTGCGGTGGGTTACGCGTGCAGCCGGATCCAGAACGATGGCGCGTCTGTGGATAGGATGTGATCGTGGGCGCACATACAGGCATGCGCCAGCCGGTGCAAGCTATACTTCCACTCCAGCATGCCAAATAGGCCTGAGCAGTCCCGCCCCGACCTCGCCCGCGACCTGGGCGTCAGCCACGCCAGCGCGGTGGTGGTGGGAACCATTATCGGCAGCGGAATTTTCCTGGTCCCCACCGAAATGATGCAAGCGGTCGGCTCAGCCAAGCTGGTGTATCTGGCATGGCTGGTGGGCGGTTTGCTGTCTTTCTTCGGTGCGCTCACCTATGCCGAGCTGGGGGCCATGAAGCCGCAGGCGGGGGGCGAATATGTTTATGTGCGCGACGCCTACGGCCCCATGGCCGGGTTTCTGTATGCCTGGACGTGGTTCGTCATCGCCAAGCCCGCCTCCATCGCCACGATCACCATCGGCCTCGTGCGCATCCTGGGGACCTTTTCGGTGTTTGCGATCTTCTCGAAAGACATCATCGCCAATCCATTTGCGGTGAGCTATGGGCAATTGGTCGCGATCGCAGCCGCCGTCCTCATCTCTCTTCTCAATTACGTCGGCATCAAGAAGGCGGGAGAGTTTCAATTGGTGTTCACAATCCTAAAGGTGGCTATCATCCTGGGGATCGTGTTCATCGGCTTCAGCTACGGCGCCGGCGCCTGGAGCAATTTCGCGGGAAGTTACAGCGCCGCCAAGGGAGGGATCACGGGCTTCATGGCGGCCCTGGTGGCCGCGCTCTGGGCCTATGACGGATGGAACGATCTGAACATGGTGGCGGGAGAAGTCCGCCGGCCCGAACGCAATATCCCCATCGCCTTGATCGTCGGAGTGGCCATGGTGGGCGCTCTCTACATGCTGGTAAACGCGGCCGTGCAATATGTTCTGCCTGCCAGCGCCATCGCTGCCTCCCCACGTCCGGCTTCGGACGCCATCGGCTTGGTCCTGGGCCCCTTCGGAGCCAGCATCGTGTCCGTCGGCATGGCGATCTCCATGCTGGTTACGCTCAACGGCACGACCATGAGCGGAGCGCGCGTACCCTTCGCCGTGGCCCGCGACCGTTACTTCTTTTCTGCGCTGGCCGAGGTCCACCCCCGCTTTCACACGCCCTCAACGGCGATCATTGTGCAGGCCGTGCTCTCGATCATTCTGCTGCTCCTGGGCGGAAACTTTCGTCAGCTGTTTTCCCTAGCCATCTTTGCCGAGTGGCTGTTCTACATGATTGCGGGCAGCACCATCTTCGTTTTCCGAATCCGCAACCCAGAAGCGGTTCGGCCTTACCGCGCATGGGGCTATCCGGTGGTGCCGGTGCTGTTTGTCATGGCTTCGGCGGTGCTGCTCTACTACACCTTCACCGATAATCTGCGTAATTCCGCACTGGGCAGCCTGGTGATTCTGGCAGGAATACCGGTTTTCTACGCCTTTGCCCAGCGACGGCCGGTCTGAGGCGGTTGTTCTGCCACCGGCGGCCCGTATTGGGCCGATTCCTCCTTCTGCAAACCCCTGGTTACCTTCGTACAAGGGCGGCGGGCACGTTTACCCCTCTCCCTGTCTCCCGTACCTTAAAGATTCCACCCGCAGCACACTCCCCAGGCTCGGGTCCCCCTTTTGGAGCTTATGCATGGCTACGTCCCGCAACTTTCAGTTGGGGCTCCTGCCGGAGCGCAAGATCGACTGGCGCACGCTGGCCACCAGCTACGGCTTGGAGATTCTCCTCCTCCTGTTTCTGATCAATATCGGCCTCATCTGGCCGGAGCGGCTGCAAATTGTACGCAAGTATCACGTTACCGAACTCGTACCCATGCCGAGCCTGCAGCCGAAGCCGTTCCAGCCCAAGGTCCCTGAGGTCGTGCATGCCAAGCTCCTGCCGCCCGCGCCTGTCTTCCCCACTGCCAAGCTGACGGTCCCGCGGGACGTTCGCACCCGTCCGCAAGCTGAGGTGGCGCCTCCCAAGATCGTAGTCAACAGTTTCGCGCCCGCCGCGCTGAAGCAGGTTTCCGGCGGGGCCCGGCCGGCGCTGGTGGTTCACACCGGAGAATTCGGCAGTTCGGCCACTCCGACCGTGAATGCCCCCATCCAGAAGGTGCAGACCGGGGGCTTTGGCGATCCCAACGGGGTCCCGGGGCAGGGCAAACCGAACGCCAAGCTGGTCATCGCCAGCACTGGATCCTTTGATCTGCCGCAAGGCTCCGGCCAAGGCAACGGCACCGGCGGGACAAGAGGGATCAAGGGCACAATCGCCAGCGCGGGTTTCGGCAACGGAATCGCACAACCGGGCCAGGGCGATGGCCGCAGCAACGGGCGCGGCTACGGCGGGGGAGTACAGACCGCCGGTTTTGGTGCGCAGCAAGTTGCGCAACCCGCAGCCCGGCCACAGCCCCAGGTGGACAGCGGACCGCCCACCACTCCGGTGGAGATCACCTACAAGCCCAACCCGGTTTACACCCCGGAAGCTCGCCAGCTCAAGCTCGAGGGTGAGGTTCTGCTGGAAGTCAGGTTCACTGCGACTGGCCAGTTGCACGTGAACCGGGTAGTGCGAGGTCTGGGTCACGGATTGGATGAGGCCGCGATCGCGGCCGCGAACAAGATGCGCTTCAAGCCCGCTTTGCGCAATGGAGTGCCGGTAGATTCGACAGCCATCGTACATGTGGTTTTCCAGTTGGCGTACTGACATTGGGTATTGACAAAGAGAGGAACAGAGTTATGCGTACTTCGCAATGGATGGTCACCGCTTTCCTGCTGGTTTCGCTGAGCGCCCTGGCACAGCAGACGGCGGGCCAATCGTCATCCCAGACTCCGGCGGATCAGCCGGCGGCGCAAACCTCGCAACCGGCCAATGCCGCTGCGGCGCCCGCCACATCAGCGCAGCCCGCGACGTCACCGGCACAGATCGCAGCGCCCCCCACCACGATGGATCAGGTGGTGGACCGCGCCATCACCCGCGAGCATGCATTGATGGATATGCTCAAGACCCGTACGCCGCTCGTCGAGACCTATCTGCAGAACCTCAAGCTTGACCCGCAGCTCGGCCCCGTGCCCAAAGAAGACCACTACTTCCTAGGCCGCCTCGACATGGCCGAAACTGTGGACCGGCGCGACTACCTTTCGAAAGATACGAGCTTCCAGTCCCGCATGCTGGGTGGCTTCAGCAAGCTCTTCAAGTTCGAATATAAGCCCATGGGCTTCTCGTGGATGATCTTCGCCGATCGCGAGGACTTCGACCGCCAGCACTACGATTTCAAGTATGTGCGCCGCGAGTTCCTGGGCGATGTGCGCTGCATCGTGTTCGATGTGACCCCCAAGAAAGATGCCGGCAAAGGCCGCTTCCTGGGGCGCATCTGGGTGGAAGACCAGGATTACAACATCGTGCGTCTGAACGGCACTTACGCTCCTCGCCCCAGGAACTCCTACTTTTTCCACATGGACAGCTGGCGCTTGAACCTGATTCCCGGCTACTGGGTGCCTTCCTACATTTACAGCGAGGAGGGGGACTTCAGCTACGGCTCCAAGGACAAGATGGCCTTCAAGGCGCAGAGCCGCATCTGGGGTTACGACCTGAAGAAAAACGGCAAGGAAGACGAACTCACGCAAATCAACGTGGACTCCACGGTGAAGGACGAGAGCGCGGCGGCCCAGGATGCATCTCCGCTGCAGGCGCAGCGCGAATGGCAGCAGCAGGCGGAAGACAACGTGGTCGAGCGTTTGCAGAATGCCGGCTTGCTGGCTCCCGAAGGCGAAGTTGACAAGATCCTGATGACCGTGGTCAACAACCTGGAAGTCACCAACAACATCGAACTACCCCGGCCGATCCGCACCCGGGTCATGTTGACGACGCCGCTCGAAACCTTCAGCGTCGGCAACACCATCATCGTCAGCCGCGGCTTAATCGATGTGCTTCCCGATGAGGCCAGCCTGGCCATGGTGCTGTCGCATGAACTGGCGCACATCGTGCTGGGCCACAACCTGGGCAGCAAGTTTGCCTTCAACGATCGCATGCTCTTCTCCGACGAATCCACCTATCAGAACTTCGGATTCCGGCATGTGCCGGAAGAGGAAGCCGCCGCCGACAAGAAAGCGATGGAAATGCTGAAGAACTCGCCCTACAGCCAGAAGCTGGAGACGGCGGGATTGTTCCTGAAGGAATTGGCCACGCGGGCGCCGGAGCTCTCCGCCCTGCTCACCGCCCACCTGGGCAACAACTTCACCGACACCAAGGGGCAGATCGACCGCATGAACATCCTGATGAGTTCGGCGCCGGCGCTGGATGACAACAAGCTGGACCAGATCGCGGCCCTGCCTCTGGGCGGGCGCGTGAAGCTCAATCCCTGGACCGACCAGGTCGAGCTGATCAAAACCGCGCCGGTGGCGATCACTTCCGCGCGCGACAAGATGCCGTTTGAAGTCACCCCCTTCTTCCCGCGGCTCACCCGCATGATGAGCGGCGGAGAAGCAGGCAACTCAACCACCGCAGCCAACACGGCTCCCGCCAACTAGCGGGAACCCTGAATCCACAAGTTGAAGTAAGCGAAGCCGGGCCCGGAAGCAATTCCGGGATTCCCGGCTTTCGTCTTGTGATCGAAGCGACCTACCGCAGCGCTGTGGGCATTCTGGTACGGGGTCATCCCGAAGACCGGCGTTCTTCAGCCGGGCGAGGGATCTGGCGAGCAGCGGCGCTGGCCTCTGCTGGTCCACGCAAGATCTTTCGCCCTCTCGGGCTCAGGATGACGCCGGGAAAAAATGGTGCGAGACCACAACACTGAAGCGCTGCGCCGCCCCAAAACCATCGCGAGAAATGGACACGCTGCTTACGGGGTGCAGTGGAAGATGCGAGCCGGCAAAATGTTGAGCGGCTGAAAATTCTGCTGCACCGTTCCGAAGCTCGATTCCAGGTAGGGCAGTACCGTGCGGGTGAACTGGTAGATCAGCAGAGCGCCGTCTTCGCCCAGAACCTGGCGGGTCTCCTTCACAATCTCGCGGCGGGCCGAGTCTGGCATGTTGCTGTAGGGAATGCCCGAGATAATGTAGTCGGCGTGCGCCAGACCCAGGCCGGCCAGTACACTGCGAACCTCGCAGGCCGAAGCATGCGCTACGTGCAAACGCGGATCGGGGATATGCTGCTTCAGGAACGCGACAAACTCTTGATTCAGTTCCAGCGCCACGAGTGTGGCGTCGGGTCGCATCCGCTTCAGGATCTCCTGCGTAATCGTGCCCACGCCCGGCCCATACTCCACCACCACACCAGCCCTTTCCCAATCCACTTGCGAGAGAAGATCGTTTACCAGAAAACGGGAGCTGGGCACCAGGGAGCCCAGCATGGCGGGAAATTTGAAGAAGTTGCGCGCGAATAGAAACATGCGCGACGAAGCCGGCGCCAGCAAACTATAACCCTGCAGTTTTGGCATTTCCTGAATTCCTTGATTCAAACGGGGATATTCCCACTGGCAAACATACAGCAGATCGTCAGCGTGTGCTAATTTTTAGCAGCAACAGGGTAAACAAGCGAAGAGTACTTTGGTCATCTCAGCATAGGGGGCTTGGCCGCCCGGCACCTTGCACAAGGCAAGTGCTTGGGCCCAGAATCGTGGTCATAGCCTCGTATCTCCAGAAACACGGAAACTCGTAAAGGATTATCGTCTTGCGGACCTGGTCGTTCACCTGCTTGAAGTTGGTTTGGGGAATCTACCTGGTCCTCACCTCGATCTACTGCCTGCTGGCGTTTCTGCCGTACACCTATTTTGCCTTCATCAAGGCCCCGGCCTACGAATGGATGCCGTGGTTCGCGCACCATCACGGACTGCTCTATGGGTTTGGCTTGCTGGCATCGGCGATCGCGGTTTGGCCGATGAAGAAAAGCCGCGGATATTTTCTGCTCTTGGCTACGCTCGCCCTGGCAGGCGTTTACCTCGCCGCACGGCCGTTCATGCCGACGCTGCAGAACACGTGGACCGCCTACTGGTGGAGTCTGGCAGCGCTGGCGCCGCTGGTTTTGACCGCAGCCCTGGATATCAAGCAGCAATGGGGTTCATTCGGGGACGAGGACAGCGACGGCTCCCTGCTGGTGTACTCGAGCGCGATCATGGTTGCCATCGTCGTCGCGTTGCTTTACGGCGCAGGCGTGGAGGTACACACATACGTTGAGCGGAAGTCGGTGAGTTTCGACTCCGCTCGACTGGAGCTCACGGCCTGGAGCGTGATTTCGCACATCCTGGTCGCGATCATCGTGCTGTCCGTCCTGAATCTGATTCGCCTCGTGGCCCAGCAAACCCGCCACCCCAGGGCCTTGAGCCTGGTGCTCACCGGACTGACGGTTTTCGCGGTGCTCTGGACGATCCTGGTTCGTTTCCTGAATAGTGCCCTGACCTTCGAGGGCATGGCGGCGCATGTTTACGCGGCGTCTCTGGCCGCCGCACTGACCCTTTTTCTCACTTCCCTGGTGCTGCCCTTCTTGAGCTTTGAACGGACTCTTGAGCCCCGCGAAGGTCGCGGCCGCAAGCTTGTACCTCTGATCGCCGCCTTGCTCGTCTCCGGGCTGGCTGTGGCGCTGCCCACTCTCATCGTCGGGGGAGACTGGAACGGGGTGCTGCAACACACCTTCACGTTGTTCTTCTGGGTAACACTGAGCAGCTGTGTCTACATCCTCCGCCCTCGCCACGTGACCTACTCGGCGGTTACCATCCTGGGAGTGCTGCTGCTGGCGGGCTTCTGCTATAAGGGCCTGCAGGCGTCGGAAATCCTCTGGGCGAAACCGCTGGGCTCCACCGATGACGATGTGGCCCGCTCCATGGAAAAGTATGCGGCCCAGGATGCTTCCTTCCAACTGGCCCATTATGTCCTGGGCAACTCCCGCGATGTGCCCTGCGGCGACCTGTGCCGCATCCTGCGTGAATACACGAATATTCGCGGCGCGGAAGCGAAGACGGATGTGAACCTGGTGGACCCGCTTGTCGCCACCACTCAGCAGCGGCCGAACATCTTCATCTTCGTGATTGATTCGCTCCGTCCCGATTACCTGGGCGCCTACAACCCGAAAGCGGACTTCTCACCCAACCTGGACGTTTTTGCCCGCGACAGCCTCGTGCTGCACCGTGTTTACACGCAATACGCCGGCACCACGCTCTCCGAACCGGCGATCTGGTCCGGGGCCATGCTGCTGCACGCCCATTACATGCAACCGTTCTCCAAGGTAAACGGCCTGGAAAAACTAGCCAGGGCCGACGGCTACCAAATGGTGGTGAGTTACGACACGGTGCTGAGCCAGATTTTGTCGCCGGACGATGATCTGATCAAACTGGACACCGACAAGCCCCTCTGGAACCGCTTCGAAGTCTGCTCCACGGTGCAGCAGACCGAGAGTGTGCTTGACTCGCGGGCTGACAAGACGCGGCCGGTGCTGTTCTACGCGCAGCCCATGAACGTGCATCAGTTCGCCAGCAATGACATGCCGAGAATGACGGCCGCGAACTGGCGCATTCGCGCCGGCTTTGTCAATCGCATCGCCTACGAGGTGCACCAGGTAGACGACTGCCTGGGACACTTCTTCGCCTATCTCAAGGCCAGGGGCCTGTATGACAAGAGCATCATCATCCTGACCTCCGACCACGGCGATGCCACCGGCGAGTTTGGCCGTCGTAGTCACTCCGTCTCCATCTATCCGGAAGTTATGCATGTACCGCTGATCGTGCACCTGCCGGACACGATGCGAGGCAAGTTTGTCTACGATGACGAAGGTTTGTCCACTCTGACCGACATCACTCCTTCGCTGTATTACCTGTTGGGTCACCGTCCCATCCGCGCCAATCCGATTTTTGGCCATCCTCTGTTGGTCAAGGACCGGCGAGAATTGGACCAGTACCGGCGGGACGAGCTCTTTCTTGCCTCTGATGAACGCGCCGTGTACGGCCTGCTGGCGGACAACGGCAGGTTCTTGTACACGACCTACGACTCCCCGGCAAAGAGCTTCCTGTTTGACCTGAGCCGCGATCCCAACGCTGAGCACAACGTGCTCACTCCGCCCCTGAAGCAGCAGTATGACGAGCACATCATTCAGGAGTTGCACATGGTGGCAGACTTCTATGGCTACAAGCCCGGGGTTGGGACACTGCTGGCAGCAGCCCACTGAGGGAGGGAAAAGCCCTTAGCCGCAAAGCGCGCGAAGAGATCGCAAAGGACGCAAAGCAAGAATCCGACAGACAGGTTTGCTTTGCGCGCTTTGCGAAGCCTTTGCGCTCTTTGCGGTTAAGGTTTGGATTTGACTTTCCCCGGCAACCCCGCCGGATTTTCGTGGGTGCGCTCCCGGAATCCGCCTTTCATTCCGCTGGCGAGGCTTACGCTCGATTCGCCGAACCGGTCGCGCAGGCGATCGGCCGCGGAGAGCGCCTGGTTCCAGCGCTCGCGCCGCGAACCTTCGAGCAGATCTCCCTGACCTGCCTGCTTTTCAAAGGAAGAGGCATGCACGCCCAGCAAGCGGACCTCCGCGCCCCGGCGCCAGTGCTTGCGGAACAGTGCGCGCGTCTGTTCGAAGATCTCGGTGTCAAGTTGAGTTGAAGCAGACAGCGTATGAGCGCGCGTGATGGTGGTGAAATCCTTGTAGCGTAGCTTGAGCTGGATCGTCCGGGCGTACAGCCCACTCTCCCGCAAGCGGCGGCCTACCATCTCGGATAGCCGCATCAGGGTGGATTCCAACTGCTCGGCATTGGCGGTGTCTTCGTTATAGGTGTGCTCGTGGCTGATGGACTTGGCATCGGTGTCGGCGCCCACGTCGTTGTCGAACCATCCGCCGGTGTCTTCGCCCCGGGCTTTGCCGGCCAGCGCCAGTCCCCACTTGCCAAAACGCTCAGAGAGGAACGACCCATCAAAGCGGGCCAGATCGCCGACCTTCTGAATGCCCAGCGCATGCAGGTTCTGCTCGGTCACTTTTCCGACGCCGGGGATGTCCCGCACATCCAGGGGAGCCAGGAATTTGGCCTCCTGGCCGTGCACCACCCAAAGCACTCCATTGGGCTTGGCTTTGGCGGAGGAGACCTTGGCGATCAGCCGTGAGCTCCCAATGCCGATGGAGCAGTTCAATTGCGTCTCCGCCTTCATCTTCTGGTGCAGATGGTGGGCCGCTCGCAAAGGCGGGCCGTGCAGGCGCTGGGTTCCGGTCATGTCGAGATAGGCTTCGTCGATCGAGGCCATTTCCACCAGCGGCGAGAACGAGGTCAGTACGCCGTAGACCTTCTCCGAACACTCGCGATAGCGCTCGGGGTGGCCGTCCACAAAGATGGCGTGGGGACAGAGCTTGGCCGCAGTGCGCAGAGGCATGGCCGAGTGCACCCCGAATTTCCGCGCTTCATAGGAGGCGGCAGACACTACACCCCGCTCATTCCGCTGTCCGCCGACCACCACTGCCTTGCCCTTCAGAGTGGGATCGAAGAGTTCTTCCACCGAGACGAAGAACGCATCCATATCGACGTGGAAGATGGTTCGTTGAAAGGGAGCCATGGTGAAGCCGGGCAATGATTGAGATTCTAGCAGTCGCCGATGCGCATTACGCGGGTGGGGCCAGGCTTTCCCGGACAGGAACCAGTGTCGGATCGGGAATCGGTCACTGGCATATTGTTCGATTGATCTTGCGCAACGCTGGCTACTTTTGCCGATCCGGTGTATTCGGTTATCTGTACGTGGAGGTGAACTGTCTGCCCCCGTAGACACTTGCCTGCACGAAGGAACAGCGGTGCGCGCTCCCGCCGCCGTTGATTTCCCCCACTTCGCTCTGCCGGCCTGCCACCTTCACCTCCCGGGAGAGTCTCCGATGAGAAAGGCTTTCTTTGCTTCTGTGGTACTTATCCTGCTGTCGCTGATGTTCATCAGTTGCGAGAGCACCAAACATGTGGTCCCGCCCACTGTCAACGCGAATACCTTCACCTTCATTCGCGAGTTGGGAGGAGAATCAGTGGGAGCTGTGGCGCACCGCCAGCTCGATCCCTGGACCGTCCGCGGCCAGGGCCGAAACATGCTCAAAGCGCACCAGGGCAACGGAGTGAAGCCTTGGGACCTCAACATCGACCCCGGCACCGATTCGGTGGTCTTGATGCAGAACGATGGCACCAACGAAAGGGTCATTGCCAATCAGGCTGGCAAGTTCTACAGTGTGCAGCTTGCGCCCAAGGCGAAGAAGGGAGTGTTCGCCGCCGAGTCTTCCGGCTATGAGCAGGTGTTTGTAATCGGATTGACCGACCTCGACAATGTCGTGATTACTCAACTGACCACGGATTCCGAGAATCATGGCTATCCCCAGCTTTCCAATGACGGCAAACAAGTGGTCTTCATGAAATACGTTGACGTAGGTGACGGCTATGTCGTGCAGACCGCCATCATGAGCGTTTCCGGCGGGGCGGAGACCGTGATTTCAACCCCGACCATGTGGACCTATGCTCCCGCCTTCACTCCGGACGGCAAGATCATCTTCACCAACGACTATACCGGCCAAATCCACATGATGAATGCGGACGGCAGCGGGATGACAACCATCACGGCCTCCGAGGGAGTCTATTGGGATTACCACCCTTCGGTCTCTCCCGATGGCTTGACTGTCAGCTTTACCCGCAGTGGGGAAGGATATGACATTTACACGCAGCACTTGGATGGCACCAATCTCAAGCAGCTCACCACCGACGGCATGAGCTGGGACTCGTTGTATGTAAACAACAAGATCGTTTTTTGCTCCCATCGGGATGAGGCGTCGGGCAACGAAATGTACAGCATGAACCTGGACGGCACATCCCAAACACGGCTAACCAACAATAGTGTGAATGAATATTTCTGGTATTTCGACTGAGCGCGGTGAGTCCGAGGAGGTTGGCCGGACATCGCCCTGTGGCGCCGCGTTTCTGACCTCCTGAGCGCGGCGGCGGAAGGCTTAAACCGCAGAGTTCGCATGGACCACGGAGGGAAGTCCCTGGGAACAAGCGACTGTTCTCCACGTCCTTCGCGGCCCAGCTCAGCGTGCTCTGCGGTTTAAGATTTTGCTGTAAAAGCTGCAGACTACGCTGCCCCGGCCGCCCGCCCCTGCCGCACCCGCTCGTAGATGCGGACGTACTCCTTGGCGGAAGCGTTCCAGGAGAAGTCCTTGGCCATGCCGTTGCGCATCAGCACCTGCCAGGAACCCTGGTCGCGATAGGCTTGCAGCGTCTGCTTGATGGTGAGCAGCAAGGCTTCGCCGCTGTATTCGCTGAACTTGAAGCCGGTGCCTTTGCCGGTGCGCGCGTCCCAAGGCTCGATGGTATCGTCGAGACCGCCGGTGGCGCGGACAATTGGAACCGTTCCGTACTTGAGGCTGTAGATCTGGTTCAACCCGCAAGGCTCGTAGCGGGAGGGCATCAGGAACATGTCGCTGCCAGCTTCGATCTTGTGTGCCAGAACGTTGTCGTAAGCAACTTTGACGGCAATCTTCTGCGGAAATTGTTTCTGCAGGCGCAGAAACATCTCCTCATATTGCCTGTCGCCGGCGCCGAGGGCGACCACAATCATCTCCTCGCGCGCCAGCCGGTCCATGACTTGCGCGATAAGATCGAACCCCTTCTGCGCGGCAAAGCGGGAGACGATGCCGATCACCGGCAGGCGCAGATCGGCATTGGTCACGCCGAAAGCAGCGAGCAGGTCCTGCTTGCACAGAGCTTTGCCGCTCAGGTCCTCTCGCGAATACTTGGCTACGCTGAACTTGTCGGTCTGTGGGCTCCATTCGTCATAGTCCACGCCGTTCAAAATGCCGGTAACTGTCGCGGCCCGGTCGCGCAGCACGCCTTCCAATCCGAAGCCGAATTCCGTGGTCTGAATTTCCTGGCTGTACTTGCGGCTGACCGTAGTAATGAAGTCGGAATACACCAGCGCGCCTTTGAGGAAGTTCACATTGCCGAAAAATTCCATCTTGGAGATGGTGAACAGGTCCCAAGGCAGGGTCAGCAGGGGCAGGGTATCCGGCGAGAACAGGCCCTGATAGCCCATGTTGTGGATGGTAAATACCGTGGCCACGTCGCGGAAGGCCGGGTCTTCCGCGTATTGGGTGCGCAGCAGGACGGGCACCAGCGCCGACTGCCAATCGTGACAATGGAAGACCTGCGGCACGCCAAGAATCTTGCTGGCCTCCAGCACCGCGCGAGAAAACAAGGCAAAGCGCTCGGCATTGTCGGGGTAATCCCCGGCGGAGGTTCCGTAAAGAGCGTCGCGGTCGAAATAAGGCGGATACTCCACGAAATAAAAGCGGACGCCGGAGGCATGGTTGCCGCCACTGACCACCGAGCAGAAGCGGTAGCGGTCATCGAAGGGCACGGTGATGCTGCGCATCACCGTCTGGGGATCATTGAGCTTCGTTTGGCGGTAGCGGGGAAGGTAAACGCTGACCTGGTGTCCCATGGCGGCCAGCGCGCGCGGCAGGGCACCCACCACGTCCGCCAGCCCGCCGGTTTTGGAAAACGGTACGCATTCCGAGGCCACGAAGGCAATATGCATGGAAGACCACTCCTCCAAGGTGCGAGCCGCCCCAGCGCAGGCTATGATAAGCATGTGCCCATGGCACACCACGCCCGTGCAGCAGCACTCGCGGGATGACTGGCCAGTCTAAATGCCGGGAAGAAAGAGGGTCAACGTGCCAAAGGTCTCTACCTCGCGTCCCCGCCGTTCCAGACCCAAGCTCGGTCAGCACTACCTGGTCCAGGACTCGGCCGCCCTGCGCATCGTGGACGCGCTGGGAGATGTTTCGCAAGGCACCGTCCTGGAGATCGGCCCGGGCCGGGGCGCGCTGACTTCCCTGCTGGCCAGACGGGCACGCCGGCTTATCGCCGTCGAACTGGACCGGGTGCTGGCCGCGCAGCTGCGTATGCAGTTTGCTTTGGCCTCCAACGTCGAGATCATTGAAGGCGACATCCTCACCATTGACTTGGACACGCTGTTCGGGCCGAAGCCCGGCAGCACCCGCCCGGGAATGGAGCTCGCCCCGGAACGCGTTCGCGTGGTGGGCAATCTGCCCTATTACATCACCTCCGACATTCTGTTGCGCCTGTTTGCCTACCGGCAGTACTTCGAAACCATTGTGATCATGGTGCAGCGCGAGGTCGCCGACCGGCTGGCGGCGCCGCCGGGCGGCAGCGAGTACGGCTTGCTGTCGGCGACGACGCAGCTCTACGCCAAGGTCGAAACCCTGTTCACGCTGCCGCCGGGAGCGTTTTCCCCTCCACCCAAAGTACAGTCCACAGTGGTCCGGCTCACTGTGGCGCCACGGGTCGAGAGCCTGCGCGTGGTGGAGGAGGATTTCGTCAACTTCCTCAAGCTGTCGTTCGGACAAAAGCGGAAAACTCTCTGGAATAACCTTAAGTCGCAGTACCAGCCGGCGGCTCTGCGAGCAGCGCTGGAGAAATCCGGGGTGAAGCCCGACCTGCGCGCGGAAGCCTTGTCTCTGGAAAAGAGCGCGGCCTTGTTCCGCGCCCTGGCGGCGGCCAGCCCAGGCGACTGACCCGCCGCTCGCCACTTTCGCCTGCAGAAGCGAGGTGTCTTATGAGTGCGACGGTACGCCCTCCGGCTGTCGCCGGACGCTTCTATCCCCAAAATGCCAATGTGCTGCTGGCCGACGTCCAGTCTTACCTCTCACCGCAGCAGGAAGCCGTCTCCGCTGTCGGCTGCGTAGTTCCCCATGCTGGCTACATGTATTCCGGTCATGTTGCGGGCGCGGTCTTTGCCCGCTTGCATGTCCCGCGCCGTTGCATCCTGATGTGTCCCAACCACACTGGCATGGGCCATGCGGTTTCCATCATGAGTTCGGGGACCTGGGAGACACCGCTGGGCCCGGTAGCGATCGACGGCGAACTGGCTGACACCCTCAAGCAACAATTCCCGCTGCTGACCGAGGACGCCTCCGCTCACCGCAGCGAGCATGCCGTGGAGGTGCAGTTGCCGTTCCTGCAGGCGCGACGTCCGCATTTCAGCTTCGTGCCCATCGCGCTGGGCACCGGCCAGTTCGAGGTGCTGCAGGCCCTGGGCGAGGCCATCGGCGACGCCGTCGAGGCCCAGAGCGAGGCCGTGCTGATCGTCGCCTCCAGCGACATGAACCATTACGAGAACGACAAAGTCACGCGCGTGAAAGACCACAAGGCCATTGAGCGCATCCTCGCACTCGATCCCCGCGGATTGTTTGATGTGGTCATGAAAGAAGACATCAGCATGTGCGGCTTCGGCCCAGCGGTGGCTATGCTGACGGCGGCAGTGCAACTGGGCGCCACCAAAGCCGAACTCGTCCGCTACGCCACGTCAGGCGACGTTTCCGGAGACCGCAACATGGTGGTGGGATACGCCGGAGTGATGGTGAGGTAGAAGTAGCGCTGGCGACGATAGCTGATGGAGGCTGCCCTGCGCCTGGGATTTGACGCAACGCAGGGCGCACGCAACCCTTCCGGATTCAGTTTTCAGCTTGAGCCTCTGGCGCTACAATCGTCAGGCCATGCCCGCTACCGACTCCAACCCATCATCGGAATCGCCGCGCGGCCGACTGAAAGTCTTCCTCGGCTACGCCTCCGGCGTCGGCAAATCGTTCCGCATGTTCGACGAAGCGCGGCGCAGGAAGGAGCGTGGCCAGGACGTCGTCGTGGGAGCCCTTCAGCCCGAGGTGCCGCCCGAGATCAAGCCCCTATTGAATTCCCTGGAGGTAGTTCCCACCCTGGAGGTAGAGGGTGTGCCGGTCATTGACGTGCCGGCGATCCTCCGCCGTCATCCCCAAGTGTGCATTATCGACGGGCTGGCATACGACAGTCCGTGGGGCCGTCATGCCCATCGCTGGCAGGATGTCGATGAACTGCTCTCGGCGGGGATTACGGTTGTCGCATCGGTGAACCTGCAGCACATCGATGACCACCGCGAGAGCGTCGAGAAACTCACGGGGCAACCGGTCGCGGAGACCGTTCCCCGGGACTTTCTGAACACCGCGGATGAGATCGTCGTGGTGGATGCTCCCACCGAAGGAGCGCCACCCGAGCTTTCCGAACTCCGCCAGATGGCCCTGGTTCTTTCGGCGGACGTGGTTGACGCCGCCCTGCAGCGCTACCTGCAGGCCCATGAGATCGAGCCGGGGTGGCGGACGCAGGAGCGCTTTCTGGTGTGTCTGACCGGCCGGGCCGACGCGGATCGTATGATAGCCAGCGCCCGGCAAAGTGCCGCCCGCTTTCACTGCGACGTCGTGGCCGTCTCCGTGAAACAACCCAACCTCTCGGACGCTGAACAGAAAGCGATGGAAGAGAATCTGGCGCGCGCGCGCGCCGCAGGCGCCCGAGTAGATGTGCTCGAGGGGCACGACCCGGTGGAAACGATCGTGCAATATGCCCGCTCCCACGGAGTCACCCAGATTTTTGTCGGGCACAGCCTGAAGACCGATTGGAGAACCCGCTTGTGGGGAAGCCCCTTGAGCCGCTTGATCCGCGCCGCAGAAGGCATGGACGTCCGCGTCTTCCCCCATTAAGAACAAAGAGCCTTTACCATGACTGACCTGACTACTGCTGCTGTCGGCCATCTCAAAATCTATCTCGGCTACGCTCCCGGTGTCGGGAAAACCTATCAAATGCTGGAAGATGCCCGCGAGTTGAAGGCCCGCGGAGTCGATCTGGTAGTCGGCTCTGTGGATCCCCGCGGCCGCCAGGACATTCGCGACCGGCTTGAGGGACTGCCCGTCATTCCCCTCCTCCGCGTCACGCACCGGAGCGGCGCCAGCTACGAACTCGACGTTGAGGCCATCGTGAAACGACGCCCGCGGGTCTGCGTCGTAGACCAACTGGCGCATTCCAACGCTCCCGGCCTGGACCGGCAGAAGCGCTGGCAGGACATTCAGGTGCTGCTGCAGGCCGGCATCGACGTGCTTACGACGATGGACGTGCAGGACCTGGCAAGCCTGAGCGATCAGGTCTGGCAACTCACCGGACGGCGCATTCGCGAGACCGTGCCGGACTGGTTCTTCCAGCAGGCGGACGAAGTCGTGCTGGTTGATGTCACGCCGCGAGCGCTGCTCCATCGCCTGGAGAGGGGCGCGATCTTTCCGCCGGACCGGGTGAAGGCGGAAGCCGAGGGCATCTTCCAGGAACCGGTTCTCTTTGCCTTGCGGGAGTTGGCAATTCGGCAGACCGCGCAGGCGCTCGAAGCCCGGCAGACCGGAAAGACACAACCCGCGGAGGCGCATGGGCAGAAGATTCTGGTGAACATCACTGCCGATCCCTCCACGGCCATGCTGCTGCGGCGTGCCCGGCGTGTGGCGGACCACCTGCAGGCGATTTGCATGGCGGTGTATGTCTACTCCAAGCAGGAGTCGGAAGCCCTGCCGGCAGAAGACCGGCCAACGGTCGAGCGCCACCTGCGCTTTGCGGAGAACCTTCACATCGCCACCAAGATCCTCCACGGCAAAGACCGCGCACAGACCCTGGTGGACTATGCGCGCAAAAACGGCGTCACCCAGATATTCCTGACCCGCGATACCGCTCCCCGCAGGCGCTGGTTCCCGGGCCTCGACTTCACCGAACAGGTCCTGCAGCAGGCGACGCAGATGGAAGTCACCGTGGTCTCCGGCTCCAGCCGCCACGGCCGGGCAGCGTCGCCCTACCCGGAGGACGAGGCCGGGGCCCTGATGCACGCCGGCTACGTCCGTATCTCGCCGGACACTACGGTCGAAGAGGCCATCGCTCAGATCCGGCAGCAGGCTGGGAGCGTGGAGATGATCTACTACGCGTACGCGCTGGACGAGGGCCAACACCTCCTGGGGGTGGTCTCATTCCGCGAACTGATCTCGGCGGAACGATCGAAGAAAGTCCGCGAGGTAATGCACACCGACTACGTTTATGTGGAGGAGGACACGGACCAGGAAACGGTGGCCCAATTGCTGGCCAAGCGGCGCCTGCTGGCCGTGCCCGTTCTCGATCCGGAAGGCCACATGGTGGGCGTCGTCACCAGCGCCGATGTGGCGGGAGTGGTGCAGGAAGAGGCCGGCGAAGACATTCTGAAGATCGGCGGCATGGAAGCGTTCGAGGGCCCGTACCTGGACGTCACCTTCGGACACATGGTGCGCAAACGCGCCGGATGGCTGGCGATTCTGTTTATCGGCGAGATGCTGACCGCCACCGCCATGGGTTTCTTTTCCAAGGAAATCGAACGCGCCGTGGTGCTCGCCCTCTTCATTCCGCTGATCATCAGCAGCGGCGGGAACTCCGGCTCGCAGGCGACCACGCTCGTCATCCGCGCCATGGCCTTAGGAGAGATCCGGCTGCGGGACTGGTTTCGTGTCATTCGGCGCGAGCTTGCGGCCGGCCTTGCCTTGGGAATGATTCTTGGCGTCATCGGCGTGTCGCGCATCCTCCTCTGGCACACACTGCGCGGGACATACGGCGAGCACTATCTGGTGGTCGCGCTCACTATCGGATGCAGCCTGATCGGGGTGGTGCTGTTCGGGACCACGGCCGGTTCCATGTTACCGTTCGTGCTTCGCCGCTGCGGCCTGGATCCCGCCAGCGCATCCGCCCCCTTTGTCGCGACGCTGGTGGATGTCAGCGGGCTGGTCATCTATTTCACGGTAGCTAGCATTATTCTGCGGGGAATCTTGCTCTAGGCCCGTTGACCCACGCAGCCTGCGGCCGGGGACAGCGCGCTTAGGGCTTCTCGCGCCGAATCGGGAATCTTCCCTCATCATCGTAGTAAAGTTTGCGCTCGAAATCTGACTTCGCCCCCGGAACCGGCTTCTCCCCTTGTGAGCTGACGCGCGGAGCATCCGCTGCCGCTGCCAGCGGATTCTTCGTCGTGTACATCGCTTCGTCGAGCAGGCCGCCCGATGGCGCTTTGGCCACGGCGAAGACACCGAATGGATTTCCGTTGGTGTAGGAGACGCTGATGTAATCCGCCACCATCGGCCCCAAGTCGGAATTCGGCAGCCAACTTAGATGCATCGGCCCGGCAATCTGTGCGCCTCCGGTCCAGGTCTTGCCACCGTCTTCGGAAGTCACAAAACCCACGTCCAGCTGGCAAGTGGAGAATGTGCAATTGGCCTTCGGATAGTAGTAATAGACCACGGTCAGGTGCGCTGTGTCGCCGGAGGTGTCGTGGTCCACGCCGATGCCGGGAAGGAAGTGGTCCACGGTGCTGGTGGCGGGATCAATGGGAATACGGCTAGGCGCGGTCCAGGTCTGGCCGTCGGCGGAAGTGCTCATCACGATATCGTTGGAGCTGCAGCCGGCGCGAAAGCGGCAATCCGCCCAGACCACAAGAATCTTTCCCGCGCCATCAATTTCCGCTGAGGGCAAATCGAAATCGCGCAGGCCACCTGCCACCAGGTGTTCGTCAATGCCGGAGACGGTCACGCTGCGTCCCCAGGTTTGCCCGCCATCGGTCGAGCGAAAGGCGAAAATGCCGCCGTTTGCAAATGGCACGACCACCGTCCCGTTGGGCTGCACCAGGGGCTGGCCCCCGAGGCCGCGGGCGCCGTCTGCGGACGGCTTGCCCGGGCTCCAGGTCGCTCCGCCGTCGCTCGAGGTGCTCATCAGCACCAGGCCGGTGCTGGCCGCCGCGTCCCACTCTGTATAGCAGTTGCCATAGAAGGGACTGGTGGAACTGTTGTCGCACACCGTCCAGTTCTTGTCGTCGTTGTGGGTCTTATCCACGATGATCGGTTTTCCCCAGCGGATGCCGTCGCGTGAGCGGCTCACGGCCACGTCGCCGACCGGATTGATCAGCGGCAGAGTCGAGATCATCCACACGCCATGTTTGGCGTCGAAAGCCACCGAAGGATCAGCAGCGCCGTAGTAAGGGCCGTTCTTGTAGTTCACTGTCAGGCCGGGAAGGTAGCCGAATTTCCAGCTGATGCCGCCATCCGTGGAGGTGGCGAACCCAACGTCGGCACTGCCCCAGCCGATGGTTCCCGGCCGGCGCCCCACGTGGAACGCGCTCACGATGGTCGAGCCCCAGGAGAAGGTGTCCGGCTCGACTTCGGTCCGGTGCACGCTGTCGGAGTTCGTGAATCTATCAATGCTGATCTTCACCAGCGGATTCTGGGCGAGAGCTGGGGGCGTCGTCGCAAGCGAAACAGCCAGCACTACAAAGGCGAACCTATTCCCGGGGAGTGTTCTCATGAGGTCGTCCTTCTGCGCTGAGATTGGGGGCACGGCAGAGCCGTTGCGGCTACATCCGGCGGCCTGGGCGCGGCGCGCGCGGCGAGTCGTGTCCGGCACTATATCCCGCGGGCGGCCAGCCTGTCTACCGCTCTGAGCCCGCGACCGGGACGTGTTAGCAGATGAGCTTGAGTCCCCTATAGAGTCGGAACCTTTCATCTGGAGTCACCACCGGAATTTTCTCCGCCGACGCGTGGGCGATGATCTGCCGGTCAAAGGGGTCGACCGCAGACAAAGCGGGCGACCCGAAGGTCGCCCACTGGACTAGATAAGCAGTATCCCTACTTGTGCGGGACCGCGTGCGGCGCTGGCGTGGAGTGCGGTGCCGGCATGGAGTGCGGCGTGGATGCAGGCGCGCTCATGCGCGGGCTGACGCGTGGTGCGGGGGTTGCCGTCCGCGGACTGGATGCCGGAACCGCTCCCCTCGACGGCACGACCGGAGCCGTGTGAATCGTGGCAGTGGCCACGCCCCTCTGCTTCACAGTTTCCGAGACTTTCGCCAGATCGCGAATGCTGCCGCGCGGAATACCCAACCCAGCCGAATCCCTGCGAATAACCACCCGGCTCGGTGACACTCCCACCGGAACCTTCGGCCCGCGAGTCACGACCACAGTCTTGGTTCCCGAACCTGAAGGAGGCTGCGGCGGTTTAAAGCGCGGCGGCGGATTGACGACCCGAGGAGTCCCGTTCCATCCACCCCACGACGAACCCCGATAGACGGGCTGCCACATCCAGCCGTACGGGGGCATGTAATACCAGGAACCGTAATAGTACGGCATCCATCCCCAGGGGTAACCAGAGACCCACGTGTAACCAAAGCCGGGATAATAAACCCAGGCGCCATTCATGAACGGATCCCAGCCCGCGCCCGCGAAGTATGGTTGCCACATCCAGCCGTAGCCCGGCACGTCGTAATAGTTGCCGTAGTAGTTCAGATCGCTCATGCCGTAGCCGTAGGGCAAATCGTTGTACCCGGAAGAGCTGCCCTTGTTGCGATCATGGTACTGCTCTTGTTCCTTGTCCCAGGCATCGTAGGGATCAGACTCCAGGTTCTTGGCCAGCTTGTACTTGTCGCTGTCCGCCAGATCGAAGGTCGCCGACTGCTTCTTCTGCACGACCAGCGTGCCCGAGGGCCCCTCGACACTTACGTCGCCTTTGAACACGGCCAGAGTGGCCTCGGTGTCGCCCATCTCGACGCGCAGATGCGCCGGCTGGCTCAGGGTCACCCCCTCATGGCCGAAGTTGAGGGTGAACTCATCGTCCTTGGCGCCGAGAAAGTTGAGATACGCGGTGCCTTCCTGCAGGCTTGCAGTCGAAGCCCGGCCGCCGGAGTCGCGCAGGGAAAGCATTGGAAACTCGATCACGGTGTTGGGAGTGATGCGCAGCGCGCTGCCGTCTTCAAACTCAATCTCGGCGCGCGCGTCGCTGTCCGTGCGGAGCTTGGTGCCCTGGACGATAGGCATGTTGAGGATCGCCTTTTCGTATCCTTGCCCGGTGTTTCGGTCGATCTGCACATTGCCTTGCAAATCGCTCAAGCGCACGATCCGCACCTGCGAATCGGCCCAAGACGGGATTGCCAGCAGCGAGCACGCCAAGCCCGCCAGCGTTAGGCCCAGCCTACGGATAGACATAGTTGTCTCCCGGGAATCTTCCCCTAACCAATTAGAACACGGAACGGTTGCCTTAGTTGCCCTCTTGCGGATCCCGCACCGGTTACGGGCGGGCCAGTGGTCGTTGGTCCGGTAGTCGTTGGCCTTCGACCACTTGCGGCCAGGGGGAGCAGGCGAGACTGCAACGGCTGCCACCGGATGGGTCAATCTAATGCATTGATTTCAGGTGGTTTGGCAAGGCGCAGGGCTAGGGCCGGGAAACGCCGGCGCTCACCAGCAAACGCTCCGCCCGGGCGCGAACCGGATTGATCACGGACTGGTCGGTGGCGATCTGCTGCAGCACCGGCGCAACCGCAGCCAGCTCCTCCAGGTCGCCTTGCTTCGCTAGTTCCTCCATGCGCTTGAGCTCGTCGTCGAGAGCGAGCTTCTGGTAGTGGTGGTAGTAGTCGAGCCGGCGTCCGAATTCCAGGGTAGTGGAGAGGTTCTGAAAGAGTTGTGTCAGCTGCTGGACGGCGGGAATGGTCGAGTAATTGTAGGTCGCCTTCGTATCTCTCTCCCCGTCCTTGTACGTCAGGGTCTTGGCCCCCGTGGAAGCAAGGCCTTTCTTCCGGGAATCCACCTGCCCTTCGAAATAATGGGCACGTCTCGCCAGTTCGAATACCCGCTTGCGGGTGGCCTCCGAGATCGCAAAGGTTACCTGGAATGCATCGTTGGCGGATTCAGGACTCAGTTTGGCGTCGGAGAAGTAGGTAGCGTTGCCGCTCGCCGGAATCATGATGGCGTACTTCTCGGGCTGGGATCCGGGGAAAACCAGACCGAACCCTACCGTAGGGACGACGGGCTCCTGCGCCCCGGCCAGAGAACACAATGCCAGCGCCAGAACCAGGAGAGAGCCGACGCGGCGTGACGCAAGTGCGGACATCATGGCGAATGACATGTACAAGGCATTATGCCAAAAAGCGGGCGGGCCTGATGATCGATCGAGGGCGTGCGTTCGGGCTGCCTGCGGCCGGCAGCATGCCGGCACTACGAATCCCTTGACAGTGCTGGGATTGGCACGTACTGTGACTGGACGGTAGTAGCGGTCAAATCTGCTCACAGGGGAGTTTTCATGCGCCTCTTCCCTTCTGTAAGACTGGCTTCCCTTCTGCTCGTTCTCATGCTGACAATTTCTGGATTCACTGCCCGAGCGGCAGCTGCGGGCAAGGCGGTTCCCAAGAACGTTGACGCCAGCGAACTGGCCGGCAACGAGGGCGAGACCGCGGTGGCGATCAATCAACTCCACCCCAACCAGCTCACCATTGTCACCAACTTGGGTAGTGCCTCGGGCTTGTTCCACGCCTGGAGCGGCGACAGCGGCCGAACCTGGAACCATGACATCATTTTCCCAGGGGCCTGCTGCGACGGACAATTGGCGTCCGATGAGTTCGGGAACATTTTCCTGGTCTATCTTTCAGGGAACATCCTGGTATCCATGGCGATCTCGACGGATGGAGGGGCCAGTTTCCAGTCGTTGCCGTTCGTCGCCACGGACGTGGGGGTGCCGAAAATCCCGTTTCGCAGCCTGGCTCCGTCCGGCAAGGCGGTGGGCGGCGACCAGCCTTCGATCGCCGCGGCCAAGGGCAGCGTGTGGGTATCGTGGACGGGGAACAACGGGATCATCCAAACTTCGGCGGCCAGCGTAACTGGGCTGGGACAGGTGGGGACCTTCAGCCCGCCGCAGGGTCTGCCTGGGCCGCACAATGTCGGCGATTATGGCGACATTGCGATCGGACCGCAGGGCCAGGTGTTTGTTGTGTATCAAAATCCGACAGGCGGAGAGGGGCCCGCCACCATCTATGGCGCCCTTGATCCGGATGGTCTGGGTCCTCAAGGCTTTCAGCCGCCCCAGACCTTGCAGATGACCAATGTCGGGGGATTCGATTACATTCCGGCGCAGTCTGGGAGGTCAATCGACGCCGAAGCCGGACTGGTTTGGGACAGGACCGGCGGCGCTCACAACGGACGGCTCTACCTGATTTATTTGTCCGAGGAGCCGCAAGAGAGCAACGATACCGACGTGCAGTTGCGCTTCTCCGACGACAACGGCGCAACCTGGAGCAACTCGTTGCGAGTGAACGACGATGCCACCACCAACAGCCAGTTCAATCCGCGGATTTCGCTGGATCCAACCACGGGCAACGTCGCCATTGCCTGGGAGGATTGCCGCAATGACCGCGGCAACCACGGCCCCGGTGACACCAACGGTGTGCCCAATGACGACGCCATGATGTATGTCACCCTGAGCAGGAATGGCGGCGCCAGCTTCCTTCCCAATAAGCGGCTGTCGGCGGGCGCTTCCAACGACAATGACGCCGCCAACGGTGTGGATTATGGCGACTACGGCGGCTTCATGTTCTATGGCGGGAACCTGTATTACGCCTCTGCCGACAATTCGAACTCCACCCACACCAATCCCGACGGCAAGCTGAGCCACTTCGATATCTACACCCAGCCGGTGCACGTGCAGTAATCCAACTTTGGTCGGAACCGCGCGGCGCTTGGGCGCCGCGCTTTTTCTTGTGTGAGGGTGGACCAAGGACCGACGGGCGGCGCTACTTTCCGACGGCGCGCTGCCGTTCGAGCGTGGCGGTGGTGTGCAGGTGGCAGATGGCGATAGCCAGCGCATCGGCGGCGTCAGGGGACTCCGGAGGCTCCGCCAAGTTCAGCAGCCGCGTGACCATGTGCTGTACCTGCTGCTTCTCCGCCCTGCCGTATCCCACCACGGCTGATTTGATCGAAAGCGGCGCGTATTCGGCAACCTCCAGTCCCGCCGAGGATGCGGCCAGCATAGCTACTCCGCGGACCTGTCCCAGCTTGAGCGCAGACTTGACGTTGACCGCGTAGAAGACATCCTCGATGGCCACATGGTCGGGGCGATGTTCTGCGATGATAGCCCGGAGGCGGGTGAAAATCTCTGCCAGCCGCGTGGGCATCGGTTCACGCGGAGAGAGCTTGATGGCCCCACAGGCCAGACACACCAGTGCCCCGTCGTGGCGGAGCTCGACGACTCCGTAGCCCGTGTACTCGGTGCCGCAGTCAACACCCAAGACACGCATTGAGGGCAGTGTAACCCAGGTAAGAGCAATCAGCACTCAGCAATCAGCATCAGCACTCAGTAACCAGCCGGCCCCATCTCCGGCGTCATCCTGAAGCCGGCGCCAGCCGGCTGAAGGATCCTGCGCGCAGAACTAGACCGCTGTCTTGCTGAGTGCTGAATGCTTCTAACAACATCTTGGGCGCTGCGCCTTGGCGACCACGTGCTCCCGCAAAAAGGCGGCATAGGCCGAACGTGACGATGGCAGATCCTGCCGTGCCAAAAAGCGTCCGTAGGCAGCCTCGTCGAAGATTTCGCGCAGCGCAGCCATCACAGTTCCGATGATTCCCCGGATGTGCCTCATAGCGGCTCCTCCATGGCAAAGCGGCTAGCGACGAATGGCGCTTCTTTGACGCTGGCCTGCTTGCGTCCGGACAGCACACGCGCCCACTCCCGGCCGGACTCTACCAGGATCAGCGCGACCATCACGATCAGGACTCCGGTCACCGCCGCGTCCAGGCGATCGTTGAAAATCAGTCGCGAGACTTCATGGCTAAGTGGAGCGGCGGTCGCCAGCTGTTGAGCATGGGCCAGGAAGCCGATCCGCGGGTCAGGATCGAACATCTTGTGCCACGAGGCGGTAAACGTCACCGAAACCAGCCAGGCCAGCGGTACCAGCGTGACCGCGGCGTAGCGTGCCTTGCCCAGCTTAATAATGATGGTGGTAGCCACGCAAAGCGCCACCGTTGCCAGCAACTGATTGGAGATGCCGAACAGCGGCCAAAGCGAGTTAATCCCGCCCAGGGGATCTTTCACGCCCTGCCACAGGAAGTATCCCCAGGCGCCAACGATCAACGCGCTGGTCGTCAGAATCGACGGATACCAACTGGTACGGCCCAGCGGCTTCCAGATATGGCCAAGCGCATCCTGCACCATGAAGCGGCCGACGCGGGTGCCAGCGTCAAGAATGGTCAGGATAAACAGCGCTTCAAACATGATGGCGAAGTGGTACCACAGCGCCATCACCGCCTGCCCACCCAGACTGCTGGAGAAAATGTGGGCCATGCCGACGGCGAATGCGGGCGCACCGCCGGTGCGGTTGTAGAGTGTCTGCTCGCCCACCGCCTCGGCGAGAGACTGCATCTGGGCTGCGCTGATGGGGAATCCCCAACTACTGATGGTGGCTGCTGCGGTCTCGGGAGCTGCCCCGACCACGCCTGCCGGACTGTTAATGGCAAAGTACGTGCCCGGCTGCAGCACGCAGGCGGCGATGGTCGCCATGATCGCCACCAAGGACTCGGCCATCATGGCGCCGTAACCCACCATGCGGGTCTCCGGCTCGCGGCGGATGAGCTTCGGCGTGGTGCCGCTGGAGATCAGCGCGTGAAACCCGCTGATGGCGCCACAGGCGATGGTGATGAACGCGAAGGGGAAGATTTTTCCGGCAAAGACCGGGCCGGAGCCGTCGATAAAGCGCGTGAGGGGCGGCATGTGTAACGCGGGACGCAGCACGACGATCCCAAATGCCAGCAGCGCGATCGTCCCCAGCTTCACGAAGGTACTGAGGTAGTCGCGTGGCGCCAGCAGCAACCACACCGGAAGTGCCGAGGCCGCAAACCCATAAATAATGATAAGAATCGCCAGCGTGGGCGCCGTCAGGGTGAAGATGCGGGCGACCGGGGGAGTTTGTGAGATCCATTGCCCACCCCAGATGGCCAGCATCACCAGGATGAATCCCAGCGCTGAGGTTTCCAGCACCTTGCCGGGGCGAAGTCGGCGCAGGTACACACCCATCAGCAGCGCGATGGGGATGGTCATGGCGATCGTGAAGGCGCCCCAGGGGCTGGATTTGAGCGCATTAACCACAATCAGCGCCGCCACCCCGAGCAAGATGACGATTATGCTGATCACCGCCACGTAAGCGACGAACCCGCCAACCCGGCCGATCTCCTCGCGCGCCATCTCCGTCATTGACTTGCCGTCGCGGCGGACGGAAAAGAGGAGAATGACAAAATCCTGCACGCACCCGCCGAAGACCGCTCCCGCCAGAATCCACATTGTCCCGGGGAGATAGCCGAACTGGGCCGCGAGCACCGGCCCGACCAGCGGCCCGGGGCCGGCGATGGCGGCAAAGTGGTGCCCGAAGACCACCCACTTGTTGGTAGGGACAAAGTCGCGGCCGTTGTCGAGCCGCTCAGCGGGCGTCGCGCGCTGCGGATCCAGGGCCAGGACTTTGGCAGCGACAAACTTGCCGTAGAAGCGATACCCCAGCGCATAGCTGCAGAAAGCAGCCACCACCAGCCACATGGCGTTGATCTGCTCCCCGCGGTGCAACGCGATGGTGGCAACCGCAAGCGCGCCCAAAACGGCCAGGGCCAGCCACATCAGGATGCGGACGGGTTTGCGCATGTCGTTAGCGGAACGGTCGTGAGTTGCCGTTGCTGCGGCGTCCGTATTGTGGCCAATCTGGGCCGTCCGCGCAACCGGGCACCTTACTCTGGGAACTTGCCGCCGAACGGCGCTGTGTTATAACTCTTGCTCATGCCAACCGGTCGCCAGGGATCCGTCCATCTCTTCCGCCTTGCCGGGATTGATGTGTTCCTGCATTGGTCGTGGTTCGTGGTGGCGGTGTTTGAGATCGGCGGCGGCTTCAAGAGCTATTCCTCGCTGACCTGGAACGCGCTGGAGTATCTGGCACTGTTCCTGATCGTGCTGACTCATGAGTTCGGCCATTCGCTGGCCTGCCGTCAGGTTGGGGGCAAAGCCGATCACATCGTGCTGTGGCCTCTCGGTGGGGTGGCGTATGTCAATCCGCCGCCACGCCCAGGCGCAACCCTGTGGAGCATCGCCGCCGGCCCGCTGGTCAATGTGGTGCTCATTCCGGTCTTTCTGACTCTCGGTCTTCTCAGTCGATCGTCGGGTCTGGCGGAGGCCGCACCCAACGCCCATACGCTGCTTCGCAATGTCGCATACATCAACGTTGTGTTGCTGATCTTCAACATGCTGCCCATCTACCCCCTGGATGGCGGCCAGATTCTCCGCTCGCTGCTCTGGTTTGTGGTCGGGCGTGCCCGCAGCCTCATGGTAGCCACGGTCATCGGTTTTGCCGGCGCTGCGGGTTTGATCATTCTCGCTCTGTGGGTACGTTCCCTCTGGTTCGGAGTTCTCTCCGTCTTCATGTTGCTGAACTGCTGGAGCGGGCTGCGGCATGCGCAAGCGTTGTCCCGCCTGGCAAAGTTGCCGCGACGCGACGGGTTTGCTTGTCCGGGGTGCAACGCTGCGCCACCAGTGGGCGCTTTCTGGGTGTGCGGACAGTGCAAGAACCCGTTTGACGCGTTCCAGAGCCAAGCTGCCTGCCCGTACTGCGGTACACAATATCCTGTGACCAGGTGTTTGGAATGCGGCGGACTTCACCCCATGAAAGGGTGGACAGCTCCGGTCGTGACAGTTCCGCAAACCTAGGCGGACTTAGCGTTTGCGGCCAGCGGCTGCCCGCTTCTTCCCTGCCCGGGTCTTTGCCCAGCGTGCTTTCTGCGCGGCCACGATTCGCCTGCGCCCGGCAGCAGATAAAGTGTGCTTTCTGCGACCTGCCCGTCGGCTCCCTTGCATGTAAACCTTCCCGAAGGCCGTCAGAGCGGCAGTAACCCGGCGCAGCTCATCCTCCAGGCGCCGGCGGTCCTTTTGGAGTTGATTGACCAAAGATTGCATCAGTGTTTTGGGCATAAACTCATCCTACTATTCCCGACCGCAGCTTCCACATAATCTGTCGCAACATACCAAGCCAGAGTTCAGCTTCGTCGGCAGGTATGTTGAGGTGACGCACCAGGCGGCGCACCTTGTCCTCGGTCGAAGCCGGGGTGCCGGACTTGAAATAGCCACTCAGCCGCAGCGCTTCGTTCAGCAGTGAAGTAATCCGTTCCATGTCGCCGGCGGCGGCGCGCCTCGGCTTATCCTCCCGTCCCGCAGCTTTTGCATCACGCGCCAGCTCGTAGAGACACACTGCCACCGCCTGGCCCAGATTCATCGAACCGTGCGCTTCGCGTGTGGGGATACGCATCAGCCAGTGGCAGTGGCTGAGGTCACGGTTCGAGAGGCCCATTTTCTCCGAACCGAATAAGACTGCGACGCGGGCCGACATTGCTTCCTTGCGGATCAAGCGGGCGCCGGATTCCAGCCGCCGCAGTGGATGGCGCAACTCCCGGTGTCCAACCGCCGTGGTTCCGACCACCAGTGTGCAATCGGCGACCGCCTCGGCCACGCTTTTGTACTCTTCAGCACTCGCCAGCAGGTCTGCAGCCCCCACGGCTGAGCGCGCCTCGCGAAAGGCAATCGCATAGGGGTTGACCACGCGCAGGCGGAAAAATCCGAAGTTGCTCATGGCCCGGGCAGCCGCTCCGATATTCAGAGGGTTGCGCGTGGCCACCAGCACGACGCAAACGCCGTGGGATTCAGCCGGGACCGGCAAGGGAGCTAATTCTACGCCACCGCCGGTTAGGTGTGTCCCGCGTCACACGGGCAGATGACTCTTAGTGATAAGCTAATAATTCCATCTCGCAGGTGAGGTGGCCAGAGTTGCGTCCTTTTGGATGGGACCCGAAACCACTGGTCACACATTCATACTTACTAGAAGGAGCAGGCGCCATGAGAGTGGGCATGTTGACTGGCGGAGGCGATTGTCCCGGACTGAACGCTGTCATTCGCGCCATTGTGCGCAAAGGCTGCTTCCATTATCAGGACCAGTTTGTGGGATTCCTGGAAGGCTGGCGGGGCGTAGTGGAAGACAAGACCATGTCTTTGGACCTGTCCAGCGTGGGCGGCATTCTGCCCCGGGGAGGCACCATCCTGCGCACTTCGCGCACCAACCCGGCCAAGAAAGCCGATGGCCTCGACAAGTGCATGGCCGTCATCAAGAAATATGAACTGGACGCCCTCATCGCCATCGGCGGCGACGACACGCTATCCGTGGCGCAGAAACTGTACGAAAAGAAGGTCAAGGTCGTCGGCGTGCCCAAGACCATCGACAATGACCTCGCCGGCACGGACTACTGCTTCGGCTTTGACACGGCGGTGAACGTTGCCACCAGCGCCATTGATCGTGTGCACACCACAGCTGAAGCCCACAACCGCGTCATGGTTGTGGAAGTCATGGGACGCGACTCCGGCTGGATCGCCATGTATAGCGGCATTGCCGGTGGCGCCGACGTCATCTTGATTCCCGAGACCCCTTTCGACATCGAGAAGGTCGCCGAAACTATCCGCCTGCGGCACGCGCGCGGACGCTATTTCAGCATCGTCGTCGCCGCCGAAGGAGCCAAGTTTGCCACTGACGTGGAGGCGGGGCACGGCGAAGCGGTCGTTCAGGACCTGGGCCGAGACGAGTTTGGACATGTGCGCCTGGGCGGCATCGGCAACCTCCTGGCGCGCGAAATCGAAAAGCGCACTGGATTCGAGACCCGCAGCGTGGTGCTGGGACACATCCAGCGCGGCGGTTCGCCCAGCGCTTTCGACCGCGTGCTGGCCACGCGCTACGGCATCGGCGCCATTGACATGGTGCATCGCGGAGAGTTCGGCTGCATGGCGGCGCTACGCGGCAACAAGATCATCTCCGTTCCCCTGCTCGACGCCATTGCCAAGAACCGCACCGTGGACCAGGAGATGATTGACGTGGCCTACGGCATCCTGGACAAGCTCACGCGGGAAAAAGAGAGCGAGCCGGTGCAGAAGTAATTCACCGGAGACTTGCCCGGCCCGTGGGGCGAGACGCGCCAGCCACGCCTGAAGCCTTCGTGCCACCTTGGCCCTCAAAATGTTCGAACTCTACGCTCGGCTGGCGCATTTTCTCCTCTACCTGATTGAATGTCTGCTGATCGTTGCCTTGTCGGCGATGATCTGGATCAAGGCACGACGCGCCAACAGCGCGAGGCCTTCCCGCTTCTCTGCCCTCGAGCGCCGGCTCTCCCGCCTGGCGCGAAAAAGGACCCTTGCAGTCACCGCCGTCGGATTGTTCGTTCTCACAGTGCGAGCCGCGCTGATTCCAGTCATCGGCATTCCCCTGCCGCAATGGGACGACGAGTACAGCTATCTGCTCGCGGGCAAGACCTTCGCCGCAGGCCGGTTGACCAATCCTCCTCATCCGATGTGGGTGCACCTCGAAACCTTCCATGTGATTCAGCACCCCACCTACATGTCCATGTACCCGCCGGCGCAAGGCCTGGTGCTGGCAGCCGGATTAGTGCTGGCGCGAAATCCCTGGGTCGGCGTGTGGCTGATCACGGCTGCGGCCTGCGCCGCTCTCACCTGGATGCTGCAGGGCTGGATGCCGCCCGGTTGGGCGCTGTTTGGGGGAATGATCGCAGCGCTGCGGCTGGGAATCCTGAGCTACTGGACGAACAGCTATTTCACCACCGCGATCTCCGCGCTTGGGGGGGCGCTGATCCTGGGCGCGCTTCCGCGGCTCAAGCGGCGGCCACTACTGGGGCATGCACTCCTCATGGCCATCGGGCTGGCGATCCTTGCCAACAGCCGGCCCTATGAGGGACTCGTGCTGAGCATTCCCGTCGCCATCTCGATGTTGGCATGGCTGCTCGGCCGCCATCGCCCGCCGATCCAGGTGGCGCTCTCGCGCGTCGTGCTCCCCATCGTTCTGGTTCTGGGTATCACCGGAGCCGGCATGGCGTACTACTTTTGGCGGGTCACAGGAAACCCGTTTCGCATGCCCTATATGGTGGACCGCGCGGCTTATGCCGTTGCTCCCTACTTCATATGGCAGAAGATGCAGCCGGCGCCGGTTTACCATCATGCCGATATGCAGGACTACTACCTGGGATACGAAGCCTATGAGTTTCGCCAGACCCAGTCCCTGTCCCGGCTCGCGCTGCATATGCTCTACAAAATGCAATCGTGGTGGGTGTTTTACGTCGGATGCGTATTGACAATTCCGTTGCTGGCAATTCCCTGGGTGGCGCGCGACCGCAGAATAAGGTTCGTTCTCTACGCCGGCGGCGTCTTTTTCCTCGGCACGATCCTGGAAACCTGGTCGTTTCCCCACTACATCGCGCCCGCGACCGGTCTTTTCTATCTGCTGCTGGTGCAGTGCCTGCGCCATCTGCGTGTATGGAGGTGGAAGGCGACTCTGTTCGGACCGCAGCTCGTCCGCATGGTGCTTGCCGTATGCGTGGCGATGATCCTGGTGCGGGTCACCGCAGCCGCTGCCCACCTCCGTATTGAGCCTCACTGGCCCCGCGGTAATCTGGATCGGGGAAGAGCCGTTCAGGAGCTGGAGCAGATGCCGGGTCCACAGTTGGTCATCGTCCACTACGGAAATAAGCACAAACCCGAAGGAGAGTGGGTCTCCAACGAGCCCGATATTGACCAGGCCAAGATCGTGTGGGCGCGCGACATGGGCGAGAGTCAGAATCGCGAGCTGCTGGAGTACTTTAAAGACCGGAAGGTCTGGACGGTGGACGCCGACAGCGCGAATCCGCGCCTCGAGCCCTACCCTGCGTCGCCAGGCACGGGGACAGTGCATTGAGCGCATCGCGAGTTTCACCCCTCGCACAGGGGCAGACCTGTCCGATGATATGAAAGAGCGCGCGGCTTGCAGCTTGTGGAAAAAATGGTTTTGGGTGGCGCAGCGCTTCGGCGCTGCGACAAGTCCTGCAAGATCGGCTGCGGCTTCAGCCGCTGAGGTTCCTGACACCCGGTATCGCTCCCCGCTTGCTGACTTGCAGTTCCACGCCCAACACCGCGGCAAACAGGGCGATCACGGGAAACACCCAGTAGATCCGGCTGTTCCACCAGAAGTGGCCGCCGAGCAGCAGCAGCGCGAAGGGCCACAGGAAGATCGCCGCGCAGCCGAAGGCAAGCAGCCTCCGGAGGACCGTGCCCGTGCCAACTTTCACGATGTAATCCAGGGCGAGCAGCACCGGCAGCAGCAGCATCGTCATGTCCGGAAAATGCGCATAGGGCGCGGCCACAAGCGCCACCGTAATGTACAACGCCCAACGCAGAGTCCGGTCCTGGGAACCCGCTGAGCACAGCATGGCGAGCGCCAGCAGAACAGCACCACTGAGCAACGCATAGGCCGACAAATGAGCCGCGACTCCCAGTCCTGCCAGAAATCCGCGAACATTGACCATGAGGGTGGGATTCAGCGCTCCGTGGCCGGAATGCGCGTTGAAGTCGAGCAGGAAGGCGACGTACTCCCGTTGTCCTGACCATCCCGTAATCCAGACTGAGAGCAGGCCCAGGCAGGCGCAGCCGATGACGGCGCCAGCAGCCGTGCGCCATTTGCGCGACCACAGCAGCAGGGGCAGGAGTATGACAAGGTACTGAAACTTGATGCTGAGCAGGCTGAGCACGAGTCCGGCGGCGAGGTCTTTTTGTTTTTGCGTCAGCGTGTGCGACGCGCTCAGCACCACGAGCAGCACGATGGAGTCCTGTCCCAAGGTGAGCGCGGTGAGCGCCGGCAGCAGACAGAATCCAGACCAAGCCAGGTAGGGTCGGCGCTCCACCAACTGAATGCTCGGAACCAGCACCAGCGGCAGCAGGCTGAGCAGCGCCACGTTGATCAGCGACCAGAGAGCAAAGCCGCGCTCCATCCCCAGGTAGGTCAGGGGAACAAAGGCAGCAGCCTCGAACGCCGGGTGGAGGAAATATTGCCGCGAAGCGTGCCCCAGCACCGCTTGAAACGCCTGGTCCTGGACGGAACGCTGGTAGAGCTGCGCCCCCTGGCCCTGGCGCACGATGGAGGCGCCCACGTAAAAGTTGACGAAGTCGGTGGTCTGCAGGCGCTCGGGGCCGATGAGCGGCAGGAGCGCCACGGCCACGGCGATTACCACGATGGCCGCGCCGGCGAGGATCATCGCGTGCTTCATGTCCGGGCCGGACGCATTGTAGCAGCGGTCAGCGGTCACCCCCGCGGGTGACTGCTATCACAGGCGGGTGCGAGCAAAGGGGCCATAATCAAGCTGGAAGCCTGGGGCCCGGCCGCGCCGGACTCGGGAGGGAGGACGACGATGAAAACCTGCTCAGTCGTGTTCCTGATTCTAGCCTTGGCGGTAGCCATGGTGCCCGCATTCGCCGCCCAGAAGACCGCCCCGGGCGTGCCCAAATACGATCCCACCACCGAAGCCGTCTTCAAGGGCACGGTCGAGGCCGTCACCGACCGGCAGTGCCCGGTCAGCGGCGGCATGGGCTCGCACGTGCTGCTCAAGCTGGCCGACGGCAGCACCATCGAAGTGCACCTGGCCAGCACGAAGTTCATCCACACCTACGAGTTGATCTTCAACAAGGGTGATGAGATCGAGGTTACCGGCTCCAAGGTCAAGTTTGAAGGCGTGGACACCATCTTCGCCCGCCAGGTCAAGCACGGCAACGACACCTACGTCTTCCGCGACAAGGACGGCAGACCGGTCTGGTAAGTCGCCCCCACCACCTTACTCTACTCTTGTAGAGACGCAGTTGGCTGCGGCTTGGAGCGAAACCGCTCCAGCCGCATAGCGGCGGCAGATATTAGCCCAGCACGCCGAGGCCCCACTTCTCGTTCCGAAAGCGAGAAATGGGGCACCAACTCGGTACTAGGTACCAGGTACTCGGTACTACTTCTGCCCGGCGGCCTTAGCGGTTGACTCCTCGCCCATGGCGGGCGCGATGTAGATCGCAGGCACGTTCTCCTTCTGCATCATTTCGTTGAGCGCGACCAGGTCAGTGGACATGATCTGCTTCCACTCGGCAATCAGAGGTGTGGCCTGGTTGCTCAGGGCGTCCATGGCGGCGTACTGCTGCTGCGTGGGAGCGGCGTCGGCCGCGTCCACGCTGAAGAACAAGCCGTGCAGTTGCTCGTCAATCAGCACCGGATAGTTCAGGCTGGCTTCCGATGACTTGATCTTCACCTGCAGCAACTTCTCCTCGACGGGCGTCATTTTCTTGTCCAGAGAGTCGGCGCTGGCCAGGATGTCCTTGAAGCGCGGGTCGCCGCTCAGCCGGCTTTGCAATCCGTGGAACTGCACCCGCGTGGTCCGGATGTCGTTCACCGTCTGGTGCAACTGGCTGAGCTGGTCGCGAATCTTCATCTCCAGGTCAAACTGCTTTTGCAGATCGGCCATGGAGACGTTCACGCGCGGGTCGGGCTTGATCTCCAGCGGCGCGGTGAACGACTTGCCGTTGGCGGTCAGGCGCACCTGGTAGTTGCCGGGCAGCGCGGTCGGGCCACGGTCGCGGAATTCGGCGCCCACTTCGCCGGGCAGTTTGCGGGCCGGTTCGTAACGCAGGTCCCAGGCAAAGCGGTTGATGCCCGCCTCGACCGGAAGCTTCTCCTGCGGCGGCTCGAGATCGGGCCACTCGGGAGGCGTCTCCGCCTGCTTCTTCTCCACGCTCGAATAGCTGCGCACCACTTTGCCCTGCGCATCGAGGATGTCGAGCGTGACCTCGTCTTTGGGCGCGGTCTTGAGGTAATACGAGATGACTGCGCCGGTGGGCGGATTGGCACCCACTGGCTGCCGCCGCTCGATGAACTCGGGCCAGCGCAACCGATACGTGACACTCGGCTGATAGAGGACGACATCATCGCTGGCGTGCGCACCGAGCTGGCGCAGCGGCGAGAGGTCGTCAAGAATCCAGAACGACCGCCCGTGCGTGGCCACAGCCAGATCGTCGTTCTTCACGATGAGGTCGTGAATCGGCGAAGTCGGCAGGTTGCCCTGCAGCGACTGCCAGTGCCCGCCGTCGTCGAAGGAGACGTACACGCCCGTCTCCGTCCCGGCAAACAACAGGCCCTTCTGCTTGGGGTCTTCGCGCACCGCATGCACGTAGGCGCCGTCAGGAATGCCGGTGGTGATCCTCGTCCACGACTTGCCGAAATCGGCGGTCTTGTAGATATAAGGCTTCAGGTCGTCCAGCTTGTGCACGTCAACGGCCGCATAGGCGGTGCCCGCGTCGTGGGGCGAGGCCTCGATCAGGCTGACCAGGCTCCATTCCGGCATGCCCTTGGGTGTGACGTTGGACCAGTGCTGGCCGCCATCGCGCGTAACCTGGATCAGGCCATCATCCGTACCGGCCCAGATCAGGTCCTTCTGCACCGGTGACTCGGCGATGGTAAATACGGTGTCGTAGTACTCGACGGTGGTGTTGTCCTTGGTGATGGGACCGCCGGAGCTTTGCTGCTTGCTCTTGTCGTTGCGGGTGAGGTCGGGGCTGATGGCGGTCCAGCTCTTGCCGTGATCGGAGGACTTGAAGACCACCTCGGCCGCAGTGTAGAGCACATCGGGATTGTGGGGAGACATGGCGATGGGATCGGTCCATGCTTCGCGGTATTTCGCGTCGGCGGCGCCATGGCCCGAATAGTCCACCGGCCAAACCGTGATGTCCTGCTCCTGTTCGGTGCGCTTGTCGAAGCGGGTGATGATGCCGCCGCCGGAACCGGCGTAGACGATGTTGGCGTCGCGGGAATCGGGCACAATGTAGCCGCTCTCGCCGCCCCCGACGTCATACCAGTGCTGGCGTCCGATGTAGCCGTCGTCCGACCGGCTGGCGATGCCCACCGTGCTGTTGTCCTGCTGCGCGCCGTAGAGGTAGTACAGGAAACGGTTATCGGCGGCCACGTGATAGAACTGCGCGGTGGGCTGGTTGTATTCGGTGCTCCAGGTCTTGCCGCCATCCACGCTGATGGTGGCGCCGCCGTCGTTGCCGTTGATCATGCGCCGCGGATTGACGGGGTCGATCCAGAGCGCGTGGTGATCGCCGTGCGGCGCGGGAAGGAGTGTAAGGCTCCTGCCGCCGTCGTTGGAACGGAACATGCCAGTGTTGAGCATGTACACGGTATCGGCGTTCCGCGGGTCGGCGAAGATGTGGGTGAAGTACCAGGCGCGCTGAGTGAGGCGCTGGTCGTCGTTAACCTTGGTCCAGCTGTCCCCGCCGTCGTCGGAGCGGAATAGGCCGCCTTCCTTGGCTTCGATCAGGGCGTAAACACGGTTGGAGTCCGCGCCGGAGACCGAGACCCCGATCCGGCCCAGGATGCCGGAGGGCAGGCCCTTGCCTTCGAGCTGCTTCCAGGTGAGGCCGCCATCCACCGAGCGATAAAGGCCGCTGCCCGGGCCACCGCTGTCGAGGCTCCAGGGAGTGCGCTGCACCTGGTAGAGCGCAGCGAACATCACGTTGGGATTGTGGGGATCGGCGGCGAGATCAATGGCGCCGGTCTTGTCGTCCTTGTAGAGGACCTTCTCCCAGGTCTTGCCGCCATCGGCGGAGCGATACACACCGCGCTCGGGATTGGGGCCGTAGGCATGGCCGAGGGCCGCAACCAGGACGATGTCGGGGTTGTGCGGGTTCACCCAGACACGGGCGATGTGTTGTGTCTCCTTCAGGCCGATGTAGCTCCAGCTCTTACCCCCGTCGGTGGACTTGTACACGCCGTTGCCGTAAGAGATGTTGCCGCGGATGCAGGACTCGCCGGTGCCGACATAAATCACGCTGGGATTCGACTCCGCGACGGCGATGGCTCCGATCGAGGCGAAGGGCTCCTTGTCGGTGAGCGGAGTCCAGTTAATGCCGCCGTCGGTGGTGCGCCAGACGCCTCCGGCGACGCCGCCGAAGTAAAAGGTGTAGGGATCGCCGGGAATGCCGGTGACAGCGAGCACGCGTCCACCGCGGAAGGGCCCGACCAGGCGCCACTTCATGCCTTTCATCACGCTGTCGTTGAACTGCTGGGCGGAAGCAAAGGTGGCGCAAAGGACCAGAGCAATTGTGAAGAAAGCATAGAGGGTTCTGCGAATCATGGAAAAAGCCTCCTGGGAGGGACAGAAGAGAAGAAACATCTTAATCACCGGGAAGGGGCGGGTGCAAGCGGACCCGGCGACGGGACGCCGGCGCTACAAGGAGAAGAGAAACGTCAGCGCTTCGGGAAAGCGCCTGGCCCACTCGGCTTCGCTGTGGGTTGCGCCTTCCTCGATCTTCACCCGCAGGCGATCGTCGCGCAGGCCTTCGCGGCGCAAAATGCGCTCCAGTTCGCGAACGTCTTCGACCACCTGCTGGTCTTTGTCTTCACGGCCAGCTTCTCTCGTCCCCATGGCGAGGAAGATTCGCTCCGGCCAGTGGCGGAAGGCGTGGCTGTATTTCAACATGCGGCGGTTGCAGACGAAGAGCGACGGGCTCTCGAGGAGCAGGCGGCCGAAGATGCCCGGACGGTCTATGACCGTGTACAGCGAAACGAGAGCGCCCATCGAGGAGCCTCCCAGCCCAGTGTTCTCCGGTCCCCGCGCGATGCGGTAGTGTTGGCCAACAAAAGGGACCACTTCACTGAGCAGGAATTCGGGATAGCGCTTACCCAGTGGGCGCAGCACTGGCGGGTTCATGCTGCGGTAGGCCAGGAATTCACGGATACGGTCTTTCTGCGCGTGGTCGATGCCCACGATGATTAGCGGCGGGATCTTCTTCTCACGAATGAGGCGATCGGCGGTTTCGTCCACCTGCCACTCGACGCCTCCGAAGGCAGTGGCGCGGTCAAACAGGTTCTGGCCGTCGTTGAGATAGAAAACTGGATAATGGCGGCCTTTGTTTTCGGAATCTTCGTAGCCCGGAGGCAGCCAGACGCGGAGCATACGCCGGTTATTGAAGATGCGGCTGGAGAATTCGTGCAGGCGGAGGTCGCCCACGACCGAATCGTTTAATGAAGGGGAGGAGGCTTCTCTTGCCGAGTTGATGATCTCCATATCGACGTTGAATGACTAAGATGCACGATACCCGCGACGGTTACAACTTACGGATGGACTGAGCCACCAGAACCGATGACAGGACCGTGATCAGAACAATCGCCGTCAAAGACGACAGGCACAGGATGCACCACACTCCCAGCACAAAAGCTTCGATGTAGGTCAGGTACAAGGCAAAGCCCAACCCCAGGGTTGAAGCCCCAAGCAGCATTGCAGGAGTTCTAGGGCGCGAGCGGTACAGCGTGCTCAGCGCCAAAAGCACAAGGTATCCGGCAACGCCGATCAGGGCCACGGGAATCCCCAACACGGCCGAATAGCGGCTGCGGTTGACGATGTCGCAGTTGAAATTGACTGCGAAGTCACAGAACGCAGTTTCCGACGTGCCGTAATGGTGATAGAGGGAAACGGAAGACACCGCGGCGCCGGCGATGGCGAACACTGCGATGGCCAGTTGGATGCGGCGTGCGCTCATGGCAGGCTGCATCCGGTCTTTTCCCTGAGATATTGAAACGACTGCTTGCCTTCAACGCGGGAGCGGTCGGCAAATTCCCAGGTGGGATAGTGTTTGACTTCGGCGAGCTTGCAGGCCTCTGACTGCTTTTTCACATCGCCCTTGACGCCACACTCCACGTAGTTGACGTACTGGAAAGACGAGCCGAACATCTCCTCCTGCTCGGCACAGTGCGGACACCAGTAGGCGCCGTACATGCGGGCGCCACGGCTCTTAGTGCACTGCGCGAAGGCGTCAAACCGGCTGGTGCGCTTGCGCAGGCCGAGATAAAACGCGGTTGCAAAGGCCGCACCGATGATGACGGCGATGACAATCTTGCGGGTCAGGGGAGCTCTTGGCTGTTCCTGTTTACGCCGCTGCTCCTGTTTTCTTCTGCGGTCTTCGGACATGGGAGAGATTGGGTGGCTTGTTTCTTATACCACGACGTTCAACGCGGAGGGCAGCACGTCGAGCGTCTGACAGTGCAAAGTGAGTACTTCGCCGTCGATCATAACGTCCACCGGGGCATCCAGGTGGAAATCGATGCGCCGGGCGGCGCGGCGCTCGGCCAGGGGATGACGGATGTGGGTGCCATCATAGAGCGTGGGCAGGTTGCGGAGCAGGCCTATGCGTCCGATGGGACCCCAGCGCACGTACTCGACCAGTCCATCGTTGACCTCGGCTTTGGGGGCAATCATCATCGTGCCCCCCGTGAACTTGCTGTTGTTGAAAGTCAGAAACAGGCAAGGGCGGCGGTCGATGTGCTCTTCCCCGTCCACCTGCAAGGGAAACGGGCGGCGACGGAAGCGGGCCAGGCAGATGAAAATGGAAGATTGGTAACCCAGTTCGCCCCAGCCGCTGAAGCGGCGGGCGCGCATGGTAGCCACGTCGGCGGCGAATCCCATGCTCAGAAGATTGATGTAGTAGAGGACGCCACCGGTGTGGGTGAGGCGCACGACATCGCAGGGTTGTGAACGTCCAGCCAGCAAGGCTTCCGTGGCATACTCCACGCCGCGGTCGCTGAAGTCGCGCAGAAACGAGTTGCCGGTGCCGAGGGGAAGGAATGCGAGCGTGGCCCGATCGGAGTCTTGCGCCTGGGGAAACAGCCCGTTGACGATTTCGTACGAGGTGCCGTCGCCGCCCACGGCGATGAAGCGGCGATAGCCACGGGCGTAGGCATCGCGCGCCAGGGCCGTTGCCTGACCGGGTGCGGTCGTTTCGACAACGTCGAGCTTGATTCCGGCGGCGCGCAGGCGCTCCAACGCAGGCCCCACCAGTTTGCGGCAATGCCCGCCCCCGGCGGCGGGATTCACCACGGCGAGATAGCTGTCGGCGCCGCTCACAATTCGGCGACCGCGGCACGGCCCGTGGTTTTGCCGATCTCCTCGGCGAGGACGGTGCGCTTGATTTTCATGGAGGCGGTGCGGGGAAAATCTTTGTCCCAGATAAGGTATCCGCCGACGCGCTTGAAGTCGGGCAGGCGGCGATTGCGTAAATTGATCTCCTCTTCCAGAGCTTCGCTGAACTCCTGGCCCTGCTCGAAGCGCAACACCAGCACTAGCATTTCCTTGCCCAGATTCTTCGCGGGCCAGACGTAGTTGGTGGCGAACACGCAGAATTCCTTGACCGGCAGGCTGTCGAAGACGGCCTCGATATCCTCGGGATAGATGTTCTTGCCGCCCTCGGTGACGATCATGTTCTTCTTGCGGCCAAAGAGTTGCAGATGGCCGTTGCCGTCAAAGCGGCCCAGGTCGCCAGTGAGCAGCCAGCCATCAACGATGGTCTCGGCCGTCAGTTCGGGATCGTCCAGGTAATGCGCCATCACGGTCTTGCTCTGCACGGCAACTTCGCCAATGCCATCGGCGTCGGGATTGAGGATACGCAGTTCGACTCCCGGCAACGGCTTGCCCACGGTGTCGGGACGGAAAGGTTTGAGGTCGTTTACCGTGAGAGCCGTGCAGGCTTCCGTCAGACCGTAGCCGTTGGCTACGGGGATGCCGAGGTCATAGAAGAACTGCAGAGTGGAGGGCTCCATGAAGGCACCGCCCACAATAATGGTCAGCAGTTCTCCTCCAAAGGCGCGATGCACCTGCGGCAGCAGCGCCCGGCTCAGGCGGAGATTGGGATGCAGGCGGGTGAAGGCCTTGTTCACGCTTATCAGGCGATTCAGGAAGAAGCGCTTCGGGGCTGGGAGGGCGTCGAACTTGGCCTTTAGCCCGCGCTCCAGGTTCTTGAGCACCATGGGGACGAGGCTGACGTAGGTGATCTTGTAGCGCACAAAGGCATCGCGCACGAACTCGGGACGCAGGGTGCGCAGGTGCACCACGCACGCGCCGCAGACGAACGGGCCGATAAAGCCCACCATGAAATCAATGGCATGGTTGGTGGGCAGAATGCTCAAGTAACGCACGCCCGGCCAGAAGGGGTACCAGGCAGTCAGCGACTTGCACTGCTCAAGGTAATTTTCATGGGTCAGGACGCAACCCTTGGGCCGGCCGCCGGTGCCGGAGGAATAGACGATGCAGGCGACGTCTTCACGCTTGCGCGGGACAAACGTGGGATCGCCCTTGCGGCGGAAATTTTCCCAGCGGAACGCGCCGGGGAGTTCGGCTCCGGGCGGCGCTTCGGTCACTAGAACGGTCTGCAGTTTGTGGTCCTTGAAGTCAGGGCTCTGGGTGATGGCACGCCACAAATGGTATTCGACGATCAGGACCTTCGCCTTGCAATGAGCCAGCAGCTGCAAATGCTCGGCGGCAGTGAGTTTGTAGTCGAGCGGCACCAGCACGCCTCCGCAGTGGAAGATGGCATACGCGGAGATCAACCACTTCGACTGGTTGGTCATGATGATGGCCACGCGGTCGTCGGGCTTGAGGTCGGCGTCTTCGAGCGAGCGGGCCAAAGGCAGCGCCAGTTCCCTGAAGTCGGAGTATGTGAGGCGGGTCTTCTCCTTGTTACGGTCCGACTCGATCAGGCACGTTTCATTGGGCCAGCGGTCGAGGGCGTCTCGCAGGGCGGCGCCCAGACTGGCGTATTGGTCAAGGTCAAGCATTCCCTATCTATTTCACCACAGAGGCACAGAGACACGGAGGAAAGCATATTAATCATTTCCACTCTTGTCCAAATTAGGTTTTGAGCGGCGGGGGTAGAACTCTGCTACGGTTGCGTTGCGAGACGTGAATCGTAGGGAGGGCCACCACCGCCGTGATACGAGTATCCAGCATTTTCA